>Ga0114931_10004928_pt1 | contig 16587 bp, 15 predicted proteins | sample 2SBtaG_FD_89579 | JGI IMG/M metagenome (GOLD analysis project Ga0114931, IMG submission 89579) | Deep subsurface microbial communities from Kolumbo volcano to uncover new lineages of life (NeLLi) - 2SBTROV14_V59a metaG | ecosystem: Environmental > Aquatic > Marine > Volcanic | place: Kolumbo...
ACCTCCATAACTCATCGCCCGTATCTTGTCGCCCATCTCATCATGAATGTTCCGCCCTGTCATAATCGGCTCGGGTTGATCTTTGATATTGTTTTTTCTTTAACCGACGCTAAATACTGTTTTTACATCTACGTAAAATCACGCCACGTCTTTGTCGATTGTTTTTCCTCATCTGAATTACACCCTTTCCTTCGTCGCCACTCCATCAGTAAACACGTTTTATCACGTAATTTCAGCGAGTTACACATTTTTCCAGCAAAACCTAATCCGATCACACTTGTTCTAGGACTAGTCGTGGCTTCCGATAAGGACTCTAAGCAATGATCGAGTCGCTTCGCTACGTTGTGGGGGATCTCATTCTAAAGGGGGGTGAGTAGCTACCTTATACTTTTATACGGTTAAATACTGGTGGATAAGCTTATCATCCAAACCGCTCATATCGCCCGAGGCCACGATCTGGCCTTTTTCCATGATACAGAATTCACTGGCGATCTTACGGGCAAAACCCAGTTTTTGCTCCACCAGCAGTACTGTCAAGCCGCTTTCGGTGTTGAGGCGGGTGATAATATCACCGATTTCCTGAACGATATTGGGTTGAATACCCTCGGTGGGTTCATCCAGAATAAGAAGCTTGGGCTCCAGACACAATGCCCGACCGATAGCCAACTGTTGCTGCTGGCCGCCGGATAAATCACCGCCGCGGCGCTGGCGCATTTCCTTAAGTACGGGAAACAGCTCATAAATCCGGCCGGGAATTTGCCGACTTTTGCCGGTTCTGGCATACAAGGCAATCCGTAGATTTTCTTCCACGCTAAGGTTGGCAAATATCATACGCCCTTGCGGTACATACCCGATGCCGTTACGGGCCCGGTCCTCGGTATGCCGGCGAGTGAAGTCATCACCACCGATGCGGATGGTGCCGGAATGGCTTTTTAACACACCCATGATGACTTTCAACAACGTGGTTTTTCCCACCCCGTTGCGCCCCATGACGCACATACAACGCCCTTGGCCAACCGTTAGGTCGATATCCCACAGGGTATGGCTTTGACCGTAAAACAGATTCACGTTGCTTAGCGCAAGCATTATTCTTCCCCCAGGTATACGGCTTTAACTTGCGCGTTGTTTTGTACCTCGTCCATGCTGCCTTCGGCCAATACCCGACCTTCGTGCAGCACGGTCACCTTGCGGGCGATGGAGCGGACAAACGCCATATCATGCTCAACAACGATGACCGAATGTTCGCCGGCCAGCGACACCAGCAGTTCGGCGGTTTTTTCCGTTTCCTGCGGCGTCATCCCGGTCACCGGCTCGTCCACCAGTAACAAGCGGGGGTCCTGCATCAACAGCATTCCGATCTCCAGCCACTGTTTCTGACCGTGGGACAAGGCAGCTGCGTCCTGATCACGCACGCTTTGCAGTCCGACCACGCCCAACACTTCACTGATACGATCGGCTTGCTCACCGCTTAGCCGGAAAAACAATGAATGCCATACGCCTTTATGACCGCGCATGGCCATTTGCAGGTTCTCCGCCACGCTTAAACCGGGAAACACCGCCGGACGCTGAAATTTTCGGCCGATACCGGTGGCGGCGATTTCGTATTCCTTACGTTCGAGCAGATTAATGATCTGCCCGAAATACACACTGCCTTCAATCGGGCGAACTTTACCGGTGATCACATCCAGCAAGGTGGACTTGCCGGCGCCGTTGGGCCCGATCAAACAACGCAGTTCACCGTCATCCACATACAGGGATAATTGATTAAGTGCCTTAAAGCCGTCAAAACTGACCGTGACGTCTTCAATATAAAGAATCGTACCATGACTGGCGTCGACCAGCCTTTCCTCCGGTCCCGGTTGATGTTTGCCGAACCATTGCTTGGTTTGCTTAACGATATTCATGCCGTTTCCTTAGCCGTCTTGGAACGGAACAGGCTGATCAGGCCCTTGGACAAAAAGATCGGTATTACCACAAAAATCAAACCCAGCAGAATTGGCCAAACATTTTCCAGCAAACCCGAGAACCAGCTTTTTGCGCCGTTAACCACACCGGCGCCCAACATGGCGCCACTGAGATTACCGCGCCCGCCCAAGGCGGTCCAGATGGCCACATCGATGGAGTTAGCCGGGGTTAACTCGTCCGGATTGATAATGCCCACCTGGGGCGTAAACAATGCGCCGGCCAAACCACAGGCCATGGCGGAAAATACCCATGCAAACAATTTATAGTGCAACGGATTGTAACCGGAAAACATGGCCCGGGCTTCGGCATCGCGAATACAGGTGAGAACCCGACCCAGCTTGGAGGTAACGATAAAACGGAAAACCAGGTATACCAACAACAGGGCTAAAACGGACGCAATCAACAAGCCTACTTTAGTGGCTGAAGCCTCCAAGGGAAAACCCAGCAGTGTTTTGAATCCCGTTAAACCATTGGTACCACCCAAACCTACGTCGTTTTGACGAAACAATAAGAACAAGGCATAGGTCATGGCCTGGGTGATAATGGAAAAATACACGCCCTTGACCCGGGAGCGAAAGGTCAAATAGCCGAACAGATACGCAAACAATCCGGGCACCGCAAAAACCATCAACACGGTGTACGCAAAGCTGCCGAAGCCGAACCAAAACCATGGCATCTCCCGCATATCCATCATAGACAATACGGTAAGATCGCTGACCGCGGTTCCGCCGGCCACCACATTATGGAGCAGATGGATGCCCATGCAGTAGGCACCAAACGCGAAAAAAACCGCCTGCCCCAGGCTGAGTATGCCGGTAAACCCCCAAATCAATGAAAGCCCCACCGCGAGTATGGCGAAACACAAATACTTACCCAGCAACTGCACGGAAAAATCCGAGACATGGAAAAAACTGCCATCGGGTACCGCAAGATTGAGCACCGGAATGACCACGATACCAATGGTGCTTAACACGGCAATGGCCGTCCAACCCATGGTGCCGTGCAGCCGGGACATGCTTTGGGAAAAATTATCCATACCTCAAGTCTCCCCCGCACGGCCTTTCGGTGGGAACATACCCTCCGGACGCCATTGAATAAACAAAATGATCAATACCAGAATACAAACCTTTACCATGGCCAGACCCACCACGGGTTCCAGGAACTTATCCAATACACCAAGACCGTACGCACCGGCAATGGTGCCGGCAATATTGCCTACCCCGCCGGTCACGACCACCATAAAGGAATCAATGATCAGGCTTTGGCCCAAATTGGGGCCCACCAATAATATCTGCGATAAAACCACCCCACCCATACCCGCAATACCCGCGCCAAGGCCGAACGTCCACATATCCACGGCCGTGGTGTTGATGCCCATGCAAGCGGCCATACCGCGGTTTTGCTGCACGGCACGAACTTTCAGACCCAGGGACGTACGGCTCAGCAGGTACCAGACCAGGCTGACAATGGCGATGGCAAAACCGATCGCCATCAGACGGGCATAAGGAAAAATCTGGCCCGGCAACAATTCAGCGCCGCCTTTAAGCCAGGTGGGATTTTCCACCGTGACATTGGCGGCACCGTAACTCAAGCGCACCAATTGAATGATGATCAGGCTGATACCCCAGGTCACCAACAGTGTATCCAGGGGACGGCCGTATAGATGGCGAATGACTCCCCGCTCCAATGCCATGCCAATAGCCGCGGTAACCACAAAGGCCACTGGCAACGCGGCCAGCAAATAGAACTCGAATGCGCCCGGCATGGCCGAACGGAAAAACTCCTGCACCGTATAGGCGGTGTACGCCCCGAGCATCAGCATTTCGCCATGGGCCATATTAATCACGCCCATCAAACCGAAGGAAATAGCCAATCCTAAAGCCATCAATAAAAGTATGCTGCCCAGACTTAGCCCGAAAATCAGGTCCCGTACCCGGCTGTACCAGAAACTGCGCGACTCCAGGTTGATCATGGCCGCTTCGGCGGCTTGCCGCACCGGATCGCCGGCTTGCACCAAAAAATTGCCGTCTTTATCTTTCTCAAGCAGTTTTTTTATCTCCGCCATCAATCCAATGGCGGCGGTGGATTCAATGGTTTTGATGGCCGCCAGCCGCTTGGCGTCATCGCTTCCACCCAAATCCAGCTTGGCCAGCGCTAAACGTAAATAAGCTTGGGTTTGACCGTCCGTTTCCTTGCCGAGGGAATCGCTTAGTATGTCGTAAAATGAATCGTCGGCCTTTTCCACCAGTTTTTTTGCACCTGCGCGGCGTACCCGGGGTTTGCTGGATCCTAATTGTATTTGCGCCACCGCCCGTTTCAGTCGGCTGACCACCGAATTGTTGACCCGCGGTTTGGACAGGCTTAACCCTTGCAATGACAGCTTTGCACCGCTGACCGCGTCAACGCCCTCACTGTCTGAAAGAACAAAGATCAGCCGTTTGCCTTTTTTATCCACTTTAATATGCTGCGTCTGCCGGTCGGCCATTTCCACCATGACCGGCAATGCCCGTTCATCGCCAAGTTCCAAAAGTTTGTCGATGGCTTTTTTCTTGTTGCTGTAACCGCCCACCGCCAGAGCTTCCATGGCCGATTCAAAAGCTGACTTGGCGGCTGCTTGGTTGGTTTCCGACGTGTCGCCACCGGTATCGGTGGTTACCGCTGTTTGACTTTGCGAGGCCGTTACTGCGGCCGGTGTTTGCTCCGTTTCAGTGACTTGCGCCCAAACAGGCGCGGCACTGATCAGCAGCGCACACACGAAAACCTGCATGGTTGTTTTCATGACGTGCCTACCCATTGATACTTTCTCAAATCACTAAGTTTGACGTCCCCGCCCCGTTGATTTCTGTGCAGGGCAGGTGGAATCCCGGACCCGAAAATACCGAGTCCGGAATCCACCCTTGAGGGGGCTACTCCGTCAAGAGTATGGCTGGGAAATTATTGATACTTCGGTTTGCTGCAATCACCGCATCGCCACGGATATGTCCAATCGGCCACTTTGCTTTTGCTTTCCGGAATATAAGGGCTCCAGGCTTGCGCGCGTATCGGTCCTTTGGTTTTCCACACGATATCAAACTGACCGTTGGCCTGGATCTCGCCGATCACCACGGGTTTGTGCAAATGGTGGTTTTTGGCGTCCATGCTGATCACATAACCGGACGGGGCCTTAAACGTTTGAAAGCCCAAAGCCTGACGTACCGCATCCACATCGGTGGAACCAGCCTGCTCTACCGCCTGCTTCCACATATTCATACCGATGTAGGTCGCCTCCATGGGGTCGTTGGTTACGCGCTTGGCGCCACCGGGTAATTTCTTCTTCGCCACATAGGCTCGCCATTTTTTGACAAAGGTTTTGTTTTCCGGTGTGTCGATAGACATAAAATAATTCCAAGCCGCCAGGTGACCCACCAAAGGCTTGGCGTCGATGCCGCGCAGTTCTTCTTCACCTACCGAAAACGCCACCACCGGAATATCGTCGGCCTTGATACCCTGGTTGGCCAGTTCCTTGTAAAACGGTACATTGGAGTCGCCGTTAATGGTGGAGATGACCGCGGTTTTCTTGCCTTGTGCGAACTTCTTGATACTGGAAACAATGGTTTGATAATCCGAGTGGCCGAACGGCGTATATTCTTCCATGATGTCTTTGTCGCTGATTTTTTTTGACTTCAAAAAGTAGCGCAAAATCTTGTTGGTGGTACGCGGATACACATAGTCGGTACCCAGCAATACAAACCGCTTGGCGCCGCCACCGTCTTCGCTCATCAGGTATTCCACCGCGGGGATGGCCTGCTGGTTGGGTGCGGCACCGGTATAGAATACATTATAGGACGATTCTTCACCCTCGTACTGCACCGGGTAAAACAACAAACCGTTGAGTTCTTCAAACACCGGCAAAACCGTCTTTCGTGACACCGAAGTCCAACAGCCGAACACCACGGCAACCTTGTCTTTTTCGAGCAAGCCGCGGGCTTTTTCAGCAAACAAAGGCCAATTGGACGCCGGATCCACAACCACCGGCTCCAGTTTCTTGCCCAGCACACCGCCGGCGGCATTGATTTCATCAATGGTCATCAAAGCCACATCTTTTAACGATGTTTCACTGATCGCCATGGTACCGGACAGCGAATGCAGTATGCCCACTTTGATGGTATCGGCGGCATAAACCTGCAATGCAAACAAACTCACTAAAACTGTCGTGCTCAATTTTATCAATCGTTTCATTTCAGTTCCTCATGCTAGTCCTATGCAGACCCGGCCCGCATGGAACCGGGTCCGCACGATGGTCTGCTATTTTTTATCCAGATCGAAATTCAAGGCATACGATACCAGGAACAGTGGGTCTTCTTCGACGGAGCCGGCAAGATCCGTGTTGTCGGAAAAGGCAAAACTTAGGCCAAACGACAGATTATCATTGGCCTGATAACCCAATTGCAGATGGCTGTACTCATCCAACCCGCCCGCATTGCTCACAGGATCACCCGGATTTTCCAGATCCCACAAACCAAACAGTGCGCTGAACTTACCGAAATTACCCTGCAGGGTATAGTAATTATCGGAATCCGTATCACTCTCCACATTGATATAGGCGGTAAATGTCGCCGGACCAAAGCCTAAGGCCAAAACGGCTTCCGACTGGTCGGTATCACCAAGGTCGGTCTGTGTTCCGCCCAAATCACCACCGGTGGTGTCTCCCGTGGTGTTTTGCGGATACAGATACTTCCAATAGGAAAGATCGACGCTTAAAGCGCCGAATTTTTTGCCAAAGCCGACATACAAATCGGTTTCAATACCGTCGTCTTCGTTCGATCCCCAGATACCGGCGCGAGCACCGGATGCATGACTAAAGTCCAGGCTACCGCTGAATGCCGGACCATCAGGGGTCAGGTTTTGGCCGCGCCATAAATACATATTGGCGAAACCCACCGCCGCACTGGTTCCGGCCATGGCCATCATAGGTACACTCCCCACTATCGAACTCAATACCACCCAAGTGCTGATTTTTTTTAAAGTCGTTTTCATGACCACTTTACCTCCCGCTCGATTAACATTATCGTAAATGGACCGGGAGTCACTTGCACAAGCTATGCCACGGACATAAATTACTTGGTATTCAAAGCATTATAAAAATTACTGGATGCAATGTCATTGCCAACGCACCAAATAGGTGCCACATAATGGCGCATAGATTTAAAAAACGAACCAATTTGGTGCTAAATAAAAAAATCCCGGCGTTTTCGCCGGGAAAGCTCCGAGGAGAGAGGGGTTTTATACCTTCAAGCGTTATCGAATGGCCACACTCGGTGCATAGTGAAATTCTACCCGGCGATTTTTACGCGCCGATGGGTTCGCGCGTTCAGCCGCCATACGGTCACCAAAACCCTGGGGGGTTAATTGCTAACAATATGGCGATATAAATACCGTTTGGCATGGCTTCAATGCCCCCCCTCTTATTTCCTGTCCACTTTCGTAGCATTAAACAACATCCATGTTGCGAAACCGCGCAAAGAGTGTGGCAAATTCCGTACAATCATGGCGAAAAACGGCAGGCATTGCGTTTTAAGGCATGGTGGATGGATTTGTCACCGCAAGTCGCATTAAATTAAAAGCAACTTGTAAAGCGGTATTTGTCCGCGTGGATGGCACAACTTACCCGTTCAAGTACCGTGGCAACCAAATCCAACCGGGTTTCAGACAGGGTTATTTAATCAAAAACGGGCTCAACAGGGTCCAAGCCAAGATAATCTGCGTAGCCGTTTATCAACAAGACCGGCAAAATTCCGGGCAAAAAGTGCCGCCGCTGATGACGACCGGGTAGTATGCGCTGCTTGAATAATCAAGCGCCTAACAGTCCCTGGGTTTCGATAAAATGCATGATAGCGTTCAGCCCTTCGCCGGTTTTTAGGTTACTGAACACAAACGGTTTGTCACCACGCATCCGCTCACTGTCTCGGGCCATGACATCCAGGGATGCACCCACCCGGTCGGCCAAATCGATTTTATTGATCACCAGCAAATCGGATTTGGTAATACCCGGCCCGCCTTTTCGTGGAATTTTGTCACCGGCGCAAACATCGATGACATACAAGGTTAAATCGGAAAGTTCTGGACTAAACGTCGCGCTGAGATTATCGCCACCGGACTCCACCATCACCAAATCCAAGCCGGGATGGCGGCCAATCAGTTCATCGACCGCCGCCAGGTTAATGGAAGCATCCTCGCGTATGGCGGTATGGGGACAGCCGCCGGTTTCCACACCGATGATTCGATCCTCATCCAGGGCATGCCTGCGCAACAGAAATTGCGCATCTTCCTTGGTATAGATATCATTGGTGACCACTGCCATTTGGTAGCGATCGCGCATAGCCAGACACAAGGCCTCCACCAAAGCGGTTTTACCGGATCCAACCGGACCGCCGACGCCGACACGCAAGGCGCGTTTATTCATGGTTCACACCTCAAGAACGAAACAAGCGGGAATACAGGGTTTCATGTTTGGCGCAAGCCATGGCAACGGCAGGCAGGCTGGCGCCAAGCTCATCATCACGAAGCGTGGCGGCCAGCGCCATGGCTTCACTTAACAGCGGTACCGCCTCCAAAAGCAGGTTTTGTCCGGCGGTTTGACCAAGGGGAATAAGTTTAACCGCCGCCAACACCATGTTTTCCAGCCAACTCCATAGCCACGCCTGACAGGCGCTTTGCCGGTCAATCCCCCAATACCGGGCTGCAAACATATACACCGTCACAAAACACCATTCATCACCATCCGGGCAGCCCTGCCGTTGCGGCATCGGTATAGACCACTGCGCCAATAACTTTAGCAGGGATTTTGCCATTTGCCGTTCCTGGGCTTGCAACTGGACTGACTCACGTCCCGCCCATAACAGCTTGTTCCAATAGTTCGCGGATGGCGAATCGGCGTTTTGCCAGGCCCGGTAAATACGCATGCCTACCGGCAAATCCCAGTAAGCCAGGTTATGCCGGCAGATCCCGAACAACCAATCCCGGCAGCTATCAACGTCATGCACCCAGTTTGCCTGAACCGCATACTCCAGCCCCTGGGAGTAGGCGTACGCACCCACCGGCAGTGACGGACTGGCCAACTGTAAAAGGCGGAAAAGGGAGGATTTGGCGGCTTCAGTGGGCATGACGAAATGCGCCCGATTCCGGCCCGAAAGCCGTCGTGACCGTGGACACTCCCAAACCCATTTGCCGGATCATAGCATCCAACACATGGTCGGCTTGATAACGAACCCGGTCGGAACGAATTTCCAGCGCCACATGACGGTTACCCAAATGGTAACAAACGCGCGCCAGCACCAAGGCATCCGGGCACAACACGTCGCTTAAGATTTCCGGCGCCGCGCGAATGACGACAATGCGCCCGTCCTCGCAACGCACATGTTGACCGTCCTGTAACACTGTACCGTGGGGTAGCAGCAAGCCGAATTCCACATTATGCTGGCGAATACGCAAGCGGCTTTTTTGACGCTGGTCATAAGTCAATTGCAGGCTCAGATCAGCGCTGCCGCCGTCTACCAACGCTATCAACTTCAACATGACACCATGGCCGCGTCCAGACCATCGTATAAGCAGGCACTCATCCTGTCGGGCGTTGTTCGCAATTGCCCGGCGAGCCATATCGCCATGCGGGCAAAGCTTGGCACTAAAATAAAAAATACCGTTGCGCCAAAGGCAGTTCCTTGGCGGGTTCACAATAAAGCAACTGTCCGTCGGCACGGACCTGATAGTTCTGCGGATCCACCTGAATATCGGGCAGGTAATCGTTTAACACCATATCCTGCTTGCCGATGGAACGGCAGTTTTTCACCGCCACCCATGATTTGCCCACATTTAACTCTTCGCGCACCCCGGACTCCAAGGCCACTTGTGACACAAAACAAAAACTGGTGGATGTCATCGCTTTGCCAAAAGTCGCGAACATCGGTCGATAGTGCACCGGTTGTGGCGTGGGTATGGACGCATTGGGATCGCCCATGGGTGCGGCGGCGATAAAACCGCCTTTAATAATCATGGCAGGTTTGGCGCCAAAGAAAGCCGGTTTCCATAACACGATATCCGCCAGTTTACCCTCTTCGATGGATCCGACTTCAGAAGCCATGCCATGAGCGATGGCCGGATTGATGGTGTACTTCGCCACATAACGTTTGGCGCGGAAGTTATCGTGTTCGGCGGGATCACTTTCCAGGGCGCCGCGTTGCGCTTTCATTTTATGGGCAGTCTGCCAGGTACGGGTAATCACCTCGCCCACCCGGCCCATGGCTTGAGAATCGGAGGCGATGATGCTGAATGCACCCATATCATGAAGGATATCCTCGGCCGCGATGGTTTCGCGACGAATACGGGATTCGGCAAACGCCACATCCTCGGCGATACCCGGATCCAGGTGATGGCATACCATCAACATATCCAAATGTTCATCAATGGTATTCACCGTATACGGCCGGGTTGGATTGGTCGACGACGGCAATACCGAAGGTACACCGCAAGCCTTGATAATATCAGGTGCATGACCGCCGCCGGCACCCTCGGTATGATACGCATGAATGGTGCGATCCTTGAACGCCGCCAAAGTATTTTCCACAAAACCGGATTCATTTAAGGTATCGGTATGGATGGCCACCTGCACATCAAAAGCGTCGGCTACCGATAAACAATTGTCTATCGCCGCCGGCGTGGTGCCCCAGTCTTCATGCAGTTTTAGCCCCATCGCACCGGCGCGTACCTGTTCCTCCAATGCTCCCGGCAAGCTGGCATTGCCTTTACCCAGAAAACCCAGGTTCATAGCAAAACCGTCGGCCGCCTGCAGCATGCGTTTGATGTTCCAGGGTCCGGGGGTGCAGGTGGTGGCATGGGTTCCGGCCGCCGGGCCGGTACCGCCGCCAATCATCGTGGTAATACCGGACATCAAGGCATCGTCGATTTGTTGGGGACAAATAAAATGGATATGGGCGTCGATACCTCCGGCCGTGGCGATCAGCCCCTCGCCGGCAATCGCCTCGGTTCCCGGACCGATAACAATATCCACGCCGGGTTGAATATCCGGGTTGCCGGCTTTGCCGATCTTGGCAATACGCCCGTCTTTGATGCCGATATCCGCTTTGACGATGCCCCAATAATCCAGTATCAAAGCATTGGTAATGACCGTATCGACCACCTCGGCGGCTTCACGCTGGCTTTGGCCCATGCCGTCGCGTATCACTTTTCCACCACCGAACTTGACCTCTTCGCCATAGATCGTACGGTCTTGCTCCACCCGAATAAACAACCCGGTATCCGCCAGGCGTACCCGGTCACCCACCGTGGGTCCATACATTTCCGCGTACGCACGTCGATCGATGCGTGTCATGTTATTACTCCTAAGGTTTTATAAGGGACCCATGATTTTGGCGTTAAAACCGTAAATGTTTCTTTCACCGTCGAAAGCAACCAGTTCCACATCCCGCTGCTGCCCGGGTTCAAACCGAACCGCCGTACCCGCCGCGATATTGAGGCGAAAACCCCGCGCTTGCTCGCGATCAAAAAGCAGGGCCGGATTGGTTTCATAAAAGTGATAATGGGATCCCACTTGGACCGGTCGATCGCCGCTGTTGGCAACAGTGATGGATTTGGTTACGCGCCCGGCATTGATTTCGATGTCACCATCGGCGGGCAGAATTTCTCCGGGTATCATGGCAAGCTCCTTACGCGGCAATCATACGATGGGATTATGAACGGTGACGAGTTTACTGCCGTCGGGAAAGGTGGCTTCCACCTGAACCTCGGGAATCATTTCCGGCACCCCCTCCATCACCTCCTCACGGTTTAACAACGTGGCACCGAAGCACATTAACTCGGCAACGGATTTGCCCTCGCGCGCCCCTTCCAATATAGCCGCGGAAATATAGGCCACCGCCTCCGGATAATTAAGTTTTAAACCTTTGGCTTTGCGCCGTTCAGCGAGCAGTGCGGCGGTGAACAGCAGCAATTTATCTTTTTCCCGTGGGCTGAGTTCCATAACGACAACCTTACATTTGCTGGTACGCAGGCCATGCTATCAATGATCAGGGCCGGGGACAAACGAAGCCTTAGCCGCGCGAAAATCCATGCGATAGCCGAGCCCAGGCTGCCCCTTCAACTCAGCCAGATGCGCGGGTTACATGCACTACGTTGGAGCATCAACGGTCGAAGCTGACGCCAAACCTGTTTAAACAGGTCTTTGGCCTGTTCCGCACTGTCCCCCAAATACCGGCATACCCAGACGTCCTTGAGCTGGCTGGCGGATAACTGGGGATGTTTTGCCAGCCATTCAAGCAGCCGGGTTTGCAGCCGTGGATCCTTCATTGTCGCCACCATGGTCCCCACACAGGAACAACCCGCCCAGCCCCAAGCCGCGCCAAGTTGACCGTAACCGGCATCCACCCGGTTACGCTCAAGCCACAAGGGCTCGCCCTCGCGCCACAACTCAAACGATTGATAGTAGCTACCCTGATCAAAGCCTTCTCCGGCGGCCGGCCGTCCGGCAACGCAAACCTCCCAACCGATAAAACGGGCATCATCAACAAGGTCCACCCGGGTGGAAAGCCTGCTACGGCTGCCGTTGAAAAGAATGGTTTCCTGAGGCAACCATTCCAAAATACTATGGGGATAACACTGAAAGCGGTTTTCAATCACGCATTCGACTGGTCCGCGATAACATTTGGTCGCACCGGGTTGCGTCATGAGCGCACTTGCACTGTTTGACAAGGTCGCGCTCAATTGTAGATGGTCACCGCTGGCCACGCCGCCGGGCGGATGCAGCACATAGACATGACACACGCCTTCGCCTTCCGGGTAAAACGGCCGTTGAATCCGTAAAGGACCGCAATGGCTGCGGTGATTGATGATCGTACGGTGATGACGCTTTGCGAATTGCAGTTGAAGCCGGGCGCGCCACCCGCCGGCGTCACCCCAAACGGCCGGATCTGCCACTGCCAAAACCTCCTGACGCCCAGCGAAATACTTGGCTTTTACCCAACAATCGGAAGCCTATTGTAACAAGCTTTGCGGGGCATGCAATAATAGTGGTATTCTTTGACGGTTAGCGCCCGTAGCTCAGTTGGATAGAGTGTTGCCCTCCGAAGGCAAAGGTCAGAGGTTCAAATCCTCTCGGGCGCGCTTGATTTTCTAATCACACCCCCCTGTTCATTTTCCCGTACAGCCCGATTAACTCCTTGCATGGCGTCGAACTTTGCCGGTGATATTGGCAGCCAATAAACCAGCATGGTGCTAATAAAAAGCCTGCAGGCCGTACCGGATGGACGAAAAAATTCGTCAGATGGTCATGTCAATGTCAACGCAATCAAAAAAACGCAAAAGGGCGAACGGATCCATACTGTGGTGAACCAGCCGGGCTGGCGTAACGTGCGCACTGCACGCGCTACTACGTGTATTGGATTGCCAACCAGAATAAAATAGACTGCACTTTGGTCAACGGAAGGGACAAAAATCAATTGCTGTCAGATTGCAACAATTTCTACGGACGATGACATCGATATATTTACCGAGATCGACGGCATCTTCTTTTCAACAAGCACTTGGGAGTCACCGCCATAAAAATCAGCAGAAAGCTTACACCCGTGTTTGTTTTACCTGGCCATGACAGACCACCATACCGCTCTATTATAGTAGATCCACATGCCAGAACACGAATATCATTTACTGCAAATCGATCCTCGCAACCCCTTGCCTGGTCAGTTCGACAGGATCGCGGACGTACTGTTAAACCAAACGGCTTTGCTAATCGGCGGCCGTCCCCATTGCATTCTGGAAATCGAATTTTACCTCCACGGACCGTATCACCCCGATCCCTTTACCCATGGCCATCCCGCGCAACAACAGCGGGCGCGCTGGTATTTTCATCGTATGAATAACGGCTTTCGCGGCGGCAGTTTTAAAGGCGTGGATATCAGCCTGGGCGGCGGTGGCGACTACGGTGGTATTCTATTGCGTTCCATGGCCGAGCAAGGTTCATCCCTGATCAACGGCAGTTCCTTGTGTGTGGACAGGATGCTGCAATTGACTCAGACGGCACGGGTCGGCGATCTGGACGCCGCCATCGGCAACCGTCCGGTTTGGGATAGTCACAGTCCACTGTTTATCCGATACCATAAGCATCAAACACTGGAAATCCTCGCCACTTCCCGCGTGGGTTTAACATTAAAACGGCTTCAGCAACACCCGCATATGCCGGATTACCTGGCCAGGCCCTATCGTTATACCGTTATGCCAAGCCTGTCCAAAGGCAAACAGCATACGGTCATTGCTCTGTACCGCCTCGGTCTCCATGGCATGGATATCGCGGCAAAAACCGCAACCCGAATCCACACGGTGCAAAGCTATATCGATGCATTCCTGAAGGGACACAGCATGGCGGTGGAAAACTTTGCGGGAAAATCCCTTAACCGTTTAGATACCTGCAAACTGCTTGGCTGCCTGGTCGCGCAGGTTAATGGCTTAGTTGGATGACGTTATCTTTATTTATTTAGTGATTTCTCAATGAACGATTTGGGATGCTCGAAAAATATCAGAACATGTAGAACACGTAGCCTGGGTGAGGCACGAACCCCACGCGCGGCAACTTTCCTCTAAATCCGCTCAATGGCTAATAAAATAAAGTAACAATGTTGTCCCGCCCGCGTGTACAACTTTCTATAAAAAACTTTGTGTTTTGGCTCAGAGTGATTGACCCATGCCGAGCCAAGTTTGATGTAAAGCGCGACATCAGGTATTCAGCAGAGGTTGTTGTGAAAATGAGACGGTCCAAATGATATAACCTAAGGAGTAAGTGACTAATGAATAATTATATTCGATGGATATTATTACTATGCATAATCAATGTGTCGAAGGTCGGGGTCGCGGACGTGTTGTTTTTTGATACCGATAATGGGGGCGACCCGTTACCCGCGGGTACCGTCAGGGTGCAAATTGACACTGCCGCCATGTCAAGCACTGATACATCGGACACCTACCGTATTTACTACCACGGCGTTTATGATTGGCGAGGTTTTAAAGCGGTCGCATCATCGGGCAGTCGATCCACATCATGCATGTTTCCGACCAACAAAACTGCACAAGTAGCGGAATCTCTGTCGGCATCGCCCCGACTGATCCACTTTATTTCCGATGGCTTGGCGTGCTCTGAATTTGATGTGCAGGACGAAGACATGGCTGCGCCGATATTGAAGGACAAAGCAATCAATCGATTCAGATTGATTGCGGCACCCACACCCGCGCCGGGTCGGGGCGGCGCGGCAAACATCAGCAATCCGCTTTTTGCCTACGATCATTCAGTCAAATATACGCACTACGACCCCATTGATGTTGATGACAATGTACAGGTGGTCTACACCAAAGGCACATCACATGCTTATATCGGAAACTTTGCGCGTATGACACTCAAGGTAAACAACAGTTTTTATTTCACCTGTTTTGTGCCAAATCCGGATGGGGGCAATCGATTTAGCAAAGCCAAGGCATGGGAACCGGCGACTAATGTACAATACGAATTGTTTGGCAAGTACCGTGAAGCATTGTCGGTAAACGGTGACGCTACGGGTTATCCGAAGAAAGTGTCATTTTGTGAGAATATGGCGTTTGACGTCGATGGAAACGCCGTCAATCCAAACAAATAAAAACAACATCGTTGCCAGGATCCCCATACCGGGATCCTGGTTTTACGCGAGTTCGAGGAACGGATTAACAAATATTTAAAAACAATACCCCCGCACAAAAATATCGCGGATTCAACAACAGGTACGTGCAACTCAAACGTTTGGATAAGCAGGTAAAGCTGATAACATCACAGCTCCCACAGCCCCTGCAAGGCTGTAAAGGCCGAACCCGGGACATCCCAATGACAATTCAGACTCTATGCGATGATGTGATATACCATTCAATAGCGGGTCATACCCCAGCGATGCAAAGAAATTCGGTGCAGGACCGAGTTGAATCCTTAACCGGAATTCCGGTTCTGCGCCCGCATGGTTTAAAGCTCTCAGCGGGTGAGCTATGGTTGTCTTAAACAGTGCAGCACGCGGGTCTGGAATCCTTTCGGATGCCCCCTCATGGATATCATCACGGGTCACCACAGCGGTTCCTTGGCTTGCCTCGGGCAACGTGGCAAGAGTAACCGGGTTTGCCTGCCATGGTCCGCGGCCATCGATGTCGAAACCACGCGACCTGGCTTGAATCCATGCATGCAGTAACCCATAGCCATTGCACTCGACACCGGCGGGGCTGACAAATCACTTTTTACCAATGCCGGCCGAACGGGAGGGGGGTGGGATCCCTACAGCTTTATCAAAAGCCTCCGGCCGACCACGGGCACCGATTGATGTTATCCTTGTCGCTTTGTTGATAACATGGACCGGCATGCGAGCAGTCATCTTAACGTGCATCTTGGTTATTTTTCTACACAGCGCGATTGCTCTTGCCGATCGCCTGGATGTGGATATCACCACGACCGCGGGTGACAAGCAACAGTTTTTTACAGGCGATGAAATACGTTTATTGTTGTCCTTGAATCAGGACGCATTCCTTATGCTTGTGTATCAGGATGCGAACGGCCAGTTGTTTTTGCTGTACCCC
>Ga0114931_10004929_pt1 | contig 16586 bp, 15 predicted proteins | sample 2SBtaG_FD_89579 | JGI IMG/M metagenome (GOLD analysis project Ga0114931, IMG submission 89579) | Deep subsurface microbial communities from Kolumbo volcano to uncover new lineages of life (NeLLi) - 2SBTROV14_V59a metaG | ecosystem: Environmental > Aquatic > Marine > Volcanic | place: Kolumbo...
ACGGCCCTGATCCGGATGCCCTGCGCCTCCAGAACCCCGGCCAGTCTCACCACCTTGTGCGCGCCCGCCTCGGTATCGTAGGTATCGATGAGCAGGACCACATTGTCCGGCTGGGCCTGCGCGAAGTGGAGGAAGGCGGTCTGCTCGTCCTCGTGGGCCTGGACGAAGGAATGGGCCATGGTCCCGAAGGTGGGGATCCCGAACTCGCCTTCCGCCAGCGCCGTGGCGGTCCCTGCGAAGCCGGCGATATAGGCGGCCCGCGCGGCCAGCAGGCCGGCCTCGGCCCCATGCGCCCTGCGCAGGCCGAAGTCCACCAGCAGCCGCTCCGGTGCCGCCAGCACGCAGCGCGCCGCCTTGGTTGCGATCAGGCTCTGGAAGTGGAGCAGATTGATCAGCCTCGACTCCACCAGCTGGGCCTGCGGCAGGGGTGCGGTAACCCTGAAGATCGGCTCGTCTGCAAAGAAGACCGTGCCCTCGGCCATGGCGTGAACATCCCCCGTGAACCGAAGCTCGGAGAGATAGTCGACGAACTCCCGGGAAAACCGCCCGCTGCCCAGCAGCCAGACCAGCTCCTCGTCCCCGAACCGCAGCGCCTCGAGGTACGCCAGCGCCTGCTCAAGCCCTGCAGCCATGAAGAAATTGCGCTCCCAGGGCATCTTGCGCACATAGAACTCGAAGACGGCCGTCTCCTCCATGCCCTGTTCGAAATAGCCGTGCAGCATGGTGAGCTGGTAGAGATCGGTGAGCAGAACGCTGTGTTGCAGATCCATTCCTGGTATCTCATGTGGTCGGTCGATGCGGAGATGCCGCACGCAGCGGCCCATTTATAGTATACCTGCCGTGTGGGGACTTCGGGTCCTTGGGCGCCACGGATCCGGGTGCAGGACGCGAAGGCCGCCACAGTCGCGTGCGACAGCTGTGGCCGGCGGGGTGAATGAACGCGGGTTTGACCTATATCAAACTCCGGCACGCCGGCGGCGCTAAGATCGAAGCCTCTCGGAGGGCATGATGGACGCTGCGCAGGGCCGCAAGACCACGGGACATTGGGAACACTTCTCCCATGGCGCCGATATCGGGGTGCGGGGTTATGGCCCCACCCTCGAAGAGGCCTTTGCCCAGGCCGCCGTGGCCCTCACTGCGATCGTCTGCGATCCGGGCTCGGTGCGAGTGGCCCAGACGGTGGCGATCCATTGCCAGGCCCCCGACCGGGAGCTGCTGCTGGTGGACTGGCTCAACGCGATCATCTATGAGATGGCCACGCGCAGGATGCTGTTCGCCGGTTACCGGGTCCGCATAGGGGGAGACGAACTCCACGGCAACGCCGCCGGCGAGCCGGTGGATCGACGACGCCACAGACCCGCGGTGGAGCCCAAGGGGGCCACCCTCACTGAACTGAAGGTCGGCCCCACCCCTGATGGGGGCTGGTTCGCCCAGTGTGTGATCGATGTATAGGCACAACCGCATGGGGGGAGAAAGCCCCCACCGGTATGCCCCCGCCCCGGGGCGGGGGCAGCCGTCAGCCCCGCCCCTCAGGGCACACCCGGAATAGGTTCGGCGCATGGACATCAACCGGCTGACGCAGATCAGCGACTATGCCTGGCAGGTGGTACGCCACGGGCCGATGCGGGTGCCCGCGACCATCTTCGGTGACCGCACACTGCTCGAGGCCATGGACGACAAGGTCTATGAGCAGATCTGCAACGTGGCCACCCTGCCCGGAATCGTCGGGGCCGCCTATGCGATGCCCGATGCCCACTGGGGATACGGCTTCCCCATCGGCGGTGTCGCCGCCTTCGACCCCGCCCGCGGCGGCGTGGTCTCCGCCGGGGGGGTCGGTTTCGACATCTCCTGCGGGGTGCGCACCCTGCACACCGGACTGTATCGCCACGACATCGAGCCCCTGAAGAACCCACTGGCGGATGCGCTCTTCCGTGACATCCCGGTGGGCATGGGCAGCACGGGCAGGATACGACTGGACGCCCAGAGAATGGACGACATGCTGCGCGGCGGCGCCCGCTGGGCCGTGGCCCAGGGCTATGGGCGCGAGGCGGATCTCGAACGCATCGAGGAGCGGGGCTGCATGGCGGGTGCCCGGCCGGAATTCGTCTCGGAACGGGCCAAGAGGCGTCAGCGTGACGAGATGGGGACGCTGGGTTCCGGCAATCACTACCTCGAGGTACAGGAGGTCACGGCCGTCTATGACCCACAGGCGGCCTGTGCATTCGGGCTCCATCTGGGCGATATCATGGTCACCATCCACTGTGGGTCCCGCGGGCTCGGCCACCAGATCGGCACCGAGGCCCTGATGGAGATGGCCATCGCGGCCAGTCAGTTCGGCATCCATCTCCCCGACCGCGAGCTGGCCTGTGCACCCATCCGCTCCCCGCTGGGTGAACGCTACCTGGGCGCCATGCGCGCAGCCATCAACTGTGCCCTCGCCAATCGCCAGATCATCACCCACCTGACGCGCCGGGTCTTTGCCGAATTCTTCCCGGGCCACAGCCTGGACCTGCTCTACGATGTCTCCCACAACACCTGCAAGGTCGAGGAACACACCGTGGAGGAGACACGCCGCGCGCTCTACGTACACCGCAAGGGCGCCACCCGCGCCTTCGGGCCCGGCCACCCGGATCTGCCTCCGGTGTTCGCGGAGGTGGGTCAGCCGGTGCTCATCGGAGGCTCGATGGGGACGGGGTCACACATCCTGGCTGGAAACCGGGGCAGCGAACAGATCTCCCTGGCCTCGGCCTGCCACGGGGCGGGACGCAGCATGAGCCGGCGTCAGGCCTCCAAGACCTGGCGCGGGAGGCAGCTCATAGACGCCCTGGCGGCCCGGGGGATCGCGATCCGCAGTCCCTCCACGCGGGGCGTGGCCGAAGAGGCCCCCGGGGCATACAAGGACGTCGACGCGGTAGTGGACGCCGCAGATCACGCGGGCCTGGCCCGCAAGGTGGCCCGACTGTCTCCACTGATCTGCATCAAGGGGTGACCGGGCCTGTGTCTATTCGAGGAGGTCGCAGATGAACGCTAACCGGACAATCCCAGTGGCTGTGCTGTTGATCCTCGCCTGGATGCCGGCGGCGGCCGCCCCCACCGGGGACCCCATCCGGGGCCACCTGCTCTACGAGGATCACTGCACCGCCTGTCACGAGAGCGTGGTGCATGTGCGTTCGGACCGAAAGGTCCACCACCCGGGCGAGCTCTACTACCAGATCATACGCTGGGCCCGGGTCCAGCGGCTGGACTGGGGTCCCGAGGAGTATCGGGATGTCTACAGCTATCTGGACACGGCGTTTTATCACAGAAGACCACAGCCAGGAGGTCGTACCATGAGCTTCTCGATCCACTCAGACGCATTTCAGGCGGGTGGGTCCATTCCCCGCCGCTATACCTGTGACGGTGAGGACATCTCGCCCCCGCTCCAATGGGGTGCACCACCGCAGGGGACCCGCAGCCTGGCCCTGATCGTCGATGACCCCGACGCACCCGACCCCCGGGCCCCCAAGATGACCTGGGTCCACTGGGTCCTGTACAACATCCCCCCCGATGCCCGCGGCCTGGCTGAGGGAATCCGCCCGGCCCAGCTCCCAAAGGGGACCCTCGGGGGGCTGAACGACTGGAAGCGTACCGGTTACGGCGGGCCCTGTCCGCCCATCGGTCGGCACCGCTATTTCTTCAAGCTCTACGCCCTGGACACGGTCCTGCCCGACCTGGGGACGCCGAGCAAGGCCGAGCTGGAGCGGGCCATGCAGGGACACATCATCGAGCAGACCGAGCTCATAGGCACCTACCAGCGCTGAGCTCATCCGTCGTGGCGAACACCGAGGCCCCTTGCCTGTTTGCGCTCCAACCCAGCCACGACTTCGGGGCGCGCGTCGCGGCAGGCGTGGGCATCGCCCTGTCGCCACACGAGGAACGGGACTTCGAGGACGGGGAGCACAAGACCCGGCCCCTGGTGAGCGTGCGCGGCCGCGATGTCTTCGTCCTCCACTCACTCTATGCAGAGCCCGGGCAGAGCGTCAACGACAAGCTGTGCCGGATGCTCCTGTTCATCGGGGCGCTGCGGGACGCCTCCGCACAGCGGATCACCGCGGTGATCCCCTACCTGGCCTACGCCCGCAAGGACAGGAAGACCAAGCCGCGGGACCCCGTGAGCACCCGGTATGTGGCGGCCCTGTTCGAGGCCGTGGGCGCGGACCGGGTGCTGAGCCTCGACGTGCACAACCTGGCCGCCTATCAGAATGCCTTCCGCTGCCATAGCGACCACCTGGAGGCCAGGCCGATCCTGGCGGCACGCTGCGCCGGCCTCGTCGGCGACGAGGAGGTCACGGTCCTGTCGCCGGACATCGGGGGGGCCAAGCGCGCTCAGCTGTTCCGGGAGGAGCTCGCCGCACGCCTGGGTCGGCCGGTGGCCGGAGGCTTCGTGGAGAAACGACGCAGCGCAGGCGTGGTCTCGGGTGAGCTGCTGGTGGGGGATGTGGCGGGACGCGCGGCCATCCTCGTCGATGACCTCATCGCCACCGGCGGCACCCTGGCCCGGGCCGCCGCGGCCTGCAAGGGCCATGGGGCACGCCGCGTGTTGGCCGTCGCCAGCCACGGGCTGTTCGTGGGCCAGGCCTCAGCTGCGCTGTCCACGCCGGCCCTGGATCAGGTCCTGGTGACCAACAGCGTCCCGCCCTTCCGGCTGGACAGGGGGCTGCTCGGGCACCGGCTCACCATCCTGGATGCGGCGCCGCTGTTCGCCGAGGCCATCCGCAGGATTCACGAGGGCGGCTCTCTCGTGGAACTCCTCAGCCACCCACCCGCCCCCGCTTGACGATCTTGCGGGGGTCGCAGTTCTCATCCACGGTGTGCAGCACCACCGGCCGCCGCCAGACTCGGTGGATATATTCCAGGACCTTCTCGGCGCTCGCCAGATCCAGTCCGCGCCCGTCGACCTCATGCCGGTGCAGCAGTTCCAGGCGACCGTCGTCCCTCATCTCGCTCACGCATACCCGCGGCGATCCGAAGTTGTATTTACTCGACAGGACCTGTTCGCGCAGGGCATAGACATCGGACTCTTCGACCCGCACCTCTCCGTTGCGGCTGGCCGTGAACGCGAACAGGTCGAGCTCCGAGGCCAGCTCCTTGCTCAGATAGTTGCGGATAAACCCAAAATCGTCATTCTGTTCCATGATCGTGCGCGCCTCATCGAGGCCGTGGGATTCGATCAGTTTCTCCCACATCGAGAAACCCAGGTGGTAGGGGTTCACCGAGAGGGAGACCTGTCGATCCCCGGCATAGGGGCGCACCACATCCGAGTGGGCCTTGATCGCATCCAGGTACAGTTCCGAGGGCAGGAAGTCGGCGTCCCGCAGCAGGCGGGCGTGCCAATAGCTTGCCCAGCCCTCGTTCATGATCTGGCAGGCGAAGAGGGGATAGAAATAGAACGACTCCTCGCGGACCACCAGAAAGATGTCCCGTTCCCAGTCCTCCAGATCGGGGGCATAGTGGGCGATGAACCACAGCAGATCATACTCCGGATGGGGAGGTACGCCCGGGGTCACCTCCGGCTTCCGCTCCGGGCGCCCCTCTGCGCCCGTCAGGGTATCGAAGCGGGTACGGAACGGGTCCTCATGGTCCTGACGGCGATCCTGGGCCGCGGGCCTGGCGTCGACCGCATAAAGACCACGGCACAGCCCCTTGTCGATGTCGATGAAGGGCTCCAGGGAGAGGGCCGCATCGAGCACCGACTCCACCCGGGCCACCCCGTGCCGCTCCATGGCCTCGGTGATCTGGTGGGCATGGGCCGCCGCCTGCTCGACGATGTGATAGCCGACCTGTTCCTGGCTGTGTCGGAACAGGAGGTTGTTCTTGGCGAAGTCGGCATGGCCGAGGACGTGGGCGGCCACCAGGGTGTTCTCCTGCAGACTGTTGCGCCGGGCCAGGTAGGCCCGCCCCGGATTACCCGGAAACACCACCTCGAACAGGCGTGAATGACCCATCCGGTGCTGCACGAGCTGGTGGATATACCGCACCCCGAAGGACCAGTGCGGCATACGCACCGGCAGGCCGTACACAGAGACCTCCATCATGAAGCTCTCGGGGACCTCCTCGAACTCCACGGGAAAATAGTCGAGACCGGCGTCACGGGCCAGCTCTTCCAGTCTCTCGGTATACTGGCTCAGGGTCTGAGTCATCGCCACGCCTCACGCCCGTCCGCGCTCAGGCTTCATCGCCCACGGCCTCGTGCCGGAAGAACCCCCGGATCGCCGTCCAGACATCCTCTTCCACGGCCAGGACATAGGCACCGGTCGGGGCCCCACCCTCTCCGGCCTGCCGGAAGAGCTCCGCAGTCTCGCTGCGCAGCGTGCGGGTCTGCGGGCCTGCCGTCTCGACATAGCCCATGAAGTTGGCCAGCCCCCCGAGGCGGGCCAGGGCCTCGCGGGCCGCTTCGCGGTCGTGGGAGAAGTTCTCCCCGTCCGAGGCATAGAACAGGTAGAGATTGTAACGGGAGGGGTCGAAGCGCTCATCGATCGCCTCCAGCACCTTGTTGAAGGCCGTGGAGGCCACCGTGCCTCCCGATCCGCGCACCTTGAAAAACTCGTCCTCCTCGAACTCCCAGGCCTGCACGGTATGGGCGACGAACACGGTCTCGATCTTCGCATACTGGCGACGCAGGCCCTGCATCACCCAGAAGAAAAAGGTCTTGGCCAGACGGCGATCGCGGTCGGCCATGCTCGAGGAGACATCCAGGGCGAAGAAGACCACCGCCCGGGTCGTGGGCCGTTCGCGCTTCACCAACTGCCTGAAACGCAGGTCCTCGTTGGAGAACACCGGACCCTCGGTCTGTACCGATCGGCGCTTGATGGCCTCCTTGAGGGAGCGTCGACGGTCGAGCCGCGAGCGTGCCCCACGGCGATCCCAGCCCTCGCGCACGAAGTCGTCGTCCTCGGCCACCCCCTCCTTCATCCTCAGATGAGGCAGCTGGAGCTCCTCCCACATCCAGTCGACGATCTCGTCGACCTTGAGCTCGAGCACGAACTGCAGGCCACCCTCCCCCTCGCCGCCCTGTCCCTTGCCCTCGCGCCCGCCCTCGCGCCTCGGTTCGGCCAGGACGTCACCCGGTTTGACCTTGCCCTGCCCGACGCCCGCCTGAGAGCTCGGATCGGCGAGCCGGAACCGATAGTGCTACAGGAGCCGCACCGGGACCTGCACCTTGCGGTCTCCGCCACTGCCCAGGATGTCGGCACCGGAGATCAGCTCAGGCAGGTGTGCGCGCACGGCATCTTTGATCTTCTCGTTGTGGCGCAGCCAGTCCCGGGCCCCTCGCGAGAAGAGGTCGTACCAGTCGCCTCCGGTGCCGCCTTGTGAAGGATGATCGCTCATGGCTCAGAGTACCGCGTATCTCTACTCCTGTGACAGTAAGGTGGTGACATAGTTGAGCACCTCTCGGGCACTGTGCTCATCGTAACCATAGTCCTTGATCAACCGCTCCTGTACGGCGCTGATCTTGTGCCGGGCCTCATCGTCCGGACGCATCGTGGAGGTCACCAGGCGCAGGACATCGCGTCGCTCGTCGAACAGATAGTGTTCGACCGCCTCGTGCAGGCGCTCGTGGCTGTCCAGGGTGAACCGCTCGCCCGCCTTGAAGGCCACCATGGCCTTGCGGACCACCTCCTGTCTGAACGACATCTTCCCCGAGTCCGAGATCCGGATCTTCTCCTCCACCGAACGCAGGAAACGCTCATCCGGCAGCCGGCTCTCCCCGGTGATCGGGTCGGTGAGCTCGCGCTGGTCCAGCGAGGCCTCCACCTCGTCCAGATATTTGTCCAGCAACTGCTGTGCCTCCTCCTCGAAGGAGGCGAACAGGGCCTTATGGACGTCCTCCTTGACCCACCGGTTGTAGAAGTCCTTACGGGCCACCACCAGGAAGTCGATCCACAGGTGCTTGTGCTTGGCATCCATGCGCGCATCCGAGTCGATGGCGTCCTTGAGCGCCAGCAGCACATCCATGGTGGTGAGGCTGTGGGCCTCACTGCGGGTGATGGCATTGGAGATCGCGTTGATGATAAAGCGCGGACTCACCCCGGTGAGCCCCTCCTCGGGGGTCTCGGCGCGTATCCTGGCCACCTCGCTGTCCGAAAACCCCTCCACGGACTCACCGGCATACAGGCGCAGCTTTTTGGGCAGATCGAGGTCCTCGCGCTCCGGCTTCTTCAGGCGGGTGAGGATGGCGAAGATGGCCGCCACACGCAGGGCATGGGGATCCAGATGGACCTCCTGGAAGGCCGTGGCATTGGAGATCAGCTTCTTGTAGATCCTGGCCTCGTCCAGGTAGGAGAGCGTGTAGGGGACCTTGATGATGACCATGCGGTCGAGCAGGGCCTCGTTCTCCTTCTCCTGAAGGAACTTCTGGAATTCGGCCAGATTGGTATGCGCCACGATGGTCTCGTCCAGATAGATCAGCGGGAAGCGTGAGACCTTCACGTTCTTCTCCTGGGTCAGGGTCAGGAGCAGATAGAGGAACTCCCGCTTGACCTTCAGGATCTCGATCATCTCCAACACACCCCGGCTGGCGGCGTAGACCGCCCCGGACCAGGACCAGGCCCGCGGGTCACCCTCGTCCCCGATCTCGGCCACCTTGGCCAGATCCACCGAACCGACCAGGTCCGCAATGTCCGCCGTCGTCGGGTCGTGGGGCGCATAGGTTCCCACCCCGACCCGGGCCGCCTCGGACAGGAAAATGCGCTCGACCGGAAAGCGCATGAAATCGCCTTCGAATTCGTCTTCCAGCCGGGCCTGGGAGTGGGGGCTGAGGTCTCCTACGACCTCGACGCCATAGGTCTCCCTGAACTCGCCGCGCATGCTCGAGGGGATCAGGGCCAGCGGCGATTCATGGATCGGTGACCCCTTGAGGGCGTACATCGCACCCTCCTCCGTGTGACTGTACTCCTCGAGGGCGCGTTTGAGCAGGATGACCAGCGAGGATTTGCCGCCCGACGGCGGGCCGAGCAGCAGCAGCAGGCGCCGGCCGACATCTGAGCCGGCGCTGGCGGCCTTGAAATATTCGACCACCCGGTTGAGGGCAGGCTCGATACCGTACAGCTCACGGGAGAACAGCGCGCCGGCATGTTCCAGGGGATCCTCCTGGGGCTCCGTGCCCTCGTCCCTGGCCCGCTGACCATACCAGCGCAGCATGTCCCAGATGTATTCGTGACTGGTGCGGGTATAGGCACGGGCATTGCCCGACAGGACCTCTTCGAGAAACTGTGCGAAGGCCCCCTCCCAACGCTTGGCGCGATGCTGACGTGTAAACGCCGTCAGAGAGTCGATGAACTGATTCTCGTTTGAACCCTTGGCATTCTCGCTCGACATGAATGTCCCCCCCGGCTAAGGAGTCGGCAAATGTTCAGTCACTTACGCTCGTACAGTGTGATAAGCCATCCCCGATTGTTTAGAGGATTAGACCCGGGCAATCGTTCCCTAAGTCGGCGACTGCACATGGAGGCCTGCCCGGAGATTCGAGGTGGACGGTCTATGGATGGTTCAAGGTAGACAGTCTATGAATTAATTGTAGTGAACGGGGTCCGAAAATACCCTGCGTAGGTCGACACGCGGCCGCGTACGACAGAAGAAGCCGACAAGGGGCAGGCGCGCCAGGACAGCCATTGACGGCCTCAAGAGGTCCGGGAGGGCGATTCGATCGGGCGCGGGGCGCGCGCGACCGGCCGCGGCGCAGGTAAAGCCGCATTCTGCGGCCTGATTCGGCGAAGCCCCGACAGGACGGCCATCCGGCCACCCCGCCGACGGGGTCAATCGGGCTCGTCGTAGACCTGGATCATGCCCCCTTTCGAGCGCACCGGATAGGTGGGCAGATCCTCGTAGGCCGGGGGTGTAAGGGCCTCTCCGGAGGTGATATCGAAGCGGGCCCCATGGCGTGGGCAGATGATCTCACAGCCCTCCCGTTCCCCACCGGTCAGGGTGTCACCGTCATGGGTGCAGATGTCCTCTATGGCGTAATATCCGCCGTCGATGTTGAACACAGCGACGAGGACACCGTCTATCTCAACGGTTCGCCATGCCCCCGGCGGCACTTCCTCCTCGGGGGCCACGTCTATCCACTCCGCCATGGCGTCTTGCTCTTCTCCGATTCGTTACCCGTGCCATCGCCTCTCTCTCCCTGGTGATACCGGTCCTGCGGTGTCACGGATGGACCCAGGGCTCCCGTCACACACGCCGCCAGCGCGGCGTCACAGTGCGGGAGCAGAAGGGACGGGTACGGCTATTCAGTATCTTGGACGGGCTGCCAAACCTACCCCGGGGCCCGAGGCTACAGCAGGCCCAGCTGGAGTTTCACCTCGTCACTCATCTGGTCCTGAGTCCAGGGGGGATCCCATACCAGTTCCACATGGGCATCCTTGACCCCCTCCACATCCTTGATCGCCTGCTCGACCATGCCGGGGAAGGTCTGGGCCACCGGACACCCCGGGGCCGTGAGGGTCATGTCCACCGCCACGACACCCTCTGGATCCACCTCAAGCCGGTAGATCAGACCCAGATCATAGATATTGACCGGGATCTCCGGGTCGTAGACCGATCGCAGTGCACCGATGACCCGCTGTTCGAGTTCAGGTCGTTCGCCTGCAGCGGTCGCTGTCGTCGCATGCTGCTGTTCTATCGCTGTGTTCATGGCTCACTCCGTCGTAACGGTCTGGTCTTCGTCGTGAAGGGCTGCATTCATGGTGTGCCAGGCCAGCGTGGCACACTTGACCCGCATCGGATACTCCTTGACCCCGGTCAACACAGTGAGCTTGCCCAGCAGGTCCCCGGGCTCTCCGACCTGTCTCTCCTCGGTGAGCAGCCTGTGGACCTCCGCAAACAGCGCCTCGGCCTCTTCCACCGGCCGCCCCTTGAGGGCCTCGGTCATCAGCGAGGCGGATGCCGTGGATATGGCACATCCCGCCCCCTCGAAGCCGACGTCCTTGATGATTCCGTCCTCCACCCTCATGTGGATCTGAAACTCGTCCCCGCACAGCGGGTTGAAGCCATGGGCACTGTGCGTGGTCCCCTCCGGCCTCTTTGGGTAGTTGCGCGGATTGCGGTTGTGGTCGAGGATCACCTCCTCATACAGCTCGCGCAGATCGTTCATGGTCTCATGATCTCCAGCACCTTGTGCATGCCTGCGATCAGCCGGTCCACCTCCTCGCGCGTATTGTAGAGTCCGAGCGAGGCGCGGGCGGTGGCAGGGATCCCAAAGCGCTGCATCACCGGCATGGCACACAGGTGGCCGGCGCGCACGGCGATCCCCTCGTGGTCCATGATGGTCCCCACATCGTGCGCATGCACGCCGTCGAATACAAAGGAGAGGATCCCGGCCTTGTCCCGCGCGGTCCCGATCAGGCGAACCCCGCCGATCCTGGTCGTCTCCCGAGTGGCATACGCCAGCAGCTCCGCCTCGTGGGCCGCTATGGTCTCGATCCCAAGCCGGTTGACATAGTCGATGGCGGCCCCAAGACCTATCGCACCTGCGATGTTGGGGGTCCCTGCCTCGAACTTGTAGGGCGGGGGGGCATAGACGGCCTGCTCCAGGGTGACCTTGAGGATCATCTCCCCACCCCCCTGATAGGGCGCCATGTCCCGGAGGTGGTCCAAGCGCCCATACAGGGCCCCGATCCCGGTGGGGCCGTAGATCTTGTGGCCGGACAGGGCGTAGAAGTCGCAACCCAGCGCCTGCACGTCGACGCCCAGCCGGGCCACCGCCTGGGCCCCGTCCACCACCACCGGGATGTCCCGCCGGTGGGCCGCGTCGACCATCTCCTTGATCGGGTTGACCGTCCCCAGGGCATTGGAGAGGTGCGCCACGGCCACCAGCCGGGTGCGCGCGTTCAGCAGGGCCAGATAGTCGTCGAGGACCAGCTCACCGCGCTCGTCGATCGGCACCACCCGCAGCCGTGCACCGGTCTGGGCGCAGACCATCTGCCAGGGCACCAGATTGGAGTGGTGCTCCATCTCGGTGACCACCACCTCGTCACCCGCGCGCAGACGGGGACGCGCGAAGCCCTGGGCGACCAGATTGATGGCCTCCGTGGTCCCCCGGGTGAAGACGATCTCGCGCACATCGGAGGCATTCAGCAGGCCCTGCACCTTGGCCCGGGCCTGCTCGTAGGCATCGGTCGCCCGTTGACTCAGACGGTGCACCCCGCGGTGCACATTGGCATTGTCCCGCCGGTAGAACTCGGCGACGGCATCGATGACGGCACCGGGTTTCTGGGTGGTCGCCCCGTTGTCCAGGTAGACCAGGGGCCGGCCATCGATCTCCTGCTCGAGAATCGGGAAGTCCCGGCGCACCGCCAAGACGTCCAATGGCGCCAAGGCCTGACCAAGATTCACGGCTGACCCGGGGGATCCGTTCATCACTCGACTTCGATCACATCGGCGTTGGGCAGCCTGCGCGTCAGCTCCACCTCGATGCGATGCCGTATGGGAGCGATCCCGATGCGCTCGACCAGATCACGGGCAAAGCCATAGGTCAACATGCCCCGCGCCATGGGCTCGGGGATCCCGCGCGAGCGCAGGTAGAACAGCATCTCGGGATCGAGCTGCCCGACTGTGGCCCCATGGCTGCAACTGACGTCGTCCGCATAGATCTCCAGCTGCGGCTTGGTGTCCACCTCGGCGTCGGGCGACAGGAGCAGGTTGTTGTTCGACTGAGTGGCGTCGGTCTTCTGGGCACCAGGGTGCACATACACCTGACCATTGAACACCCCCCGCCCCCGCCCCGACAGGACCCCCCGGTAGAACTCGCGGCTGGTCCCCTCCGGACGCAGGTGGTGGACCCGGGTATGGTAATCCACGTGCTGCCTGCCACCGGCCACATACAGCCCGATCAACTCGCAATGCGCCCCCTCGGCGTCCAGTGAGGCGTTGATGTCATTGCGGGTCAGGGCCCCGCCCATGGATACCGAATAGGAGTCGAAACGGCTGGCCTCGACCTGCTGCACCTCCAGGGTGGCCACGTGATAGGTCTTCTCACTCTCCTGCTGGAGCTTGTAGTGGGCCACTGTGGCACTCGCGCCAACGGCCACCTCGGTCACCACGTTGTTGAGACAGACCGCCTCACCGAGCGTGACGTAGTGCTCGATCACCTGGGCACGGCTGCCCTCCTCGGCAATCACCAGATTGCGCAGATGGTAGCCCATGTACGCGGCCTGAGGGGTCGCCACATAGAGCAGATGGATGGGGTGCTCCATCGCGACACCCTTGCCCACCCGGAGCACCGCCCCGTCGGTCATGTAGGCCAGATTGAGGGCCGCAAAGCCATAGGCGGAGGGCTTGGCAAGCCGCCCCAGGTAGGTCTCGACCGACTCCGGCTCCGAGTCGAGCAGCCGCGCCAGCCCGTCCAGGCTCACCCCCTCCGGCAGATCGCCCAGACGCGAGAGCTGGGGCGCCAGACGCCCGTTGACGAACACCAGACGATGGGCCTCCAGCTCCGGCAGCAGATCGTCGCCCAGGTCGTCCTCCACCAGTCCGACACAACACTCACTGGCCAGCTCGAAGGGTCTCTTGATGATGGGACGGACATTGGTGTACTTCCAATCCTCGTCCCGGGTGGTCGGAAACCCGAGCCGGGAGAACTGATCCAGGGCCTCTTCGCGCCGCCTGTGGAGCCAGGGCACGGCGGACCCGGGCAGGCGCCCGCTCAGCTCAGCGAACTGCTGCACGTAGGGGTCGTCCGTGCCTGCCACCACCGCACTCATGTGCCCACCGCCTCCTCGACCCAGCCATAGCCCTCTTTCTCCAGCTCCAGCGCGAGTCCACGGTCGCCGGACTTGACGATGCGCCCGTCCGAGAGCACGTAGACGAAGTCGGGCACGATATAGTCGAGGAGGCGCTGGTAGTGGGTCACCACCAGGAAGGAGCGCTGGGGGCCGCGCAGGGCGTTCACCCCCTCCGCCACCGTCTTCAGGGCATCGATGTCCAGACCGGAGTCGGTCTCGTCCAGGATCCCCAGGCTTGGCTCGAGCACGGCCATCTGAAAGATCTCGTTGCGCTTCTTCTCACCCCCGGAGAACCCCTCGTTCACGGCGCGCTTGAGCAGGGAGTCCTTCATGTGGACGAGCTTCATCTTCTCGCGCGCGATGTGCATGAAGTCCATGGCATCGAGCTCTTCCTGACCCCGGCACCTGCGAATGGCATTCAGCGCCGCCTTCAGGAAATAGGTGTTGTTGACCCCGGGGATCTCCACCGGATATTGAAAGGCCAGGAACACCCCGGCGCAGGCCCGCTCCTCAGGGCTCATGGCCAGAAGGTCCTTGCCCTTGTAGATCACACTGCCCCGGGTGACCTCGTAGCCCTCCCGCCCCGCCAGCACATAGGCCAGGGTACTCTTGCCCGAGCCGTTCGGGCCCATGATGGCGTGCACCTCACCGGACTTCACCTCCAGGTCGATCCCCTTGAGGATCTCCTTGCCGCCGACGGTAGCGTGCAGGTCCTTGATCGTAAGCATTATTCCACTCCAGGGATGATACGTTGAAGCTCTCGCCGCAGCCGCAGGTATCCTTCACATTGGGGTTGTTGAATTCAAAGGTCGCGTTGAGCCCCTTGCGCACGAAATCGATCTGTGTGCCCTTCACCAGGGGCAGGGTCTGCGGATCCACATAGATGGCGACCGAATCGGACAGGGGATAGACCTCGTCGTCGGGACGGGCCTCGTCTATGAATTCGAGCTCGTAACCGAAACCCGAGCAGCCCATCTTCTTGATCCCCAGACGCACTCCGACACCGGATCCACGCCGGGCGATCTGCCCCTCCACATATCTGCGCGCCGCCTCGGTCATGGTGACCGGCGGGGCGATCTCTATCGCTCTTGCTTGACTCATAATCGTACTCACTTGACTGAGGTGGGAATTTACGGCCGATCGTGCGGGGCGCGCTCAACCCACGGCCCCCTCCAGACTCACACTCAACAACTTCTGGACCTCCACTGCAAACTCCATCGGCAGTTCCTTGAAGACCTCCTTGCAGAAGCCGTTGACGATCATGGAGACCGCGTCTTCCTCCTGGATTCCCCGCTGGCGCATATAGAACAGCTGATCGTCCGCGATCTTGGAGGTGGTGGCCTCGTGCTCAACCTGAGCCGTGGGGTTCTTGACCTCGATATAGGGAAAGGTATGGGCCCCGCACCGGTCTCCCATCAACAGGGAGTCACACTGCGTATAGTTGCGCGCACCCTCCGCGCCCTTGAGAATCTTCACCAGGCCCCGATAGCTGTTCTGGGCCTTGCCGGCGGATATCCCCTTGGAGACGATGGTGCTGCGGGTGTTGCGACCGATATGGATCATCTTGGTCCCGGTGTCGGCCTGCTGGAAGTTGTTGGTCAGGGCCACCGAGTAGAAGGCCCCCACCGAGTTGTCGCCGCGCAGGATACAACTCGGATACTTCCAGGTGATCGCAGACCCGGTCTCCACCTGTGTCCAGGAGATCTTGGAATTTGCCCCGCGGCAATCGCCCCGCTTGGTGACGAAGTTGTAGATGCCGCCCCGGCCCTGCTCGTCGCCCGGATACCAGTTCTGCACCGTGGAATACTTGATCTCGGCAGCGTCCAGGGCGATCAGCTCCACCACCGCCGCATGCAACTGGTTCTCGTCCCGCCGCGGTGCCGTACATCCCTCGAGATAGCTGACATAGGCCGCCTCTTCGGCGACGATCAGGGTGCGCTCGAACTGCCCCGTGTTGGCGGCATTGATGCGGAAATAGGTCGACAGCTCCATGGGACAGCGCACGCCCCTGGGGATGAATACGAAAGACCCATCCGAGAACACCGCCGAGTTCAGGGCTGCAAAGAAGTTGTCGGTGTAGGGCACCACCGAGCCCAGGTACCTCTCCACCAGGTCGGGATGTTCCCTGACGGCCTCCGAGAAGGAGCAGAAGATCACCCCGTGCTCGGCCAGTTTGTCCTTGAAGGTGGTGGCCACCGAGACGCTGTCGAACACCGCATCCACCGCCACGCCCGCCAGGGCCGCCCGCTCCTCCAGGGGGATCCCCAGCTTCTCGTAGGTCTCCAGGAGCTTCGGGTCGACCTCGTAGGCTCTTGGGGGCGTCCTTCCTGGACTTGGGCGCCGAATAGTAAGAGATCGCCTGATAGTCGATGGGATCGATATTCAGTCTGGCCCAGTCCGGTGGGGTCATCTCCAGCCAGTGGCGATAGGCCTTGAGCCGCCACTGCAGCATGAACTCCGGCTCCTCCTTCTTCGCCGAGATCAGCCGGATCACCTCCTCGTTCAATCCGGGAGGGACGGTGTCACTATCCAACTCGGTATAGAACCCGTGCTCGTATTCCTTCTTGACCAGGTCTTCCACTTCGTGCTCTGGAGTCGCCATCTTGCATTCCTCTCCGGGGACAATGCCCTCAACATCCTCAATCTGTCACAGCCGGGCCGCGGCCCTTGCGCCTAGGAGTCTGTCGGACTTAGGGCCAATCCACTGCGCCGGTGGGAGAAGGGCCCAAATATCCCCGATTTCTATTCGTCCCATCCCTGGGACTCCCCCCTGTGGGGCTCACGTGCAAAATCGCTCCCGGCGATTTTGTCGTTGCGTAGTCCCAC
>Ga0114931_10004930_pt1 | contig 16585 bp, 17 predicted proteins | sample 2SBtaG_FD_89579 | JGI IMG/M metagenome (GOLD analysis project Ga0114931, IMG submission 89579) | Deep subsurface microbial communities from Kolumbo volcano to uncover new lineages of life (NeLLi) - 2SBTROV14_V59a metaG | ecosystem: Environmental > Aquatic > Marine > Volcanic | place: Kolumbo...
ATTGTCCAATATTCCCCACTGCTGCCTCCCGTAGGAGTCTGGGCCGTGTCTCAGTCCCAGTGTGGCTGATCGTCCTCTCAAACCAGCTACGGATCGTCGCCTTGGTAGGCCTTTACCCCACCAACTAGCTAATCCGACGTAGGCTCATCTAATAGCGCGAGGTCCGAAGATCCCCCGCTTTCCCCCGTAGGGCGTATGCGGTATTAGCTTGAGTTTCCCCAAGTTGTCCCCCACTACTAGGCAGATTCCTACGCATTACTCACCCGTCCGCCACTCGTCAGCGCCCGAAGGCCTGTTACCGTTCGACTTGCATGTGTTAAGCATGCCGCCAGCGTTCAATCTGAGCCATGATCAAACTCTTCAGTTTATGACAGTCGATCACCTTACGGCGATCTTGATGCTTTTGACTTCAGGCTTGCGCCTTTCGCCATGTTTATTGGTGAAGACTTCACCAACGCAAGCACCCACACAAATTGCTTGAATTCACATTTTTTTAAAGAGCGTCACAGGCAGTGCCTGTGTAAGGAGAGCGCATTGTACAGGATGACCTCACCGTGTCAACACTTCGTTTTCTCTCCGTCTCGCCGTCCGGGCAGCCCGTCCAGCGAAGATGCGCATTATACGCAGCGTTAAATCACTGTCAACCACTTTTGTCATAAAAATTTCATGAATGCTTTTGTGCCGTCATTCGCTTCAATATTAACCGGCTCGGTCCTTGATTCCATGAACGCATGATGGTCAACTTCATCAAACTTTAACCTCTAGATCGTCTAACCTATATAGACGACCTGCAAACAACGGTCGGAGCTAGCCCGACAAGGTCGCTGTCCATTAATTCTTTACGATTGTGTTACACTATTATAGTTATACGCTCAGCCATTGAAATCAGGAATCGACGACGTCGAATGTCCTTTTCCATAAGGCTTTCCTTAATAGAAGTATTAATAAGATGATGTGATGAACGGTATCGTCCCGCACATTCCCAATCTGCTGCGTACAGGCGCGAAATTCGTTCGCATCGCCCTCCTTTCGTCTATACCTTTAGTCACTCCTCCGTGCCACGCCTTCGAATACGTTGTCGGTAGCACGGTCGACGGAGCCGACCTGGATACCAGCGACGGTATATGCGCCGCCGCCGGAGTGACGGGTAATCCCTGTACTCTGCGCGCAGCCATACAGCAGGCAAACGCTTGGCCCGGAGCCGACCGTATCCGCTTGGGAGACGCCACCTATCTGATCACGATCAACGGGGCCGGTGAGGAACTCGGAGCCACAGGTGACCTCGATATCAATGACGATCTGATAATCGACGGCAGTCTGAGCAGCGTCGTAGACGCCTGTAACGCCGCTAAAACCACCTGCATGGCGGATAGGATCTTCGACATCCACACCGGGACACAGGTCACGCTCTCACACCTGGCTATCCAAAACGGGAACATTGCTAGCGACAGCGGAGGCGGGATCCAGAACTCCGGCTCGCTGACCTTACAGGCCGTGAAGGTGCTGAACAATACGGCGGGCTTCAATGGCGGGGGCATATTCCAATCCGGGCTCAGCGCCACTCTGGATATGACCCTGAGCACAGTGGACAGTAATGCCGCCAATGACACAAGCAGCTCATTTTTCAACAATGGCGGCGGAATCAGCATCCAACAGGGGACTGCCAACATCTCCTTGAGCACGATTTCCAACAATATTGCCGGCACCAATGGCGGCGGCCTGCAGTTAAACGGCAATACAACCGTTACCGTCACTGATTCCTTGATCGACGGCAACCAAGCCTTGGGCAATGGCGGCATCGGCGGCATCGGCGGAGGTATCGACAGCTTCGGCGATCTCGATGTCACCGGGACTACCATAAGCAACAACACGTCCGTTTTTCTCGCCGGAGGACTACGTGCGGATGGTCCGGCAACCGGACTAGGGACAAATGCCGCCCGGCTTGCAATGAACGACAGTACTGTCTTTGGCAATCAGACCACATCATCGACATCCAACGGCGGCGGCCTTTACATCAGTCTCGATCGCGCCGTGGATCGATCCATACCGGGTTCGCCCCAACCGGGTGGCGATGCCGCGTTCCTTAAACACGTGACCCTGGCTGCAAACAGTGCGGCGAGCGGTGGCGATAATCTGGCTCTTGACCCCGCGACAATACTTAACCAAGGCTTCGCAACGCTTCAGGACACGATGATCATCGTCCCCGGCAACGGATCAAATTGCAGCGACCCGGCCACACATATCACTTCCGAGGGCTACAATCTGGATGACGGCGGGAGTTGTGGCTTGCTGACGACCAACAACGACCTGCCCGGCACCAGCGTCCAGATTGTAACGAGCCCGGCTGCCCTCGGCAGCAATGGCGGCCTCGTGAAGACTCTGACCCTGGCCTCAAGCATCGCAAGCTCGACCTTCACCGGAGATACCACCCGTTGCAGTGCGCCGGATCAAAGGGGGTTTGACCGCTCGAACTCGAACTGCAGCATTGGCGCCCTGGAGCCTCTATCCTCTGGTACCGCTTATGCCGATCTGGCAGTTAAATCCGTCCAGGCGGTTCCGAGTCCGGTGCGGCCCAACGGCGCCGTCGACTATGCAATTACTTTGGTCAATCAAGGGCCATCTGCGGCCTCCAACATCACGCTGGACATTACGATCGACAACACGCCGGCCATCCCCTCTCCGGCCCCGCCATACAGCCTCGCGGCAGGCGCGAGCCAGTTGGTTACGATCAGCACTACCGCGCCCGCCAGCGCCGGCAATACGGTCCTTGCCGTAACCGGCCTCACGGATACCGGCACCACGGACCCTCAAAACGTCAACAACAACAAAACGTTGACTACGCGCGTACTGAACGACGTATCCCTGATGCTGCTGGCTCAGGCCACCACCACGGGCGGCGCACCTATAATCGCCGGCATCCCGTTCAGCTATACCTTTACGATTACCAACGCCAACTCCACTCCGGCGGAAGACGTGACGCTGATCGACACCCTGCCCTCTAACCTTGATGTCTCAGGCAGCCTGCCTGCCGGCTGTTCGTCAAAGGGCAAGACCGTGACCTGCGCACTGGGCACCATTCCGGCCGGCAGTCAGACGCTCACGCTGCAGCTCAGTGCGGCACAAGGGGGAAGCATTGCCAACACCGCCTTCCTGAATTACCCGGGCACTCCCGGTTCGACACCACCTCAAGACACTCAGACACTCACGGTAGAGACTCGGACGGATCTATCGGTCACGGTTGCCGCAAGCCCAAATCCGGCACAGGTAAACACGGACCTCAGCTATACACTGGCTGTCATCAATAACGGCCCTTCGGTAGCTACGGCACCGCACCTGGAAATTGACCTGCCGGGTTCCGTCGCACTGAAGCAACCACCGATATCCAGTGACCCTGCACAGGCCTGGAATTGCGGTACGACACCATCGCTGCCGCACTTGAGTTGCAGCCTGACCGACCTGGGATCGGGAAAGAGCAATAACCTCACGTTGTTCGTCGTACCCGCCGCGACAGGAACTCTCGACCTAACCGCCCAAATCCTGCCGACATCTCCGGACGTCGACAATGACTGTACCGGCAACCCAAGTTGTAACCTGGTCACGGCATCGGTCAGCGTCCTGCCCGCACCTACGACAATCAGCGGCGCGGATCTCACCATCACGAGCCACGTTGCCACCCCTGATCCCGCGACCGCCGGCAGTGAATTAAGCTACTCGATTACAGTGAGCAATTTAGGGCCTGATACCGCAAGCGATACCGTATTGACCGACACCCTGCCTGCCTCGACCACCTTTGTCAGCGCATCGGGAAACGGCGCGACATGCAGCCACAATAGCGGTGTCGTCTCGTGCAACCTTGGCAGCATTATCAAGAACGGCACCCGGACCCTGACTTTGATCGTTACACCTGGAACCGAGGGAACGATCGCGAATACCGTCGTGGCGACCGATCGCAACGGTAGCGACCCGGTTCCTTCCAACAATACCTCGACGATACAGACCACTGTACAAGCGGCAACCCAAAGTGTCGCGACCACGCCCGGCACCGACACGACAAGCGGACTTCGCAAAGGCAGCGGCGCCTGCTTCATCGCGACAGCGGCATACGGCAGCTACCTAGACCCCCACGTCATGGCGTTGCGCCGTTTTCGCGACCACTTCCTTCTGACCAATGCTCCAGGGCGCGCTCTGGTTGCATTCTATTATCGTCATTCGCCGCCCGTGGCCAACTTCATCTATCACCACGAAGCGTTGAGGACGGTCACTCGCTGGGCGCTGACGCCGCTCGTCCTGACGGCGGAATATCCGCTGCCGACTACAACCCTCGCGGTCATGATGATTACGATCGGATTGCGCCGAAAAGCCACAGCTCGTTCCAACGCCACCCAATAGTTCCTCCCCCCGGGCCGATTCCGGCGCGCATATCCCTGTAACCTGAATCCGTACCTTCATGACGGCGCATAGCACAAGCGCTTGATCCCACAGCGGTTCAAAAAATGTCCGCTTAACCTATGGGTGAAGCCAAGATTTTTTGATGCCACTGTGAAACCCATATCTTGCACTCTGCATCCGCCCTGAAGATACGGATTCAGGTGTAAGTTATCGCCATTGGCCACGACCAATGGCCTGATTGAAACGCAATCCGTCTCCCAGCGAATACCTCGGATCTCAAAGGCATGATGAACCGCTTACCAACGCTACCCTGCATACTGCTCTCGCTGCTTCTGTTCGTACCCGGTGGCGTCGTCGCCGACACTACCGCCGAACCGGACAAGTCTCCCTGGGATACTTACGACGTCTTGCTGAAAACCTATGTCTCCGAAGGTACAAAGCATGGCATATCGCTGACCTTGGTGGACTACGCCGGGCTGCGGAGCGACCCTCGTCTGAATAAGGTTTTGCGAATGATCGCGCGGTACCCTCGTGACCGCTTGAACACCAAAGACAAAAAACTCTCTTTCTATATAAATGTCTACAACCTTCTTGCCATGAAGTTGGTCGCGGACCATTGGCCCGTCGACAGCATCAAGGACATCGGCAGCCTGTTCCATTCGGTCTGGAATAAGAAGGCCGGGATCGTCATGGGGCGAGAATTAACACTGGATGAAATCGAAAACGATATCTTGCGCCCGATGGGCGATCCACACATCCACTTCGCCATTGTCTGCGCCTCCGTCAGTTGCCCTGACTTGCGGACAGAAGCCTACCGAGAAGAACGACTTCGCTCCCAACTCGATGCACAGGTAAACTCCTTTATCGATAATTCCGAAAAAGGCATGAAGCTGTCGGGAAATAAGTTGACCCTATCCTCCATCTTCAACTGGTTCGAGGACGATTTCGATGCGACCGGCGGCGTACTAAGCTTTATACGCGGCTATCGTCGTGAAATCCCGATCGACGCCGACATCGGGTATTTTGACTACGACTGGTCCGTAAACGCCCGGCCCCGATAACCCACGATGTCCTTCCCTATTTCCATAAGCTATCCCCCCCGCAGCCGGACGGATGACTTGTCTGGCCATGGGGCTATAATTACGTCAAGCTGGACAAACCCAATAAGAACAGGAAGACGTACATTGACCACTCTTAGCAACCCGGATAACTGGCTCCAGGATTATGGAGACGCCCTGTATAGTTACGCCCTCATGCGCATCCGTAATCCCAGCGTCGCCGAGGACCTCGTTCAAGAGACCTTTTTGGCCGCGCTCAAGGCCAGAGAAAACTTTGCAGGCCAATCATCGGAAAAGACCTGGTTGATCGGGATACTCAAACACAAACTCATCGACCACCTGCGTCGCGCTCATCGCCATATCCAAACGGATGACATCGAGAAGAGCGCCGACTTGAATGCTGAACGCTTCGACGATCGCGGTCACTGGAGTATCAATATCGATACCTGGGACGACCCCAGCGCATCGCTTCAGCAGGAAGAATTCTGGGCGGCGCTATCGCACTGCATTTCAGGTCTGCCCGACCATCTGGCGGATCTCTTCACGCTACGTGAAATCGACGAAGTGGACAGCGAAGAAGTCTGCGAAATTCTGGGCATATCCACCCGAAACAATATGTGGGTCATGCTCTCCCGAACCCGAGTAAGACTGCGGGATTGTATGGACAAACACTGGTTCAACGGCCTGCGTAAAGGAGGACAATCATGACCCTGTCCTGTAAGGAAGTCAGCGAACTCGTTTCGCAGTCACTGGATCGAGAGTTGTCCCTGCGCGAGCGCGCCGCAGTCCGTCTGCATCTCATGATGTGCCGGATGTGCGCCAACTACCGTAGCCAGATCCAGTTCATGCACCGCGTAGTCCATCAAATGGAACACCATACACCTACAACCCCGCTGCCCGAAGCAGCCAAGGAACGCATCAAGAAGCACATAGAAGAAAGCGGGCATTAGCCCGCTTTCTTCTATGTCGTGGCGCTATGACAAAAACAAGGTGTAGGCTGGATTGTCCGACTCATCCCAATAGTCATACCCCAGGCCGTTGAGGAATTCGCGAAATTCCGCCTCCTCCTCGATAGGCACTTGCAATCCAGCGAGGACCTGACCATTGGCCGCGCCATGATTTCGATAGTGAAACAAGCTGATGTTCCATCGCCGCCCCACTGACTGCAAAAACGCCAACAGCGCTCCAGGGCGTTCCGGAAACTCGAACCTGAAGATGCGCTCGTTACAGATACCCGATGCCCTGCCGCCGACCATATGGCTGATATGGAGCTTGGCCATCTCATTCTCAGTCAGATCCACCGGGGTATATCCTTTCTCTTCGAGGTTACTCAGAAAGGCCGCTCTTTCGTCTTCTCCGCTCATTTTGACGCCGACGAAGATCTGCGCATCAGCGTCATCGGCATAGCGATAATTGAACTCGGTGACCCCACGCTTCCCTACCACGCGGCAAAAGCGCAGGAAACTGCCCGGACGTTCGGGAATTGTCACGGCAATAAGGGCCTCTCGACCCTCTCCGAGTTCGGCGCGCTCGGAGACATGTCTCAAACGATCAAAATTGACGTTAGCGCCGCTGTCGATGGCGACAAATGTCTTATCCTGAACCCCGTCCCTGGAAACATATTTCTTCATCCCCGCGACTGCTAGCGCCCCGGCGGGTTCGGCGATCGAGCGAGTATCGTCGAAGATGTCCTTGATCGCTGCACAAATCTCGTCACTGCTGACCAAAACGACCTCGTCGACACATTGCTTGGCGATTCGGAAGGGTTCCTTGCCGACCTGACGCACCGCAACACCGTCGGCAAAGATGCCGACCTGATCCAGCGTGACACGACGCCCGGCCTCGAGCGCGCGCGCCATGCAAGGCGCATCGTCGGGCTCGACCCCGACCACCTGAATCTTGGGATACAGACACTTTATATAGGCCGACATCCCTGCGATCAGCCCACCGCCCCCGACAGGGATGAAAATGGCGTCGATCTCGCCGCCATGCTGGCGCAGGATTTCCATCGCAATCGTACCTTGCCCGGCGATCACATCAGGGTCGTCATAGGGCGGCACGTAAGTCAGGCTCTGTTCCTCGCAGAGTCGCTGAGCCTCGGCATAGGCCTCGTCATAGGTATCCCCATGCAAGACGACTCGGCCGCCGTATCTGCGAACAGCGTCGACCTTGATCAACGGCGTCGTCGAAGGCATGACGATCGTCGCCTTGATCCCCATGATCTTGGCCGACAAAGCAACGCCCTGGGCGTGATTTCCGGCCGATGCCGCAATCACTCCGGCCGCCTTCTGATTCGAATTCAATTTCGACATGCGGTTATAGGCGCCACGCAATTTGAACGAAAACACCGGCTGCAGGTCTTCGCGCTTCAAGAGCACCTTATTGTCGATTCTGGACGACAGCAACGGCATCGGATCGAGCGGCGTCTCCCGAGCTACGTCATAGACTCGGGCCTTAAGGATTTTGGTGAGATAAGTGTTGGGCATACTTCTTAATTTGGGCTAGTGATCGGTCAGCAAAGATTACACGCTTCGCGGCGGCATGACCATTGTCGCAGCCAAGGGCCAGAGGGTATGATGGCCTCAGTCAATCATGTAAGGAGCTGAATCATGAGTGCAGACCATATGAAGAGGATGGCCGCCGAGGCCGCGTTGGAATACGTCCAGTCCGGTGACGTCGTTGGCGTCGGCACGGGGTCCACGGCCAACCACTTCATCGATGCCCTGGCCACGATCAAACATCGGATCGACGGCACGGTGGCCAGTTCCGAGGCAACCGCCCAACGCCTCAAGGGACATGGCATCCCCGTCTTCGATCTCAATGAGGTCGGCGACATCCCCATTTATGTCGATGGTGCGGACGAAAGCAATCAACAATTGCATCTGATAAAGGGCGGCGGTGGCGCCCTGACCCGGGAGAAGATCGTCGCCGCCGCCAGCAAGCGCTTCATCTGCGTGGCCGACGACAGCAAACTTGTGCCCTGCCTGGGCGCCTTCCCGCTGCCGATCGAGGTTATCCCTATGGCGCGTAGTTATGTTGCGCGCCAGATCGTAAAGCTTAGCGGTCAGCCCGTATACCGTGAAGGTTTTGTGACCGACAACGGCAACATCATCCTCGATGTGCATAACCTCGAGATCATGGAACCCGTCACGTTGGAGTCCGAACTCGATCATCTCGCCGGCGTCGTCACGAACGGCCTGTTCGCCCGTCGCGCCGCTGATGTGCTGATCCTCGGCACGAGCGACGGTGTCCGCAAGCTCGGAGGGTAACAATGCCGAGTTTCGATATCGTTTCCGAAGTTGATACCCATGAGGTCCGCAACGCCGTAGATCAGGCCAATCGCGAAATCGGTACACGCTTCGACTTCAAGGGTACCGACTCACATATCGATATCAACGAACTCAAAGCCACGATGGTCAGCGAGTCCGAGTTTCAACTGGACCAGATGCTGGATATCCTGCGTGGAAAACTCGTCAAACGGGGTGTCGATACCGGTTGTATGCAGATCGAGGAGCCCAAGACGGTCGGCAAGACCGCCCGCCAGGAGATCGTCTTCCGCCACGGACTGACCTCGGATATGGCGCGCGACATCGTCAAGCGGATCAAGGAAAAGAAGCTCAAGGTCCAGTCCGCGATCCAGGGTGAGCAGGTCCGAGTCACAGGTAAGAAACGCGATGATCTGCAATCGGTCATCGCCATGCTACGCGAACAAGACCTGGAGCTGCCGCTCCAGTACACCAACTTTAGAGATTAGAGGAATCGTTATTATGGCAATGACACTGACCGCGACGATGAAGACCAACAAGGGTCCGATCCACATCAATCTGTTTGCCGACCACGCCCCAAAGACAGTCGCCAACTTCGTCAATCTCGCCCGCCGCGGCTTTTATGATGGCCTCAACTTCCATCGTGTCATCGCGGACTTCATGATTCAGGGCGGCTGCCCACTGGGATCGGGCACCGGTGGCCCCGGCTACCGTTTCGAAGACGAGTGCACGCCGGAGCTCAAACACGATCGCCCCGGAATCCTGTCCATGGCCAACGCCGGCCCGGGCACCAACGGCAGCCAGTTCTTCATCACCCATGTGCCGACGGCATGGCTTGACGGCAAGCACACCGTCTTCGGGGCAGTTGTATCGGCTGAGGATCAGGCCGTCGTCGATGCCGTTGCCCAAGGGGACGGCATCGAGAAAGTCAGCGTGGAAGGTGACGTGGACGCCCTCCTTGAGGCCCAGGCCGACGCTGTTGCCGAGTGGAACAAGGTCCTGGACAAGCGTTTCCCTGACCTCAAACCTGTCTGAGGCCGTTAAGCGAATACGTAAGCGCCGGGGAATCTCCGATCGATCCGTGAGTGAAACGGATTGTTCGGAGATTCCCTAAAGCTTTAGCCAGACAGCAATTCCCAACACGATCAGCAGTATCGAAAAGCCTCTGCGCAGCCGTTCCACCGACACACGATGGGCCAAACGAGCGCCGTATCCGGCGCCGACCATGCTCCCCAACATCAGCGGAATGATGGCAGGCCAGTAAAGCAGGCCGGTCAAACCATCCACCCTCGCCCCACCGGGAATCGTTTCCGGATTCAAAAGCCCGTAACTCAAGGCAGCCACGAGTGCAATCGGAAAACCACATGCCGCAGAAGTCCCGATGGCCTGACGGATCGCTGTGCTGCGCCAAACCAGATAGGGCGTAGTCAAGGTCCCACCGCCAATCCCAAGCCAAGCGGACAACATGCCGATACCGGACCCGACCACCGACATCATCGCTGGAACGGGCCGTGTCTTTGAAGCCGTCGGGGTCCATCCAACCACCATCTTAAGTCCAACCAGAACCGCGAACCCACCGTAGATCATCCGCAGAATCCAGCCATCGATATAACCCGCACTGATCGCCCCTAACAGGGCGCCGGGGACGATGCCAATCGTCAACCAGCGAACATAGCCCCACTCCACCCCATGCTGCCGGGCGTGACCGATCAAAGAGCTTAATGAGGTGACGACGATAGCGGCCAAAGAACTGGCTACCGCGACATGCATGACGATCGCGTCGGCTACGCCCTGCTTTGGCAACAAAAAGAGCAGCGCTGGTACGTAGAGTAGTCCGCCGCCAACCCCGAGCAGTCCGGCGCAGACCCCGGTTACGGCGCCTACCGCAAGGGTCACCCCCCAAAAAGCTGAAATATCCATGGAATTCGGCTTAGCGAATCCAAACGGTCTTGATATTTAGAAATTCGTGCATGCCGAGAGAAGAAAGCTCCCGTCCGTAGCCTGAGTCCTTGATGCCACCGAAAGGCAACCTCGGATCGCTCTTGACCAGACCGTTGACGAATACGGCGCCAGCTTGAATCTGACGAGCGACCCTTTCGCCCCGGCCGGTATCGCCGGTCCAGACACTGCCGCCAAGTCCGAAGGTGGTTTCATTGGCGACGCGGATGGCCTCGGCCTCGTCCCGAGCCCGCAGAATCGCGATTACGGGACCGAAAAGCTCCTCGCGTCCGGCAGTCATGTCCGGCCGGATCCCATCTAGGATAGATACCGGATAATAGGCGCCCGCGCCCTTCTCCGGCCCACAACCGAGCACCGGACGCGCGCCCTCCTCGATACTTTTGATCACCTGGGCATGCAGGTCGTCACGAAGGTCGTTGCGTGCCATGGGCGCCAGCGTGGTCCGTTCGTCGAGCGGATCCCCATGACGATAGCGTCCGACGGTCGACAACATACCTTAGATAAAGGCATCCGCTACGGTATCGACGACGATAAAGCGCTTTGCCGCGATGCAACTCTGTCCGGCGTTGAGCAACCGCGACCTGAGTCCAACATCGACCGCCTGAGTCAGATCGGCATCCTCGAGCACGACGAAGGGATCCGACCCGCCAAGTTCGAGCACGGTCTTCTTGAGTTGGGCGCCCGCGATCGACGCCACGGCGCGTCCCGCGGCCTCGGACCCCGTCAGAGTCACGGCCCGGACACGCCGATCCTCAATCACGCCACGGACCTGCCCGGAACCGATCATCAAGGTCGTGAATACGCCCTCCGGCAGTCCGGCCTCGCTAAAAGCTTCCTGCAAGGCCAGGGCGCATTGGGGGACGTTGGAGGCATGCTTCAGCAATGCGACATTGCCGCCCACAAGGGCGGGCGCGGCGAAACGCAAGACCTGCCAGAACGGGAAATTCCACGGCATGACAGCCAGCACCGGACCCAAGGGCTCATACGCCAAAAAGCTGCATCCGGCATCGGACGCGATGATATGGTCTTCAAGGAAGGCCGGCCCCTGGTCGGCGTAGTAGTCGCAGGCCATCGCGGACTTGTCGATCTCCGCTCGGGCCTCAACAATCAACTTGCCCATTTCCAGCGTGATGAGTTCAGCCAGGACGTCGCGCCGCTCCCGAAGTACGCGACCTACGGCCCTAACGGCATCACAGCGGTCGGCAATCGGCATCTCGGCCCACGCTCCGGCCACTCGATGCGCCTGGGCCAAGGCCTGATCGATTTGGCCGTCAGACCATAGATCGTATGTCCCCAGATGCTCACCAGTGGCCGGGTTGGTCGAAGAAAAAGACATCGCTGCCGGGACCCCTATTTCAAATATTGCGACCAGTCATACAGCGCCTCCCCGGACACGAAGAACGAGGGGTTCAAGAGTGACTCTTTGGTGTTGTAACGAATCGGTTTCATATGAGTATCGGTCAGACTGCCGCCGGCCTCGTTGACGATACAATGCGCTGCGGCCGTATCCCATTCAGAGGTCGGGCCAAGCCGCGGATAAACATCGGCCTTGCCTTCGGCAACCAGGCAGGACTTCAGTGAGCTGCCCATGCTGACCAATTCGTGCTCGCCGACCCGCTCCAGGAAAGCCACCAGAGAATCGCTGGCGTGAGAGCGACTACCGGCGACGATCGTAAATCCCGGCTGGCGTTGCCGGACGCGGACCTCAGAGACCTCGCCGTCGACCACCTTCCAGGCGCCGTTGCCTCGCGCTGCATAGTAGCTGACGCCTGTCACGGGAACGACGATGACGCCCATTATCGGTTCATGCGCCTCGATCAAGGCGATATTGACGGTAAACTCGCCATTGCGCTTGACGAACTCCCGAGTCCCGTCCAACGGATCGACAAGCCAGTAGCGGTCCCATTGCCGGCGTTCCTCGAACGGGATGTGAGACGATTCCTCCGACAGGACCGGTATATCCGGATAGAGCGACTTCAGGCTGGCTTCGATAACTTCGTGAGCAGCCATGTCGGCCTCGGTCAACGGAGAATGATCGGCCTTCTGTTCGACCGTGAAATCCCGGTTATAGACTGCAACGATCTTTTCGCTGGCGACGTGGGCAATCCCCAACACCGGTTCGAGCATGGACTTGAGTTCATCCGTTTGCATTGCGTGTACTGACATGGGCCTCCCCCATTTAAATATCGTATTACGTCTAGATTTCTTGTGAGGCGCCGTTCAGGAGCTCTCTGGCCATGAACAATGCCGCGATGCTGCGTGCCTCGGTACAGTCCTCGCAGGCCAGCAGACCCGCTAGATCGCTTAGCGGCCACGGTACGACCTCTATTTCCTCGGGTTCATCGCCCGATAAACGGCTTTCATAAAGATCCTCGGCCAAAATAATCTGTGTCACATGCCCCATATATCCTGGGGCGACCGTCAAGCCAGCAAGATGGCGGAGCCTGCGCGCACCATATCCGGTCTCCTCCTGTAGCTCGCGATTGGCCGCGTCCAGAGCTGATTCATCCGGCTCGATACGCCCCTTGGGCAGGGCAAGTTCATAGCGGTCCACTCCCGCGGCATACTCGCGGATCAACAAGACCTCGTCGTTCGAACGCATCGGAACGACCAGGACAGCGCCATTACCGCCGGTACGACCCAAGCGTTCATAGCGTGTCGTGACCCCGTTGGAAAACCGCAGATCCAACTGCTCGACATGAAAGAGCCGTGTCCTGGCAAGCGTCTCGGTTGCCGTAATTTCTGGTTTCTTGCGCATCTCGACGTCGCGTCTCCCCGAGAAAAGCAGCAGGTTAAGACATCCGCCGCACGCGGTCAAAACCAGCATGGGGTATGTCTTCATGGTGACAGAGGACCATTCTAACCGATAAGCTGTACGCCATGCTCCCCTGGAATGACATTGACACGGTCCTGCTCGATATGGACGGCACCCTGCTTGACCTCCACTTCGACGACCACTTTTGGCGCGAGCATCTTCCCGCGCGTTACGCCGAACGGCATCACATACCGATCGAGCTCGCCAAATCCCGCCTGCAGGAGGAATACCAGACCATCGCCGGTACACTGGAATGGTATTGCCTGGACTACTGGCGACGGACGCTCGGTCTGGATATCGTCGGGCTCAAGGAAGAGGTCAGCCATCTAATCGCATTTCGTCCCGAGTCCATCGAATTCCTGACCGCGCTACGTGCGTCCGGTAAGCGCGCCGTGCTGGTCACCAACGCCCACGGTGAGAGTCTTGCGCTCAAGCTTCGCGAAACAGGGCTCGACGGTCATTTAGACCAAGTCTATTGCGCCCACGACCTGGGATTGGCAAAAGAGGATCCCGCGTTCTGGGCGAAACTGCGGGAACGGGAACCCTTTGCGCCGGAAAGGACACTACTGATCGACGACAATCTCGATGTGCTTGAAAGCGGCCGCAAAGCGGGTATTGGGCACCTCTTGACGATCGCTCAGCCCAACTCCCGCCTTCCGATACGGCAGACCGATCGTTTCCCCGTCATTCACAGCTTCGCAGAGATCGCACCCCGGCCGTGACCACGATCTCGGTCATCATCCCGACACATAATCGCCGCGCCCTGTTGCCGCGAGCGATTGAAAGCATAGTCGCACAGACCCACCCGCCAGAGGAAATCATCTTGGTCGACGACGGCTCGGACGACGGGACTGAAGAGGAGATCCGCGCGCATTTCCCGAATGTGCGATTTCTGCATCAGGATCATCAGGGAGTGAGCGCCGCCCGCAATCTCGGCATCCGCGAGGCTCATGGCGACTGGCTGGCCTTTCTGGACAGTGACGATGCCTGGCTGCCGGATAAACTCGCCTTGCAGCGAACCCGAATCGCGGCGTCTCCCGAGGTCCACATCGTCCATGGCGATGAAATATGGATCCGCAACGGCCGTCGCGTCAACCCGATGAGGAAACATCGTAAATACGGCGGGTGGATCTATGCCCGTTGCCTGCCGCTCTGCGTGATATCGCCTTCCTGCGTCATGATCCACAGAGACATCTTCGAGCACGTCGGCCCGTTCGACCCTGAGCTGCCGGCCTGCGAGGATTACGATCTCTGGCTGCGCATCTGCTGCCGCTATCCGGTCGAATACATTGACCGGCCATTGATTGAGAAATACGGCGGCCATGACGATCAGTTATCCCGGCGCCACCCGGCCATGGATCGCTTTCGCATAGAGGCCCTGCTCAAGATACTGAACTCCGATCATCTCTCGGACGCCGACCGCGCGGCCACGCAGAACATGCTTCGCCACAAGGCCCGGATCTATGTGGATGGCGCCCGACGGCGGGGCCGCCACGACGAGGCCGATATCCTGGCCGCCCGTATCGCCGGTTGGGTCGGGGAGAAGGCATGCTCAACCTCGTAGTCGCACTGAGCTGCGAGGCAAAACCTTTAATCGACGCCCTGAAACTCCGCTGGGTCAGCGAAAAAGGCCCGTTTCCAATCTTCCTGGGCGACGACGTCAGCCTTATTCTCTCAGGGATCGGAAAACTCAACGCGGCCGCCGCGACGGCCTGGCTGCACGCCGCCCATAGCGGCAACCAAGATCAGGCCTGGCTGAATGTGGGTACAGCCGGACATGCCGCACACAGGATCGGCAGCGGCATCCTGGGGCACAAGATAAGAGACATGGCCAGCCGACAGTGCTGGTACCCGCCGCTTACCTTCCCCGCCACGGCTGTGACCGGCGAGATCGTCACGGTCGACCAGGTCCAGATGGGCTACCCCCCAACCGGTTGCTTCGAAATGGAGGCCGCAGGCTTCTATACGGCGGCCAGCCGCTTCTCTACCTTGGAGCTCGTCCATTGCTACAAGGTGATTACCGACAACCCGCGACAGCCCTACACCGAAATCACGCCCGAACTCGTGACAGCACTTGTCGCCGAACGACTGCCGGAAATACTCGACATATGCGAGCACCTTAGGAAAACCGAACGTGAGTGGGCGGAAATCAGCGCACCGCCCCCCGGCTACGAACGGCTCATCGCGTGCTGTCATTTCACGGTCAATCAGCGTCACCAACTCCACGATTTACTGACCATCTGGCGTCATATCGGACCGCCGCCCGAGGGCATCGAACGGATGCGCCATGCCCGAGCCATTCTGAAAGCCCTAAGAGAAGGGATTCCTTCCCTCTGAGTCACCAATACCGCAGTATCAATCAAAGACAGTTGACATCATCATTCGCTTGTACGGAATACGACAATTACACACATCTGCGTTATGCTATTGACGCCTGGATCACCGCCCCTATCGGCCCCGCCAGCTAGTCGGGCCGCTTCGGCTAAAAAAAGCGTCTGTGCGGATACAAACGCGGTATTGAAGGGCGCACCTATGGAAGAATCTCGACCACGTCAGGGGGCAGTCCCATGGCGCAAGGGAGAGCTCTTTCGTAATGTGCCGGGGTCTATATCGAACACCAACGGAGGCATCGAACGTGAAACTGATAACCGCTGTCATCAAGCCGTACAAACTCGACGACGTCAAAGAAGCGCTGCATGACCTGGGCCTGACCGGCCTGACCGTGACCGAGGTCAAAGGCTTTGGACGTCAAAAAGGACATACCGAACTCTATCGAGGCGCGGAATACATCGTCGACTTTCTGCCCAAGGTCAAGGTCGAGGTCGCGGTCAAGTCTGATGTCGTCGATCAAGTCATCGAAGCCATCAAGAAATCGGCATCGACCGGCAAGATCGGGGACGGCAAGATCTTCGTTAGCGAGCTTGAAACCGTGGTTCGCATCCGAACCGGCGAGGTAAATCAAGATGCACTTTAGGCGAATCTCCCTGGCAGCCCTGCCCCTTTTCGCCATCCCGCGACTCGCCAACGCAAGCGAATCCGCTCTGAACGGCGCCGACACGGCATGGATCATGGCGTCGACGGCCTTGGTATTGTTCATG
>Ga0114931_10004931_pt1 | contig 16583 bp, 20 predicted proteins | sample 2SBtaG_FD_89579 | JGI IMG/M metagenome (GOLD analysis project Ga0114931, IMG submission 89579) | Deep subsurface microbial communities from Kolumbo volcano to uncover new lineages of life (NeLLi) - 2SBTROV14_V59a metaG | ecosystem: Environmental > Aquatic > Marine > Volcanic | place: Kolumbo...
CGCGATGACAGCGAAGGACATGCCGGCAGATTCGGGTCCGGTTGCCGTCATGTTGCATGAGCACGAACAGGGTCGGCGATTTACAGCCGCCTTTCTGTCTGCGGCAGAACAGCTGAAGGCCGGCGATACCGGCGCCACGACAGATGTCGTCCATAACGTGCTGGACTATGTTGCTGAAGGCCGGCTTCAAGGCCATGGAACCGCGCGGGCAGCCAGCCTTCATCCTGTACGTGCAAACCTTCGGTGACCTCGTGACCTTCAACCCGCATATTCATGTCCTGGTTGCCGATGGCGTGTTTCTGCCCTCCGGCATGATCCGGGTTTTCGTGTCGTTCCCTCTTTCTCTGGAAGACCGCAGCCTACCCGAATCTGCCGCCCGTTATCCGGCTTCCGCGGCGAGCACGTTTTCCGCCAGCCGGACCCAGTAGGCGGCGCCGGTGCCCAGCACCTCATCGTTGAAGTCGTAGGCGGGATTGTGCAGCGGCATGCCGTTGTGGCCCGCGCAACCATTGCCGAGCAACAGGTAGCAGCCGGGAACGGCCTGGAGCATCCGGGCGAAATCCTCCGAGCATGCCGCCGGTTCACATTCCGCCTCGACATTCTCCGCGCCAACCGTTTCGGTTGCCGCCCGAATCGCCAGGTCAGTTTCCTCAGCCGCATTTACGAGAACGATAAATTCATGGCTGTAGTCGATGCTGACCTCCACTCCATGCGCTTTACCGATATTGACGGCCACTTCTCGCATGCGGGTTTCGATGAGTTCCTGCGTGTGCCCGGAAAGCCCACGGGCATCGCCTTTTATCGTCACATTACCCGGTATGACGTTGCGTGCGCCGTCGGTCAGTATCTCCGTCACGGATACGACGCCGCTGTCCATGGGATTCATGGACCGGGCGACGATGGTTTGCAGGGCCGAGATGATTTCTGCCGCGACCACGACCGGGTCACGCGTACGATCCGGCATGGAAGCGTGCCCGCCGACGCCGCTGACGGAGATCACGAAATCGTCTTCGAAGGTCATCATTGCGCCCCTGCGCACGGCGAAGTGGCCTGCTGGAATACCAGGCATGTTGTGTATGCCGAAGACGGCATCCATCGGGAACCGCTCGAACAGACCATCGTCCATCATGGCCTGCGCCCCGAGTCCGTTCTCTTCGTTCGGCTGAAAGATGAAATGAACCGTACCGTCGATCGTGTCGCGGGACGACAGCGTCTCCGCCGCCGCAAGCAACATCACTGTGTGTCCGTCGTGGCCACAACCGTGAAACTGGTGCTCGTTGATCGAGCGATGCACGAAGGTATTCGCTTCCTGGATCGGCAATGCATCGATATCGGTGCGCAGCCCGATCGATCGCCGGCTGTTGCCGCGCCGCAGCACACCAAGCACTCCGGTACCGCCGAGCCCGGTATGGGTTTCGATGCCGTACCCGGCCAGAATGCCGGCAATGATTCCCGCCGTGCGCCGCTCGGCGAATCCGAGTTCGGGATGTTGGTGGAAGTCCCGACGCCGGGCGATCCAGCTGTCGCCGACTTCATCCATGTCGTCCTCCCGTGCCGAGACATTCACAGTGATGCGGGATCAAGGATACCGTGACCGCAGGTGAAATAAAGCTCGCCGGCGCCATTTCACGATAAATATTGCCTGCCGACTGTGCGGCATCGCCGGAAACAGACCAGTAGCATCGACTGCGATCGCCGGTGACATCGAGACACTCCACCAGCTGGCGCGGGACGGCTCCGATCCGGAGAGCCAGGTCAGAACGCAGCGGTCAGCATGACCCAGATCTTGGTGGTATCCACGAATGGCGGATCGTCGGCGTTGAAGCTCGCAAGCTTCAACAACAGGCCGTAGCGGTCGGTCAGCTGGTGCGCAGCCGCGACATCGATTTCGCTGCCATAGTCACCACTGCCTCGTTCCGCAGACAGGTCGCGGTACACCAGTTGCATATTCCACTTGCCCGGCTTGTAGCCGGCTTTGAAATACAGGTCCTCGATACCGGCACCCGGTGTTGAAAGGAACTGTTCCGCCCAGCCCTGGAACGCGTGCAGGGTGGCGAGCGGCGTGCGAAAACCCTGACCGTTGTCGCTGCCCAGTGACTCGAAACCTGCGCCGGCGCTGAACCCCTGCCGGGACCAGATGCCCTCCAGGCAGAAATAGTTGGCATCGTAGTCTGCCGGGTTGTTGCTGTTGTCCGACTGCGTTGCGAATTCGCCGAGGAGCTTGTATCGGCTGTCGCCCGAGCTGATCGTACCCATGAGCCTGGCACCGAAGGTGCTGGTAAAGAATGCCGGGGCATCTTCATTGTTGATGATGTAAGTGTACCTGATCACTTTCCAGGCATCGGTCAGCCCGACATTGACGTTCAGGAGATGCGTGTCCTGGTCGTGATCGCCGGCCGTTACTTCGCGACCGAAGATCCGGTTGACGTTGTTGACGTAGCTGTAGAAAACCTCCGTGTTGGCAAAGCCTTTATAAAGCAGCGACGCACCGTCGTAGGTCTGTTCGTTTTGCCGCCAGCCGACGCCGCCAACGTAGCGTTGATCGTCCAGCAGGATGCGCTCGCGACCGAACCGTATGCGCCAGTCCTCATCCGGTGCGTATTGGAAATAGAGCTCGAACGCATCCTCAAACACCTGAGCGTGTGGGACCCACAGCCCGAGAACCGCTCACCCACCGGTCCCGATCCGGTCTCAGCAACGGCCACCCACATTGCTGAAACCCTTGCGTTCTTATAGGCCGGGCCCAAAGGCGAGACCATTCCCCTCACCTATCACCCAGTAGCGGATATCGCTTCAGCGACAATCCGGCGCTGGCGCTCGACCCCACCATGTCAGAGACGCTACTCACCATCAAACTTGGCCCACTCTGTGTCCCTGGCGGACGCAAGATTGCCCTGCACCACCCGCAGCTAACCGATTTACCCCCTGCTTAGCACCAATCCCTGGCTATACGACTCAATCTCGATGCATCCAGACTCGCCGACCCGATAGAATTTCCTATCCTTAAAACCGATTGACGCGATTGACGAGTAAGAAAATGGGGTTCGACTCATTGCTGTCACACTCGCATGGTCGCACTGAGTGTTTCATCCGAACGCGAATGTTATATTGCGACTCCTCCATCGCCAACCTCGGAATTGGCAATGTGATTGGTGACGAATAATATTAACCGGGGCGCTATGTACGATAATTTCCTTGCTTTGATCAGCTACATCAGTGATGTGTTGTGGGGACTACCGACGATGATATTTATCGGCTTCGTTTCTGTTTATCTCACGATAAAAACCCGTTTTTACCAGGTCAGCCATTTTGGCTATATCCTGCGCAGCACTTTCGGACAGTTATTCGATCGCTCCGGCGATCAGGACAGAGACCGCATGACGCCGTTTCAGGCAGCGACGACATCGTTGGCCGGTACGGTTGGAATGGGCAATATGGCTGGCGTTGCGACGGCGTTATCAATCGGCGGGCCTGGCGCTATTTTCTGGATGTGGATATTGGCATTCTTTGGCATGATCACCAAAGCCGCCGAAATCACGATTGCGGTGCATTACCGGGACATTGACGAGGACGGTCATATCAACGGCGGTCCCATGTATTACATTCAGCGTGCACTTGGCTGGAAGTTCCTCGCCATTCTGTTCAGCATTGGCATGACCATCAACGCGTTTTTCAGTTCCTCTTTGTTGCAAGCACACACTGTCGGTCGGGCCTTCGATGCAGCTTATGGAATCAACCCCTATATAACCACTTCGGTCATGGCCATCATTACGGCGTCTGTTGCGGTGGGTGGTGTTCGCAGGATTGGGCGGTTTTGCGAAAAACTGGTGCCGCTAATGACTTTTCTGTACATGGGAGCAGGCCTTGTCGTTGTCTTCGCCAATCTGGACCAAATACCAGAGATAATCATACAGGTAGTGGAGTATGCATTCGCGCCAGCTCCTGCGCTTGGCGGATTCGCCGGTGCCGCCGTCATGTCGGCGATTCAAATGGGAATGGCGAGAGGCATGCTGTCCAATGAAGCCGGCCTTGGTACGGCGCCTATGGTGCACGTGAATGCAGAAACCAAGCATCCTTTCAAACAGGGTTTGTGGGGTGCAGTAGAGGTTTTCATCGATACCACGATTGTCTGCACGATCACGGCCATTATCATCCTTTCTTCCGGTGTCCTGGCGAACGGCAGCACCGGAATTGAAATGTTGCTCGCTGCATTTTCGACTTTCTATTCTCCGGACCTGGCGGGTGCCTTCATTTCGATATCGATACTGACATTTTGCCTGTCAACGCAAATCGGATTTTTTATCTACTTTAAGACGGCGATGGTGAGCTTGTTTGGTGAAAATATTTTTCATTACGTGAAATGGATTTATTTCATACCCGGTGTAATATTCGCAGGAATCACAAACGTTGATCAGTTGTGGGCGCTGGCAAATATATCCGTCGCAGTCAGCGCGTTGCCGAACCTCGTTGCGTTGCTATTGCTTAGCGGTGTGTTTATCACGTTGATGCGTGACTATCTCAACGGAGACTACAAATACGCCACCGCCATCATCGACAAGAGCAAGAACTACGTCAAAGTCGCGGGCAAACCATAAATTTCTGATCACTGGAGTAATCGATTAATGGCAACACATCGGCTTGATGAGACCGCATCCGGGGTCTATATCATCTCCGCCACCCCGTTTACCGACAATGGTGAACTGGATCTCGACAGTGCAACACGGCTGGTCGATTTCTATATCGACAAGGGGGTTACTGGAATCACTATTCTCGGGATGATGGGTGAGGCGCCCAAGCTTTCGCCGCAAGAGTCTGAGAAATTTCTCTCCACTATGTTGGATCATGCGGATGGCCGTGTACCCATCGTTGTCGGTGTGTCGCACGCAGGTCTGAGCAACCTTACCTCCCTGGCAAGAATCAGCATGGACAAGGGCGCCGCAGGCGTCATGATCGCACCAACCAACGGTCTCGGTACTGACGAAAAGATCTATAACTATTTCAGCCAGGTGTTTGTGGCACTCGGCGATGACATTCCGGTGGTTTACCAGGACTACCCCTACTCCACGAAATCGGAGACCTCTGTCCCCGTGTTCAACCGGCTGGTGACGGAATTCGAGCAACTGGTCATGCTGAAACACGAGGATTGGCCTGGGTTGACCAAAATCACGCAGGTCCGCCGGACAGCAGAAGAGCAAGGTGTGCGACGGGTGTCTGTCCTGGTTGGCAACGGCGGTTTGTATCTGCCCCAGGAACTACAGCGCGGCGCTGATGGTGCGATGACTGGATTTGCGTATCCTGAAATGCTGGTCGAGGTTGTACGCCTGCACAATGCGGGCGAAGTCGATGCGGCTGAAGATCTGTTTGACGCCTATTTGCCGATTGTCCGTCACGAACAGCAACCCGGTTGGGGACTGGCTGTGCGTAAAGAGATACTGCATCGACGCGGCGTAATCACCTCGCCGAAAGTCCGCGCACCCGGGCCAAAACTGACGGCGACGGATCATGCGGAGTTGACCCGACTGATAAGCAGGCTCGAACGAAACCTGGAGGCTTTGTGATATGGATCTTGGATTGAAGGGAAAGAAGGCGCTGCTACTGGCATCGAGTCAGGGTCTTGGGCTTGGCGTCGCGACCGCTTTGTGTGCGGAGGGTGCTGACGTACTCATTAGTGGTCGTGTCGATGAGAAACTGCGTGATGCCGCTGATGCACTTACATCGGCCGGAACCGGCAAGGCGTCTTATGTGGTTGCTGACCTTGCCGATCCGTCGTCGGCTGCCGCGCTCTACGCGGCCGCTACAGGAGCGCCAGGCGGTGTGGATATACTTATCAACAATACCGGCGGGCCCCCACCGGGCACCGTCGAAGCCCAGGCGATCGATACCTGGCAAAGCCAGTTCGATACGATGGTCGTGCGGTTAATATAGATTACGAATCTTTGTCTTCCGGGGATGCGGCAAAACGGCTGGGGCAGAATTCTCACGCTGGCATCATCGGGCGTCCAGCAACCGATTCCGAATTTAAGTATTTCCAATACGATTCGTTCGGCACTGGTAGGCTGGAATAAATCACTTTCGAATGAAGTGGCAGCGGACGGCATTACCGCCAATATCCTTGCTCCGGGACGCATCAATACAGCCCGGACTGAACAGCTGGATGCGGCTGCCGCCGAACGCCAGGGCAAAACGGTTGCCGAGATCAACGCGGCATCGAGAGCTACCATCCCGGCCGGTCGTTACGGCGATGTTGCAGAATTCGGCTCCGTTGCAGCTTTCCTTGTCAGTACGCGAGCTAGTTACATCACCGGTAGCGTTATTCGTTGTGACGGCGGCTCAATTCGCAGTGTCTGATCAGGGTGGCGAGAATGAATAAACTCGATCTGAAAATCAGCGGCGGAACAGTCGCTAATTCTGCAGAAACATTTACTGCAGATGTCGGCATCAGGGATGGAGTCATTGTTGCGCTTGGCAAATCCATTGGTGATGCAGACAGAGAAATAGACGCGAGCGGCAAGCTGGTTTTGCCTGGCGGTATCGAAGCACACTGTCACATCGAGCAGGAGTCTTCCGGCGGCATCATGACCTTCGACGACTTCTATTCAGGTAGTGTTTCTGCCGCATATGGTGGCAACACCTGCTTCGTACCCTTTGCCGCACAACACCGCGGACAAAAACTCAAAAACGTGCTCGAGACATATCATCATCGTGCGGCAACAAAATCCGTTATCGATTACTCCTTTCACCTGATCATATCGGACCCGACCGACGAAGTGCTGCATGAGGAACTGCCGCGTGCCATTGAACAGGGCATTTCATCGTTCAAGGTGTACATGACTTATGACCGCCTGATCGTCGACGACGGGCAGCTGCTGGATATATTGGAAACGGCGAAAAAGCACGGCGCGCTAACGATGGTCCACGCGGAAAACAATGCGATGATCAAATGGATCAGCGACAAGCTGGTTGATTCGGGTCACGGCGCGCCAAAATACCACGCACCCAGCCATCCACGTACAGCCGAGTCCGAAGCGATCAATCGTGCCATTGCGCTCGCCAGCTTCCTGGATACACCGATACTCATTGTGCACGTATCAACTGAGGCCGGCGCCAGGGTTATTGCCCGGGCGCGCTATGCGGGGCACAAGGTTTTTGGCGAGACCTGTCCGCAGTACATGTTCCTCAATGCAGAGCAGATGGACCTCCCGGACATGGACGGCGCGAAATTCTGCTGCAGCCCACCGCTGCGGGACAGGGCATCACAGGAAGAGATCTGGCGTTGTTTGCAAAACGGCACGTTCCAGGTTTATTCGTCAGATCATGCGCCGTATAAATTTGATGAAAGCGGTAAATTGCACGCCGGACCGAAACCGGATTTCAAAAAAATTGCGAATGGGCTGCCCGGTATCGAGCTACGCCTGCCGCTGCTGTTTTCCGAAGGTTATATCAACGGCCGCATCTCACTGAATCATTTTGTGGCGTTGGCAGCAACCAATGTATCGAAGATCTACGGTCTTGACCATTGCAAAGGATCAATTACCGAGGGTAAGGATGCTGACATTGCTATCTGGGATCCGGATGTGCAGCGAACGATCCGGGCCGAAGATATGCACGACGATATGGACTTCACTCCCTACGAGGGCATGCAAATCACAGGCTGGCCGACCTCGGTGATTCAGCGCGGCAATCTACTCATCGAGAATGATGAGTTAGTCGCTTCGCGGGGCTGCGGTGAATTCGTTCCGCGACAGAAAATTGACTGCACCGGAATGCCCGGCGTTCTCGCGCCGGAACTCGACCCGGACAAAAACTTTGGCGTTGACCTCGGTTTGTAGCAATGCGCCTGCTCATCATAAATCCAAATTCGAATACCAGCGTTACGCAAGGACTGCGTGACGCCCTGGAGTTGCTCGAGGGCGCACACGAGCTGGACGTCGACTGCGTGGAACTGGCCGATGGGCCGTTTGGCATTGAGACGGACGAAGACAGGCAAGTCGTAGTGCCGCTGCTGGTACGCGAAATATCGTCAAGACAGGCGGATTATGATGCATTTGTTATCGCTTGTTATTGCGATCCCGGCCTGACCGAATGCAGGGCAATTTCCGGAAAGCCTGTTCTTGGCATTAACGAGAGTGCTGCTGCGCTGTCTGCGTCATTAAGTGCAAAATTTGGCGTGCTCGCGCTGGGACAGGAATCTATCGAGCGCCACGTCGCATACGTGCGCGAAATCGGCATGCAGGACTATCACGCGGGCGAACGGCCACTCAATATCACTGTCGATGAGTCCGCTAACGATCCGAATACGTTGCAGAAGATCATAGATACCGGCCGCGAGTTGATCGATGAGGATGGGGCCGAGACGCTGGTTCTGGGTTGTGCCGGTATGGCGCGGCACAGACGGGCTGCAGAAGAAGCGCTTGGCGTACCGGTCATTGACCCGGTGCTGGCGGCGGCCACTCTGGCCGTGCATGCAATAGGGGTCGAACGCAGCGGCAAACGTCGCCGATAACCGGCCCCGCTTTAAAGATTCGATCATTAGCACACCGTACTTTTTTCGTTAAACTGGGGCACTCCAAAACAACAAAACTCTACAAGGGAACGACCATGCGCTTACGCCACCTTCTGATTGGCCTGCTTGCCCTGACGGCATCTTGCTGGGCTACCGCTCAACCGAATTACCATCGCCTGGAACTGGAGATCGCTGTGAACAAGCCGGCGGCAGAAGTCTGGTCCAAAGTTGGCGGCTACTGTGATATCAGCGAATGGATGGGCCTGGATTGCGAGATCACCCAGGGCGACGGCGGTATTGGCACCGTTCGCGTTCTGAATGGAACCATCGTGGAGCCCATGGTTGGCCAAACCGAATTGTCCTACGGCTATACCCAGCCCGTGACCGAAGGTGAGTATTACACCCTTTATCATGGCTTCCTGGAAGCAAGACCGGTCAGCGCGACGACGTCCAAACTGATTTACACCGTGATGTGGGATACCTCTCAGCTCAGTGAGGATGGAATGAAGGCCGGCATTGAACGTCGCCGCAAACTTTTTACAGCAGGGTTAGCGAAAATGAAGGAAATCGCCGAGACGGAATAAACTACCAGCCAGAGTGAAAAAGGTGTCTCATACACTCAACGAAAAACAAACCTGACACCATTATCCAATTCAGCGCGTAAAGCTCAATACCGCCGCGTGATTCATTGATAGACTATGCTCATGCTCACTTTCATCGGCGTCCTGCTGGGTGTACTTTCTGGCGGCTTCGCTGGCCTCGTTATCGGCGGTCTCCTGGGCTCCTGCGAGGCGGTCGAGACTGGCTAACGGCTAAGGACTATCGTCGGCAGCCAGGGCCTCAGTGTACGGCATTCCCGAGCCGTAAAAGGCGGCAGGCGCCGGGCACCTCGACTGATAGTCCATAAATCCGGGGGCCTTCGATGTGGGCATTCGCCGAATCGCCGACCGCAGAGTTGACACTCGTGAACGAGATTTCGTATTCATCATGTGTCGGGAGGTGCACGATTACACATAACGGCTTGCCAAGGGGTGTCGGCCGCGTCGCGTCCCGGCTGTCCTGCGCTTCCGGCGAGCAGGAACCAATCCGATTGCCTGCGCTCGTTATGCGTCGTTTGCTAATCTTCGCAAACCGGACCTTGCGCCACACCATTTTTTACCAGATTCAGGCATGTGCCCAAAGTAATAGTCTTGCTATAACACCGACCACTAATCCTGGTTCCCTTGGGAATAGCGTCATCTGTAAAGCAAACTGCCTCACATTCGTCTGAATCATGGCAGATTGTATTTGCATCACCAGCAGGGAGGTTGCATTGATCAATCTCCAAAAGACCAAACCTTCCCCAAGTGCCTCCCTTTTCCTCGCACATTTCCCGGTTTATGGGTGGACTCGCTGATATAACTATCGGCATCCAGATAACCAGCGAAATTACTTTTATGAGTTTTGGCATATTCTTGGAGCTGCCTGACAGCTGATTCTATCGTGGTCGTTTTGGAACCAGTTGCCACATAACTAGTTTGTGCTTTCGATGATTATTTTCATTCAAGTAACGGATTCCCATTCCGTTTCCAAACACAATCTCGACCAGTCGTTTGGGTAAGAAACTGTGGTTGCACAGAACTGCATTTCTATAACGGTAGTATAACCAGAAACTGCTGACAGGTGATTTCTCGGCTGGTGAACTTTTCCGTTTATGGCGGATTAGTGAAGCGACGCAATGCCAGCCGTTTTTTGTGCCTGGTGGTGATGGGTGGAATTGAACCACCGACACGCGGATTTTCAGTCCCGTGGCAAGTCGCCTTTGGCTATATGTTTCAACGACTTACCGAAACGCTCGTTGCCTTATTTGCAGCAAATTGTCCAGTTTGATCCTTGGACTCTGTGTCCTTGGCGGACGCAAGATTGCCCTGCACCACCCGCAGCTAACCGGTTTACCCCCTGGTCAGCACCAATCCCTGGCTGTACGACTCAATCTCGATGCATCCAGACTCGCCGACCCGATAGAATTTCCTATCCTTGGCTTCAAAGCACAAATCGCGAGTGACACGCATACCCATGCCTGCCAGTCGACTGGTCGAACCGGTGCACAGGATAATAAAGTGTAATAAATGGTGGTTATTCAGGGTCGTATCTCGTGAAGTGTCGTTCTGTCGATTGGCGTGCGCGGGCATATTGCCAAGTGCTAAGATTTGCGCCAGATTTTGAAAGGATGGCAACCTGAACGAATCGCGACTCAATATCACCAAGAGGAATCTACGATGAAAAATGCAAGGCAAAAAATTGCCATATCGAGCGCTATTGTTGCGACCTTAGTGCTGGCGACATCGGCCGCGACGGCCGCCGGTGACAAGACAAAGCCTGAAAAATGTTATGGGGTCGCAAAGGCCGGCCAGAATGACTGTGCAGCCGGGCCGGGTACGAGCTGTGCCGGAACCAGCAAGACGGATGGACAGGGTAATGCCTGGGCTTACGTCCTTGCCGGCACTTGTAAGAAACTGGTTGGTGGCAGCCTGGAACCAAAAACTAAGAAGTAGCATACTTGGTAAAAGCAAGTTCCTTCGCCGGGGCTGACAGTTTTCATGTTGTCAGCTCCGGTTTGTCTGCAAAAACCACTTGCGGATCAGAACCGGTGACCAGTATAGCCATCCCGACAACGAGTGGCGTCAGTCTTAAGGCCCAGTATTATCAGACGATCCTCGATAAGGAACCGCCGATCGGCTGGTTTGAGGTACATCCTGAGAACTACATGGGTGATGGCGGCGCGCCGCATCGATATCTCACCGCAATCCGCGAGCGCTATCCGCTTTCCATGCATGGCGTAGGCATGTCGCTGGGGTCTGCCGACGGCGTCGATGCACAGCATTTGAAATCGCTGGCCACTCTGGTCGATCGATACCAACCATGGCAGGTTTCCGAACATCTTGCCTGGAGCCATTTCAAGCGTCGATTCCACAACGACCTCTTACCATTACCCTACAACGACGACACCCTGAAATCGGTGGTCCATAATATAAGCCGCGTACAAGACGCGCTCGCCAGGCCGATCCTGGTGGAGAATCCCTCGTCCTATCTTGAATTCAACAACAACACTTACAGCGAGCCACAATTCCTCACAGAACTGACGCAGCGTACCGATTGCGGCTTGTTGCTGGATGTCAACAATGTCTTTGTCTCGGCCTGCAATCAGGGCTTCGATGCATACGAGTACCTGGCCGACGTTCCATGGGATCGTGTTGGTGAAATTCATCTGTCCGGTCACGCCATCCAAGAAATCGATGCCACGGAGATCAGGATTGACGATCACGGTTCAGCAGTAAAGGATGAAGTGTGGCGACTTCACGAATGGGCTTTGCAGCAACTCGGCAGGCGCGTTCCCGTTATGGTCGAATGGGATACAGACATTCCTGAGTTTGATGTCCTGTTTGGCGAGGCCGTGAAAGCCGACGTGATGATGGACGAACTGTATCCGCGACAAACTGCCGCCGTTTCATAGGCCGAAACTCTGGTCATGAATCTTCACGATCTGCAACGAGCGTTTAGCAACACAATTTTTGACGGCGGTGACAAGCAGGTTCATGCCTGTATTAAAGGTTCATCCAATGAAGCCAAAGACAAGCGATTGGATATTTATCGTAATAATGTCTTTTACTCCCTGACAAATGCACTGGCCGACCTCTATCCGGTTATCAAGCGTCTGGTGGGCGAGCAATTTTTCAACGCCACCGCTGCTGCCTATATACGTCAATGTCCACCTCAATCGGCGGCAATGGTAAATTATGCGGCGGACTTCCCGGAATTCCTGCAAGGCTTTGAACACACAGCGGGTCTGGCCTATCTCGTCGACGTAGCCTCATTGGAGCTGGCCTGGCACGAAGCATATCACGCGGAAGACGCGGTCACCCTGTCGCTCACTGATATTGCGGCGCTGCAACCGGAGCAACTGCGCCAGGCGAAACTGCTACTGCATCCATCCGTTCGTCTGCTCAAGTCATCATTTCCGGTCTTGAAAATCTGGAATGCGAATCAGGACGATCAACCGAACGACGAACCGATCGACCTCGACAGTGGCGGCACTATCGTGTGTATCTGGCGACCGGGTTATGACGTTCAGATCCGGGAGATTGACGGTGCGACCTGCACGCTTCTGCAGTCGCTGCGCGACAATGACACGCTGGAAACCGCCATGGCCAATGCAGGGTCGACGGACTCGATATTGGCAATGCCAGAGAGGTTCGCGTTGTGTATCCGGGACGGCTTTTTTAGAAAAATAATCGGGAATTAGGACTATGGCAAATACAATTGTGGCGATGCTCGATCGTATGAACCAAAAAATAATGCTGATAGTTCCTGCATGGTTCGTCGCACTCCTTTGTCGGCTCGCGGTGGCAACCCAATTCTGGCATTCCGTGCAGACCAAGATATCGGGGTGGGAGCTATTCGGACAATCGTGGAAGGTCTGGGATCTGTCCGCAAGTACGTTTATGTTATTTGAGAACGAATACACGGTGCCGCTGCTGCCGCCGGATGTCGCTGCCTATATGGCTACTTTCGGTGAATTCTTCTTGTCGATTGGCATTGTGCTGGGTCTTCTGACCCGACTGAGTGCCATCGGCCTGCTTGTCATGACGACCGTCATCCAGCTATTTGTTTATCCGGACGCCTGGGGCGAGCATATTTTGTGGGCTGCATTGCTCGTTTACCTGATCAGGAACGGCGGTGGATCCCTGTCGATCGATCATTGGCTGCAGAGAAAAGGCGAAACGAAACATGCTGGCGCGGCGTGAATACCTGGGCAAGGGCAAAGAAAGGGACCGGGTCGAACTCGGTCCCTCACCGTTCATGCCGGACAAAGTGTTAACTATGTGACCGGTTAACACCCGAGTAAATTGGTGGCCACGGGCGGACCGATTCGCAAAGCGAATCAGGACGCACGAAGTGCGCCCGAAGGGTGAGGATCGGCCTGAGCCGATCCGAATCAATCGAACCACCGACACGCGGATTTTCAGAAATCTAAGTGTTGATTCTGGTCATATTTTTCAACAAGTTGCCGGGCCGCTCGTTGCACCTGATTCAGTACTTTTCAGGACGATTCACAACTGTTCCACGCAAAATTCACGCAAGGAATTCAGGTCTTCGCTTGTACCTTGGCCAATATCATTTCGGTGACTCTGATGAGGGCCTAGAGAAGCTGATCGTCGACGTCGATTTCGCCTTCATACTCTGCCAGATTTCGCTTCCGATGTCCCTGATCGAGCACTCGCCAATGTTCCGACGCCAGACCCAAGGTGTGCTGAGTGCATTGAAACACCAGGTAGCGATTCTGCGACCGGTAGCCGGCTTCCCTCAGCGCCGCTAACGACAAAGCGTGTGCGGCGTTATACGCCAGATCGAATCGGAACTCTTTGTTTAGAGTATCGTTCCTGGCATCCTCGAGTCTCACGGTACCGGACCTGATCAGACCGGCGATTTCTTCTGGATCTGCCTGCTCGGCTTTGAGCTGCCGGATCCTGACGAGATTTTCGAGCTTGTCATTCATCATTCATCGTCCCCGATAATACGATCACCGACCCGCTCAGCACGTGTTTCAGGAACGCATTGCCTCTAGCACGGCGGCGCTCGAATTCCTCGCTTGTATACAAGGACGGATTGACCTTCCGGTCCAGCAACTCCTCGGCAGGTACCAGCGCTGTGTACACGTCTTCAAGCGTCACGTCGTCTGCCACGATCAGGAGGTCGATGTCGCTTGCCGATGTATCCGCTCGCTTTGCGATGGAGCCGTAAATCAATGCAAGGTGTAGGGTTCCCGACAACGCCTCTACGGCTGTCTTGAGGGGACCCTCGAGACCCACGGTTTTTCGCACGATGCTGCAAATCTCGTCGAACAGCGGTGAGTTGCGATTCGCCTGGCAGTGCTTCTGATTGCCGTGCATCTCAACGGATACCAGGCCAGCAGATTCGAGGCGTTGAAGCTCCCTTTGCACTGCGCCCCTCCCCGATTTCGCCAGATCCATGATCTGGGTAACGAAAAAGGTACGCTCCGGCTGTCCGAACAGCAGTCCGAGCACCTTTTGTTGCGTCGACGTAAACAGGGCATCCGCGAGTGCCTTCGGGCCCGCCGCGGATTTGCCGGACCCGAGGTCCGCAGCTGACCGAGAGGAAGTTGCTGTCATAAATATACCCAAATCGGGTACTATACTACCCAAAATGGGTATGTCAACGTTCAGGTTCATATTTTCACCACCAGCGTTGGCCGAAAGCCCCTGTCGGTAAATTCGCTCGGATAGCCGCGCGGGTTGCATACGACCCGCGTGCCAAATATTTCGTAATCGCAGGCGACGTGGGTATGCCCGTGGATCCACAGGTCCGGCTGATACCTCTCGATGACGACTTCCAGGCGGCTGGCAAAGGCCGGATTCAACGGGTCGTTCCGGTATTCGCTGGCAATCGACGGCGTTGCCGGCAAGTGATGCGTCACGACGACCGTTGAGCCTTGGCACTTGTTCCGGAGTTCGCTCACGAGCCACGCCATGCTCGCCTCATGAAGTTGGGCGGAATCCTCCGGCGTGAACCGGCGGCCCTCGTTCCGGATCGCTGCGAAGTCGTCAATCGAACGCTTTGCCCTTTGCCGGGCAAACCAGGCTTCTCCGTCACCATGCAACTTGAAGTCCGTCCACAGTGTCGTTCCCAGGAAGCGCACGCCGTCGATCTCGTGATTATCTTGATCCAAGACGTGGATATTGGCCGGCGCGGCGGATTTCAGTTCGTCCGTGATGCCGATGTCGTGATGGTAGTACTCGTGATTGCCGGGAACGTAGATAGCCGGTTTTTCACTGAACTGTCGCGCCGCCCATTCGATGCCGGCCGTGCCGACGCCGATGTCGCCGGCGAGAACGACGATGTCCGCGTCGGTGTCCGGCGGATCGAGGTCGCCGAATTCCGTGTGCAGGTCACTGAGTATGTGCAGTTTCATCGGCGCGTATGATCTGATTTGATAGCACGACCATAACACCGGGCAAACGTCGAAATGCAAGCACAATACGCGACGACTGCCGGTAGAATGGCGAACGTATGAACGACCTGTCCACGCCGCTTACCGACGTCGAGTATGAGGAACTCGACGAGTTCCTGCTTTCGGTCGAGCACGACGACGCCGTACTCGACCTGTCTGAATTCGATGGTTTTATCACGGCCGTTGTCAGTGGCCCGGTAACGATAATGCCGTCGACCTGGATGCCGGCACTCTGGGGCGGTGAAGACAACGCACCTGTCTGGGATAGCCTTGAGGACTACCAGTTCATCTTCGGCCTGATGGTTCGGCACATGAACACGACCTCCGCTACATTGCTGGAGGAGCAGATGGAGTTCGAGCCGATGTTCCTGGAGAGTACAGTCGACGGTGTGACTCACTGGGTCGTCGATGAGTGGTGTACGGGATACATGAAAGGCGTCACGCTGTATCCGGCCGCAGCCGTGACAATCCCCGACATGATCGAGATGCTCGCACCGATCCGGCAGTTTGCGGACCCGGATGGCTGGGACAGCCTCAAAGGAAAAAACCACCGGGAGATTCGAGCGCTACAGGAGCAAATCGCGCCGGCGGCCCGTGCCATTCACGCCTACTGGCTCACCAGACGCACCCCACCCGACGCCGAGGTTGGCACCTACGTCCGCCCGGGCCCGAAGGTCGGTAGGAACGATCCCTGCCCTTGCGGTAGCGGCAAAAAGCACAAGAAGTGTTGCGGTCGGCCGGTCCACTGAGGACAGCCAGAGGATTTCATGTTGTGAGCGTGACTCACGCAAGATCCACGCAGTGCGAGTTGGCCGTCAGGCAGGACACGCTGTAACTAATTGAAAAGCCGGGGAAAAAGGTTTGGCGTTTTGTGGGAGACGCGGAGCTTTTCAGAACGTGTAAGCATTTGATTTTACTTATTAATTTAACAAATTACCGGGGCGTTCGTTGCACTATTTGCAGTACGATGCAGTACTATTCAGGACCGAAACACGCAAAATTCACGCAAGGATTTCGCCCATCTGCGGCGTCAATCATTCAGCAAATCGGCAGCTTGCTTGATGTCGTACA
>Ga0114931_10004932_pt1 | contig 16583 bp, 14 predicted proteins | sample 2SBtaG_FD_89579 | JGI IMG/M metagenome (GOLD analysis project Ga0114931, IMG submission 89579) | Deep subsurface microbial communities from Kolumbo volcano to uncover new lineages of life (NeLLi) - 2SBTROV14_V59a metaG | ecosystem: Environmental > Aquatic > Marine > Volcanic | place: Kolumbo...
AGTTCGCACAAGCCGGCGCGGGCAGAGGAATGCAGAAGAAAGCCGCCATCCGCAAGCTGCGGACGGCGGCTGGGTTCAGCTCTGCGAGCCCGGCTCAGGGCTCGAGGATCGGGTGCAGGTTCTGGGCGGGCGCCGTCTCGCGCAGCTTCTTCAGGGCACGGGCTTCGAGCTGTCGCACACGCTCGCGCGACAGGCCCAGGATCTGGCCAATCTGCTCGAGCGTGTGCTCCTCTTCGCCGCCGAGGCCGTAGCGCAGGCGCAGGATGAGCTGCTCACGTGGCGTCAGCGACCCGATCAGCATGCCGACGCCCGAGCGCATGCGATCGTCGTCGATGCCGCCGTCCGGCGGTGCCGAGCCGGGGTCGCGCACGAAGTCCTCGAGGCGCTTCTCCGTCCCTGCGACGTTCGATTCCAGCGAGATCGCTTCGCGCGACAAGCGGTCGAGAGCCTCGAGTGAATCCGTGTCGGTGCCCAGCGCCGGCGCCAGTTCGGCCGGAGTCGGTTCGCGCCCCAGCTTGCCCGTCAGCTCCGCCCGTACGCGCTGGCTCCGCTGCAGCCGGTCGTGCACGTGCGAGGGCAGGCGGATCGTGCGCGAGTGGTTCTGGATGGCGCGCACCAGCGCCTGGCGGATCCACCAGACCGCGTAGGTCGAGAACTTGAAGCCGCGGCGGTGGTCGAACTTCTCCACCGCGCGGATCAGGCCGAGGTTGCCTTCCTGGATCAGATCGGGGAAGGACAGGCCGAGGTTGCGGTAGTCCTTGGCGATCGCGACCACGAGCTTGAGGTTGTGCTCGATGAAGCGGTTCTTCACCGCCGTCATCTGCTCGTGGGCCTCCTCGACGGCATTCGTCAGTTCGAGCATCCGGTCCTTGCGGACGCCCAGGAGATCCTCGAGCTCGGTCAGCTTTCGCGTTCGCCGCCGTGTGCGGCGCACCTCGCGTGCGAGCCCGAAGGCGCGCTCGCGGAGCTCGACGAGCACGGCCAGCGACAGCTGCGCGCCGTGCATTTCCTTTGCGATCTTGACGTCGAGCCGTTCGAGGGGCTTGGAGTAGTCGTTCCCCGACTTCTCCCAGACCTTCTCCCGGCTCGTGAGCAGCGTGCGGAGCTTCTTGACGGCGCGCTCGACGCGCGCAGCGATCTCTCCCGTTTCCTCGTCACCGACGGACTCCGAGAGCTTGGCTCCGGTGTGCGAGAGCGCGCGCAGCGCGTCCCAGCGGGCGACGACGTGCTTGGCGGACACGGGGATGGCGTACAGCGCATCGCGCAGCTGCGCCGTGGCGGCCTCGAGATCCTTGGCGAGGACGACCTCCTCTTCGCGTTTGAGCGTGCGCGTCCCGCCGATTTCCTGGAAGTAGGACTCGAGCGGGCGTCGCTCGCGTCCCGGATCCAGCTCCTCGGACTGGGCGACCGGAGTCGCGCCCGTCCCGGCGTTGGTTGCAGGCGTCGAGGCGACCACCCCGCCCTTGGCGGGCTGGGCTGCGGTGTTGCTTTTCTGCTTCTTCGTCACTTGTCTCATCCCTCGCGGGCTGCGGGTGCGATTCCGCGATCCAGAGTCGGATACCGCCCGGCATTGCCCGGTTTCGTCGACGAGCACGTCGGCCGGGCGCTCCCGGTGCCGTGCTCGATTTCCCGAATGCTGACTCATTCCCTCCCGGTCACGAAGGGCCGTCCCACTCTGCTGCACACGTGCAGCACGGGGACGCTTTGTGTTCGTGAGCCGGCCAGCTCGATCGAACGTTCCTCCTGGGCGCGCTTCGACGGGACTCCGGAGGCTTGCGGAGGAACGTTTCTCGATCGCGAGGGGGGCACCGAGCGGCTTGAGATTATGGGTGCTTCGGCGTCGGAGTACCAGTGCTTTCTGCCTCCCCGGCTCCTTCGGTGCGGACTCATCAAAGATATGTGGCCATTTACCATCAATTGTGGCGCAAGTCCTTGCGATCCGGGGCGGGCCCGCGTCGCGCGAAAGGGCGATCATCGGCGCCGCCCATGAGAAGCAAGGTGTCGCCTCGGGAGCGGTGGGTGACGATCCGGGGCGGAGTGCGCGCCCCGCGGGCGAAGCTTGTTCCCTTCGGGGCGGACTCAGAAGGGCCAGATCGTCGGAATCAGCGTCACTGCGACGGTCGCGACGACCAGGTCGAGTGGCCAGCCGGCTCGCACGAAGTCGCCGAAGCGATAGCCGCCCGGCCCGTAGACGATCAGATGGGTCTGATAGGCGACGGGCGAGGCGAAGGCGCAGCACGACGCCGACGCCACGGCCATCACGAAGGGGCGCGGGTCGGCGCCGACCTGTCCCGCCGCCGCCACCGCGACCGGGAACATGAGCGCGGCGGCCGCGTTGTGCTGCAGCGTTTCGGCCATCAGCAGACAGACGCCATAGATCACGGCGAGTGTGAGCCAGGGCGACGGGTTCGAACCGACGATCGAGACGAGCCCGTGCGCCACCAGGTCGGCGGCACCGGTCTTCTCCATGGCTGCGGCCACGCCGAGACCGGCACCGATGACGACGAGGATCGGCCACTGCACCGACTGACGCGCTTCGGGACCCGTGATGCAGCGGGTCACGATCAGGACACCGGCCGCGACGCAGGCCGCGACCGAGATCGGGGCGCTGAAGACCGCAACGGCGACGACCATCGCGAGCAGGGTCGCCATGGCCAGGCTGGCGCGCTCGAAGCGCGGCTTCTCATCGCCGCCGACGTCGCTCACGAGGTAGAAGTCCGGACTGTTGCGGTGGGCGCGCAGGAATCCGGCAGACGTCTGCAGCAGCAGGGTGTCGCCGGGGCGAAGCACGATCTCGCCGATCTTTCCGGCGACGCGCTCGCCGTTGCGATGGACGGCAATGACCGCGGCGTCGTAGACGGTGCGGAAGTTCGCGTCGCGGATGCTGCGTCCCACGAGCGGGGAGGAACTCGAGATGACGGCCTCGACGAGCGTTGCGCGCGGCGAAGTGCGCAGGTCCTCCTGCTCGAGCTCGCTGAGAGGTACCAGGCCGCGGATGCGCCGCAGGTCGACGATCGTCGACACGACGCCTGCGAACACGAGCCGGTCGCCCGCGAGCAGCTGGGCCTCCGGCGCGACCGGAGTGATCACACGCCCGCGGCGGTCGATCTCGACGAGGAAGAGGCCCGGGAGCTGTCGCAGCCCGCCTTCCTCGACGCTCTGGCCGGCGAGCGGGCAGTCGTCCTCGACGCGCATGGCGATCACGTACTCGCGACGGCGGTCTCCGAGCACCTCGTCCGGCTGCTCCCGGTCCGGCAGCCGATGCGGTGCAACGAAGATCAGGTACAGCAGGCCCGCGAGCGCCACCGGAACGCCGAGCGGCGTCAATTCGAACAGGCCCATCGGGGCCATGCCCGCCGCGTCGATCATGCCGGCCACGGTCAGGTTCACGCTCGTGCCGATCAGCGTCGCGCTGCTGCCGAGGATGGCGGCATAGCTGAGCGGGATCAGCAGGCGGCTCGGGGCGATGCGCACGCGCCGCGCCCAGTCGATCACGGCAGGCGTCATCATCGCGACGATCGGCGCGTTGTTCAGGAACGCGGAGAGGAAGGCGACGGGTGCCGTGATGCGTGTGATGCCGCCCGCGACGGAGGACTCGCGGCCCATCCAGCGCCGCAGCACCAGGTCGAGCGCGCCGGTCGAGCGCAGGGCTGCCGATACGACGAAGAGCACGGCGATCGTGATGACGGCCTTGTTGGCGAAGCCGGAGAAGGTCTCGTCCGGCGTCAGGATGCCCGTGGCCGAGAGCGACACGAGCGCGGCCATCATCACGAGATCGGGCGCCGCGATCTCGAAGACCATCGCGGCGAGGGCGGCGACCACGACGGCCAACGTGAAGGCGATCTGCCAGTCCATGGGCGGCGCCCACGATACCCGCTGGCTTGCGGCAGGGACAGGCTGTGCTGCGACCGGACGCGGCCGGCGACACGTGCGCAGCTCGCCCGTGCCGGCGCGTCCCCGCGTGCGCGCACGGCTCGATCGGTCACACTCGCCCGCCATGGCGGATGCGAATGCGGACACGGAAGGGATCGGTGCGTCCTTCTCGGAGAAGGATTTCTACCTGGCGGAGTTCCGCCGTCGCTCGCTCGGGCTGGTGGTACCGGTGCTCGACGCGACGGCCGTGCCCATCGTTCGAAGCGTGCTCGACGACCTCGTCGAGAACCGAACGCGTTGCGTCGTCGTCGCCGCTTCGGGCGGCGTCCTGGGCGATCTCGGGATCCGTGGACCGGCGACGGACCGCGCCGATCCGCACTGGGAGCGCGCCCTCTGGCAGGCACTGCGCGCGCACATGTGCGTCGGAGTGATGTAGCGCGAAGGCGCAGCTCTCGCGCAGGCGGCACGCGATGTGGCCCTGCGCTTGCGACTCGCGAAGCTGGTCTGGCTCGACGAGCGCGGAGCGCTCGAGCAGCGCGACGGGACGCGCATCTCCTACCTCGGGCTCGAGGATCTCGACGCGCTGGCGGAAGGACAGATCGGCGGCAGCACGGTCCGCGGCCTCGAGCTCGGCGGCCGCGCGCCGCTGTTGCGTGAGCTCCGATCGCTGCTCGCAGGCGGCCTGCCGTCGGCCGCGATCTGCACGCCGGCGGGACTCGCGGACGAACTGTTCACCTTTGCGGGGGCGGGCACCTTCTTCACGCGCGAGCGCTATCTCGAAGTGCGCGCGCTCGGCGTCGACGAACTCGACGCGGCATGCGACCTGATCCGGCGCGGCGTCGAGGAGGGCTATCTCGTCGCCCGCGACGAGGCCGGGCTGGCCGAAGTGCTGGCCAACGCGTTCGGAGTCTTCGTCGAGCGCCGCTACCTCGCAGTCATCGGCGCGCTGATCCCGCATGCCCGCGAGCGCGCCGGCGAACTCGGCTCGCTGTACACGCTGACACGCTTCGTCGGGGAGGGCGTCGGTAGCCACCTGGTTGCGTTCGCGCTCGAGCGCGCGCGCTCGCTCGGCTGCGAGTACGTCTACGCCTGCACGACGCGCGAGCCGGTCGTCGGCTTCTTTGCGCGCAACGGCTTCGCGCAGGTCGGGGCGGAAGCGATCCCGCAGGACAAGTGGAGAGGCTATCCGCCTGGACGCAGGCAGGCGGTGACCTGCTTGCGCCGCGATCTGTGATCTGCGCGATGGCGCTCCCGCCGCCCCCGGGCGTGCCGGAGCTCCCCGGGCGTGGCCGAAGCTTCTTCCCGGGGGTCCGGAGGGCGGTTGCCCTTCGAAGTGGACTGTAAGCCGGGTTCTGTTCCCGCAGCGGGTTGCCCCGCTTCGGGCGAAGGTCATTCATCTAGGCGACGTGTTGCCACGCCGCTCGAGCGCTCTCACCCGGATGCTGGCCCGCGTCAGCGGGCATCGGGCGGGCCGCCCTCGACAGCATCCCTATTCAAGCTTGCTCCGGGAGGGGCTTGCCTCGCCGCCGGTCACCCGGCAGTCGCGCGTGGGCTCTTACCCCACGGTTTCACCCTTGCCTGTGCCTCCGCCGGACGACCCCTCACCGGGTCCTCCGGCCTCGACGGCCATCGGCGGTTTCCTTTCTGCGGCGCTTTCCCTCGGGTCACCCCGGGTCGTCGTTAACGACCTCCCTGCCCTGTGGAGCCCGGACTTTCCTCCCGCGGACGGTTCGTGTCCGCCGGCGACCTTCCATCCACCTCCGGCACGTCGGAGAATAGCGGCGATTTCCCTTCGATGTCGGCGAGTTGCCGTAGGGTTGCCAGATCCGACGAGTACGGTCTGGATTTGGACGAAAGTATCCATTGAATAGTTTCATGGAGTCAGTTAGATACTTTGTCGATGACCTCGACGACGACGACGCCTGCTGCGCGCAGTGCCGTGCCCAAGCCCGGCCGGATCTTCGACCCGGTCGCACGCGCCCTCGACGTGATCGGCGACCGGTGGACGCTGGTCGTCGTACGCCAGTTGCTCGGCGGCCCCAAGGGCTTCCAGGACCTGCGCCAGCGCACCGGGATGGCGCCGCGCGTGCTCTCGAGCCGGCTGCGCCAACTCCAGCAGGACGGCTTCGTCGAGACGGTGGCCGACGGGTCGCGGTCGCTCTATGCAGCGAGCGCGCGCGGCCGCTCGCTCGAGCCGATCATCGCCGAGCTGGCGCGCTGGTGGGTCTACGAGGGCATCCGGGCGCTCGAGATCGACGTCGAACGTTTCAACCAGACCTCCCCGCAGTCGGTATTCGAATCGCTGCCCTTCCTGCTGCGCGAGGATGCGGCGCGCGGTGCTCACGTCGTCTTCGAGGTGCGGCTCACTGGCGAGGGCGGCGGTGTCTGGACCGTGCGGATCGACGACGGGCACTGTGAGGTGGTGCACGACTTCGCCGAGCGTGCAGACGTTCGTTACACGGCAGATGCCCGCACCTGGTGTGGCTTTGCGCTCGGTCTGCTCGACGCCCGCGATGCGGTGCGCTCGGGCACGCTCTCGAAGGAGGGCGGCAAGGCCGCCCTCGACCATTTCTTCCACAAACCGAACCCGGTGGCGCCGAGGCGAAGCTAGCTCTCGATGCCCCCACGAAGGCGCCCTGCGGCGTCAGGAGACGAACATGATTGCATTCGGACCGACCGAAGAGCAGGAGCTCGTACGCGATGCGATGCGCGAGTTCGCGGCCGATGCGCTGCGTCCCGCCGCGCGCGAATGCGACGAGACCTCGCAGATCCCCGGCGAGCTTCTCGACACGATCTGGCAGCTCGGCCTCGTTTCGACGGCGATCCCGGAGGCCTACGGCGGCGGCGGCGAGGCACGGTCGCCGATCACGAACGCTCTGGTCCTCGAGGAGCTGGCGCACGGTTGCGCCTCGCTCGCCGTGGCGTCGATGGCGCCCGCGGCCTTCGCCAATGCCGTCGTCGACTTCGGCACCGAGGCCCAGAGGCAGGAGCTGTTGCCGGCGATGTGCGGCGACCGCTTCCACGCGGCCTCGCTCGCCGCGATCGAGCCCGCCGCCTTTGCCGACCCCGCCGCACCGCGCACGAAGGCCGAGCCCAAGGGAGATCGTTTCGTGCTCTCCGGCGCGAAGTCCTTCGTGCCCTTCGCCGATCGCGCGAGCCACTTCCTCGTGATCGCACGCAACAATGGCGACCTCGACGCCTTCGTCGTGCCGCGCGATGCCGATGGCCTGAGCGTCGGCGAACGCGAGAAGAACATGGGGTTGAAGCCGCTTCCGACCTACGGTCTCGAACTCGAGCGCGTCGAAGTCGCCGCGGACGCGCGTCTGGGCGGCGAAGCCGGCTGCGACGTGCGTCGGCTGCTCGACGGCGGCCGTGCGGCTCTTGCGGCGGTGCTGACCGGCGTGTCGCGTGCGGTGCTCGAGTACTGCGTGCCCTATGCCAAGGAGCGTGAGGCCTTCGACGAGCCGATCGCGCGCAAGCAGGCGATTGCCTTCATGCTCGCCGAGATGCACATCGAGACGGAGGGCATGCGCTGGTTGACGTGGCAGGCGGGCTCCGCGCTCGAGCACGCGGAGCCCGCGACGAAGGCCGCCTATCAGGCGCGCGCGATCGCGTCGGACAAGGGCATGTGGATCGCCGACAACGGTGTGCAGTGCCTGGGAGGCCACGGCTACATCCGCGAGCACCCGGTCGAGATGTGGTACCGCAATGTCCGCACGCTCGGCGTTCTCGAAGGCACCCTCTACCTCTAGTCCCTCTCGGTGCGCTTCGAAGCGCGCTTCCCCGCCCAGGGGTTTCCAGGAGAATCGGAATGATCGACTTTCGACTCAGCGAGAACGACCGCAAGCGGCTCGACCTGATCCGCGCCCAGGCACTCGTCTGCCGCGAGTACGCCCGCTACTACGACGAGCACGAAGAGGAGTTCGCGCCCGAGCAGATCGACGAGGCCGTTGCACTCGGTTCACCCGAGAAGCTTGGTCTCGAGCGTGCGCCCGACGACTCGTCCATGCCGGTGATGGCGATGCTCGCCACGATGGGGCAGATGTGGGGCGACTACACGGTGCGCGCCAGGCGCCCGGAAGCCGCGCTCGGCAACGCAGCGCTCAGCGCGGCGGGCACCGATGAACAGAAGGCCCGCTGGGGCGGAGAGAACCTCGCCATGGCCATTACGGAGCCGGGCTGCGGTTCCGACCCGTCGAAGGTGCAGACGAGCGCCGTTCTCGACGAGAGCACCGACGAGTGGGTGCTCAACGGCGAGAAGATCTTCGTGACCACGGGCTGTCGTTCCACCGGGGCGGTGGTCTGGGCGACGATCGACAAGTCGGCGGGGCGCGCCGGGATCAAGTCCTTCCTGGTGCTCAAGGGCACGCCTGGGTTCGAAGTCGCGCACAAGGAGAAGAAGCTCGGCATCCGGGCGGACGACACCGCGACCTACGTGTTCCGCGATTGCAGGATCCCGCGTGACCATCTGCTCGGCGGCGACGAGAGCGTGCAGCAGCGAGGATCGGGCGGTTTCCGCGGCGTCATGAAGACCTTCAACATGACGCGCCCGGCGACGGCGGCCTTCGGACTCGGCATCACCGAGGCTGCGCTCGACTTCACACGCGAGCAGCTCGAGGCGGCCGGTGTGGAACTCGACTACGGCGCTGGCACTGCGCGGCAGAGCGCTCTGGCCGATCGCTTCATGCGGCTCGAGGCCTACTGGCAGGCCGCGCGGCTCAACATGCTGCACGCTGTCTGGCTGGCAGGCGAAGGCAAGCCCAACAACATGGAGTCGTCCGTGTGCAAAGCGCACGCGGGCAATGCCGTGAGGCACGTGATCTCCGGCTGCATCGAGTTGCTCGGGCCCTTCGGCGTCTCGCGCGAGCAGTTGATCGAGAAGTGGATGCGCGACAGCCGGATCGTCGACATCTACGAGGGCACGGGGCAGATCCAGCGCCTGATCATCGCGCGCGGGCTGCTCGACTACACCCGCGCCGAACTGAACTAGGCGCGCCGGTCTTGAAGGCGATCGTCGTAGAGGACCCGGGGCGTGAATCGCGGCTCGTGCTGGCGGAGGTCGAAGCACCGCCCTTGCGCCTCGGGGCGTTGCGCCTGCGGGTTGCCGCAGCGGGGGTCAACCGGGGCGATCTGATGCAGCGGCGCGGCCTGTACCCGCCGCCGCCCGGCGCCAGCGAGATTCTCGGCCTCGAGTGCGCCGGTGAGGTCGTCGAGGTCGCAGACGACGTGCGAGGCTGGCAGCTCGGCCAGCGCGCCATGGCGCTGCTCCCGGGCGGCGGCTATGCGCAGGAGGTCGTCGTCGACGCCGGCAGTGCCATGCCGGTGCCCGAGGTCTTCTCGATGGAGGAGGCCGCGGCCTTCATGGAGGTCCACCTGACCGTCTTCCTGACGGTCTTCCAGCTGGCGTCCTTCCCCGATGCGGGTCGCCTGCTCGTGCACGGGGGCGGCAGCGGGATCGGAACCGCTGCCACGAAGATGGTCAAGGAAGCCGGCGGCACGGTGTTCGTGACGGCCGGATCGGCGCGCAAGTGCGCGCGTTGCCTGGAACTCGGAGCCGACCTCGCCATCGACTACCACGTGCAGGACTTCGTCGACGAGGTCGCTCGGGCGACGCAGGGGCAGGGCGTCGACGTCGTGCTCGATTCGATCGGCGCGGCGTACCTGAAGCGCAACCTGGAGTGTCTCTGCATCGGTGGAAAGCTGGTCCTGATCGGCCTGATGGGCGGTTCGAAGGCGGAGATCGACCTCGGATTCGTCCTGATGCGACGGTTGCAGTTGATCGCTTCGACGCTGCGCGCTCGCCCCGAGAGCGAGAAGGCTGCCATCGTCACCGGTCTCGTCGAGCGCTTCGGGGAGGCCATCGCGGCCGGCCGCCTGCGTCCGGTGATCGACAGCGTCCTGCCCATCGAGCGCGCGGCCGAGGCGCACGAGCGCATGCAGTCGAGCGAGCACTTCGGGAAGATCGTGCTGCGCCTCTGAACCGCGCAGCGCCGGCGTATCGGCTACGCTGCGCGTCGCGCGGCTTCGCAGCGCCGCCATCCACCCAACGCGATCGGCGACCTTCCGGGCGTGCACACGGACGCTGTGGCCCCGGAACGCGCCGCGAACAGAACGATCAAGGAGCATCCGAATGGCCGTCGAGCGTACCCTCGCGATCATCAAGCCGGACGTCGCATCGAAGCCGGGCGCGACCGGCGAGATCCTGCGCCGGATCGAAGAGCAGGCGGGCCTGCGCATCATCGCGCTCAAGCGCTTGCAGCTCACCGAGCAGGTGGCGCGCGGCTTCTACGCCGTCCACAAGGAGCTCCCCTTCTATGCGGACCTGGTCGCCTTCATGACGTCGGGGCCGGTCGTGGTCGCGGCCCTCGAGGGCGACGACGCCATCCGCAAGTGGCGCGATCTGATGGGGCCGACGAACTCGAAGGAGGCGCCGACGGGAACGATCCGCGGCGACTTCGGCACCGACATCGAGCGCAACGCGTCGCACGGCTCGGACGCCGTCGAAACGGCTGCGAAGGAGATTCCGTACTTCTTCGACGCGACACAGATCACGGCGGTGGTCGAGGCGCTCTGAAGCCTAACGCGGGGCGCGTGTGCCGTGCTGTCGGAGGATGCGCCGGAGCGACCAGGCGATGCACCCGACGCCGAGGCCGAACATCAGCTGCGAGAGCAGCTCGCGCGCACTCCCCAGGTGCCAGAAGGCTTCAGGCTTCGCTTCGGCCGCTACGCCCGCCAGGGCCGGCGTCGCGGCCGCACCAGCGGCCGCAACGAGCAGCAGGCAGCGCCGCGCGAGGGCGTGCTCGCGCCGCCACAGCCCTGCGGTGGCGGCAGCCGCGCCGATGTCGGGACGAGTCGGGGCAGGCGGAGGCATCCCCGGTAGGTGCCCCGGGGCCCTCGACGGGTGTCGACGACGCGCAGCGCAGCCGCAGATGCGCAGCCCGGCGGCAGGCACGCGACGCAGCGCAGACGCGACGACCCGGGCGGCACGGCGGCGTCCGGGTGGAGCGTGCAGGCGCGGGTCGCAGCGCACGCGCTGCGACCCGCCTGCTCATGCGTAGGTGCGTGCGATCAGCAGGATCAGCCCGACGTAGGTCAGACCGAGCCAGAGATTGTGGTTGCGCAGAGCGCGTGTCATCGAGGCCCTCCTTCCCCGGTTGCCCTGGTCCGAACGTTCGAGTGTGGAACTCCGTGAGGGAGCGCCTGCGGCTCGGGGGGTTCCCCCCTGTTTCGAACGATCGGCGCGCGGCTTGAGCCCTCCCGCTCTTCGGTCGGACGCCGCGCGGGTCTGGTGAGCAGGATCACCCGCTTCGTCCCCCGGTCGGGTCGGGTCGGCCCTCGCCAAGGTGCGCCCGGGAACCGTCGACGACGGTTCCCGGGCGCGGCTCCCGATCGGTTGGGAGGATGGGAGACCTGCTAGTCCTGGGCACGGCGGAGGAAGGCGGGGTCGTCCCGCTCGTCCTCTTCCGCTTCGGCGTTGCGCTTGCGCAGGAAGGCCGGCACGTCGTACTCGTCGTCGAAGGGCGACTGGAATTCGCCCTCGAGCTCGAGTTGTCCCTCCTTCGTGCGGATGGCCTCCGGTGCGGCTGCACGTGCAGGAGGCTGCGGCGGGTGCGGCCGCTCTGGCGCTCTGGCACGGGCCTGTGCGCTCGGCGCCGCGTCGACGGCTTCCGCTACGGGCGGAGCGTCTTCGCGCGCCCAGGCGGCGCTCGCTGCCGTCGGGCCACTCGACGTGCCCTCCCGCGGATCGCGCGGGGCACGCTGCCGGCCGTCGTGGAGCCCGGTCGCGATCACGGTCACCCGCAGTTCGCCTTCGGGCACCTCGGGGTCGATGACGGCCCCGAAGATGATGTTGGCATCTTCGTGGGCCGCCTCCTGCACGAGCATCGACGCCTCGTTGACCTCGAACAGCGTCATGTCCGGTCCGCCGGTGATGTTGATCAGCACACCGCGCGCGCCGTCGATCGACAGATCCTCGAGCAGCGGGCTCGAGATCGCCGCCCGCGCCGCGTCCATCGAGCGCGTGTCACCGAGACCGATCCCGGTGCCCATCATCGCCACGCCGGCTTCGTTCATCACGGTGCGCACGTCGGCGAAGTCGAGGTTGATCAGGCCGTGGATGGTGATCAGATCGGAGATCCCCCGCACGGCATTGAGCAGCACCTCGTCCGCCAGCGTGAAGGCGTCCTGGATGGCCGTCGTCTTCCCGGCCAGCGCGAGCAGGCGCTGGTTCGGAATGGTGATGAGCGTGTCGACGACCTGATGCAGTTCGTCGAGCCCTCGTTCGGCGTGCTTCGAACGCACCCGTCCCTCGAAGGGAAAGGGCTTCGTCACGACGCCGACGGTGAGCGCACCCACCTCGCGCGCCACCTCGGCCACGATCGGAGCGGCGCCGGTGCCGGTGCCGCCGCCCATCCCGGCCGTCACGAACACCATGTCGGTGCCCTCGAGGATCTCGCGCAGGCGGTCGCGTGCCTCGAGCGCCGAAGCGCGCCCGCGGTCCGGGTTGGCGCCGCAGCCGAGCCCACGCGTCACCTCTGCGCCGAGTTGTACCCGGGTGCCGGCGAGGTTGTGCTGCAGCGCCTGCGCATCCGTATTGGCCGCGACGAACTCGACGCCGCCCATCCCTGATTCGATCATCGAGTTGAGCGCGTTGCCGCCGCCCCCGCCGACGCCGATCACCTTGATCGTCGCCTTGCTCTGCGAGGTGCCCTCGAACTCGAGGAGCTCCGCCTCCTCGGGGCCGAGCTCGAGCAGGTCCGGGCCCTGCAGATCGTCGCCCGCCGGCGGCTTGCCGTCGCTGTTGGAGCCCGTCTTGTCGTTCCGTCGCCTGGACATCTTCTCACCCCCCGGCCGCACGTGTGTTCTGTGCCCGCCCCAGCGGTCGGGGACGCAGGCCCAGAGTCCGGCACGACCCCTTGCCCGCGGGGGAAGCCGCGGGGTCCAGGAAGCCGTGGGCGGAATGATACACGAAACAGCCTGATATGTGCATTGTAGAATCCCGCAAAAGTCGTCGTAGGCGCCCGCTTCGACGCGACTTTTCGCTGCGCCGCACGCGGCTGCCCACGTCCTACTCGAACTCGCCGTAGAACCAGTCGCGCATGCGCTGCTTGACCCGCCCGAAGATCGAGTCGTCCCGGATGCGGAAGCGGCTGCCGCCGTGCGGTCTGCTCTGGCCGAAGCCGAAGACCACCAGGCCGACCCCGGTCGCGTACATCGGGCTGCGGACCACGTCCTGGAGGCCGCCGATGTGCGTCGGGACGCCGCGCCGCACCGGCGCTTCGAAGATCTCCTCGGCCAGCTCGGGCAGACCCGCCAGCGCCGAGGCGCCGCCCGTCAGCACGACGCCGCTCGGGATCTTGTCATCGAGACCGGCCTTGGCGATCTCCTGACGCGCGAGCGACAGGATCTCCTCGACGCGCGGCTCGACGATCTCGCACAGGATCTTGCGAGAAACCTCGCGGGGCCGCCGGCCGCCGACGCTGGGCACCGACAGGATGTCGTCGCTCGCGAGATAGCGCGGCGATGCCACGCCGAACTTCTTCTTGATGCGTTCGGCTTCGTCGAAGGGCGTCCGCAGGCCGACGGCGATGTCGTTGGTCAGGTGGTGGCCGCCGAGGCCGAGCACCGCCGTGTTCTCGATCGAACCATCGGCGAACACGGCGATGTCGGTCGTGCCGCCGCCGATGTCGATCATGCACACGCCGAGGTCGCGCTCGTCGGGTGCGAGGACCGCCTGCGAGGAAGCGAGCGGCTCGAGCACGATGTCGATCACGTTGAGGCCGGCCTTGTTGGCGCACTTCACGATGTTCTGAGCGCTCGTCACGGCAGCGGTCACGATGTGGATCTTCGCTTCGAGCCGCACACCGCTCATGCCGAGCGGTTCGCGGATGCCGTCCTGGTCGTCGATGATGAACTCCTGCGGGATCACGTGGATCACCTCGCGGTCCATCGGGATGGCGACGGCTTTGGCGGCGTCGATCACGCGCTTGACGTCGCCCTCGCGGACCTCGCGATCCTTGACTGCGACGACGCCGTGCGAGTTGATGCCGCGGATGTGACTGCCCGCGATCCCGGCGTAGACCGATGAGATCTCGCAGTCGGCCATCAGTTCCGCCTCTTCGACTGCGGACTTGATCGATTGCACGGTGGCTTCGATGTCGACCACCACGCCCTTGCGCAGGCCGTGTGACGGGTGCGTCCCGATGCCGACGATGTCGACGCCGTTCTCCGTGCGTTCCGCGACGATCACGCAGATCTTGGTGGTCCCGATGTCGAGACCGATGAGCAGATCTTCCTTGCGAGCCATTCGAGAGTCCCCCCTGGAGGATCGGATCCCCGACCCTCCGATGTGGACGGCGCGACGCGTCCGCGTCCCACCGCCGCTGACGCACGTTCCATGCGGAACGTGCTCCTCCCCGTGCGACGCACTCCCCCGAGTGCGTCGCGTCGCGCCGGCCTCTCTTCCGGCGCGCCGGCGGCCCCCCTCCCAGGGGTTCGCCTAGCCAGCTGCTTCCGGACGCGTCTCCGGAACGGAAGACGGGTCGAAGGAGACAGCAGGATTCGTATTCGCGTCCGCGCGCGCCCGCAGGACGGCGCGGTCGCGGAAGCGCAGGTCGATCCGGGCGGCCGCACGTACCGGGGCGAGGCCTGCGTCGAGCAGGCGCGCCAGCCGGGCGAGGCGTTCGCGCTGCCCTTCACGACCGAGCACGATCTCGGGCCCGTCGGTCGCGAGGCGCAGCCGCCAGCCGAGCGCATCGTTCGCGGCCGGCACTGCGATCTCGACCGGCCGCTCGAGGCCCGCTTCGACGCAGGCATCCGCGAGCGCGAGCGCTTCGGCGAGCAACGGGCGCGCGACCCCGCTCCCGACGTCCTCGCCCGTGCCGTGCACGACGAGCGCGCCGGCGGGCGGCGAGGCCGTCGGCTGTCCGGCTGCGATGTCGAAGGGCGTCCCGTCCCGGTCGATCGCGCGTACCGCCGCCGCCTCGCCGGTGGCGCCGGAGCGGCCGGGGTCGAGCCAGGCGACGCATTCGCGTTCCTCGACGCCGATGAGCAGCGTGGCCCCGGGCAGTGCGAGGACGCGCGCGCGTCGCACGCGGGGGTGGCGCTCGAGGGCGGCCTCTACACGCTCCGGAGAGATCGCAGCCAGTGGCGTTCCGCGGCGGACGCCGGCCGCGCTCAGCAGGCTGCTTGCACTCACATGCGCGTTGCCGAGCAGGGCGATCCGCGCGACCGGTGCCTGTGGCCCGCCACCTGCGGCGAGCCGCCAGCGGTCGCGGTCGAGGGTGCCGGCGGCGACGCCACCGGCGAGCCCGATCGCGATCGCGGCCGCGCACAGTTGTCGACGACGTCGGCTGCGAGCACGTCGGTCGCGCACGCGCGCGTAGTGCTCGTGCGCGCGTCGTCGTCGCCGCTGTGCGTCACTGTCCACGCGGCTGCTGCGTGTCCTCATCGATGCGACTCCGCGGCGCCTGGCCGCCCGATGATTCGCACTTCTGTCTCGAGCTCGATGCCGCTGCGGTCGCGGACCGCTTCGCGCGCGCGTTCGATCAGGTGGACGATGTCGGCGGAGGTCGCTCCCCCGCTGTTCGCGATGAAGTTCGCGTGTACCTCGGAGATGCGTGCTCCCTTCTCGCACAGCCCCTTGAGCCCAGCCTCTTCGACGAGCCGTCCGGCGTGGTCGCCAGCGGGATTCTTGAACACCGAGCCACACGACGGGACGTCGAGCGGCTGTGTGGCGGCGCGCCTGGCCAGCAGGCGGTCGACTTCGGCGCGTACGGCATCGCTCGTGGAGGGGCTCGTCTCGAACACGCCGGCGACGACGACGTCGCCCGGCGCGATCCCGCGCATTTCGCGGTAGGCCGGTTGCAGGTCGGCACCGCTGATGCGTTCGAGCGCGCTGCCGTCGCTGCGTACCACCTCGACTTCGCGCAGGGCATCTGCCATCTCGCGCTCGCCGATGCCCGCATTCATGGCGATCCAGCCGCCGACGCTCCCCGGGATGCCGGCCGCGAACTCGAGCCCGCCGAGGCCTAGCGCGATGCAGCGCTTGACGACCGTATTGTGCGAGACGCCGGCCTGCGCGTAGATCTCGCCGCTCGCGCGCACTTCGATCTCGCGCAGGCTTCGCAGGTGTACGACGACGCCCTCGACGCCGCCGTCGAGCGGCAATGTGTTGAATCCGCCACCGAGCGGCGTCGTCGGCAGGTCGAGCGCGCGGCACAGGCGCAGGGTCTCGCGCAGCTGCTCGACCGAGCGCGGCCGGACGAGGGCGTCCGCCGGGCCGCCGACACGCAGCGAGACGCAGCGCGCGAGCGGAGCATCGAAGGCGACGGCATCGCCGAGTGCGTCGCGCAGCGCAGCGCGTGTGGTCGCGTCCATCACTGCGTCCGGCCCTCCAGCGCCGCGAGCAGCAGGGCCGCAACCCGCGAGACGTCGCCCGCACCGAGCGTCAGCACCAGGTCGCCCTCGCGCAGCTCCGGCGCGAGCAGTGCGACGGCGTCGTCGAGTGCGCCGGCACAGCGCACGTCCGGGTGGCCTGCGGCGCGCAGGGCTGCGGCCAGGTCCTGCGCGCCGGCGCCTTCGATCGGGGCTTCGCCGGCGGCGTGGACGTCGCAAAGGACCAGCAGGTCGGCGTCGCTGAAGGCGCCGGCGAAGTCGGCGAACAGGTCGCGAGTGCGCGTGTAGCGGTGTGGCTGGAAGACAGCCACGAC
>Ga0114931_10004933_pt1 | contig 16583 bp, 13 predicted proteins | sample 2SBtaG_FD_89579 | JGI IMG/M metagenome (GOLD analysis project Ga0114931, IMG submission 89579) | Deep subsurface microbial communities from Kolumbo volcano to uncover new lineages of life (NeLLi) - 2SBTROV14_V59a metaG | ecosystem: Environmental > Aquatic > Marine > Volcanic | place: Kolumbo...
AAACAATTTGGGGAGATCAAGATTCACGGTAATCAAACCGGCGGGCAACAAATGGGATTCACACCGCCTGCTGCAGAGAATCAAAAGACAAAGTAGCGGCCTGGTGATAGCGGGCCTATCATCTGCTGAACCGGGGCCAAGAAAAAAGCCCTCACGGTGGAGGACTTGAGATTAAGAGTCTGTTGGGTTAACGGAGCCGATGAGCGATCTAAAACAAGGGCTTACCTGCTAGTTCAAACAGCATGAAGATGACAAAAAAAAGCGTTCCAATGCCGAAGACCAATGAAGCGGCACCCACGAGAAGATTTTCCTTGAGTTGCTCGCCGTATGCCAATGCCGGGGCGCAACTCACCTTCGCATCAGCGACCAGATGCGCTTGACACGCCAGCCGAACACCGCTTTTCTCATCGAGATGCAGCTTCTCTTTCCACGTCATTGGTGACAGGCAGTCCCTCGCAGAGACCGTGATGCGGTCGGAACCACACAGCCCGAAACCGTGACAGTTCAACAATTTGGCGGGCCCGCCGTAAAGATTAACCTTGTTCTTGATCGCTACCTTACGAATTTCCTCTCCTTCTTTGGCCTCAACGGTCACATTCGCTTCTTCAAACTCAACGGTGGGCATATCCTTCTCCAAATTATTAGATTCAGCGTACTCTCAGCCAGAGGCGATGTCTCACTTGTCAAGCCGTTCTTTAGCTAGCTTGGCAAACTCTGTGTCGGGATACTGGTCGACGATCTTCTGCCAATACTTGCGTGCTTCTTCGTGGTGATGCAAATCAGCCTGAACCTGCGCCATATAGAAGAGCCCGAAAACATAATTAGGTTCATCGTCCAGGACCTCCTGTAAAAGCGCTACGGCGCGGTCACTATCCTTCAAACTGTGGTTAGTTAGGGCCAACGCGATCTTGATGTCGCGGTTATCTGGCTCTACTTCAAGGTGTTTTTCGTAATAGAATTTGGCTTTGTCGTAACTTTGAGAAATGGAATACATGACCGCAAGACTGTCGATGGCTTCCAGATCAGTTGCGTCCGCATCGACTCGCGCTTGCAGGCGTTGCAAGCTGGCACGCACCTCTGACATCACGGCCATGCTCGGGGCTTCCTGCTGGGCCTTCCCAGAGTCGGAGGCACCGACGGGACCGGGCTCCTTGTTAACCCAAAACAGCAGGACGATCACGCCAGCGAAAATCGGAATGAGGAGAAATGCGCCAAAACTGTGCAGCCAGCTTCCCGTCCTGATTTCGCCCGCAGCCACCTTCCCCTGCGTTTTTTTTGAGGCAGCCTCAACGCCAGCACCGCACGCATGGCAGAATTGAGCATTTTCTTTCAGTTGTTCACCACATTGTGAGCAAAACAAAATAGCATCTCTCCTATTTTTTGACCAGATCGCTAAAGATTTGCTCCAGCGTATCTATCTTATGAGTCTGATTATTCTGTGAGTAAATGAGAACCAGATTGCGCATCATTCTGGCCAAAATGTCTTTCGGCTTAGCCGGCACAAGCGACACATCTGCGAATGGGTAACCCATCCTCTTGAGAAATTCGGCGCACTCGCTGAGCGTCAGAACCTGACCGCCATTGAACGCATCGATGAAAATAAAGTCAGAATCAAAATCGTACTTTACAAGGAAATGACCTGGAAAAGCCACACCCTGCACTGGCAACTGCAGGCGTTTTGCGACAAACAAATAGAGTGCGGATAGACTGATGGGGATACCGAGGTGCCGGTCAAGAACGCGGTTAATATAGCTATTCTGCGGATCGTAGTACCCGTCCGCATTACCCAGAAAACCTTCTTCTTCAAACAAGAATTTGCCCAACAATTCCACCCGCCGCTTTTCCTCGCGTTCATCCGAAATCCGTTTCATCGCTTTCATGGCAAGGTCATCGACCTGATGCGTGTATTTTTTTTCATCAACCTCCGGGTATTCCATGCGTGCAAGAATAAATGCCGCCCGTTCCAAATCGAAATCAGTTGTTTCGTTCAGGCGGTGAAATTCCTGCGCAAGCTGATCTAACCTGTGTTTTTCCAGAATAGATTTAGCTTCGATTCTGATACGTCCTTCAGCATCACTGGCGGCAATCCTCTCTAGAGCGGTGACCGCCTGCTGACCCACGCTCAGAAGGCGCTCACGAGCGATATCGCGCACGCAAAAATCTTCATCCCCGAGCAGGGTGATCAGGGCCTTTATCTCCCTTGTCTTAGCGTTTTCAGGCATATGGGTTGATCTACTTTTTTTCCGGTGGTCTGGTCGGAAACAATCTGGTCTCGGTTCCTTCCATGAGGCGACGAATATTTGCTCGATGCGTGTAGACGATAAGGCCACTCAATAAGAAAACACAGAATAAGAGCGAATTAGAAATATTATTGTCGGACATCCGTTCGGTGATAATCAGAACAAAGGGGAGAATGGAAGCGGCTGTCACCGAACCAACCGAAATGTAACGTGTCGTCATCGCGATCATCATGAAAACAAGAAAACAGATTAAAGCTGCCCACGGGTAGATGGCAATGAGCGTGCCAGCAGCGGTCGCAACACCTTTGCCACCTTTGAACTTCGCAAGAACCGTCCAGACGTGACCGACAACTGCTGAGATACCAGCGATTATTTGTATCAGCTCATGGTCCAAAGCGATTGGATCAATGCGGATCTTCGCGACCAGGGCTGCGGCCAAAGCACCTTTAGCGATATCGACACACAGGACAACAATGCCGGCCTGCCACCCCAAAACTCGTACCGCATTTGTGCCACCGGGATTCTTGCTACCATAGTCACGGATATCGATTCGCCGGGTGAGACGTCCCCAAACCACGCTGGTTGGAAAAGACCCAATAAGATACGACAGCAGAATGATGACAAGTAAAGTGTACATAATGTGATCTCCCCTTAACGCGGCAGCGCAAGGCGTATACCAAATCTAGCCCTGACGCTAGCCTCCCTCAGTCGCGCCGTGTCCTCCTTGAGCTTGAATTGTCTCTGGATTAGAATCGAACTACGCTCATCTGCTCATTGATGACGACAAGTTCTTTCTCAATCCCTCCGTGACCTCCTGCACATCCGATCCACCACAAGCCGAGTGCCGCCTTGTGCGACACTCGCGTTTAGACCCATAATATTGCGGCGTAAGAATGCTGCTAATTTAGAAGCCAAGCGCCTAAAAAGCAAGTGAAATTGGGGCTATCTTGGCCCGCTGCCATGAAAGACTTGTTCCACCCAAGGGTAGTATTCACTCATCGCTCTTACAACAAACAATGGCATAAAATATTATATAATCTGTAGTTATATTGCGGAGAAAAGGATCTCGGAAAAGCGACGCGTTTGTCACATATGGCGGGAACAGTAGAGCCGGCGAGTCGTGTAATATGTTTGGACAGTTCACCGATTGACCCGCGCTTTTCACTTACAAGCATATGGAGTTACTCGTATGAAGGCTTTGGCTACGACCCTCATTTTTTCTCTGTTATTTATCATTATAGCCGCTGTTGCGCGCGCTCAGACCGCAGAAGAACTAAACCAAAAGTCTATGACACTCATGGCAGAAGGCAAACCTGCGGAGGCAATTGAAGCCCTGAAACAGGCCGTCAAGGTCGATTCAAACTATGCCACCTCATATGTGAATCTGGGCTTTCTATACTATTCGAATGGTATGCTGGAGCAGGCCACTGCGCTCTACACAAAGGCGATTGAATTAGAGCCAGAAAATGCGCTGGCTCATAACAATATCGGTGCCGCTTTTCTTGCCGGTCGCAATATCAAGCGAGCGATCTATGAGTACAAATTGGCCCTGCAATACAAGCCAGACTATGCCGAAGCTCATAACAATTTATCTTATGCCTTAAATTCGATCGGCGCGACTGACCTTGCGATCGACGAAGCCAGGAAAGCGATCGCACTACGCCCTGAATACGCCCGCGCCTACAACAATCTGGGCATGGCCTTTCACTCTAAGGGGGAGTTCGATGAGGCCGTAAGACAGTTTCAAAAGGCGCTTGAGTTATCGCCCGACCTGGTCGTTGCACTCAACAATCTCGGCACCACCTACCGTTTTCAAAAAAAATTTGATGAGAGCATCAAATTACATCAAAAGGCAATTGCCCTCGACACACTAAATGTTGAGTCTTACAATAGCATGGGGCTGGCATATATGAACAAAGGTGACCTTCAGGCAGCCCTGCCCTGGTTTCAAAAAGCACTTGCTATTGCACCCACCTATGCCATCACACACAATAACATTTCATTCGTTTATTATGACCTGTTTAACTACAGTATGGCCATGCAGCATGCGAAAGCTGCCGAGCGCTACGGCATGAAAATGAGTGCCGATTACATGGAAGACCTCCAAAAAGCGCTCGACCCGGACTACTTCAGGGCAAGGCATATCCTGGTGAAAAGCGAAAGTGAAGCACAAGTCATCCTGACAGATTTCGGCAGGGGCACTCGCTTTTCGGAATTGGCAAGAGCCAAATCCCTCGACCGGAATACAGCAGCAAAGGGTGGTGATCTTGGCTATTTCAAAAAGGGCGACATCTTGCCGGAATTTGAAAAAGCGATTGCGGTCCTAAGAGTGGGACAGGTTAGCAAAGCGGTCAAAACAGAGCGAGGATTTCATATCTTTCAAAGGCTCAAATAGCGATTTCGTTGGCTCAACGCGCGCCGTAGGTTCACCACGGCAGACCGGTAGCCATCGTAGTAAATAATTTCCACCCCTCGTCACCTTTTGCCATCCCCATCGAAATTGGTTTGTTGTTGTTCTTATACCGAAAACCCAAGCCAAAATCGCTGTGTAGATGACCCACCGAAAAATTCTCCAGCTTAGACGCGGTCCTGGCGACATCAGACAGAGCAAATGTCTCCATATCGCGCGACAGATGCAAAGAGTATTCGAAGTTGAGTCCTATGACGCCATAGTCCCGAAACCTTTCGTTGGAAAACCCCCGCAATCCGTTTCTCGATCCTAATTCTGGGATGGCAAAATAGGGCATCTCATGCCGGTTGGCGGCAAACAGGTACTCAAACTTCGTTCCAATACCAAACTTTGTTGCTCCTGTTACCGGAAATCTGGTGATAGTTTGAAAATGAAACTTGGCGTAGGGAGAGGTATCCCTATCCGGGGTCAGACCGATTTCCAAATAGGTGTCCCATTGCCTGTCCGTATTGGAATTCCAATAGTCGATGGACTTGATGTCGCTCAACGTGAATCTCGTGGTGAAATATTGCGCGCTGGCCGGCTTTTCAAATTCACCTCCTGCCAGCAAGCCCGATTTGAAATGCCAAATTCCCGTCGACCAACGGTAAACCGTCTTATTTAGGATGACCTGAGAAATTTCAGTGCCAAAAAATACCGAGGAATAGGTCGCCGGCTGTCTCTTCGTCTTGACACTGCGGTTGCCCAGACCATAAAAAAAGGAATCCCGGTCAAATTTGGTTTTGAATAGAAAGCTAAACTGGGTTGTAGAGGAAGATATCGAGGCTGCGACGTAGCGAAGTTTCCATGAAAAGTCTCGAACAGACTCAACTCTGACATGATGAAAGAGCTTGTCGGAGGAATGCCAGGGAGCCACGTGTCCTAGCTTAAAACCACCATACGGGTCAAACCAATTCTCCAGACTGGCATAGGGCAGAAAGCGTGTTTTAGGCCCTATCTCAAACCCTTGCAAGACCCCCTTGACCTTTTCAACAGTTTCATGAATATTGCCTTGCTTTTCTTTCTTTCCTGATTTATCCTGGGCCGCAAGAAAAGTGGAGGTAAGAAGTAGGAAAGCTGTTGTCACAATAAAGTGATGCGCGCGAAATAGAAGCCTGGCGTGATGCAGCAAAACCGTCCCCGGAAAGAGCTAATAGACTAAACCTGAATTAGTGAATTTAAGCAATTTGCTCAAAAGAGTCAATCAGGTTTTTCCAATTCGGATTCACTGAGCCTTCTATTAATGTTATTGGCCTGTAACACAAAATCTTTAAGACCAATGCAACATTTCTTACGTTTTTAGATCCACTTTACCTGATTTCAATGTGCTTCCTCGATGAGCAAGAAGCTAAAACGGGAGACGAAGTGAAACTCCAACTAATGCCGCGCAATCAGGTAAAGCCCAAAGCCAACGAGCAAGAACGGCAGAAAAGACCCAAGGATGAAGAACGGTGCAAATAGCAATGTCATGAAACCTGCCACGGCTGCAAATGGCAAGACCAGTAGAGCGATTACCACACCGAGGATTGCCCCAAAAATTTGGAATGGAATGCTCAACACAAAAAACGTCGCTTTGAATAGCAATCCTAAAAGCTTGAACCCGAGCAAGAAGAATGCTAACAAAAGCAAGATAACCGCTAGATCCATTTTGGCCCTCCCACGAATGAGATACTTGAAAACAAGTGTTGTTTGGTAATTCTTTCGGCGTCGCAATGACCAACCGCGTACGCCGATCCACCCCCGGATGAACAAACAAAAGTACCCGGTGACACTGATTATCTTACGACAAAGCCTACTGAGAGTTGCGCCGTAGAAACGAGATGGTCTAGAGTTGACCGTCTGTCAGGGGTGTCGCGGTTGGTCTCTCCAGGTCACTGAGCGTACCCGGTCAGCTCCGCATAGCCCTGACCGACCGCAGAGCCACGAGCAGACCTACCTTTGACCTCTACCGCCCCTTCCCAATAACGTAAGCTAAGATCCAATTCCTGGTCATCCAGTTGTGGAGAAATATCCAGATCGAAACCAAGCATCGGGATTCTAAGTCGCCATTTGGCGGGATAAGTTCCCCCACGGGGACTCTTCCACCAGTCGAGAACCACCAAATCGATATCATTGCCGTGCAGCCCGATTTTTTTACCAGAGGCATCGATAAGAACCCCACCGCTGTACGGGCCTGGTTGCCCCTGCGCATCTCGAATCTGATAAAACATAATCTCCGTGCTGTCCGCCAGTTGTAGGGCAAACCAGTCCCATCCAACCTGTTGTGGCCCCAACGCGCTGGTACTCCATTCACGATCCAGCCACGCCCAGCCGGTGACCGGGAAAAGCGCGTCGCCGATTCTTATCTCACCGTCTGAACGAAGCCTGCTCAGGGAATAATAATAGGAAGCGTTTCCAATCTCCGGTCCCTTCTGACTCAAGCCATCTTTACCTTGCAGCACGGGCCGCTTCATGCTCACCATGCGCAAGCTAAGGGCGACCTCGGCTTCTTCCGCCCTCAAGTGCAATTCAGGGAGCTGTCGGGCGACCGTATCTCCAACGGCCCGCAAAGACCAATCGTCCAGCCAAACCCGAAAGGGAGACGTTTCTGCACCGGCGAGACCGACCGCGCCACGGCTCAACCGCTCGAAGTAGTGAAAACCCTGATTGGCGATATCAGATATCGCAAAATGAGCCATGTAGATCTGATTGGCGTGCCAGGCTGACCGCCCTTGCCTTTTTTCTGGAGTGACGGCCGATCTAAAAAAGGTCAGTTGAAAGCCGAATTGGCGCCCTCCGCTGGTCATGAGGTTACCGGTTACATACCACCATTCTGTCTTGAAGTCAGGGTGCGGTCCAAGATCTTTGGGAAAAACAAACGTCCGTGGCTCAGTCACCCGGGCAAAACCAACCGTATCCGCAGTGGCCAGGATGTCACTGACGAGCAAGCGCGCTTCGACCGCGGACTTGCTTTTTAGGGGACCTCTGTAGTAAACAACGGTTGTCAAAACCGCGACCAGCAGCACCAATGGAAGCGTGGGGATCCAGCGTTGCATGCGTCTTTATTCCTCTCTCAGCGCCAGAGCGGGTGATGAAGCAGCCATCTTGAACGCAGGGTAGACACCGGCAAGTAACGCGGCCCCCAGGGCTAGAAGCAAGGCCTGTAGCAAAATGTCGACGCTCAAATGCATTTGTAACGTCCATCCGAAAGAGCGTTTGTTGATCACAAAAATGAGGATGTAGGCTAACGTCAGTCCGAAGGGCAGGGCGATGAGGCCGGCAATCAGCCCCATGAGGCCGGTTTGCAAAGTAACCAATCCCCAAAGTTCGCCCGGTGTCAGGCCGTTTGCCCGCAACACACCGAGCTGGCGGGACCGCTCCAATTGCAGCGCCATCAATGCACTCAGGACTCCTATGAAGGCAACCAAAATCGTCAGCAGGCGCAGAACATTGGTAATGGCAAACGTTCGATCGAATATTCGCAGGGACGCTTCCCGGAGTTTGCGATTGGACCGGATGAGTAATGTCTGCTCATCTTTCATCAGATTGCGAAGGCGGGGAATAAATGCCTCCTCATCAACCGCCGGTTTGAGATATAAACTCAGCCCGGAAATCCGATCGTCGTGCCAAAGGCGAAGATAAAGCGGACGGGACATCATGACCAGGCCAACATCTGTTGCATAATCGAAAAAAATGCCCAGAACAGGCAGGGTGCGCAGCCCTTCATCGGTGACAATGTCGATTTCAGCCGCCTTATGAAGATCATTCTTGTACGCATAGGGCTCCGAAATAATGACGCCTTCTCCTGCCATGAAAGCAGGCCAAATCTCTCCAGGCTTTCCTTCCTTGAATCGAAACCGGGAACGACTCATGGCGGGCATGCGCAAGGCTACAATGTGGGTCGGTGTAGCATTAACAGAAGCCTCCGCCCCGGTGATGAGATTGAATTCGGCAACTTCAGGCGCAGAAACGGCAGCAGCAACGAAGCCAGAGTCGAGACCTGCTGTCGATTGACGGGCCGCCATACCTGGTGAAGAGATATAAATGTCTGCATCCAGCGTGGTCTGCAACCAGGAGGCAACGGTCTCGCGGAAACTACTCACCATCGTCCCAACGCCAACCGTCGTTGCCACTGCGATTGCCAGAGCCGCTACCGCCATCCCGGAACGGCTCATCTCAGCAACTACTGCCCTGGCGGACATTTTCCCGGAAATGCCAAACAAACTTTTCATGATCGGAGCGGCCAGCCGTACAAAGATGAGGATCGCAGCCGGCGTCAGCAAGGCGACACCGACAACCAAAGGCAAAAGGCCTGCAAAACTCAGCAGCAGGTTCTTGCTCGGAACGAGTAAGATCACGAGGCTCACCAACAACAGCCCCAGCCCGGCCGTGGTAAGCGCCGGCACACGCCGGACCAGCTTGAACTCAAGTTTGGATCGATTCATCACAAAGCAGGCGGGCGTTTCCGTCGCTTCATGCGCCGGCAGGACCGCGGAAATTAACGTTGCGCCGAGACCCAACAGAATGCCTTTGAGAAAAAACGAAGGTGAAATTACGACGTCGGTAACCCGCAGCACAAAATAGAGGTCGTTGATGGTTTGGCTCACGAGTCCCAGTAGGCTTTTTGCCAGCACGACACCGGTGAACAATCCCAAAAGCGTTCCGAGCGCCCCTACCAACAGCGCTTCGAGCAGGACAATTTTAAATATCTCCCGACCTGTTACGCCGAGAGCACGCAGAGCCCCAAAAAGCCAGCGTCGCTGAACGACCGAAAAAGTCATGGCGTTGTAAATGAGGAACATGCCGACGACCAGGGCCAGCAAGCTCAAGGCCTGAAGGTTGCGGCTGAAAGCAGTTGTCATCTGCGCGATTCGTTCAGAACGCGTGTCAGCCCGAACGAGGCTCATGCCAACGGGCAGGCGGTCTACGAGAAGCCGCCGTTCCTTTTCGCCTGCTGGTGAATCAGGAAGGATCAGATCAATTTGGCTAAGATAATTCCTCATGTCCAAGACATCTTGCGCCGTCGCGATATCGGTGAGAATAAGATTTCGAACCGCATCTCTTGTGCCTTCACTGCCTGGCATAAGGGTGGCGGCCAGGCGCATTTTGTGGAATTTACCACCGACTCTGATTTGGAAAGTATCCCCGACCGCGCATCCGATTGCCTCCGCTGTCGGCTTGGATAAAATGGTTGCGTTGTCGGTAGCAAGAAAAAGGGTAGGCTGAGCGTTGCTTATCTGATTCGTATGACGCCAGAATTGGCGAAACCGAGGTTCGGCAAAGGGGTCTACGCCCAAAAGATGAAAAGCTTCACCAGGCACGGCAGGAATCGCCACGAATGACTCGACCAGCGGTGCTGCGCGGCGGAATCCGAGGTTGACTCGCAGGTCAGCGTAGACCTCCTCAGGCACGCCTTTTGGTCCGCCAATGATCTGGTGGGTTGCCTTCCCCGTGACGCTGTCGATAGAGAGACGAAATGCCTGGTTAGCGCTTTCGTTGGAGAGATCGATAGCGAGAACGACAGCCACCCCGATCGCAACGCCAACGATGGCCAACCCAAACTGCCAGGGGTGGCGCCACTGATAGCGCAGGCTGGCTCGCCACAAAACGGTCCTCATGGCACCTGCTCCGGCGTCTGTTCAGTCAGAGTGCCATCCCTAAATGTCAGAATGCGGTCTGCGAGGCCAATGACTTCGGTGCTGTGGGTAGCCATGATCATGGTCCGCCCTTCTTCTCGAACGAGCCGATCCAAAATTGTGAGAATGCCCAGGCCAGTTTCTTTGTCAAGGTTTCCCGTCGGTTCGTCCGCCAGAATAATTTTTGGCTCATGAGCCAGCGCTCTGGCGATGGCCACCCGCTGTTGTTCACCGCCGGACAGATAGTCAGGAAAACTATCCTCACGGTCAGTCAGGCCCACCTGACCCAAAAGCGTCCGGACCCGGCCTGCGGCCTCCGTTCCAGTGCGCTTGTTCAGTTCCAGGGGTAGGAACAGATTCTCACCGACGGTTAATGTTGGAATTAAGTTGAAAAATTGAAAAACAAAACCGATGTGCCTTCTACGGGTAAGCGTGCGCTCTCTTTCTGACAGGCGACCCATGTCCCGCCCATCGATTTCGATGCTGCCCGACGAGGGTGAATCGATTCCGCTGATGAGATTCAGCAGGGTTGATTTGCCGGACCCGCTGCGCCCGAGCAACACGACGATCTCTCCGGCAGCAATATCGACATCGATTTTGTCCAGCACGTTGAGCTTGGTCTTCCCTTCTTCGAAGGTCCGGGCAAGATTGCGTATTCGGATCAAAGGTTGGTGAGTGCTACTTGTGGCCGTCATCTATAATCGTATTTCCGGGCGGGTGAGCGTGGCAAATAATGAAATCCAAACTCGATGTAACGCTGGAGTCTGACAAATCAAATATCAGAACAACTAGTTCGGTTGTGAATCAAACACGCTCTTGCAGTTTCGTGCGAACAGCAGGTCGATGACGCTGAGGTCCGACTTTGAAAGCGTACAGTTCGGCGTACGTACATTCTGTTCAACTTGTTCTGGTGTGCGAGCCCCGACGATCGCTGCTGTCACTTCCGTGCGACGCAACACCCACGCCACCGCGATATCTGAGACCAGCACACCTTTTTGAGTGGCCAGACCACGCATGGCGTCGACGAACTCAAGGTTGGCGCTCAGCAACGGATCCTTGAAATCGGGATCAGACTTGCGCCGATGGTCACTCGCAGTTAAGTTTTGAACGAAGTGTCGTGTGAACTTGTCAGTCAGGATACCTTTTTGCATCGGGCTGTAGGCGAGCACGCCTATCTTGTTTCGCTCGCAGTAGGGCAACACCTCAGCTTCGTTGTCGCGTTTGAGCAGGCTGTAAGGCGGTTGCAGAGAAGCGATCGGGAAAATCTTCCTCACCCTTTCCATTTGCTTGATATTGAAATTCGAAACGCCGGCATACCGGATTTTGCCTGCTTCCACAAGACTCGCAATCGTCTCCCAGGCCTCTTCGATATCAGCATCCGGATTCGGCCAGTGAACCTGGTATAGATCGATCCTGTCAACCTGCAGTCTGCGCAGACTTGCTTCCACCTCCAAACGCACACTCTCGCGGATCAGCTTTGGTTTGACTTTCCCCTTCGCGCTCCACGTGAGGCCGCATTTGGTCGCGATGATCGGACGCGTCCCAAACGCCTGGATCGCCTTTGCAACCACCTCTTCAGCCTTTCCAAGACCGTAAACGGGTGCCGTGTCGATCCAGTTGATGCCCAACTCGAGGGCACGAACGATAGTCGCGACAGATTTCTTTTCATCCTGTGGCCCCCAACCGTATTGCCAGTCACCCCCGATGGCCCAGGTTCCGAGGCCGATCCGGGTCAGCTCCAGGTCAGTTGTGCCGAGTCTTTTCGTTTGCATGGCATCCATCCAAGTCATATCATTGGCTAAGAAGATCAGAAACAAGGGCCCACAATGTCAAGCGAATTCAGCCAGGGGACAAGGAGCGCCGGCTCATTTGACAAGCCGCATCATATCAGGACATGATCGAGACGAGTGTCATTATTCCTACTTTCAACCGTCTGGCCTTTCTCAAGCAGGCCATCCATTCGGTCCTGACCCAATCCTATAAGGCGTTTGAGCTCCTCATCGTGGATGATGGCTCCACAGATAGTACGTCCCAGTTCATCAGAGCACAGAATGCTGCAATCACATATTTGCATCAACCTAACCAGGGTCCTGGTGCCGCCCGCAACCTTGGCATCCGGCGGTCGCAGGGTGAGTTCATAAGCTTCCTGGATTCGGATGATTTATGGCGGCCCGGGAAGCTGCAGGCCCAAATCGACTTCATGCATCAAAATCCGTTCGCGCTTGTGTGCTACACTGATGAAATCTGGATTCGAAACGGAAAACGCGTGAATCCTCGAAAAAAACATGGAAAACACAGCGGTTGGATCTTCGAAAAATGTCTCCCTCTCTGCATCGTGAGCCCTTCGTCGGTCCTGATGCGACGCGGCTTTTTCGACCACGTCGGATTTTTTAACGAAAGCCTCAGGGCCTGCGAAGACTATGACTTGTGGCTGCGTGCGTCTCTGCATTTTCCGTTTCATTTCCTGCAAGAAAAACTCATCGTTAAGCGCGGCGGTCATGGCGACCAGCTCTCAGCGCAATGGGGGCTCGATAGGTACCGTGTGCAAGCCCTGCAAAACCTTTTGACCGACCCGGCTCTGCCCAAGGGAAAGCGGAGGGCGGTCCAGCAAGAAATAGTCAAGAGATGCGAAATCCTGGAATTGGGTTTCAGAAAGCGGGGCAAAATCAGGGAGGCGGACGGGTACGCGCTTTTGGCAAGAGAAGCGACGGCGCGCCAGCAAGGCTGAGTTCAATGCAGCCTGGCATCTGACAGGCAAGAATGCGAAGATGAAAAAACGCCGATCGCGGTCACGAAGTGGGGCAGCCGCCAAAGTAGGAAATAAGCCGATACAAAAAAAAAGCCGTCCCCAGCTCCATGGGACGGCCGTTCCAGAGTAAAACTTGATTTCGAAGAATCGAGCTATTAGGCGAAACCGGGGTTAGGGGAGTTACCGATGTCGACATAATAACCTCGACCATTCGACATCAATGTTCAACAAACTTCGTGCCATGATTATTAATAAGCGACATAACTCACATATTATTATATAGTTGTACTTCTTAATGGAGCCAGGCCAAAACTAAGAATAGTTCGTTTGTGGCTCATTTTGAAACCATTATTTATTTCATTTTGAAACCTACGAAAGAAAAGATATTGAGGGAAAGCAGCGCTAAGGGCGTGTACTACTACGATCGTTCGACGTGTCAGACAACGGGGCGCAATTGTTGCGCATCGACTATCGAGGTCAACTCCTGGTTTTCACCCCCAATTCGATAGGCTAGCAGAAGCCACACCATGACCAGGACAACATTGAAGGCCGCAAAATATGCCGGGCCCAACCCCATGAGATCGTGGCCGATCCACACCAACAAGGCGGCGAGCACATCACCGGCCCGATGAAAGAAGGAATCGATAGCCTGCTTGGCCTTATACTTTTCCTCCCGGCTTGTCGGCAAGAACAGAGCATGCCGCACGGTGTTATTGAGACTGTAATCCGTGGCATTTTCCGCTGTCTTAGCCCAACGCACAAGAGACAAGACCGGCACCAGCGCCAGCACAAGATTTCCGGCAAGGGCAATGACGGGCAAAACCAGAAGCCCCGTCCGAATGCCCAGATATTTCAAGATTCTGGAAACCAGAAAGAGTTGAATCAGGACACCTGCGATATTGACGACCGTAAAAAACTCAGCGTAGAATTTTCCGATGAAGTCCCTGGTAGAAAAATCAGCCCCCCCGCCAACGGCGGCCTGCGCTGCCGCCTGCTCCACCGTTTTACTCAGAATGTATTCACCCGATGTATTGACCCAATTCAACAGCAAGATGACAAAGGCAATCATGAACAAATATCTTTTCTGAAAAACTAATTTGAACGCTCCGTCCTTGCCAAATGTCTCGTCACCGCTAGCCACCGACTGGCGGTTGGTCTCTTCATCTAGAACATTTGTCCGTGCGCGCCGGTCGATCAGATTGGTAACAAGTAAACTCGTGAGCAAAATAGCGCCCGAGACAAGAAGTAATTCATTTAATCCAAATATCGGGATGAACCTGCTTGGCAGGTAACTGCCCGCCACGGCGCCTGCTGATGCACCAAAAGCCACGATAGCGAAAAGACGTTTGCCTTGCGCCGGTGTGTAAACATCGTTTGCGAGTGACCAGAACTGCGCGACAACCATGACATTAAACATCCCGATCCAAAGAAAAAAGACGACTCCCACCGGCATGTCGGTTCTCGCCAAGAAATAGAAAGCGACTAGACAGAGTGTAAAAAAAATGTTGACCGTATTGATCAGTCGTTTACGTGAGGCCTTGCTTGCAATCCATGCATACAGTCGAACGGCGCCGACCAACAGGATGGCCTGCCCGGCAGATAAATACGCCTTCAACTCCGCGCCCCCTTCGGACAAAATAAACGCCTCCCGAACGACCTTGGCGATATAGTAGGACATCAGAACCATGAAGAGGTTGATAAAGAGCAAAAGCACCGAACACCCTTCACCGGCACGCACTTCGGCAAATAGATTCAGAAATCGCTCAAGGACACTCTTTTGCTGATTGCTCATCATGTTTCAAGCGCCGCGGTCTGCCTGACTCCTCTCTCCTTTCACAGGTACCGTTGAACGCTAAGCCTTATTCTTCCCGAACCACGCCGACGATCCTCACCTCCGTCTCGGGGCCCGCGTAATAAAAATGCACCTGAATCTCCTTGCTGAGAGCCCTGCCCCGGCGTTGCGTCCTAATCCTGAGCGAACAAATCTTGTCCGCTTCCTGCGCGAACGATGATGATTGCAACAAATCATCAAGAACGCCTGTCCCATTTTTTGAGATGACAATTTCTGCCGTGTCGACAAAACGTTTCTCGGACAGCGTTTTTTTGCCGTATGCGAAAGTGTAGAGATATCTCGTTTCCGATGTCTCCGCTAACGCACCGTCAATGGCAAGGTCGTGAAAAGTCAAAACTGTTTCGCCGTCCCGACGGCTCAAAACAAACTTGTCCAGAGGGTTCATGCGGTCAAACCAGTGCCGACCGATTTTGTCGCGGCGAGCGATCAAAGTAGCAATCATGTAGTCCTGTGCAGCGGCGTCGGAGAGATGGGCTTCCTCCACGATCGCGCGTATATCTGCGTCATCGAATGCCATGACTATTTTGGCACCCCAAAATGCGTCTCGCAAGGTGGCATATTCGAAGGCAGGGTTGGGATATGTCGGGTACCAGGCGCCAGGATCAAAAATCTCGGCCTCGTAGTAACCGATGGAAGTGAATCTTGGATTGAGGTGCCCGGTCTCGAACTCCCACGGTTTAGTCCACAGGCCAAGCGTGACAAGCTGCAATCCGATGGTCCGGGGGTCAACCACGTATTCATTGCCATACTTTGGCGAATGCGGAATGATGTTGTTGCTGCCCAGCGTCGACCCCATGTCGATGAGGTAGTGTTTGACGTAGCGATTGCCGGTCAGTGCATCTCGGGTGTACACGGCCAAGGTATTGGCAGCCCGCCGGTCCTCGTCGCTTAACCAGGAGCTGATGGTTCGCAGGCCGCGCAATTCCCGGCGATGTTCGTGGTGAACCAGATCATTGGGGTCATCCCTGCGGCGTCCGATGAAATTCCAAACCCCCACGGGTTTGCCATCTACAAACTTGCTGGCCATGGTCCTCATCTTGCCGTCGCTGCGTCGCGGAATCGGCTCCAGAAGGGCATTCAAATCAGATGGCGTCATCGGGCGCTTAAAACCAGACTCCACCACCTTGGCAGTGGCCCCGATCTGCAAAATGGTCGGATCAAAGTAGACTATGGAATTTTCTGGCACATTGTAGCCGCAGGCATAGAGGAACTTGGTTGAAATGACTTCTGCTGATGAGCCCATCTCCTGAAAAAGAGGCGGGTCGAACTTTAAGATGTAGCGGTCTCCGCGGGCGTCCTTGATAGTAAAGCCCGTGCTGCCGCCCTCGAACTTGCCTGCCGTTATCGTCCAGGGACCGCTCTGGTCGGGACCGCTCGTGGTGTTTGGGCCGCGTTTCAGCTCGTCGAGCGTCATGCGCTTCCGATAGTGTCGATTGCTGAACCAGCTCGACTCGGGTACTTCGTCGAGCACGTTGACATTATCGGCCGGACGGCCGCCCGTAATTTGTACCCCCTTGCCAATTTTGCGCGCAGTCCAGTTTAAATCGAGGACCTTTTCGATTTGGTAGAAGAAAGTCATATCCATGATATCCCAGACCTGGTTCTCTTCCCTGTCCTTCGGTTCCGCAATGTCGCGATTATCGGGGTCAAATGTTTTGACGGGCGCCAGCGTAAATTG
>Ga0114931_10004934_pt1 | contig 16576 bp, 15 predicted proteins | sample 2SBtaG_FD_89579 | JGI IMG/M metagenome (GOLD analysis project Ga0114931, IMG submission 89579) | Deep subsurface microbial communities from Kolumbo volcano to uncover new lineages of life (NeLLi) - 2SBTROV14_V59a metaG | ecosystem: Environmental > Aquatic > Marine > Volcanic | place: Kolumbo...
GGTCAACTTGTTCGATGTGCAGTTGGCCGCGGGGTTGGTGGGGTTTGAATATCCGGCCGGCTATGGAAATCTCACCGAACGCGTGATCGGAAAGAGGCCCAACAAGGCTGAAACTCGCACGGACTGGCGTCGCCGTCCGCTCTCGGACCGTCAAATCGACTACGCTCTCGATGACGTGCGTTACCTGAAGGCGATTCGCGACGCATTGGCCGAACGGCTCGAACAGATGGGACGTACTGATTGGCTGTCCTCGGAGATCCAACGGTGGCAAAAGTCGGTCGAAGATTCGCGTGGCGACGGTCGCTGGCGCCGTGTGACCGGCAGCGCGGGACTGGCATCGCGGAGTCTGGTGATTGTCCGCGAATTATGGCGATGGCGCGATGCGGAAGCGTGTCGCCTCGATCGACCGCCGCGACGTGTCTTGCGCGACGATCTGATCGTCGAACTGGCTCGACGCCGCGACGCCGAGATCAAACACATCAAGGCCATTCGCGGATTAGATCGTGGGGGGTTGCAATCGATGATGCCAGGCATTTCGGCGAGCATCCAGAAGGCGCTCGACACGCCGGAGAAAGACTGGCCTCAGCCGCAGCGACGCGAAACCAACCAGCAGTCGGCCGCTCTGGGCCAATTCTTATCCACGGCGTTGGGGAGCATCAGCCGCCAAGCCAAGGTGGCTCCAAGTCTCGTCGGAACGGTCGAAGATGTCCGCGACTTGATCGCGCATCGACTCGGCGAACGTCGTCGCAACCAGGGGCCACCCTCGTTGACATTGGGATGGCGGGCCGAAGTCGTGGGACAAGTGCTCGACGATATTCTTGACGGGAAAACGTCGATACGAATCGTCGATCCACGCTCGGAACACCCCTTAATCTTCGAACCCGTGGCTGGTGATAAGCAGACATGATCCCGGTTAGTCCGCCGCTTGCCCGCCGCGCGACTCGTTTCGCTTGAACCAGTAGCTTGGCCACAGCCGTCGCAATGGGCTTGACGTGTCGGTGACTTCGCGATCGTGCTTTCCTTCCGGTTCGGGGGCAATCATTGAGGTCCCCTCCGGCACCGTGGCTGAAACCACGGCACGTGGGGCAAAACGAGGATCGGCCGATCGATTGGTGGCCGGCGAAGACACGCTCGTGGGGCTCCTCGGTAGGGTCGGCGGTGTCCCTTGTGGCGCGGTATGGATGGCCGCGACAGCGTCAGGTGGAGGGAGCACGGGGTAAGGGGGAGATGCGATGGGGGCCATGGCTCCGTTCTCGGGGAGCATGCCGGGCGGTCCGCTCGACGCGGCTGAAAGTTCAGGGGCAGTCGCGGTTGGAAGCGCCGGAGGAGGAGATTGGCTCACCGGCGGGACGTCGGAGGTGTACGACGCAAGCCGCGGGTGGGACTCTGGAACGGGGGTCGTGGGACCGTCTCGAAAGAGTTGTTCGTGGTTAAGGGGCACTCGGGCTACCTTCTTGGCATCCTCGTCCCGGCTGTTTTTCTCTCCGACCAGTGGGATCACATCACCAACAAACGATGTTTCGTCGTTGATCGTACCCTTGCGAAACGGGCCTGCTCCCAACAACCAACTATCTTTGGCGAAGCTCGTGACCGGTTCGATTCCCGACTGCCACACGCGACGGCCGGACTTCCGGTTATAGGCAAACACCGCCAATTTCACGACGCCCCGTTGTTTCGTGTTCTTCGCAAGTGGAATCTCCGGAATACTTGCCGGAAAAGCAACCGGGGTCGGCAAGAAGGTTGGCATATTGACACTCGGTACGCCAATCATCACATCGTGGCGATCGGTTCCCACCGCGCCGGAGCGTGCCTCGACAACAAAAGCTGCCTCGTCACGACTCTCTTTGAGGATGCACCCACTTGCCAACAGATGTTGGCGCAACGAACTGATCAAATAGTTCTTGTCAACGGCGCCACTGAGGTATTGCGGATCGAAATAGACCTCTCGATCGGCCAAAACGTTGAAATTCAACCGCTGGACCGCCTCATCGATCGCGTCGGTGATTAACAGTTGTTCCGTGGCGGTTCGCGCGCTGTCGCTCCAGCGCGTGGTGCCACACCCACCGCACGCCAAGATCATCACGAAAGAGAGCACCAAACCGATTCGTGGATGCAGCGGTCCGTCGAACCGGGGTGCTCGTCGGTTGTGCTGTGAAGCATCCATTGAGATGAGGCCAGTCGCGTGAAAGAATTCGTTTCCGTTCCGACGTCAACTGCCCGCCGAGACACCAGCCATAAGCGTGGGCAAAAATTATAGAGCCATGTGGCGGAAGGCTGAATGCGTCTTTTTCGTCGTTTCAGGAGCGTCTCGTGTTGTTGTAACCAGTTTGGTAAAAGTAGCTTGCAGTGATTTTGGCGGGGCCATGCGCCATGGCAATCGTTGCAAATCAAGGCCATCAAGGCTTGCAAGCACGCAACGACGACACGTACGCTCGTGTCTATCCATCATCTCATCTAATTTAGGAACGGAAAGTTGGTTCGGCTGAGGCGGCGAAAGACGCATGTCGGAAGATCCGAACTTGCCAAACCCGGGGGAGGTGCTCCGCTGAGGGCTCTTTGTCACGCTATTGTGTTGTTGTATTTGCTCAGTCGCTTGGGCCCCTCGCCGGGGTTGGCCGAAGATGATCTGCCACCGACCCATTCCGTCGAACCCGAACTCCATGCCACGGGCTTCGAATTTGCCGAAGGGCCAGCGTTTGATTGCGATGGCAACTTGTATGTTGTCAACTATCGCGGCAACGGAAACATCGGTCGCATTACCACCGATGGCACTGCCAGCGTGTTTTGCGATCTACGGGAGTTGGTTCCCGTCGAAGATCGTCTGCCACAAGCCAACGGGCTAAAGGTCGATCGGGAAGGAAGGCTGATCGCCAGCGATTCGGGTGCCGGACGATTGCTAAGAATCGCCGCCGATGGACAAAGCGCCGAGGTGCTTGCCAACCGTTGTGAGGGCAAGCACTTCAATAGCGAAAACGACGTCGCGATGGACCTCGAAGGCAATATTTTCTTCAGCGATCCAGGAGGATCGGACGCCGAGCATCCTATCGGGTCCATCTACCGCTACGACATCAAGACGGCCGAAGTCGCTCTGTTAGCCGACGGGCTGGCCTTCCCCAACGGGTTGGGAGTTACGCCTGACCAGCGGTATCTGTGTCTCTCGGAGAGTCAACGTTACCGCATTCTAATCTTCGATCTGGAAGCCGACGGAACGGTGAGTAATCAGCGCGTGCTTATCGACTTCCCGCGAAAGACCGTGGGACCGATCATCGGTGGCGATCACGACCCAGATGGTTTGATTTTCGACAAACAGGGGCGTCTCTACGTCGCGATGTGGACTGCTGGCGCGGTCAACGTGGTTGACGTAGCAAGCGGGAAACTGCTGCGGCAGTACGACGCGGGTGGAAGCCAGGCCACCAATCTCCACTTTCACGGTGGGTACCTGTACACGACCGTGGCTGCCAAGGAGGCCGTCTTCCGGCTTAAACTTGGTGTCGAAGGGTTCGACTACAACGGCTGCACGGGGCAATGATCCCGCCACCGCCACTGGATCACTTGAAGCGACCACCGGTGGAAGGCTCTGCCACGCGCGGCGATGGCTCGGCCGGTTGTTCGATCAGACGAGCCGGTTGGTTAGGCTGATTGACCGCCGCCGTGGCGGGTTGACCATAGAAACGCGTGGTCTCTTCCACGGCGAGTCGCGTATCGAGAGATTCGCATCGCACCTCGGCACGAAAGATGTGGTTTCCCGTCGTGTCGGCACGTGCTCGTACCTTGAATACAATCTCTCGCCCCGGGTCCAGCGTTTCGATCGGATGCATCAAGACCTGGCCGGGGCCAATTTCGTGTCCACCGCCTTCGACCGCGACGGCTTCTAGCCCTTCGGAGAAGAACGCAACAACTTCGATTCCCCGGGCCACGTCGGTCCCGCGGTTGCGAACATGGATCTCGTAGACGGTCTCTTCGGCAATGGGTACCGGTCCTTTAGGATCGACGACATCCAGCACCAAATCGGCAAGTGCTTCGACTTGAGTGGTAACGATTTGCTGGTCATGCACATCGTCATCGCCCGTGGCACTAACCTGCTGCTTGATAACACCGCCATTGTTCAGAACGCACTTGAACTCGAAATCGCGATGGCTGTCCGCCGGCAGCGCGGCAAGCAACCAGGTAACCTTTCGCGACGCCTGATCGAACTCCCCGCCATGCGTGCTCGTCACGAACTCACCGGAACTGGGGACAAGCGCCTCGATCGTTACGTTCTTCGCCGGAGCGTTGCCTGGATTGGTTACGCGAATGGTATACGTGGCGGCCGTGCCCGCATACAGGAAGCGTGGGCCTACCAATTCAAGGGCAACCTCGGGCTTGCGGACGAGCACTTCCTCGTCGATGTTCGCCTGAAGTCCGCCCTCGGCGGTGGCCTCGGCTTTTATGGCAAGTTGCCCCGACTCGCGAGCAGTCAACTCTAGATCGATCGAGGTCGTTTCTCCCGGTGTCAGGTTTCCAACCCGATGGCTGGGCATGGCTTCGGTACCGACCAACGTGGGCAACAATCGCACCACGACGTTCTCGGTGACTCCCGTACCGGGGTTGGAAATGGTGAGTTTGTAGAGCACCGGACGGCCGTACGCGACTTCGTCCGGTCCAGAGAGGCTCATCGTCAGCTTCGGCTCCTGCACTTCGACCAGGGTTTGCGTGGCTTGCGAAGAGTAGGTCCACTGGACCCCCAAATCGAATGGCCTGCTGTCGTGGGGCACGATCCTCACGTCTAGCTCCGCCGTTTGGCCGCCCGGAAGTTGTTCAAGCAGCCAGACGACGCCACGGCGTTCCGGAGCCTGTGGGTCGTGGGTCGTGCCAATCGTTGGCTCGAAACCGACCACATCACATCCATCGGGCACGGAAACCGTAACCTGGACACCGTTGGCGCCGACGCTCCCGGCGTTTTTCAGAACCACCGTGTACTTGGCCTCGCGACCAATCAAGACTCGGCTGGGACCAACTGTTTCGACCGAAAGCACCGGGCTCTTATGAGAGATCAACACGTTTTGCGAAGCCGTCGCCGCGGGAGTTGCCCTGCGGTCGGCCACACGCGGTGCCGGATGTTTGGTAGGTGAAGGGTCGTGGCGCGAATTGCGTTCCTCCACCGAATTGGGAGCGGATATCGCGGGTTGAGTTGTCGCCGGTCGCTCTTCGCTGGGGAGAGCATCCACCGCGGTTGTTTCGAGATCCATTGCACGTGCGGTGGAGAGGCGGGCTTGAATCGAACTACTTTGCCATGCCCCACGGCGAGAGGCCACCTTGGGGATATCCGACACGTGCGTCTCGGATACCTCTTTGGGCGATGAATCGGCGGATGATTCCCGTGGCACGCTCGGCGTGGACTGCGTGGCTGATTCATGGCGTGTCGTGCTTGGCGGTGTCCGTGTCGTGCTTGCCGGCGAATTGCTGTTCGGAAGCTTTCGTAGGGAATCAATTCCGCGCGGCAACGGGTTGGTGCGACCAGCTTCCGCCGGGGTATTGGAATCCGCACGACGGCGACTCGAACGAGGTACCGCTTCAGTGGGAATGCCTCTTGAACCAAAGCGGGAGGGTGAACCGGTACGCGGCGAAGGAACTTGTTGAGCGACCCGTTCGGTTTCCCTCGGTCGCAACGAACGAGGAATGAGCGATCTTGCTTGCAAGCGGCCGTCCGCTTGGTCCTTTGAAGGCGTCGTCGTCTGCTTCTTTTGGCGAGTCGGTCGCAAGCCGAGACGTTCGGCCAAGATGCCGCCAATCGTTGGACGTTCGTCGGTCGACTGGCCCCAAGCCATTGCCGCGCCGCTGAGTACCAAGACGCCAAGAACAAGTGAAGCTAGCGTTGTGCGCACCATGTCGATTCCCAAAGGCAAGCATGTGTCCGTCGATTGGACGCATTTATCGACCTCATTCCACGCGTAGGTTGAATCGAATTTCAGGATTTTTCGGAAAAGACCGATTCCGCAGCTAAATCGGGTTGTAAACGGCGGATACGAAAGATCGCATCCCAATCGCGGATGCCCCCGAGAGCCAGCATGGCGGCAACCCAACCATGCAGGCATGCAAGCGACGACATCAGCTACCCCCCGGGCATGTTTGAGAAATGGCTCAGCGAGCGCACGCGGAAGACTTGGTATGCCGTGACCGCCCCAATCACGAAATAGCCCACCACATAAATCACGTGGTGGTCGAAACCGATGTCGAACATTCCCTTGAGGTCGCTCCGGTGGAGATGATAGTCGACCGCGAGGAACAGATACGATGCGATGCACAGTTCGGTCATGTACCACACCAACCGCACGCGAAACCACAAACCAGAGCCCACGATCAGAAGGGGATAACCGACAATCAAGGGACTGGCAACGGAGTTGGCGATCCACAACACCAACGTCAGTAGAACCGTATCGACGGTGCCCCAGATAAAACCGGCGACCATTCGCCATCGCTCGAAACGAATCAGACGTTGCGCGGCCAGCGACAGCAAAACCCACACCGACAGAATCACCGTCACTCGAGCATGAAACGTTGCGTCGGACGACTGAAAAACGTGATAGTTAAATTGTTGGACGAGGAAGAAACAGAACAGGGCAAACACCCGCAGGGCCAACGCCGGCTCGCGCCGCACCCAGCGCCAGATACGTCCGACCGCTCCAAGGGAGTGCGTTTCCAGGGGGTCTCCCCTGAGATGTCGCTCGAGATCGTCGGCCAAATCCGCGGCCGTCGCATAGCGGTCGCGCGGCGACTTCTCCAAACACCGCAGACAAACGTCTTCCAACGCGGCGGAAGTCTGTGGTCGAAGACGCCGCGGCGGAGTCGGATCTCCGTCGAGCACGCGAAGGATGGTGTCCAGCGGGCTCTCTTCGCGGAACGGGGGGCGCCCGGTGAGCAATTCGTAGAGGATGGCACCCAAACTGTAGACATCAGCCGCCGGACCTACAGGCGTGCGACCTGGTGATGCCTGTTCAGGGGCCATGTAACTTGGCGTGCCGGCAATGATTCCGCTCTGCGTGCGGTCACCCTCTGCTTGGGCAAACTTTGCGAGACCGAAGTCGGTCACATAGGGCCGTCCCTGCTGATCGAGCAAGATATTGGAAGGCTTCAAGTCGCGGTGAACAATTCCGTGGTCGTGCAAATGCTGCACGGCTCGCGCGATGGAACGGACCAAACGCGCGGCCTCTTCCTCATCAAGCGGACCTTCTCGAAGTCGTTCCGAAAGGCTCATGCCTTCGACCAACTGCATGGCGAAGAACAGTTGCCCGTCGCGCTCGCCGGCGTCGAAGACGCGAACAATGTTGGGGTGCGACAACGCGGCGGCAGCCTTCGCCTCGTTGCGGAATAGTCGCAACTGCTCCGCGGTGGCTCCGTGGGGGGCTTGAATCATCTTCACCGCCACCGTTCGATCGAGACTCTTTTGTCGAGCCCGAAACACAACCCCCATCCCGCCGCGACCGATCAACTCGATGAGTTCATAATCGCCAAGGTCGGCGTCGATTTCCGAAATTGAAGAAGGGACTTCACCGGCATCACCCAAAGCGATTGGAAAGGGGCTCGCGAGCGCGTTGCCGTCCGAAGAGATCGCCCGATGTGATTTCTCGGGGGCAAGCCGCTCGAGACCTTCCAGACAGTCGAGCAAACTTTCAAGTTCCGGGTGGTCCGCGAGCACCGAACCACGATCGGGTGCTTCTCCGGTTTGAATCTTTTCAACGAAGCGGTCCAAAAGCTCTGGATCGATCGCCTCATCGCGGGGGGCGTCGTGCAAGGTCAACTCTCTTTCACCATGATTTCTTGCAAATTCTTGATCGCTCGCATCCAGAGCATTTGGACGGCTGGACGGGTGCGTTGCATTCTTTCGGCAACCTGGTCGAAAGGGAGGCGTTGCAGGTTGCGAAGCATGATGACCTCCGCGTGATCGGGGGAGAGTTCCGCCATGGCGGCGGCGAGTTGTAACTCGTCATCGTGTTGAATCGCCTGTTGACTTGGGCTGTCGTCGGGAGCCGGGGGATCGCCGTAGCCGGCTATGGATGAACGATCCGATGGCGGCATTTGCCGTGCTTCACGCCGCTGTTGGCGTTTCGCGGTACCGCGATAATGCCGCACGAAGTCCGCGGCGTTGTGCGCCAAGATTCGTTTTAGCCAGGCGAGCCATTCGGCCTTGCTGCCACCTGAAAACCGATCGAAATCGCGATGGGCTTCCAGGAGCGTCTGCTGCACGATGTCCGAAGCGTCGACCTTCCCCTGAATCCACGTCTCCACCTGGGCACGCGCCACCACGCGGAGATAGCCGCGGCAAGCCTCGAAGAGTTGATCCTTGCCATCGACGTCGCCGGAACGTGCCGCCGCCAGCAATTCGGCGATGTGATGGTCGGAGGAGTCAGGCATGCGACTGCGGCGGTGTTTCAAACGGAACGGGATAGACTCAAATTGTTTGCCGGCCCAAAGTTTATCGTCTTTTCGGCTAAGATTTGGGCCCTTTCAGCGAATCCTTCTTTGAAGTGATGATAGCGGATATTCTTTCGATGCCGAAATACTGGGCGAACCCATGACCGAACTGAATAGCGACCGGATCGATCGCCCTGGATCAACGGTTAAGAAGAACAACCTCTGGCTTCGAATTCGTATGATACTGGCTGGCCTTTCCCTGCTAGGCGTTACGCTGATGATCGCGGGCGCGCTCTTTCAATCGATCACCACCGCTGGAGACACCCTCCGGCATCCTCCCCCGGGAGAATTGATCGACGTTGGGGGGCACCGCCTCCATCTCAATGAGATGGGAAAAGGGAGCCCGATCGTGGTTCTCGATGCGGGGGCAGGTGGCACGTCACTCGACTGGATCTTCCTTCAAGGTGAACTCGCCAAGACAACGCATGTCTGCACCTACGACCGCGCTGGCTTCGGCTGGAGTGAACAGGGGCCCAAGCCGCGCACAAGCGAACAGATTGTAGAGGAGTTACACACGCTGCTTGCCAATGCCGAAGTAAAACCTCCCTATGTACTGGTAGGGCACTCCTTCGGGGGACTGAATATGCGTCTATTCACGTCACGCTATCCAGACGAAGTCGTCGGGCTCGTGCTTGTGGATTCTGTTCACGAAGATCTCTACGAACGGATGCCGGCGGGGCTTCGAGAGGCATCGCATGTCCAGCGATCGCGGCTTTACTCTGCCCGGTTCTTGGCACCGATCGGTCTGGCACGATTATTCGCTCCTCCCTTGGCAACTCAGAAACTGCCGCTGGCGGTTCAACCCGCGGCAAACGCTTTAGGGCTTCGTTCCAGCGTCTATTCGGCGCTCTACGATGAGGCAATCGCATTCGACAAAAGTGCGAGCCAGCTTCGCGGTTCAAAAATATCTTCGGCGCTGCCGCTGACGGTGTTAACCCGAACCCGCCCCGAGATGTGGCCAGCCGAAATCTCGGTTGATCAAGCGGAGCAAGTCTGGAACGAGTTGCAGTTGGAACTCGCAGAGCTCTCCCGCTCAAGCACGCATATTCTGGTCAAGGATTCCGGCCACTTTATCCAAATCGATCAACCAGCGGTCGTCATCCAAGCGATCGTGCGGCAAGTCCAAGACGCCCGGTAATCTTTTTCTGGGCCCTTTGGCTCTCGAAGGTGCGAGTCTTCATTTCCGACAAGCGCCGTCCAAACTCCTCTCGAATCGGTTCCAAGGGTTCTCTTTCGTCGCGGCTTCTCGCCGCTCACGATATCGGGGAATTGCAGGAATCGCCTGCAATTCTTCCTTGATTTGGCAGTTCCCATTCTCAAGAATATGGATTCGCGCAAACCGGTCGCATCTCCTAAAATCACCGGTTGTCCCTCGGAGCATCCGGGCTACGATTGTTGTTTGTTGCGTTACGTGAAGTCGATTTTCCGGGGGAGAATAGGCGAAGATGAATCGGCAACCTTGGAGTAAACCGCCAAGGTGGTGGTCTCCCCATCCCAATCCTTGGCTGATGAAGGCTTGGACTCCCTTTCGACGGTTTCAACAGGTCCATCGGTACCACTTGGAGGAAATCGATGTACAAGGCTTGGAGATCGCCGAAGGTGCGATTGCCCAAGATCATGGACTTCTTATCACGCCGAACCATCCCGGACATGCTGATTCGCTCTTGTTGTGGGAAGCGCTGGTTCGGCTGAATCGGCGTTGCTATGTGATGACCGCCTGGCAGGTGTTCGCCATGGCCAAACGTTGGGAACGTTTCTTGTTCCAACAACATGGCTGCTTCAGCGTCGACCGCGAGGGAGCAGGTTTGACGGCGTTTCGACAGGCCGTCAAGGTTCTTGCGGAGACCTCCGATCCGTTGGCCGTTTTTCCCGAGGGCGATGTCTATCATTTGAATGATCGTGTCCGCCCTTTTCGCGATGGAACCGGGGCGATGGTCTTGTCGGCGGTCAAACGCAGTCGGCGCCCCGTGACATGGATTCCGTGCGCGATTCGCTATCGATATATCCAAGACCCCACGCCTGAGTTGGAAGAAGTCATGAATCGTTTGGAAGAACGGTTGCACTGGCGCCCCCGTTCCGACCTGCCGCTGGCAGCTCGAATCTACCGTTTCGCCGAGGGTCTGCTGAAGCTGAAAGAGATCGAATACCTAGGTCGGGCTACCAACGGCTCGCTTCCCGAACGGATCGAAGCGTTGGGCAACGAGATTCTCAGTCGGATCGAGGAGCGAACCCATCTCGGCTCGATCCCGGAAACCTTGCCGCAACGCGTGAAGGAGTTGCGACGATTCATCATCGCCCGGCTACGCGAGTTGCCCGAGAATGCCCCCGAACAGACTCAATTGGCGAACGATCTGGAAGACCTGTTCTTTGTCGTGCAGTTGTACAGCTACCCCGGTGACTATGTAGCTGAAAACGCGACGATCGAGCGGATGGCGGAAACCATCGACAAGTTTGAAGAGGATTTTCTCGATTTGCCCACCGCTAGAATCCGTGGCTCGCGCAGGGGAGTGATTACCTTTGGCGAACCGATCGTCGTCAACGAATCGGGGGGGCGTGACGTGGCGAGAAAATTAGCACTCACCGCCGAGCGTCGCGTGCAGGAATTGCTCGATCGCCCGCTGCAAAAGGCCTCGCGGCTCTCCGCATAGCCCCTGATCGCACTTGCCTCGGATTGGGGGGGCGCGGGGATTAGACGGCTTGCGCTGCTGAAAATTTCCCCGTTCAGGAAGATTCCTTTGCGGTGTTGCTCTCAATCGGTTATGTTCGCGCGGACGGTCAAGGAGGTTTGGGAACCACTCGAGGGAACGAGTTATGCACGGACAAGAAGCGACCACGCCACTGCCAGAGGCCATGGCTTCGGCAGTTTTTATCGAGATGCACGACGCAATGGGGCAATGGGTTGCGCAGGCCGTCTTTCTCGACTGGTATCGTCGCCCCGTTCCGGCCGTCGGCGATACCGTTTGTTTCGATGCCGAACAAGGGCCGCGCGAGGGTCGGAAAGTGATCGGGCGCGTCGAGACGCGGCAGTTCGAGATTCAGCGCGACGAGCTTGGCGAAACATCGTCGTGGGTCCGGCTGGAACTTCTGGAGATTCCATCCCCGCTGCCGCGCACCGTGCCGCGTCGTTCGACTCCCGAAAATACTCGTTTCACGGCCAACTAATCGCGGCCAACAAACGGCAAGACGCATTTGTCTTGGACGGAGTCACTCGCAATGGCCACAAGAACCCGACACCGCCTGCTCGTCGGACGATGTACCGCGGGGCTTCCCGCCGACGACCTCGAAGCCCATGTCCTTGAGCATGCGGTAGTCGTCGTCCGCTGGCTGCCCCTTGGTGGTTAGATAGTCACCCACGAAGAGTGAGTTCGCCGCGTAGAGCCCCAAGGGCTGTAGGCTACGCAAGTGCATTTCTCGCCCGCCGGCTATTCGGATCTCGCGGTCGGGGAGCATCAGGCGGAACATTGCCAGCGCCTTGAGGCAATATCGTGGGTTTAGATCGTTGTTCGAGGCCAGGGGAGTGCCTTGGATGGGGTTCAAGAAATTGACGGGGATCGAATGCACGCCCAACTCGCGCAACTCGCGTGCCATGCGAACGACATCGATTTCATCTTCACCCATTCCGATGATCCCGCCGCTGCACATCTCCATTCCCGCGTCGCGCACCGACCGCAGCGTCGCCCTGCGGTCTTCGTAGGTGTGCGTCGAGCAAATCTCCTCGTAGTGCTCCTGGCTGGTGTTGAGGTTGTGATTCACGCGATTCACCCCCGCGGCCTTCAACCGCCGGGCCTGCTCGTCGCTCAACAGTCCTAAACACGCACAGACATCGAGCCCATACGTTTCCTTGATCCGGGGGACGATATCGCAGACGGCTTTCATCTCGCGCTCGTTGGGGCTTCGCGCGGAGATGACGATGCAGTAGGTCTTGGCCTTCCGCTGGGCCGCGAGACGCGCGCCGTCCATCAGTTTTTCCGGCTGTAGCAGGTTGTACTTCGGAATTTCCGCTTCGGAGACTTTCGATTGCGAGCAATAAGAGCAATCCTCGGGACAGAGGCCGCTCTTGGCATTCATTAAGAAATAGAGTTGCACTTGATTGCCAAAGTGGGCATGACGCACACGATAGGCGGCCGCCAATAAATCGAGTAATTCAGCGTCGGGACAACGCAACACGGCCACGGCCGCTTCGTCGCTAAGCGGATTCCCCGCAAGTACCTGCTGGGCCATTTCATGCCAACGCGATGGGCCAATCCCGGCGGATGGCGAGTTTTCTGTTACAGCGTGTGACATCAAGGTTCCTCGCTTGGACTTAAGGTGGCTTCCCATTCCGGGCATTTTGCGGCTCTTTTCCGATGGCCGAGGCATTCAGCGTAAGTATCGTTACAGCGACTCGGAACGCAAGATGTTGCCAAACTCACCTCCCCAGAAGATGCTCGCCATTGCCCATGCCGCAAGCCCATGGCTTGGAAAGTTGCGACCAGTCGGTCAGAATCACTTGAATAGGCTTGATCCGTGTGACCCTCCTCCGCGTGTGGGGGGCGTTTTCTGTTTCCGTAAGTTCTCTGATTCCATGCAACTAATCCATGTCGTTCGATTCGGAACCCTAGGGCACTTGGGGCGGTTTACCTCCGTCAATCAAGAGTCGCTTCCGCGCGGTTCGCGTGTCGTGCTGCGAACAACCCGGGGAATCGAGACGGGAGAAGTGTTGCTTTCCGAGAAGGCACCCTCGTCCGATGACGGATCGTTCGTCGACGGATCGCTGCTGCGGGTAATGAGCATCGACGACGAACTTTTGGAAACACGATTGCAACAAAACCGGCTCGCCGCCATTGAGCAATGTGCCCAGCGTATCGCGGAACTAGAATTGCCAGTGAGCCTGGTTGATGTTGAGCCGCTGTTCGACGGGCAGACGCTCGTGTTCTACTTTCTTGGAGAAGCGACTTCCGCCATCGAGCGCCTTGTGGAGGAGCTTACTGAAACGTACGAGACCCAAGTCCAGTTTCGCCGTTTCTCGCGAACGTTGGACGAAGGCTGTGGCCCCGATTGTGGCACCGGTGAATCGACCGGCTGCGGCAGTTGTGCTGAAGGTGGCTGTTCGCTTGCCGGTGCATGTAGCAACGCAACGAGATAAGCTAAGAAGCTTCCTCCGCATTGCCTTTGGCGAACGCCTTGGCGTTTTCGACGTAGTGTTCAGCCGCCATGCGATTCATCTCGATTTGCTCGGGGGTGAGTTGTCGACGGACCTTGGCGGGGATGCCAATCGCGAGTGATCCTGGCGGAATCTGTGTGCCTTCGGTTACCACGGCGCCAACAGCGACGATCGAATTCTCTCCGACGGTCGCGCCGTTCATTACGACCGATTTCATGCCGATCGTCACGTTGTCTTTGATCGTCGCCCCATGCACGATCGCGCCGTGTCCGACGGTAATCCCGTCGCCGAGCGTGCAGGGAAAGCCAGGGTCGGCGTGCAAGATACACCCGTCCTGAACGTTCGTTCGCTTGCCAAGGCGAATCGATTCGACGTCGCCTCGCAAGACGGCGTTGAACCACACGCTGGAATCTTCGCCAAGGGTCACATCGCCCACGACGACCGCGCCGGGAGCAAGGTAGACGCTTGCATGGATCTGTTCGGGACGTCGCTTAATGTTGCTGCTCATGCAATTCCTCTCACGGCACCGCTGTAGCTCCTTCGGTTCCACTGGAAAGCCTGGATTCTACTCCGTGAAGCCCGAGAGAATAGGCCGGTGTTCTGGCCCCTTGAGAGAAACGATCCATCTCGCGGATTATTTCAGAGTGGCGGCGGTTCCTTGAGCCAACACGCAATTCGCCCGCTGGCGGTGCCCGTGGAACGCTGGTGGCGATAGAATCGGGGAAGTCATCGCCCGTTAGTCGCATGTCGGGGCCGAGCAGTCGTCGTAAGGTAGACGACCCACTACGCTTGCTTGCGGGAAACAGGAAACGCTAGATTCCTCTAGCAAAATACCAGCGGAACATTCGATCCTTATCCTCACAAAGCACTTGTAACTGGGTGGTCGCGACGTGAAGCAGTTTCTTGGCCTTGATATCGGGGGCGCCAATATCAAGACGGCGGACGGACAGGGCCACGCGAATTCGTTGCCGTTTCCGCTGTGGCGGTATCCAAGCGATCTGACAGCCACGCTCCGCGAAGTCATCGCCAAGGTTCCGCGCGATGTTATTGTGGTCGCGACCACCACCGGCGAACTGGCCGATTGTTTCGCCACCAAGGACGAGGGTATTCGCACGATTGTCGACGCGCTGTGCAAGGCTGCCGAACCCAGACGGGTGCTGTGGTACACCTTGGATGGAGCCTTTGTTCCGTCGCGCGTCGCCATGCAACACTCGCGGAAAGTCGCGGCGGCAAACTGGCATGCCTTGGTCCGTTTTGCCGCGAGCTGTGTCCATGCCAAAACCAGTTTGCTGATCGACGTGGGCTCAACAACCACGGACATCATTCCCTCGGTCGATGGGCTTCCCGCCATGCGAGGGCTCTCCGACCCTCAGCGACTGTCGACCGGCGAGTTGGTCTACAGCGGGGTGTAGCGGACTCCGGTCTGCGCGATCGCCCCCGCGGTACCCTGGCGCGGACGGTCTTGCCGCGTGGCGGGTGAGCTTTTCGCGACCGCTTGGGATGTCTACCTCTGGCTGAATCGGCTTTCCGAGGAACCCGACGCGACGCACACCGCCGACGGGCGTCCCGCGACCCGACCGGCGGCGTCGAGGCGATTGGCACGAGCGATTTGCGCTGATCTGGCGGATTGTGGTGCGGAGGATATACAAGCGATCGCCCTCGCGTTGGCCACGGCACAAATCGAGACCTTGTCCCAGGCGGCGGGCAACGTGGTGGGGAACATGCCAGGGCCACCGGAGGTGGTTGTTGTGTCTGGACAAGGGGAGTTTCTGGCTCGCGATGTCGCTCGGCGCGTGGCTCCGGAAGCGAACATTGTTTCGCTTGCCGAACGTCTTGGTCCCGTTGCTTCTCGCGCGGCGGCCGCGCATGCGTTGGTTGCCATCGCCATGCGGGAAGGAGCAGGGCAGTGCGGGTAATCAAGTTCGGGGGGAGCTTGCTGGGGATTGGCGGAGTAGCCGACCGCTTTGAACGCTGGCGAGGATTGCAATCTCCAATGGCCTCGCTGGTCGTTGTTGGAGGGGGGGCTACCGCGGACATCGTGAGGGAATTGGACCGCGTGAGCCATCTCGAAGAATCCACGGCACATTGGCTGGCCATTCGAGCCATGCAGTTCAACGCACATCTCGTGGCGGCGTTGTTGCCAGAGGCCAAGGTTATGGAATCGTTCGATCAACCCCTGGCCGACGGAAATTCCTTGGCTGTTTGGGTCGCCGACCCCTGGTCGTTGTTGCGTGAAAATTCGCCGGGGCGCTCCGATTCTCTCCCGGAGTCGTGGGATGTTACCAGCGACTCGATTGCCGCTTGGCTAGCGGTTGGAGCGAAGGCCACGGAGTTGGTGTTATTGAAGTCAGCGATTCCCGGCGGAGAGCGTACCGTCCACCATGCGGTCGAGAGCGGGTACGTCGATCGACACTTCCCACACGCGGCCCAAGCGCTGACGCGGATACGGTGCGTTAATCTGCGAGACGAATCGTTTCCCGAGATCGAGTTCGATCCGAGGGCTTCAACCCCCTCACGGAGTTTGGTGGTCCCACCACCAACGCTCGGATGAGGTCGCCGCGGCGGCGCGAAGCGTGGCTAGCTTGGCGTCGACTTCGGTGTTGTCGGCCACTTGCCAAGAGTTGATCGCGACGCCGCCAGAGGCGCTGATGATGTAGTTGCCGCGACGCTTGATCACGCTGGCCTGCGAGGCCACCTGACGCGGGGCATGCATGCGTGCCACTTGCAACTCCGTTGGGTCCAGCAACAGCGGCAGGCTGTAGCCGGCCGCCGCTGGAAGATTCTCCTTGACGATCAACGCCGAGACGATCGCCATGTCCATTACCGTGCGGAGCTGACCGAAGATTGGTTCGGCCATCGCTAGTTCGTCGTACTTGGCGGTCATCATGTCGGCCCAACGCTGTGCCAATGGGTTGGTCCTCACGCCGCGCTCGATTTGGCCATTGTCGCGGAGCATGTCTTCTTCGCTCATGGCCTTTACAC
>Ga0114931_10004935_pt1 | contig 16575 bp, 15 predicted proteins | sample 2SBtaG_FD_89579 | JGI IMG/M metagenome (GOLD analysis project Ga0114931, IMG submission 89579) | Deep subsurface microbial communities from Kolumbo volcano to uncover new lineages of life (NeLLi) - 2SBTROV14_V59a metaG | ecosystem: Environmental > Aquatic > Marine > Volcanic | place: Kolumbo...
ATCAGACGGGCGGGCCCGTAGTTCAGTTGGTTAGAACCCGCCGCTCATAACGGCGTTGTCGCAGGTTCGAGTCCTGCCGGGCCCACCATTTTTGTCTCTCGCGGCAATGCCGGGCTGTTGCCTCCGACGGGGCGGCGAACGGTCGCCGGGGCCGGCCAGCCCGGCGGGTTATTGTTTGGCCGCCGCCGGCGGCTATTCCGGCGGACTGATTATTGCCCGACGCCACTGCTTCCGGCTTTGGCTACCGGGGCCCGAAGGCTGTGCAGGTATTCAGCCAGGGCCCTGATTTCCGCTTCCGACAGGCTGTTTTTCCACGATGGCATGCCAACCCCGGTACGGCCATTGGCGATGGTCGCCATCACCGCGCCAAGGCCGGTTTTCTGAACGAACGGGTTGTCAATCAGACGTGGCCCTTCGTTGCCCGCACCGCCGACGCCGTGGCAAATCTGGCAATTGGCCGCATAAAGCGCCTGCCCCCCTTTTGGTCGCGGCAAGGCAATTACGGCGTCGCTGCCTGCCGGCTTTGTCGCCCGGCTTTCAAAGCCCACCCGGGCCGCAAAGACCGGGGCGACCCCGTGGGGGCCGTCTCCGTGGCCGAGAAAAGGGATGCCGTCGTGATCGCTGTCGCTTTCGCCGGCCCGGATTTTATCCAGATTCTCGCCGGTAAAGGTCGATTCCGACTGCATCATGCCACTGACATCCACCGCCTGGACAAAGAAACGCTTGAACCGCAGCAGGGCATCGGGGTTGTCGTTCACCAGCGCCATTTCACGTTCCGCCGCCAGCAGGGCGGCAACATCGATGGGCGTATATTCAACCCGGGCATTGTCCTGACGATTGCGATAAATCCAGGAATCGGAATCCCAATAGGTCGCGACCAGTGCCGACATCGCCCGCTTCGCCGCTTCAAGATAACGGCTGTCGTCGGTCGCGTGCCAGGCATCGATCAGGCTTTTTACGGCGAATGCCTGGGCGGTCGATGTCGTCTCCCCGGTCGCCTTGCGGCTGATCACATCATAGGCCGCGGCATAATGGTCATTGGCCGCCACCGAAATCAGGAAATCGGCGACCGCGACAATCATTTTCCGGGCCCTGGCCTGGCGGGCCGCCTCAAGGTCCATGTATTCAGCAAACAGCTTGAAGGCGTTGATCGCCATCGACAGGTCCTGCAGCGTCACCTCCCGCCGGGCAGCCGCCTTGGGGGTCCAGCGGGAAACCAGCATGTCGCCCCGCCGGTGCATCGCCACGATGTTGTCGAAAATAACATTGGCCATACCCTGGGCAAGCAGGGAAAAACGCTGTGGCATGATGCTGCCGTCATAGGGGGCCTGAAAGCCGAAGACATTGTTCCAGTTGTCCCGCTTGCGGGGATTGGCGTAATCGAAGAATTCGACCGCCGCCGCCAGCCACGAAGCCTGATCCCACAGGTTACTGCCGGCGTCCGAGATCGAAAAATCGTAATGGCGGACCGGCAGGTCGCCCATATAGATCAGCGTCGGATAAAGTATATGGGGCAGGTATCGCAGGCCGGCGGCGGAGTCGTAGCCACGCGGGTCAATACCGGTAAGAACCGCCTTGCGGCGAAGCAGCGGCAGCAGCGAAGGTTTCCGGTCGGTGCGGGCAAACAGGGCCATCTTGGCCATCAGCAGGGTAGAGACTACCTCGGTGGTCAGGATAGCGCCGCGCAGCCCGTCCTCGGCATTGTTGCCAAGAAACAGCTCGCCCGGAAAATCGTCGTCCCGGTGATTGCGCCGAAGAAAAAACTTGGCCCACAGAACCTTCTTGATCATCGCCTGTCCGACCGCACCCATATCGACATGGATGTCCATGGCGTCCTGATTCCACCACAGATTTTCATAATCGTTCTGGTAGGTGGCCCGACCGGTGTAATCGCGGGCCAGATTGACCGGCGCCGGCAGATGCGGGTCGGCCGATCTGAATTCCAGCATCAGGGGAACCGCGTTCTCGAATTTTTGCGGCATTCCGGTACGGGTCAGAAATGAATCGATCACTTTTGAAAGCATCACGTCCTTGTTGGAAAAATTCATTTCACCGCGCCCCCGACCGAAGCGGTTCAGACGGTTGCTGTCCGACGCCACCAGATCAACATAGGGCCCGTGAATGATGCCAATGCCGGCCCGCGAACGGGCCGACAGGGACATCAGGTTGTAGCGCGAATACCAATAAGCCTCGACATTGGTCAGAAACGAGAACACCGGATCATTGGCCAGCGGCAGGCCGGCAATGCTGGCGCGGAGAAAAAATTCGGTTCCCGACAGATAAATCTCATTGGCCAGAAACATCGCCGCGTTGGTGTCGAAGCGGCGGTCGAGCACCCGCCCCCGAACCCCGCTTTTATAGGCTGAAAGGTCCAGTTGCTCGTTGGGCTGAACAATCTTGACCCGTCGCCCGTCAGGCCAGGCCAGGGTGTCATGGGCCTCGGCGACGGCGATGCCAAAGAGAGCGACAGAAAATAGTATTGAGAGAATATTTTTCATGATTTCCGGGCCCTGCTAAAATAGATCCGAGGCGAAGGTGTACTGAAACGACAGACGGAAAATACGATCCGGCGACGGCCCCAGGGCCGGCTTCGACAGCCGCTTGATAACCCCCAGACTGATACTGAGAAGCGGATTGGGGTTGGCGATCAGACTGGCCCCGACAAGCTGGGTACTGCCCCCCGAAAAGGATGGCCGACCGACGATCATGATTGGTGGCGCCGGCGGCCTCTGCCCGGTCGGGACAGCGAACAGTCCGTCATAGTGGTCACGGTCCTGATTCTTGAACACATAACTGAGGTCGACCGACAACTGGTCGCGGTAAACCGGCTTCACCAGCGAGGTAAACAGGGTCAGTTGATTGCCGGGATCGACGCCATTGTGTCGGGGGCGGAATTGATAAAGCCCACCGGCGTGAATGGCGCCGCGACCGAGCCAGCCCGCGCCATCGAATATGCGTGAGGCAAAAAGCCCCAGATTGCCGCCGAGGCGCCCCAGACCGGGCTGTAACGGGGCCGGCAATTCGCCGCTATCGGTAAAGCGCCGGAAGGTGCCGTCGCCAGTACCCATAATCGGCATGCCCGTCGCCTGGTTAATCGCTGGCAGGCCGATAATGCTCTCTCCGGCGGGGGTTGAAACGGTTGTCCGCCCATCGAACATTTCGCTGTCGGAACCGGTCGGCAGACGTATCGCGGCGACCCCGGCAATACCCACCGGGAAATTACCCTGATCGATGAATTTTTTCTTCAGGAACAGGGTAATATCGCCAACCTCGTTGGACTGGCCGGTGGGAAAGGCGGTGATCATCGGATTGAAGGCCGGGTTGATCTGCTGCGCGACGGTGGAAAAGACGACCGGCACATTAACCCGCATCGTCATATTGTGATCGAGGCCAAGGAAAAAATCGAAGTCGAGGAAGCTGCGTTTGAGATTAAAATCGACAAAGCGCGCCCCGATACGGCGCTGACCGGCGACATCGCTGGCATTTATCCGCCCGACATCGCGGTAAGCGACGGCGGTCCGCATCGCCCCCGGGGGCAGAACGAAGGCCGCCTGGGTAAAGTCCGGCTGATAGATCGGCGGGATAAAGCTTTGAATCTGGTCCTGCAGTGAAAAGCGTTGTTGCGACAGATAGGATTCGGCCACCCCGGTCGCCAGATAATCGTTTTGCGGATCGTCCGGATTGCGGTCCGGCGTTTGTTCGCTGGAGGCGATACGCTCGGTCGGCTGGCTGAAGATAGCACCGCCCTGATGCAGGCTCATCAGATAGAAGACCAGCCTGGCCCGTTCGTCGTCGGTCAAATCCAGATCGGGCATTATAGTGCCGGGCTTGACCGCCGCCGGGTCTTTCAGCCATTTGTAAATCCAGCGCGGCTTGTAGCGGGCGGCGACACCGTCAAGGGCGGGGCCGACGTCACCCCCCTGACCGCCGATTGAATGACAGCCGCTGCATCCCTTGTCGGTAAACAGGGCCTCACCCGGGCTGGCGGCATGGGCAGCAAACGTCAGGGACATGACAAGCAGGACAGCCATAAAACCGCCGCTCATTGCGGCCCTCGGAAACTGGATCGGATTGGTCATGTGGTTCTTTCTTAATCACTGAATGGACGGTATCTGTTTTTCTGTCGCCTATATCCGGACAGCACTGTCGGGCCGGGCAATCGGGCGCCTTCAGTTACCCGTCGCACCAACCGCCACCCTTGATCTTGATCAAGGATAGGGGTTGCTCACGAAACTGTGAAGGAAATAACGATCAGGTTGCGTCGAGACACACCCAGAGCGGTCGGTGGTCGGAGAAATGGAATTTTACATAGCGGTTGAAACGACTGCGGGCTTTTTTCGGACTCAATGACGATTCAAGTTCCTGCCATTTGTCCCGCAGGACCGCGTTGTCGAAGTCGAACACGTTATAATCCCTGATCCGCCCGTTGACCGGCCCCGGGGCAAAGGCCATCTGGTCATATGTCTTGTCGTTGCCGAGACTGCTGCCCCCCGTCTTGGTACCGTATTGCAAGGGTTTATAGCCAAACCGGGTCAGCGCCCTGTAGGTGCTTTCATCGGCCTCCATCCTGGGCACGTTCATGTCGCCCAGCAGGATGATATCCTTGTCATAGGTGCTTTCCTTCCTGGAACGCCGCCCGGCCCAGCGGGCAAGGGCGAAAATCTCCAGCACCCGGCGGGCGTAGCGGGCCCTCTCTTGCCGCTTCGCCGAATTCTGAAACTTGCCGAAATACAAATGATTGTTGACCAGCGTAATGCTCAGGGCCCCGCACTCAAAGCTGCCGATAAAGGGGTTGCGGTCGAAGGGCACAAAGCGCAGGTCAACGAATGTATCGGTCCTGTCTTCCCCGCCGGCGCGGTAACGAACCACAACCGTGTGCTTCGGGTATTCCCTTGGCCGCAGCGCCAGTTCGCCGAACAACTGGCGGGGCTTTACCTTTTTCCTGTCATAGACAAAGGCAAGGCGTTCGCTGTTGCCCGCCGTATCGCTCATGATAAAATCGAAGGGCGGGCCCATCAGGGTGACAATGCGGGCAAAATGGGCGAATTTTTCATTCACCTCCTGCACCGCGATCAGATCGAATTTACGCAAGGCCGCCGCCAGCACCTGGAGCGCCGCATCGGACCGTTGCTGGACCCCCAGATTGGCAATGTTCCAGCTGCACAACAGCAGGCTATCGTCCGATTTCGCCGGCACCTGACGCAGCGCGAAATGCGCCTCAAGCGCCGCGATTTCATCCGCCGCCGAAAAAACGAACCCTTCCTCGGGATTGCCGAAGGCGATAGACATAACTGGTCTCCCGGTCCACCATGCCAGCGGCATGATACAACTTTTAATGATATGGTTCTATTGTTAATACGCGCTGGAATTACAGCGTACCCCCCTTACCCCTATTCGGTCTGGGGGGCGGCTTCGGCGGTTTCCTCGGGGGCCTCGGTGCGGCTGGGGCGGGGCTCGCCGAACAGATAGCCCTGGCCGTAATCGACGTTGTAATCGAGAATATTGGTCAGGGTCCGTTCGTCTTCCACCTGCTCGCATATGAGGTCGATATCGAAGCGGGCCAGGGCTTCCTTGAGATCGGCGCTGTGGATATCGCCGGCCTCGTCGAGCAGCACCCCGGCGGGCACCTTGATGAAACGGAAATTCTTGCGCGACAGGTCGCGCAGGTCGAAGTCGAGATCGTCGACATGATCGAGCGAAAACTGGAACCCCAGCGCCCCCAGGGCCTCCAGCCCCTGGGAAAGGTCTTCGTCGAGCCCTTCGATATCGTGCTTGGGGAATTCGAAGACCAGCCGTTCGGCCAGCCCCCGGTTGGAGCGCATGAAGTCGAGAAACTGGGGAAAGAAGTCCATATCGCGCAATGAATGGGCCGAGATATTGCAGAAAAAGCGGACATCCGCCCGGCGGTCGCGCAACTGGCGAATCACCTGAATACAGCGGAAAAGCAGCAGGTTGTCGAGCGAGCCGATAAGCCCCGATTCCTCGGCCACATGAATGAACTGCTTGGGGAAGATGATATCGTCGTCTTCGTCGCGAACCCGGGAAAAAGCCTCGTAATGGCGCATCCGGCGCTGCGGCAGGCTGACCACCGGCTGGAGGTATAAATCGACCCGGTTATCTTCCAGCGCCGAGCGCATGATGGAAAGGATTTTGCCGTCGTCCAGTTCGTTGGCATTGATCGTCCGAAGACTGGCGGCCTTGACCTGACGGGTTTTGGTGCGCGAGGCAACCTGCTGAAGAAGCGATTTCAGGACCCTGATTTCGGCGACCAGCTTGTCGCTGCGCTGCTCGGCGGCGTCGGCGGCATATTCGCGCAGCTCTTCCATCCGCTCGTTCAGGGTGCGCAGTTCGCGGATTGCCTCTTCCTGATCCTGATGGAGCTCGAAAAGCTCCGATTCATAATCGGCCTTCTCGATGCGGCGTTCGTAAAGGGCATGCAACTGGGCGACCGCCAGAAAAACCACGAAGCCGCCGATAATGGCGGCGGTGGCGCTGACATCCGAGAACGAGGCAAGCAGCAGACCGACCGCCAGACTGATCACGGCATAGGACACCACAATCACAATGTTTTTCAGTGTTTCCATAGACTTGGTTACGACCTTCACAGCCTGCCCGGGCTGATCAGGACCCTACCCCGGAGAGATTTCGAATGTGTTAACCTTGTTTGGGGCAACTATAGGCAGGCAGGCCCGCGCCATGCAAGCCGCAGCGGCTTATGGCGCCGCCGGTCGCCCGCCGCTCAGACCAGCGCCTCGTCGGCCGGCAGATAGTCGACATCGAGCGCCCGGGCCACCGCCTCGAAGGTTACCGCGCCCTTATAGACGTTAAGACCATTACGCAGATGATGGTTATCGGCCAGCGCCTGCCCGACCCCCTTGTCGGCCAGCGCCATGACAAAGGGCAGGGTGGCGTTATTAAGGGCGAAGGTCGAGGTGCGGGCGACCGCCCCCGGCATATTGGCGACGCAGTAATGCACCACATCGTGAAGGCGAAAGACCGGCTTGTCGTGGGTGGTCGGCCTGGAGGTGGCGAAACAGCCGCCCTGATCGATCGAGACATCGACCAGAACCGAGCCCAGCAACATGTTGCGGACCATATCCTCGGTCACCAGCCGGGGGGCCGCGGCCCCGGGGACAAGGACCGCGCCAATCACCAGATCGGCGCCGAGGACGTATTCCTCCAGCGTATCGACGGTCGAGAAAATGGTGTTGAGGGTGGCCCCGAACTGCATGTCGAGCTCCTGCAGGCGGCGTACCGAATTGTCGAGAATGGTGACATGGGCCTCAAGCCCCATGGCCATGCGGGCGGCATTGGTGCCGACCACCCCGCCGCCCAGAATAACCACCCGGGCCGGGGTCACGCCGGGCACCCCGCCAAGCAGCATGCCGCGCCCGCCCTGTTCCATTTCAAGGCAGTGGGCGCCGGCCTGCACCGACATCCGCCCGGCAACCTCGCTCATCGGGGCGAGCAGCGGCAGGCCGCCGAAGTCGTCGGTCACCGTCTCATAGGCAATGGCGATTACCCCCGACTTCATCAGCGCCTGGGCCTGTTCGGGGTCGGGCGCCAGATGCAGATAGGTGAACAATATCTGGCCTTCGCGCAGCATCGCGCATTCGGCGGGCTGCGGCTCCTTGACCTTGACGATCATCCCGGCGCAGGCGAATATATCGGCGGCGCTGGCGGCGATTTCCGCCCCGGCGGCGCGATAGGTCTCGTCTTCAAGGCCAATTTCGTGGCCGGCCCGGGTTTCGACCAGTACCTGGTGGCCATGGAGGACTGCCTCGCGAACGCTGGCCGGGGTCAGGCCGACCCGGTATTCATGTGTCTTGATTTCCTTTGGAACCCCGATAAGCATGGCGTCATCCCTGAATTTCAAGGCCCCCGGAGTTGCTTTTCCAGGGGGCCGATTATGCCGGTTGATCGAAACGGACATTATCACGCCGGCCCGCTTTGACAACGGGGATTCATGCCACCGGCGGGCGGTTTTTTACGCCGCCGTGGCCCGCCGGTCACGCCGCCCCGGACGGTGGGCGCAAGCCTTATGAACGGCGTCGAAACCCTTGTCCTGTTCGCCGCGGCATTGTTGCTGGGGGGCGCCTTTACCGGCATCGTCGCCGGCCTGCTGGGGGTTGGCGGCGGCATTGTCATTGTCCCCGTGCTCTATTACATCCTGCCCTTTTTCGGGGTTGACGAGGGGTTGCGCATGCATCTGGCGGTCGGCACTTCGCTAGCCACCATTATTCCAACCTCGATTGCCTCGGCCCGCGCCCACAACCGGCGTGGCGCGGTCGATTTCGACCTGCTAACACGCTGGGCGCCGGCAATTATTGTCGGCGTTGTCGGCGGGGCCTTGGCCGCCGGGCCGCTGAAGGGCCAGGTATTAAGCGCCATATTCGCCGCTGTCGCGCTGGTCGTCGCGCTCAACATGGCCCGGGGCCCCGATCACCTGCGCCTCGGCACACAGTTGCCGGGGCGGGGCGGCCTGTCGGCGCTGGGGCTGGCCGTCGGCTTCCTGTCGACCCTGATGGGGATCGGCGGCGGCACCCTGAGCGTCCCGCTGCTCACCCTTTACGGCTATCCCATACGGCGGGCGGTCGGCACGGCGGCGGCCATCGGCCTGATTATCGCCATACCCGGGGCCGCCGGCTTCTGGTGGGCCGGCCTCGGGGTCGCCGGACGTCCCCCCTTCAGCCTCGGCTATATCAATCTGCTCGCGGTGGTCGCCATTGTCCCGACAACCGTTCTTTTTTCGCCGCTTGGTGCCCGCCTTGCCCACAGCATCGACACCTTGTGGCTGCGCCGCGCCTTTGCCCTCTTCCTTGCCCTGACCGCAGGGCGTATGATTGTCGGATTATGGGAATAGAAACCGGGGAGACGGGTAATGCGTAAAATTCTGATCGCTCTTGGTGTTATCGTCGTGCTGGTGGTTGGCGGGCTGGTTTATGTCGCCAGTCAGGCCGGTGGCATTATTCAAAGCGCGGTGGTTGCCTTCGGCCCCGATGTAATCGGGGCGCCGGTCAGCCTGACCGACGTTTCGGTCAATGTGATGGGCGGCAAGGCCAGCCTGGAAGGCCTGGTGATCGGCAACCCGGAAGGCTTCAAGTCCGATTACGCGATCAGCCTGGGGCGGATGAAAGTGGCCCTTGATGTCATGTCGGTGATGTCCGACAAGGTGGTCATCGACACGGTGGAAATCGACGCCCCCAAGCTGATTTACGAACTCGGCCCGGGGGGTGGTAATATTGCCACTATCCAGAAAAATGCCGATGCGGCGGTGGCCTCCTACGGCCTCGGTGCCAGCGACGATACCGCTGCCGGGCCGACCGTGGTTATCCACGATCTGCTGATCCGCGACGCCACGGTCAGGCTGGCGGCAACGGTGCTCGGCGGCAAGGGGGCGACGGTGCCGCTGCCCGACATTCACCTGAGCGAAATCGGCACCGGGGATAAAGGGGCGAGCCCGGCCGAAGTGGCCCGGCAAATCCTGACCGCCATCTCCGGCGCGGTGACCAAAGCGGTGACCAGCGACAAGGTAAAGGGTCTGCTGAAAGGGGTGACCACGACCGGCGGCAATGTCGGCGAAAAAACCAGGGACAAAGTCGGCAAGGCGGCCAAAAAAGCCAAAAAGAAGCTCAAATCCCTGTTCAAGAAGAAGAAGGAGAATTAGGGTTTCTTTGTCTTGTGGGCCGTGGCCGGCCCACGCCCCCACCCGGCTTCTTCGTCTGGTGGGCCGTTGCCGGCCCACGCCCCCACCCGACCACCCACAGGGTCCCCTTGGGTGGTCGGGTGGGGGTTTGCGGGCCGGCAACGGCACCGCAGATAAAAAGCGGTGGGCCGGCGGCGACACATTTAACCAGGAAAATTACCATGTCAGAGGTCGAAAAAATCTACCGGATCGTGACCGCCAACCTGCTGAAGGAAGGCGGCATCGTCTATCTGCATGAAGCCCCCGGCGGTCGCCCCGAATGGGTGGCCGGGATTACCGATGCCGACATTTTCACCGACGAAGAGGTGGCCGAAAAGCGCCGCCTCGCCGAAGGCGACGAACGGGTGGTCAGTGTCTACACCCTGGAGATTGCCGGCCGTCACGCCCCCCTGTCGATGCGCGAGCGCATCCGCGCCACCGGCCCGACCATAAAATACGGCCCCGCCGCCCTCGCCCCCGACGCCCCCGACTATTCGATTTAGGGGGTGCGTGGGTCAGCAGTTCAGCCGGAATCCGGGAATACCCATTTCACGCCCTTGAAACGACCCGGGCCAATTCTTATATCCGACAAAGCTCAGTGCGACGCTGACGCTCCGTAATTTCGATTTTCAGCCCTGTGCGATGCCGGGCGACCCCCCATCACTGAACCTCAGCAGACAAGCGCCGATTGCACCGCTTGCCTATGGATTAAATTGCCCTTGATCAGGGCATGCATTTATATGGAGACAAGACGTGAAGATAAGCCGCATCGTTGGAAAAAACTGTTATGCCCCGGCAGAGGATGTAAAACTTGTTCAAACGGCGTTAAGCTATATCAAGGTTCGAACCAAGTTCGGCCTGAAACCTCTTTGGGACCCCGGAAAAATTGATGGAAAAAACAGTCAATTATTGACTGAAGCGATAATCTGTTTTCAACAGACTGAAAAATTAACGGTCACCGGCAAGATTGAGCCCTCGGGCCGATGCATCAATACCCTGAAGCAAAAAATTCCTGCCGGTGCGAGAGCGATGCTGGCGCAGCAGGGCAGTACCGGCTCCACTGTCCAGAACACTTTTAAGGGCCGATTTCTAAAGGCCGGAAACAGTTTCTTTGCCAGCCAACAACTGATTGACTTCCTGAAAGGCTGGGAGAATTTTGAGCCAAAGGCAAAGGCCGATCCGGCAGGTAACTGCACGATAGGATTTGGCAAAAAGCTCTATCCCGGCGCTTGCAATGGTACGCATCCTCTGGAAATCAAGCATGCCTCCAAGCCGATGACGCCGGCGGAAGGCGAACTGCTGCTGGGACAAGATGTTGCGCGTGCTGAATCGGACGTCAAAAGATGGCTTGGACAGACCCGAGTGACACAAAGTATGTATGATGCGTTGGTAAGTCTGGTGTTTAATGCTGGCGGTGCAGGTGGGCCAACTCCGACCACCACGTCTCCAGGTGCTCCCAAACTTTGGAATAATGTCGGTCTGGGAAAGTTTCCGGTCGCCGCAAAAGAATTCCTGGATATCGATAATGCGACAGACGTGAACACCGGTACAAGATCAAAGCTTGGTGGACTTACCAAGCGTCGCAGAGCGGAAAGCGACATGTTTCTGAACGCGAATTATTCGGGTCGACCTTGACGTCTATGGCGACAGCCTCATCATCTCGCACATGAGGCTGTCGCTTTACGCAGATCAAGCACCCCCTGCAAATCCCTTCAACAACTGAAATTGCTTGTAAATAATCCCGCCGTAATAGTTCGCTGCTCGTACGCGCCCGAATGTGCCAAGGCCGGTCGCATATTTACGATATGCATCCATCGCTTCTTTGCGATATTGAAGGGCGAGCGCATCCATTTTTTTAATCCCATCGTAAACGTCTCTGGGCAAGATTTTTTCCAGTTTCACGAACATATAGTCGTACTCCTTTTCCCATCTCTTTGCCGAGGCCGCTTCGCATCCGACCATGCCAGATGTCGTAAATTCGACGTCAAAGCATTGTTGCCGAAGGACCTTGATGGGGTGAAAATCCGAATAAAAGTAGACTTTGATGAACTTTTTGTCGCGGGCCCGCACCAGGCCGGACACACCCTTCCTCTGCTGGACAATGTCGAAGGATTCTCCTTCTTCCCACTTCGTCACCCAGTCCTTTTCCTCAGTGAAACTGGGTTGCCAGACGACGATTTCCCCGCCTTCGTCATCCTTCAGAATTATCTGGCTTGCGCCCCCTTTATAGGTCTGAAACGTCACCGTCTTAATGTGGATCGGATCCTCGTCCGGGTCAGCCGCAAGGGCTGCCTTGAACGGCACGAGCAACAGCATTATGAGCCAAAGCCACTTCATTATATTCTCCTGAAACGTCCCGCGTTGTCCAAAGGGTTGCGATCACATCCTATAGGGTTAAAAAGCGTTTTGGAATTCGAGCGTAGCATGAAGGCGAGAATTTGAAAGTTGCGCGCCCGCTATCAGCTGTTCTTGCCCTGCTGCTTCTGCTCGTACTGCTGGCGTCTCGCCCCAAGCCCCGTGAGTTCATCGAAGCCGAGCATCAGGTTGATGTTTTGCAGGGCCTGGCTGGCGGCGCCCTTGAGCAGGTTATCGAGGGCGGCGGCCAGGGCGAAGTCGCGCCCGTCGGTGCAAAAGCCGCCGATGGCGACGGTCGGGGTGGCCCGGACATCGCGGATTTCGGGGGGCTCGGTCGATAGGGTGACCAATCGCTCGCCAGCGTAAAAATCGCTGTAAAGCCGCTGCAATCGGGCCACCGACAGGGTGTGCTTCAGGCGGCCCGATATGGTCAGGCTAAGGCCCCGGAAGAAGGGGCCGACATGGGGCAGAAAGCGTATCCGTCGGCCCAGTTGGGCGGCAATTTCACGCTCGTGACCATGGCCCATCAGACCATAGGGCAGCAGGTTGTCCGCCAGCCGTTCCGGATCGTTGCGCGGCCCCGGGGTGCGACCGGCGCCGCTGTAGCCCGACACCCCGAATATGGTCACCAACCCGTCAAGCGCCCCGAGCAACGGCAGCAGGGCCAGTTGCGCAGCCGTCGCGTAACAGCCCGGGTTGGCCAGCCGGCGGGCGCCGGCGATACGGTCGCGGAACCGTTCCGGCAGGCCGTATTGCCAGCCGCCATCGAAGCGGTGGTCGGCGCTGATATCAAGCAGCCGGCAGGGGGCATCTTTCAAGGCCCGGGCATAATCCGCCACCGCCCCGTTGGGTACCGCCAGCACCAGCAGGTCAGGCTCCCGGTCGGCGATAATAGCGGCCACCGTATCGGGGCCGATGGCCAGCACCGGCACCCCGTCGGGCAGATCGTCGAAGTCGCTGTCGGTCGCCCCGCGGCTGCCGATGAAGGCCAGCCGCAGGCCGGGATGGGCGGCGATCAGGGGCAGCAGTTCGCCCCCCACATAGCCCCGCCCGCCAATCAGGCCGATGGTTTTCTCAGCCACGGCTCTTGCCTTCTCCGCCTGGCGGTCGGGTCCAGCTTGGTGGCCGGGCCAGGGCGTCGGCGGCGCAGGCGAGCATCCGCTGGGGGTCGGCGATGCCCCGACTGAAGGTGATCCAGCCATCGCGCCGGAGGCTGAAATCGGCCCGTCCCAGATACCAGGAATTAAGCGCATTGTCTTCGCGGGAGCGCCAGTAAAGCGACGGTGCCAGGGTATCCAGACGGTTCCACAGGCTGGCCGCCAGACCCTGTCCCCGGCTGCCCGGGTGGACCGCGAACTTGTCAAGATAAACCACCCCCTTCAGGCCTCTGGTGATGACCGCCGCCGCACTGCGGGATTGCGGCCAGATGATACGGCAGCCATCGAGCGATTCGAAATAGCCGCCGATTGTCCGCTGGCCGAAACTGGCTTCAAGCAGGGCCGAAATATCGGCGAATTCCGGCGCCCCGGGATTGTCGACGATTTCGATCCTTTCGCCGCGGCGGATCAGGGTGCCGGCCCCGGTATGGGTGAACAGTTCGCGGGCCAGCTTGTCGGCGGCGGTAATCGACACCGAGGTGGTGGCCGGCAACGGCTCCAGCAGGGCGGCGATTTCGCGCAGCTTCAGATGCATTCCCGAATGGACCCAGTTGGCCCGGGTCAGGGCATCGAAATCGCTGTCCAGACTGATCGCCGAAATAATCTGCCCCTGATCGTTGAGCAGACCGCCGGTGGCGGTCAGAAAGATAATCTTGTAGGGCCGGATAACCCCGGCCAGGGCCCGCGTCGCGCTGTCGGAATTGATGTTCATGATCTGCCCGCCGGGGCCTTCCCCAAGACAGGGGATGACCGGCAGCGCCCCGGCATCGATGGCCGCCCTGACCGGCTCCATATCCACCCCTTTTATGGCCCCGACAAGGCCCAGCTTTTGGGCATCGAGCGGGCGGCAGTCAAACAGCCCCGGGGGCATGACGCGGGCCCGGATATCGACCGCCTCAAGGGCCGTAAGAAGACGCCGGCTCTGGCCGTCGACGGCCTTGCGGATAATCCCCATGGCGGCCGGCGGGGTGACCCGCAGACCATCGATTCGCTGCTCAGCGATCCCCGCCGCTGCAAGCGCCCGGTCGATTTGCGGGCCGGCACCGTGGACAATGATCGGCAGCAGGCCGACCTAGCGCAGAAAGGCGAGAGCCGGCACCAGATGACCCATATCGTCGCGCAGCACAGCCCCCCCGACCTTGATGATGGCAAACTGGTGCGAGGCGACCTCGTGAAAGCGGCGGATATAGTCGCGGGCCTCGCGGCTGCTGCCCAGCTGGCTGAGCAGTTCCAGAATGACGTTGCGCAGTTTTTCGTAATCCCGGTCAGCCATCGGCCTTATCCTCTTCCCCGATCGGCAACGCAATATTGTCGATGCCGTGGCCCAGCAGCTTCAGCATCAGGGCCTGTTGCACCGGCAGCCGGTTGGCGGCTTCCGCAAGAGCCACGCAGCGCGGCGACTCCATCACCCCGTCGGTCGCCTTGACGTTGCGGCGCAAGGGCAGGCAGTGACTGAACCAGGCATCGTTCGTCAAGTCCATTTTTGCCTCGTCGACAATAAAATGACGATAGGGGGCGGCCATCGCCGTCTGCCTTTCGGGGTTACCGTAGGCGGCCAGACAGCCCCAGCTTTTGGCATAGACAAAGTCCGCCCCCCGATAAGCCTGATCGATATCGTGGGTGACCCTGAGGCTGCCCCCCGCCGTTTTTACATTTTCGGCGGCCCGCGCCATGTAACGGTCGTCCAGACGCCATTCCGGGCCCGGACACAACAGGGTGACGTTCATTGCGAAGCGGCTGGCGATGGTCAGCGCGGAATTGGCCACCGCCATGTTCAGCGGCTTCGGATGCCAGCACCAGGTGAGCAGAAAATTGCGCCCGGCGGGGGGGCCCAGACGGTCCTTCACGGTCCGCATCAGAGCCAGTTCCTGACAGGGATGGACAATTGTTTCCATGTTGATGACGGGGACGCTGGCATAGCGGGCCAGGGCCCCGATCAGCCGGTCCTGGCGTTCCTCTGCCCAGTCCTCGAAACGGGGGAAGGCGCGCAGGCCGATCAGGTCGCAATAGGCCGACAGGACCCCGGCGACCTCGGCGATGTGTTCTTCCGCCGCACCGTCCATGACCGTACCGAAGTCGAATTCAATCGGCCAGGCATCGCGCCCCGGCTGAAGCACCACCGCCGTCGCCCCCAGACGGGCGGCGCCGACCTGAAACGAGGTCGAGGTGCGCAGCGACGGATTAAGGAACAACAGGGCAATCGAGCGCCCTTCCAGTAATTTTTGCGCCGGTGATTCGCGCAGCCGCCCGGCCATCTCCAGCAGGCTGTCGAGATCGGCCCGCGACCAGTCCTGAGTGTCGAGAAAATGAGTCATGTTGGCTCCTTCGGCCATTACGGGCCGGAAAATAAGGTTGGGGCGCGCCGGCTTTGCCGGGGCCCATACAGTTCAGGTGGTTTCGGGGGGAAGTTCTACGCAGCCGGGCAGGCCGCGCGCTGGCGGGCAGTGCGAATACGGCGGACAAGCGACAGAACGCGACCGGCTTTATCGCCGTCCCGGGCTGTTCCCGCTGTGCCACCATGATGCAACATGGAATATTCCTGTTGTTCGCAGCCACTCAAAAAGCACGCGGGCAGACATAATGCAAGCGCTTATAGCCGCCTCTCCTCACTACAGCCGCGAAAGTCAAGTTACGCCATTTGAATAGTGCGATGACGGGCTTGCCAGAGTGGTTCTTTTCGTATAGAACAAAACAAGAACATTCTGAACGACAGAAAGGCAGCCCGACATGGCTATTTTCGGATTTTCTCTGGTCACCCTGATATGGCTGGCAGTGATCGGTGGCCTGATCGACACAGTGCGTCTCGCCTTGCGATAGAACTCTGCTGCCGATGCTGCGTCAACGGCGCTCTTTTTCAGTCCGGGAAGCGGCCAGCGCCCGCAGGTCGCCAGCCGCCGCCATGACGTGGAAAATATAGTTCTGTTCGACCACGCCGCCGAACAGGTGAGCCATTGGTCCTTGAGCATAAATCGCCACATCGTTGCCACTGTGGGTTTCCGATCTTAACGGGATTGCTGCCTGCTGGCGGTAATCGATGGCGGTGGTATCGACCGCGCCCGGATCGGGCCGCGCTGTCGGCTTTTCGATGGCCCCGGGGCCGTTGGCATAGCCAAGGGTCGTATAGAGCTTGCCGTCCGCCGCCCGGACCAGCCCCTTTTCATCCCGCGCCAGCCGGAGGATCGGGTTGCCGCGCACCGAATAGCCGGCAAAGGTAAGGGTGTGGGCGTGATCGGCGGTGACAATGATCAGGGTGTCGCGGGGGTCTGTCTTTTCGCGCGCGACGCGCACCGCTTCGGCAAGCTCGATAGTCTCCTCCAGCGCCCTCGCGGCATTGCCGTTGTGATGGGCCCAGTCGATTTCGGCCCCCTCGACCATCAG
>Ga0114931_10004936_pt1 | contig 16571 bp, 12 predicted proteins | sample 2SBtaG_FD_89579 | JGI IMG/M metagenome (GOLD analysis project Ga0114931, IMG submission 89579) | Deep subsurface microbial communities from Kolumbo volcano to uncover new lineages of life (NeLLi) - 2SBTROV14_V59a metaG | ecosystem: Environmental > Aquatic > Marine > Volcanic | place: Kolumbo...
AATTGGCAGTTCATTGGGGGGTGTCCCCCCAAACCCCCCTGAGTCTCTGTTAGGCCCCCTTTTAGGGGGCTTCCTCAAGCCACCTGCTCTGCAGGTGGTCGCTGACTTTCGGTCAACAATGTTTCCAATCCGAAGGACGCGCAAGCCGAAAACTTAGACCTGACCCCTTCCATGTGGCCGGTATCAGGCATCAGGTATTGGGGGCGGTGATAGCCACGCAGTGGCGGCATCATCTAGCCGTGGGCGTGAGCCACGGAACTGGTCTTAGTTTGTTGATTCATACAACTGAGCCGTAGCGCTAGCCTCCGGTTTTGTAGGGTTTGCGTTGCCCCGAATTCACCCGAGGCTAGCTAGCGCCAACGGCTCAAGAGGGTGTTTGGGACAGCCCAGAGATATACATAGCGACATTGGCTCCCTGCTCCCTATCCACGGCTAGACGATATCACCACGATGTGGCTATCCGGGATGGCCAGTTCACTATCCTGGATGGTAAGCTAAAAGCTTCCGCGACTGGTCTTGCCTGCTCCCCCTTCCGCCTGTTTCCCGAATATGTCCGACCCCGATTCTGCTGATCCGCCATTTGAAATCCGCGTGGCACGCCGCGTCGAGCGCCTGCCGCCCTACTTGTTCGGGCGGATCAATACGATGCTTTATAACAAGCGGCGGGCGGGCGACGACGTGATCGACCTGGGTATGGGGAACCCGTCGGACCCACCTGAGGAGCTGGTCATCGACAAGCTGGCCGAGGCGGCCCGGGACGAACGGAACCATGGCTATAGCAAGTCCAACGGTATCGCCAACCTGCGCCGCGAGGTGGCCAGCAAGTACGTGAAACAGTATGGCGTGCGGCTCGATCCGGATCGTGAGGTGATTGTCTGCCTGGGGTCCAAGGAGGGCTTCAGCCACATGTGCCTGGCCATGATGGGCTCGGGCGATACGGCAATCGTGCCGGCGCCCTATTTTCCCATCCACGTTTATTCGGTCGCGCTTGCCTCGGCCAATGTCATCGCGCTTGAGGTGGCCAGCAGCGAGAAATTTCTTGCCAACATTGCTTACACGTGCGACACGCTCTACCCGCGGCCCAAGCTGCTGATTCTCAATTATCCCCACAACCCTTCCACCGCGGTGGTCGACCAGGCATTTTATGATGAGATCGTCAAGCTGGCCCGCCGCTACGGGTTCATGGTGATCAGCGATTTCGCTTATGCCGACGTCGCCTACGACGGCTACAAGCCACCCAGTTTCCTTGCTTCACCAGGAGCGGCGGATGTTGGCGTGGAGTTTACCACGATGAGCAAAGGCTACAACATGGCCGGCTGGCGTATCGGCTATTGTTGTGGAAATGCCCAAATGATCGAAGCCCTGGCCACCATCAAGGGTTACTACGATTACGGCATGTTTCAGGCAATTCAGATTGCCGCCATTGTCGCCCTGCGGCACACCGACGCGGCGGTTGAGTGGCAGTCGCGCATTTACCAGGGGCGCCGCGATACGCTGTGTCAGTCTCTCAGCCAGGCTGGTTGGCGGATCACGCCTCCCCAAGCGGGCATGTTCCTGTGGGTGCCAATCCCAGACCTTTGGCGGCAGCGGATGAGCACGATGGAATTTGCAATGATGCTGCTGGAAAAAGGCAATGTGGCAGTCAGCCCCGGCAGCGGTTTTGGCCCGGCCGGTGAAGGTTTTCTGCGGATGTCTCTGGTGGAAAACGAAGCCCGGCTACGGCAGGCGGCCCGCCAGATCAATCGTTGCCTGCGCGAAGCGGAGTAGACAGGTAGCGCAAGAAATCCAAAATCCACGATCAGCATCTTTGGCACACTCTGGGGCCTCTGGTTGCACGAATGGCGGGGGGCACCGGGACATGATCCGCCTGGTGTGGGTGGGGACTGGGCTCCTGATCGTCTCGACCGTGGTGGTCGGCTGGGGAAACTATTTGGCTAGTGGTTCGTGGCAAGTTGCGGCACTAGCCTTACGCTGTTTGGGGACAACGCAAACTTTACATATTGCCAGGGGGATTGTTGGAACAGTAGAGTGTGGTTGACGAGCCAACTTTCCCCGCTTCGAATTTCCATCCCACCCACCGCCAGCTATCTAGGAGTTTTCGTCATGCGTCGCCTGATGGTTTTTTTCCTTGGTATGGTGGTCGGTGGAGGCTTGTTGTACACGGCGGAGCATTATCATCTGGTGCGCGCCCAGGACGGCTTTCATTGGATTCCCAAGATGGAATTAAAATTATCGTCCACCTATGTGGATATTCGCAACTTCACTCCAGCCGACTGGGCCCGGCATGCCGATGTCGCCATGGCAATCACTCAGGCGGGGCAGGGGCAATTGCTGGAGAATTCCGCGACCCAATCCTTGCAGGAAGGACTCCATGGCTTGCTGCGGCGTTCCGACCCGGCTAAGTGAAGCACATTCTTGGCGGTCCTTTCCGCCTATGCCCAAGGTCCCATTCTAGCACCGGAACGTCGCAATAATGCCGCCAAATGACATGGCCGTTGTTGGCGCTGATAATCCTACGATCGTTACCAACGGTAAACTGAGTGGTGGCATGAAGCTTCCCCGTCTGGCGAATCGATGATTGTGATAGAATATTCATGGATCGCCCTGGGCTGGTTTTCAGTATTAAGAATGGTTCTGCACACCGACGGTGACATGCAATCCATCCATGACAGCAGGCAAGGAGTAGCCGCGTGGAACTTAATCGCAACCAATATTTTTTTGTAGGCGTCGTGATCGTGCTCATGGGAATACAATTTCGGGTGGTGAGAGAATTTGTACTCACTGAAGATGCAACGCGGTTTTTGGCAGAGCGGATGCACTCGACAGGTTCGGAAGGAGCCCTGGCACTCTCGGCCAATCTTGGAACAGGTCCACAAAAAGTGCTCCATCCGCCGGAATGGTTGGGTTGGTGCCTGATCTCGATTGGATCCGTGCTCATCTTGCATAGTTTGGCGATGCCTCGGCCGGGGTAGATCCTGGAACCCGCCATCCACTGGTCACACACTGTCCATAAGTCCGGAACCGATTCATGCTCACCAATCTCTACCCACGCACCCTGATCCTGTCAGTCACCCTGTTAGGGATCTGTAACTGGTTGATTGCCGATGGGATCGCGCTGGCCGTGAATGGTTCTGGGACACGTTCCAAGTCGACCCAGCCAGCCAGTTCCTACAGGGGGCAGATCCGTGCCAGGCGGGGTGAAGAAACCAAAAATCGTCTACGTGAAGGAACCAAAATTACCAATCGCTTGGGCCGTTTCCGGCAATCGGGCGATCGCGCCACGTTCGTCACGAAGGACAATGTCGAGTTGGGAGGATTGCCTAATTTGAACCTGGAGCGGGTCGTTCGGATGCTCAAAAGCGTGGATGAACCGGAAAGCATCTGGTGGAGTGTCAGTGGGTTAGTCACGGAGTTCTCCGGGCGCAATTACTTGTTGATTGAACGGGCCGTCTACAAGTCCGCCACCCTTCCCCCTCCCGAAAAGGTCGACTCCGAAGGGTTGAGAGCCCAAGGTTCTATATCGAATATCAGGAACCCGAAAAAACGCCTAATCGGTGGCTTGTGAGCCATGGAGCAAGAGACCTGGTGACGATAGGGGAACAGGACCTATCATCGTGAGCCCCCTCACGGTGATGAGAGCCGCGGAAAGCCTGTCTTGCCCAGCTTGACACTCTCGCTGGCACGGATATCATCAAGTATGAAATAAGTTATTCTGGCCACCTCAATGTGCCTTAGACCCACCTCAATGTGCCTTAGACGAATCAACAATTCAGGTAGTACGGAAATATGTCCAAACATCGTCACATCACGGTTAACGAGTCGGCCAACGTTAGCGTGATTCAATTTACGGATGAAAAAATCATTGATTCCGAGACCATCCAGGAATTGGGGCAGGAGTTGTTTGATCTCATTGAACAGGAACAGCGCAATAAAATTGTCCTGAATTTTTCCAATGTTGAATTCCTTTCCAGCGCCGCGTTGGGCAAGCTGATTACATTTGATAAGAAGGCAAAAAAGTCAAAAGCCGAATTGATACTCACCAATATTTCCCCCGAAATATACCAAGTTTTCATCATCACGAACTTGGATAAGCTGTTTCAAATCAAGGATAGCGAAGCGGACGCGCTAGCAGTGCTTTAATAAATATTCGACGTGCGATGATCACCTTTGCAGAGTTGCGCATGGCCACCAGCCCTTTGATACGAACGGTCGAACGTTCGCTACCCAGTTCCCTGGCAGGTGGTTATATCGAATTCATCCAGCAGGTATTGTCGGAGCTGACGAAGCTTGGTTGGCAACAGCGGGACCTGTTTGGAGTGCAGATGGCTTTGGAGGAGACCATTAGCAATGGCATTCGGCATGGCAACAAGGAGGATCCGAACAAACTGGTCCATGTCCAGTGTCGGTTGGGCCCCAACCGATTCTGGGCTCAAATCCGCGATGAAGGAAAAGGATTTTTCCCCGATTCGGTTCCCGATTGTTGCTGCGCCGAGAATCTGGAAGCACCTGGTGGACGCGGGCTGACGTTGATTCGTGGATTCATGACAAGGGTCAGTTACAACGAATGTGGCAATTGTATCACCCTGGAGAAGCGGCTGGATTCGGGAAACTCCAGCACCTGTCATACGCGTTCCACCTCTCCCCCTCCCAAGTAGTGTCCTGGTGGTGAATTCCCAATGCCACTTGCTTTGAGCCGTAGGTGCTAGCCTCGGATGCCTTGGAGACAACGCAAAACCTACAAAACCAGGACGCTAGCGCGTATGGTACGATGCTCGAGTCGAACCAAGTTGGCGGCATTGGGGGAGTGCCCCGGATAGCATCCTCATGCCTCTTGTTCGAGGGCATCCTGTCCGATAAAATAGGAGCCTAAGGATCACCGATCCCCTGTAGCTCAGTTGGTAGAGCAGGCGGCTGTTAACCGCCTTGTCGCAAGTTCGAGTCTTGCCGGGGGAGCTTCTTTTATTTCTACGGAAATAACCGCCAAACCAGTTAACGCCCGGCACCGAAAATTCGGCCGCCGGGCGTTTTGTGTTTTAAGCCTCTATTGCAAGGGTTTGCTACGATCTGTCCGTTGCTGAGAAAGTCTCTGTTTCGAGAGAAACCATCTGGGGTCCGAAAGGTACCCCCAAGGTCCCTTCCGCACCCCGAAATCTCGGCCCAAAACTCTCACAATCTCTGATTAACAGACCCCCAATAGTTAACAGGCTGTTCCCTTTTGGAGCCCCGGAAGGAACCTTTTCGAACTCTCATGCGGTATGTTGTGATCTCGCAAGCATGATCGCCACCGAAACACGTCGGGGTTTAGGCAAAATGCATTCGATGTATCGGGCCGAAGCGGCTTTGTAACATGCCTGAACACCTCGTTGTTACCGCGGTAGGACAGTTGAACAACGCAAGGGTTACGCGTGTCGGATAAAGACTGCCTGCCCGATAGCAAGATCCGATCTACGAAGGGTTGTCTTGATGCCTACTCTGCACGGCCCGGTTGCAGCAGGAACTGTTTTGTGCTCAACCTGAAGCGATTCGATCGGTTCCTCGTGATATCCTACCGCTAAGCGAACGCCGAGTATCTTGCCCGTCTCGGCAGTCTCGCCCGCTTCAAGTTCAACACTCATAACAGAAGGCCGTCCGTAGAAGTGAACGTAGGTTCCGATCCACCGGTATGCTGGCGGTACTTTGCCCTGTCGTCCGGGGACAAACATGAGGTTCTTTATCCCGTCAATATCCCATCCATACTCCATCGCGCCCTGAACCAGAAATCGCAGATCCGGCGCGGTGATGAGGGCAATGCCAGACCGCCTGGCAATCTGGTTCACGTCATCTGGTATGGCCTCCTCTACTTTTCTCCGCCCAATCGCCGTGTTTTTTTGGTGGTTGATGACACACAGGGCTGAACAGTTACCTTCGTAGCGTTGCTCAAATCCAGAGAACCGCGCAGCTATTGCCTCGATCATACTGGGGTTAATCGATCTATCACACTCGAAGCAGAAGACTATCGCGTAGTGTTCGTTGTGGTTGATATGATATCGCTCGTGTACGACCGCATCGTCTTCTGGTGGAGGTGCATCCACGGCGTCTATGCCAATGTAATCAAAGCTCATGATCGCAAACAACTCAATGTCCGATTCCTTACCGTCAATTGTCGCATGGTATTGCGATCGGATCAACTCGTCAGCAGTCATGACTTGCTCAACGCGATGGTCATCTGGCAGTACAATAACTCCAGAATCGCGGTATTTTACCGAGTATCTCGGAACACTCATCCCTCGCATCATCTCAAAGTACACATAGCTCCTAGATTTCTCTTGCGCCTTACCCTCCTCCCATGACAACCAGTGAAACAGCCACATCATCGTCTCGATGGCCCGAATCATGGGTCCTCTTGATTGGCTGTCTACGCGAAGCCCTTCATGCACTATTCTGTGGCGTAGCGTGCGGACACGACTGAGCTCAGACTTCAAGCGTATGCCATTGATGTGCGGAAGACAACTAAGAACTGGCCCCGGTATCCGGGTCCCACTTATTCTCTCGTAATCAGCTACTCGCTCATCGAAGTCATTCCAGCTTTCTGCAAGTCGACTTTGGATTTGCTGCTCAGTCTGGCCGTTGTGGCTCAACAACTTCGTGATCTGCCATTCTAACGCCACCTCGATGGCCGTGACCGCAGAACGAACTGCGTCGGCAACGTACCCTCGATACATCAGGCTCTGTGCGTCCAAGATTTCCAGTGTTCCGGGAGCGACATCTGCCCGTGCCTGCACCTCGACGGCATGTGGATTTGCCGCATAGAAGTGCGATCGTTCGCCTCCCTCAAGTCTGCGCAACGTTGGATACCAATCGTTGTCCGAATATGGCAGGAGGCATACCCTAATGAGCTTGTCGTTGTGTTCGGCAAACCAGACAGGCACATTCCATTGGCTGACTTGGAAAGCGAAGGGATCGCGGGATGCAATACGATAGTCTGTGATCAAGCGGTTGAGGAAGGGAACATGGCCATACGCCAGGGACTGAAGATATTGAGCAGCCCTGTTGATGCGTCTGACTTTGCGTCTGGCTTCACACAACTCCTGCTGTGTCCTCGACACTGGCTCCTGCAGCGCTATAACCGCGTCCTCCATCACCTCTGGTCGAAAAACCACAACGGTCTTCATGGGGCGGTAGATCGGCGCCTCCGTTCTAGCAACAACTGGGGGGAGCTGTTCGCCGACCTTCAAGTCGTCATTTGGTCCAATGAACACCCCATTGTGGTGGGAAGCGTAGAAGAGTGGGCCGTCAGAGACAGCCATGTATTCCCCTCTAATACTTGCCCGAACCGTGGCGTCTTCATGGGTAATAGAAATTTCACAATCGGGGATCATGAGCCAGAAGGGCAACTCGACCATCAATTGGATCGGAATGCATCCGCCGCCCCAGAATTCTGACTCCTCAGCAGCCTGTGCCGCAATCTCCTTCGGCCAGTCTTCTTCCGGGACTAGGTGTCCTGGTTCAGCGTCGTGCAAGCCCATTCCCATTGCGAACATGGTGGGCGACCCGCTGGTGTCGAGTGGAATGCCGCTTTCCCTTAGTCGACGCCGATCGCTTCTTTCCATGAGTACACCCCACTCCGAGAATAGTAGGCTAACAGCCTATTGGCAATGCGTGTGGTTCTCCGCTGGTACAGAAACTAGGCCCGCATTGTATCTAACCGCGCCCGCGAGATCGTCACCAACTTTGGAATTTTGACTGGATCCACGCCTAACCGTTGACCAGGTAGGGTCGGCCACATCGTTCGAAGTATCGAAACGCATGTTCTTAATTTCGCTTCGGGCGACCCCAACTGATCCCTCCAGCCACATGCTCCTGATTGAGCCGATCGCATCGTCCACGCAGTGATTCGGTCTCATCTTTCCGTCATTTCCCAACATCACCGGGTAGGTTAGCAGATAGAGGCTGTTAACCCAACTGTTCCTGCCAGACACCGTGCCGGTCGCCAAGCGAAGGTCGTTGTGGGCAACTCCACCAGGAGATGTCCCATGCGACCGATCGACGATCCGTCCTTCTTGACGCCCGACGAACGTCTTGCCGAAGTGGCAGGCATTCTGGCCACCGGCATTCTGCGGCTGCACGTTCGGGCGGCCTTATCCCCCGACGCGTCCGAGCGGCCCGCCCCCAAAAATCTTGCCGAATCTGGCACTTCATGCCTTGAGGTTTCCGAGGAAACCGTGCTCAGTGTCCACAACGGTTAACGGTTTCCGAGAATCCAAGACAAGGAGATGACGAATGTCACTGAATGTTGGAAAAGAGGTCGCCTCGCTCAAGCGGATGACCGTACGCGAATTGCGGACCCGATACGCCGAAGTCTTCGGTGAAGAAACCCGGGCTGGCAACAAGCCCTGGCTCATCAAGCGGATTGCCTGGCGATTGCAATCGCAGGCCGAGGGCGACCTGTCGGAGCGAGCCCGCCAACGGGCTACAGAATTGGCCAACGACGCCGATGTGCGACTGTCGCCGCCCAAGGCCAAACCCACTTCGTCAACGCCCGACAAGCGAACCAAGACGGCAACTTTGGCCATGAAGGGCGACAATCGATTGCCACCTCCGGGCACAATTATCACCCGCAAATACAAGGGCCAGACGCTTCAGGTTAAGGTGCTGCCAAAGGGCTTCGAGTTCGAAGGCGAGGTCTACAAGTCCCTTAGCGCCGTCGCCAAGGCGATCACCGGCCAGCACTGCAGTGGATATTACTTTTTCCGACTCGGAAAGGAGAAGTCCAAATGAGCAAAACACGAAAATCTACTCCTGAAAATCCTGCCGTTCGCTGCGCCATCTACACCCGCAAGTCCACCGAGGAAGGGCTCGACCAGGAATTCAATACGCTCGACGCCCAACGGGTATCGGGTGAAGCCTACATCAGAAGCCAGCAACACGAAGGCTGGCAGTGCGTGCCAGACCACTATGACGACGGTGGTTTCACCGGCGGCAACATGGACCGCCCTGCGCTCCGCCGGCTAATCGCCGACATCGAGGCAGGCAAGATCAACTGCGTGGTGGTCTACAAAGTCGACCGACTCAGCCGCAGCCTGCTCGACTTCGCCAAGATGCTGGAAGTATTCGAGCGGCATCATGTCGCCTTCGTCAGCGTCACGCAGCAGTTCAATACATCGACCTCGATGGGTCGGCTGATGCTGAACGTACTTCTTTCGTTCGCCCAGTTCGAGCGAGAAATGATCTCCGAACGCACCCGCGACAAGATCGCCGCCACCCGCCGCAAAGGGAAATGGTCGGGCGGAATGCCGATCTTGGGCTACGATGTCGATCCGCGTGGTTCCAAACTTGTCGTCAACGAAGACGAGGCGGCCCGTATACGGGCTATCTTTGAGCTGTATCTCGAACACCAATCGCTGATCGCCACGATTCAGCAACTCGACCAGCGCGGGTGGCACAACAAACGGTGGACGACCCGCAAGGGGCATGAACGGGGCGGCAAACCGTTTACCAAGACGAGCCTGCACAAGCTGCTCACCAACGTAACGTACATCGGGAAGCTCAAGTACAAGGACGAGGTTCACGAAGGCGAACACGAGGCGATCGTCGCAGCCGATCTTTGGCAGCGAGTACAATCCCTACTCAGTCGTAATGGGCGAACAGGCGGAGCGGCCGTGCGAAACAAGTTTGGGGCATTGCTGAAGGGGATTCTGCGTTGCGTTCCCTGCGACTGCGCCATGTCGCCAACGCACTCAACCAAGAATGGAACAAAACGCTACCGCTACTACGTGTGCACAACAGCACAAAAACGCGGCTGGCACAATTGCCCATCGAAGTCGATCCCGGCAGGTGAGATTGAGCAATTCGTCGTCGAGCAGATTCGGTGCATTGGCCGCGATCCTACTCTGCTTCACGAGACGATCGTCCAGGCCCGCAGTCAGGGGCAGTCGCAGGTCGTGTCGCTCGAAGCCGAACGGCGCGGCTTGGATCGCGAGCTGGTGCGGTGGAATGGCGAGATTCGCAAGTTGCTCGATCAAATCGTTCCGAACGAAGGCAACACGCCGGCGACGGACCGCCTGGCGGACCTGCAAGAGCGGATTCGTAGCGCGGAGCGTCGCGCGACGGAGATTTGCGAACAGATGCTCGGACTGAACTGCAATATCTTCACCGAACGAGATGTCGCGAAAGCGATGGCGAGTTTTGGTCCCGTATGGGATTCCCTGGTGCCGCGTGAACAAGCCCGCGTTATCCAGTTGCTGGTTGAACGAGTTGACTACGACGGGACCAACGGCAATGTTGCCATCACGTTTCATCCCAGCGGAATCAAGGCGCTGGCCGACGAACTGGCCGACCGAGAAACGGAGGACGCCGCATGACCAAGCCGATCAGGATTGAGTGCAATCTTCACTTCAAGCGCAGCGGGCGTGGCAGCCGCAAGACCATTCGTAAAGGGAAAGCCCCAGATCCATCATCCCGACCCTCGGGCCGCGTGCCCCGCGTTGCTCGATTGATGGCCTTGGCGATCCGCTTCGACCAATTGATCCAAGTCGGCAACGTCGCCGACTATGCCGAACTCGCCCGTCTGGCCCATGTCTCCCGAGCCCGCATCTCCCAGATCATGAATCTGCTGATGTTGGCTCCCGATATCCAGGAGGAGATTCTCTTTCTGCCACGCGTCGAACGCGGCCGCGACCCGCTCTATCTTTACCAACTCCAGGCCATCGCTCTCGTCCCAGACTGGCGGAAGCAGAGGCGGGTGTGGCGTGAACTTACTGAAGCTTGAAGTCCTCTCGTATTTCTTCCAGCAGCTTGCTGATAGCATCAGCAGTTTCAGCATTAGGATCATTTTCACCATCGCCAAATTCGACCTGCATTCGAAACACCAATGGCATATTGGTTTTGTTTTTGAGTTCTAGTAATTGAGGGATTAGGTCGGCCAGGTCTTGAACTTCCGACGGCTCGAGGTTGGCTTGAGCGACTAGTTTTTTCGAATCGAGATCCTTAACGATCCCGCCTCCGACCCCATGGCCGCCATACCCGTGGCCACCGCCAGGTTCGGCGATCTTGATCTTCACGGTGTTTGCTGCAGGCAATTCGCAGGGCCAAGGCGCGGACTCCTCGTCGAGAGAGATAAACCGGGCCTGAAGTGCTCCGCCGATCACATCCTGCACCGTTTTCCAGGGAAGGGTATGCCCTTCCTGTTGCGACAATGCCGTGGCAATTGCCAGGACGTTGGTCGTACCGTTTTCCCAAGCGTTACCAAGGTTCTCCGGCAAGATTGCAGCAGCAGAGATGATTGCTGGAGGAATACAGAGTTTTGCAGTCGGAGTCAAAACGCCTGCGGGGATGGGCTCACCTAACAAGCTTGCAGGCTCCGACAACATCCATATTTTTCCTTCCTCGACCGCTCCACCAATTGCCGTCTCGACGATCTCCGCAGTAGCTTGCGGTACAGCGACAGGTTCCGTAAAGCCACCCTTGTCAACTTGCACAATCTTGGAACCGCTGAAGTAGTCGATAACATCTTGGACCGTAATCACGTCTCCCGACCAGAGTTCTGACAGTACATTCGGCGATAGAAGATCCGCCGCAATGTCACCCAATTCCGCCGCCTCCGGAAGCACGAGTTCCATCGCCGGATCATTCAACGCTGCAGCGTCCGGCCGCGTGTGCCACCAAGTGCGGAACGTGCGGTCAGGACGGATGAGTTTCAGGACGAATGTGCCCTGCACACAGCCTTCCACAAGCGTCTCGACAATTGCCTTCGACTTCAGCATTTTTGGCAGGTGTGGAAGTTGTGCAAACGCTCCTGCAAGATCCTTCACTCGGCGACTGGTTTCGCCTCCCTTCCACAGGTTGTAAGGCCCATCCGGCAATAACGCTTCCGCCGTGATCGCCGTGTCTTGAACACGTGAACGCTTATCATTCTTAATCGTCTCAAAGTGCGATTCGCTGCCAACGGTGATTTTGAATGCTTGCACGTTGTCCTTGTCGGAAACAGTGACGACAATGCAATACGCCTGACGAATCGCATCAGGAACGCGAGCCTTGGCTTTGTCAATGTAAAGTTTGAGTGTCTGGAACCGGGCCACATCCACCGACCCTTTCTGTTGTTTCTCTTCCTCGGTCTTGGGTGTCAGATCATCCAAGACCCTCTCCCACGCCATGTGGTCGCGCACCCTCGCCTCGGCCGCGCTGAGTCCATCCTTCGCTGGGGTCAGCAATAGCACGGCGTTGCGAAAAACGCGCGGTTTGTCGGGACCGGTCGTCTCGTCGAGGAAACGCTTGGCCTCGGCGCTCGGCTTGCCGGAATCGGATGCGGCGCTGGGCAGGAGTACGGCGTAATGGAAGAGCCCGTCGTCCTCGATGTCCTTTGGCTTCGTTGGCAGCGTGTGGACACGAACGCCTGAGGCCGACGCGCCGCTGGTCAATGTTTTCAGTTTGCCGATTTCCTCAATCAGCCGCGCCCGGACGACATCGTCCTGAACCAGCTCGGCGGCGGCCGACTGCATCTGATTCAAGTTCGGGCGGTTTCCAAGCCGCCATTCTGCGGGCAATTGGCCATCCCTTTCCGGAATATTAGCGTCGTCGAGCCAGTAACTGTTACGTGACCAGCGAACCAGCCCTTTTTCCAGTTCGATCTTATCTGGCCGACATGGTCCGATCAGCAGCATCAAATCGCGAGTCTTGGCGCTTCGCCCTGTCGGCTGCGAGTGCAGGAAAGTCGCCATCACGGCTTGTTCGATTTCCCGCAGCTTCAATCCCACCGAGTCCGCCTGCACCTCGCGTGCGGAAGCCAACTCGTTCTCGACGATGCCGGTCCAGCGTGTTGCCTGGCCATCGCTAACGATCGTGTCCGCGATCGACACCAGCTCACGGGCCGCCTCGGACAGCCCTTCTTGTTTCGGCGAGTTCAAAAAGGCCGCTGGTCCGACTAATGGGCTGTCATCCCATTTTTCCGCCTCGCGCAGCGCCAGCGCGAAAGTGCGCAGGACTCCGCGGGTCTTCTGGAACCGCTCGATGCCCACGGCCCATTTCGAGTAAAACACCTCGGTCAGCTCAGGATGGAACGGATAACTCTTGAGGTAGCGTTCCTCGGCCGCCCCCCCCAGCTTGGCCGTCTGGTCATCGAGAGTGGCGATCCCCTTGAGCGCAGCTATGACATGCTGTGGCCATTCTCCTCGCAGTTTCACCGAATCAGGATCAAACAGGCGCCGCCGGAGCACTTCGGCGACGTCATCCTTTTCCACCGGTTGCACAGCCGCTTCGCGTTGCCGCTGGAAGATGTCGTACAGCTCGGAAACAATTCTTTTACCAAGCGAGTCTGCTTGGTCCTTTGGCTCGCTGGAGAGCAATGACGCCACGATGCAGCACTTCTCAACCTTCGCGGCGGCTTGGGTGAGATACTGGAAAAACGAAATCAAATTGTCGAGCCAGCCTGGATCAGAGCGAACCTTCACCTTGGCGAACAACAACACTTCATCGATCAACAGCAGTGTGCCCATGTTGGCCTTCAGTGGCAACGACAGTAGGTCCGTCAGCGTGTTCTCCGCGGGCGGCGAGTTTCGTTCCTCGGCCTTTCCGTCGGCATGCATTAGCTTCAATCCATCGTCGCCGGCGATCTGATAGGCCAGAACGCTCCACGGTTGCTTCAGCCGGCGCACAGCGCCGTCGGGGCTGCGGACCTCCATTCCTGTTTCGACGTCGAGCTTATCAAAACACAAAGCCGCGACCCTTGCCTGCGGGGGCATCTGGCCGATCGTCTCCGCGAACTCACTCACGGCAGGTAGATCTGGCAGATTCTCCGGATCGTTGACCAAGTGGCGCAACGTAATGAGCGTGTGCGTCTTGCCGCCGCCGTAGGTCAATTCGAGTTGACGTACCGCCTTGTCATTTTTGCCAGCCAGACGCAGTACGACCTCGCGCACCAGATTGCGAAGATTGTGCGTGGGATAGGTCAGCGAAAAGAACTCGCCGGGGTTTTCATAGATCGGCCGTTTGCCGTTTTGCATCATGACCTCGTAAAGGTCAGCTGCGAACATGTGCAGCGGTAATTCGCCCGATTTAAGATCGTCTCGCAGACGGACGACTTCGTGCCATAGTTTCCAGGATAGTTTTGCCATTTGTAGTTCCTTGGTTCGGTTGGCCGGTGAGTCTCCGGCATGGGCTTATCTGTTTTGTGAGTGACTATTCGTCGTCACCAAAGGGAAGTGGTCGTCCGCGGTCCGGCTTCGCTCCCTTGGCGCCAATGTGATTGCTGATGCTTTCCAGCAGCGTGCGTTCGTTGTTAGTCGATAGCTCGATGAGCGACTGCACCACTCGCTTGAACAATTCGTTCCTGCGCAGAGCATGTTCGTCGAGATATTCGTCGACCTTCTGCACGTCACCTTCCTTCCACAGGTGCATCACACGGTGGATGCGGTCGATCAGTGGGACCGCTTTTCCTTCCGGGGCCTCGTAGCCCATACTCTTGCCCCGCCGCTGGTTCCAGGCTTTCAGTTTGACCTTGCTGCCACTCCCGGATTCCTCCGTAACGCCTGCATCGTCTTCGTCGTTCGTCGCCGTGGAAGTCTTTTTCCCGCCATGTGTGAGGATATCCCAAGTTCGATCCAACTCGCTATCCGAGAGGCTGCACGCGGTCGCATAAAGAATGCACGCACCGACGGGGGCGTCATCCATGCCAAAGTCGTGGCGATGCAACAGATAGTAAGCTGAAACTTCGTCGAGCCGATCGGCGGCGGCCATGTCCGCGCCTTGCTCGCCGGTCAGGACCTGACCGACGACGAAATCGACCACCATCCGACGTACATGGTTGAGAAACTCGCCCACGCCCATGGTTGCGTTCGGCTCGTTCGCCTTGCGCACGACGGGGTGCTTGCTATACGCCTCCATCGCCGGTCCCGTCGCCGCCCAGACAAAGTCTGGGCCACGGATTCCGGCGTCCCAGAACTCGCGCAATTGAACGGCAACACTTGTCCGCATCTCTTCCAGGACATTGTTATCCCAACCCGGCTTTGCTGCAGGGAATCTCTTCTTGCAAACGAGCCAGACTGAGGATGCAAGGGCGGCAGAACTATGTGCACGGGACCGATTGCTCATCTCTGTCTGGATCGGCCAACTGCCATCGACAACAAAGCCTGCACGTATGATGGCGGACACGAGTGTCTCCCACGCGTCGGGCTGTTTATTGGCGAAAACGATCACCAAACGACCCTCTGGCTTGAGTGCCGCCGCACACCGAATAAATGCGCGTGCCATCCCATCTTCGTAGGCCTGTTTGCTCTTAGCGGAATCGTTGTCGTGTCGGCTGGCATCATCAATAAGCTCGCCATCGTTCTCCTCGTTGTCCCACTTTGAAGAGAGAGGCTGTGCATGAGCATCATCAATTGCTGATGACACATAGTGCATTGTGCGCCGAAGCCAGATATAGAAGAAATCCATGAGGTCGCCATAAGGGATCGCATCGTAGTACGGAGGATCTGTGATAATGGCGTCAATTCCATCGTGTTCCAATCGGATAGCCGAGGTCTTAAGAATGTGGGGAGCAACCATCGGCTGCGGCAATTTAACCGCTGAATCAACGCACTTTACCACTGAGCCAAGCATAGACACCCAACTCCCAGAACAGTTGCCAATCGGCGAAGTTTCAGCAAAGTCCCACTTCATTGGGAGCGCGAAGCGATTAAACAGATGCGTGATTTGCTCATTCTGTGTGTACCAGGACGCCAAGGCGCTGCCGTAGTCCAAAAGCTTACTAATAGCACACGCCAGATACGCCCCCACGGCTTCGATCCACTCGGGAGAGAGTTGCTGGACGGCCATCTCGTCGCGTGCGGCGCGGGTCGCGGAAACAAATGTGCCCAAGGCCGTGAGTTGACGCGGCGTGAACAGTTTCCGCCACCGGTCGAACCCGTAGAGCGGCACTCGCATGCCGAGCGCCTCTGCGCTGGCTATCGGTTCGTCGGGGACTCCGAAGGGCACATCCTTGAACGCCACCTCGATCTGTTCCTCGTCAAGTGTGGCGGCGGCCAGTTCATGGTCTGTCGGGAGGCGGTATTCCTTACTCTTGGAGCCATTGACAACGACGGCTGTCATTGTGCTGTCAAGATTGCCGGCCTTGCCTTCGACGCGAATATCCTCCATTGTCATGATCGTCGAGCAGCAGGGACATTGTGCTCCAGCACGCGACATTGTTCCCGCACTGATGCGTTTATCGTGCTCTCTCTTCTGTGCGGCATTACCGCCCTTTGCCTCAACATTCGTATCCACGCCGAAGACAACTCCTGTACGATCCGCGTTGGGCTCCATCGTCAGCAGCACCCGCTTGCTCGCCTTCTTGCACAGCCAACGCGTCTTGAGCAGCGGCACCGTAGCGCGACAGTTCTTACAAGTGACTGTCCGCGCCCAGAGATAGGCGACGGTCGGCTTGGCAACCCAGCGCGGGTTGCGTTTGTCTTCCAAGTATTCGGGCGTGAACTCGGCATTCAGACCGTCGATGTCCGGCGTGCCGTCTCCTTTTAGAGGCAAAAGCCGCATCGGCTGGTGTTCGTAGGCGACATGGTCCTTCTTGAGTGGCTCGAAATCGGCATAGGTCGGATAGTATTGTG
>Ga0114931_10004937_pt1 | contig 16570 bp, 16 predicted proteins | sample 2SBtaG_FD_89579 | JGI IMG/M metagenome (GOLD analysis project Ga0114931, IMG submission 89579) | Deep subsurface microbial communities from Kolumbo volcano to uncover new lineages of life (NeLLi) - 2SBTROV14_V59a metaG | ecosystem: Environmental > Aquatic > Marine > Volcanic | place: Kolumbo...
AGAGCACGAAAAAGGTAAAATGCGATTTTACCTTTTTCTTCATATTCAATGGCTTAACAGCCATTGAATATGGCAGCACAGCCTTGTGCTGCGGAAACTCTGAATTAATCAGAGTTTCCTTAATCTTTTACCTGGTCTAGAACGAGGATCCCAGGCTTAAATATATACGGTCTTCACCCAGGTTTTTATCCAGGCCTTTGGCATAACCCAGGCGCAAATTTACATTCAATCCGTAAAACAGGTTCACTTCATTATTCAGTTCAACACCGGTACTTGAGTAAAATTTGTCCGGGCTGCTTCCCTGGCTCCAGGCAGCACCGGTTTCCGCAAACACTGTGCCGGACCATTGCAGCAATCCGACAGGCGGCGCCATCAGGCCTCTTTCAACCAGGCGAATGGGAAAGCGCCACTCGAGACTGGCAAGCTGCATTCTGCGCCCGGACAATTGCGGCAAACCGTCCTGATAGCCTCTTAGATTGTAGTCCCGTCGGCCGAATACCGGTTCGCTACCAGGCTTGAGCAGAGACACAAAATCAAACGACGATGTTTCACCGCCGAGCTGGAACGGATCTGGCCGGTCAGTACCCCAGCCCGCCACATAATCCCAGGCCAGTACGTCCTGCTTACCCAGGCCGACATATTCACGCCAGTTCAGGGTGTAGACTTCACCACTGTAATCACTATCAAATACGTCCGACGATTCTGTAACCAGGCGCAGGTCACGTCCGTTATTCTGGCTGATAGATCGGATATAGGATTCGGTATTATCAAACACGTACGCCATACCAGCCAGGTTGTCCGTGGTTCGGTTTAAAGGCAGCAGACCAGTATCACGCTGACCGTCTTTAGCAGAAGACGAAAGAAGCCCAAACAGAATATTCTGGCGTTGATACAGGCGTGTAAATGGCAGGTTATAAATCGCGTATGCATCGGTTTTCTTTCGCACCAGCGCCAGGGTACCGGTTGAATCATTTAAAACTCGGTTGTAGCGATTGAGTCCCAGCTGTATTCGATTTACATAGCTATAGTTAATCTGGCCAATAGACCATTGGTTAGTCGCATCATAACCATAACTTAAGCTGTAGAGATGCACGCCCAGTGCATCCGTGCCTGAGGTTTCAAAACCAAAAATGGACTGGTCTTTATCGGTTAGAACCATTGGCATCCACCAACGTGGCCTCAGGCTTTGCCAGGGAGAATAATCAGACTCCGGTTTGAGTTTATCGAGCGCTGGTTCTTTGTGTCCAGCTGTCAGCTGCTGCTTCTTGATCTTATGCTTTGCCAGGGCTTTTACACTGCGGGTTTTATACACATCATAGCCATTTGCACCATAGCCGATATAGTACAAAGGCATATTGCGTTGATATTGTGACGGGGAAAACGCCCCGCTAACCACACGGGTTAACTGCTGCAGTTCATTTGAACCCGGATGGTATCGATACAGGTTATAAACACCGCTGCTATCGGAACTGAACAATACATCGCCATCGGCATTAAAACTCGGCGCCATTTCAATAGCCCTGTCATCGGTAATTGCACGCCACTGCAACGAAGCCAGGTCGAACATTTCTATGTTCCAGCCTTTACCCGGCCTGAACACCGAGGCCACCAGTTGCTGGGATTGATCGTCTATATCGAAGGGACCCAATATCTCCCGTACACCTTTCCATAAGGTCTTTTGCACTTTACCTTTTTTATCCAGCAACACCAGCTGGTCTTCATTACTCACGCGCTTTACCGCTAATAACTGGTTGCCTCTATACCAGGCGGCTGATCGATAACGCCCACATTGAGTTAACCGGTGTAATTTCTGGCTGCCTTTTTTCAGCAGATAAATATCATAATAAACATTGTATTCATCACAAATTTCCAGCTGCGTCAGTGCCAGGTCACCGTTACGATTACTTCTTAACCGTGCGCCGTAATTGACGCGCAATCGATTTTTTATGTGTCCCTGTGCATCGATATGGGCCAGGTGAGGTGAAGCAAATCCACCCTGTTCAATAAACCAGGCGCCACCATCGCTACTAGCCTCTACCCTGTTGGTTTGATAGCCTTCATCCGTTAATGCTGTACCGGTATTTTGACTGGCGCTTTCCAGCGCCTTGATCTGGCTGGCGTATTTTTTCTGTAACCATTGCTCATATTCTGCCCACAGGCTGGTTAAATCTTTGCCGAATACGGTTTCAGCATTGGTATTAATCATGAATGGAATTATATGACGGCTGTAGGCCCGCACCCATTTCTGAGCGACATCTTTCCCGTAAACTTCATCCATGAATTCAAAAAAGTACACCCCGTACAAATACCAGCTGGTTCTCATTGGCCATCTTCGAAGCGGCAGGTTTACCTGGTCAACTGGCTTAAGGCCATGCATCACCTCGGTTCGCATCATCATATTGAACAAGGTACTCTGGCCTCTACCCACACCTTTATGGGTATCCGTTTCCATAAAGGTGGCTATGCCTTCGGTGATCCAGTTTGGCTCAAGGCTATTGGGCAACAACAGGAAATTGCGTCCAAATATCGATCGAAGCGCCAGTGGCAGGCCGGCCGCCTTATCCAGGTGTAATACGTGGGTATATTCATGTTCGATGAGCAAATCCATCCAGTCATCAAAGTCTTCCAGGCTATTGGCTTCATCCGGTGGTGATAAAAACAACACACTACGGTTAAGGGGAAAGGGCGTTACATAGCCATTGGCTATATCCGATTCATCACTCAATACCAGCTGCGTTTTTTCTGCCGGAGTCCAGTCAAATATTTTACTCAGTTTCGTGTGGGCGAGTTCGGCCTTTTTGGCGACACTGTTCGCCAGTTGACGCCTGGATTCGTCATAGTGAATCAGGAAATGATCTGTTTCGAGGGTTTTCCAGTTAAGGCGGGGGTCCGCTGCCTGGGCATTAAAACAGATACCGGCAAGCAGGAGACAAATCAAAAAGCGCATTAATTCTTATTATTCCGAATCACAGGTAATCCGCTGAATGTAGACTATTTTATGCGGAAAAGAAACTTCGATTAAGCCGGTATGGCGGTCTTATCCACGCAAGCTGTTCACCAGCAATAATAAGCCTGCACCGATCAAACCCATACTCAGCAGGGAAAAACTCCAAAGTTCGGGTATATAAATCACATCCTGGTTGAACAGGATAGCGCCACTGATGACCAGTGATGCGCCGCTGAGGGACAGGTTTTTTTTACGTCGATCCGCTTTCATGGCCATCTGGATCTGACGCATTTCTTCAATTTGCTGCTGCCGACTGCGATTCTCTTTTAGCTCGGTGAGAACGTCATAAACCAGCTCCGGGATTTCCGGCAGTTTTTCTACCATGTAGGGCAGGTTCTTTTTAAGGCCGCGTAACATGGATTTAACACCGATTTGCTCGCTCATCCATGTTTCCAGGAACGGCTTTGCGGTTTTCCACAGGTCCAGGTCCGGGTATAACTGTCGCCCCAGTCCTTCGATATTTAACAGGGTTTTCTGCAGCAGCACCAGTTGTGGCTGCACTTCCATGTTAAACCGCCGAGCTGTCTGGAACAGGCGTAGTAGCAGATGGCCGAAGGAGATTTCTTTCAGTGGCCTTTCAAAGATGGGCTCACACACACTACGGATTGCGGATTCAAATTCGTCCACCCGGGTATCTGCCGGAACCCAGCCTGAATCCACATGCAACTGGGCGACCCGGTTGTAGTCACGCTTGAAAAATGCCAGGAAATTCTCTGCCAGGTAACGCTGATCCCGCGAACTCAGGGTACCCATGATGCCAAAATCCACCGCAATATATTTTGGATCGGCCGGATTTTTTGCATTGACGAAAATATTTCCCGGGTGCATGTCGGCATGAAAAAAGTTATACCGGAATACCTGGGTGAAGAATATTTCCACGCCCCGTTCAGACAATAGCTGCATGTTGGTCTTGTGGTTTTTCAAGGCATCGATATCGCCGATGGGAATACCGTGGATACGTTCCAGCACCATGACATTCTTGCGGCAGTAATCCCAGTAGACTTCCGGCACATACAACATATCCATGCTGGCAAAGTTTCGTTTCAGCTGACTGGCATTGGCGGCTTCCCGCATCAGGTCCAGCTCGTCCAGGATGGTCTTCTCGTATTCGGTGACTATCTCCACAGCACGTAGTCGTCGCGCATCGGAGGAATATTTTTCCGCCAGCTGGGCCACGATGTACATCAGTTCCAGGTCACGCCGAATGACAGGCAGGATGTTGGGACGCAAGACTTTCACCACCACCGATGTACCGTCCTTGAGGCTGGCGGTATGCACCTGGGCAATGGAGGCTGACGCTAACGGGGTTTCATCGAAATCATCAAAAATGGCGTGTACGTCCTTGCCGAAGGCTTTTTCGATTTGTGCACGCGCCTGTGCGCCGGGGAAGGGGGGGACTCGATCCTGTAACAGGGTCAGTTCTTCGGCAATGTCATCGGGAAACAGGTCGCGCCGGGTGGAGAGCATTTGCCCCAGCTTGATAAAGATCGGACCCAGGTCTTCCAGCGCCATGCGAATCCGCTGACCGCGGGAAGCCTTGCGGCGAATGAACCAGTTCCAGGGTAAAAAATAAATCAGGAACCGAAACGGGCGAAACAGATGGGCCGCGAAAATAATATCATCCAGCCCGTGCCGGACAAGGACGTAGTTAATACGCAGTAAACGAATAATCTGTGCGGGTCGAATCATTCTTGGGCCTGTTACCACGATGCAGATGCCCAGCGTTGGCTCTCTCCTGAGGCCAGACAAGGCGCACCGAGTGCAGTTTGGTTATTCCAAATAAGCGAGGTGCAACACCGGCTGGCCTCAGGAGAGAGCCAACCCACCGGGACGAGGCCATTTTTCCACATGACCGCGTTGCACTTTCGCTTATGTACGGCAAGTACACGGCGCTCAGTGCGCCTTGTCCTGCAAAAAAATGGCCGTCGTCGATGGGTATCCGCATCGTGGTAACAGGCCCTATTTACTTAAAACCCAGGCTAATGCCATACATGTTGTAGCCATCCACGATATTGCTGGTGGCGTAATAATAACGGGCGAATACACTAACACGTAGCCGTTTGCCCAGCCAGAGATTCACACCGGCCTCGGGGAATACCGCCAGTTCCAGCTCCGGATCACACACTTCCGTGGTCTGTGGATCACCCGGGCGAACCGGTTTATCGTCGCAGTATTCGTTCTGGCCATAAAATACGCCCAGGCCGACAAATGGACCGGAACGCATTGGCTCGTAGCGAAAGCCGATATCTGCACCGCCATATACATCGTCGGTTAACATCACTGAAGCGCTGAAGCGAACCACCAGCGGTCGATGCAAGCTTTCAGCCGTAACCTGCAGGTGTGCCGCCTGGTTAACCTGGTCGGCCGCCACCGAGAAATCGATCAAGGTCTTCTCGTCCCTGACCGGCACAGTAAATGGCTCATGATCTGCCAGCGCTGCAACTGGGACACACAGGCTCAAGCATAAGCCGGTATTAACCCGTTTCATCCTCATGCGATGATTCACTTATTATTTTAAGTCGCGCTTCCAGTCGATCCAGGGACATGCGCGCCTCGTCCACCTGTTGAATAAAATGTTGTACTTCTGCTTTTGCCGGCAACAGGCGAACTTCTTCCTGCAGGTAATCACCCAGGTCCTGTTGCACAGCGTCCGCACTTTTATCCCACCAGTTTTTTGTATTTCGAAACAGGTTGCCCAGCTGGTGTGCCAGCATGTCACCGGTCACTTTTGATAGTTGTTCTTCCCAGTCGATATCGAGCTGTTGCAGGATGCGTTTAATACGATTGCCCAGGGCAGTATCGCCATCGATCTGGATGTCACCGGAAAACAGGACTTCGGAGGACTCCTGGGACAGGGCCAGGCGGGAAAAGGCCAGCGGGCTGCCGCGGATGACGGTATCCGGCTCGCCGTCGAACTCGGTCAGTACCATGAAACCGTCTTCACAGGGGAACAGGTACAGGCTTTGGTTTTGCGGCAGGCCCTTGAGTTCCAGCTTGATAACCTGTCCTTCCAGCGGTGCCAGTTGGGCCATGGTGTTGGGGTCCATGGCCAGCAGGCGGTTTAATGCCCGCTCCATCGCTGCACTGAAAACCTGATCGAAGCTCATGGCTTCAGAGCTTGAAGCCTTTGTGGAGGGCGACGATACCGCCGGTCATGTTGTGGTAGCTGACCCGCTCGAAGCCAATTTCCTGCATCATGGATTTGAGGGTTTCCTGATCCGGGTGCATACGAATGGATTCTGCCAGGTAACGGTAGCTGTCGGCATCATCGGCAATCAGCTTGCCCATCAACGGCAGCAGTTTGAAGGAATAGGTGTCGTAAATCGGCGACAGGCCCGGTACCACGGGTTTGGAAAATTCCAGCACCAGTAATCGACCGCCGGGCTTGAGCACCCGGTAGATGGACGCCAGCGCGGCGCTCTTGTCGGTGACATTGCGCAGGCCGAAGGCCATGGTGACGCAATGAAACGAATCATCCGGGAAGGGGAGGTTTTCGGCGTTGGCGATGACGAATTCCACATTACCGGCCACACCCTTGTTGAGCAGACGCTCACGTCCTACCGCCAGCATGGATGCATTGATATCGGACACCACCACCTGGCCGGCAGGACCCACCATGCGAGACATCTTCAGGGCCAGGTCGCCGGTGCCAGCAGCCAGGTTCAGGGCCTTATGTCCGGCTTTGAGACCGGTCTGCGCCAGGGTGAAACGTTTCCATATGCGATGGATGCCGAAGGACATCATGTCGTTCATGACGTCATATTTACTCGCTACCGAGTCGAATACTTCGCGCACCCGGCCGGCTTTTTCGGTTACATCGACCTGCTCAAATCCAAAATGGGTTTTTTCTGTCATGGTTCAGGGCCTGTTAACACAATGCGGATGCCCAGCGTTGGCTCTCTGCTGAAGCCAGACAAGGCGCGCAGAGCGCAGTTTGGTTATTCCAGATAAGCGAGGCGCAACACCGGCTGGCTTCAGCAGAGGGCCAACCCTCCGGGACGAGGCCATTTTTTCGTATGGCCGCGTTGCACTTTCGCTTATATACGGCAAGTACACGGCGCTCAGAGCGCCTTGTACTGCAAAAAAATGGCCGACGTCGATGGGTATCCGCATTGTGTTAACAGGCCCTAGCTAGTGGTTGTTTTTCGTTCCACGCCTGCATCTTTCAACCGTTGTAGATAACTCTGCCATTTGGCGTCGTATTTCTCTCCCAGTTCATGGAGATAGGTCCAGGAAAACAGGCCGCTGTCGTGATTGTCGTCAAATACCAGTTTTACGGCATAGTGACCAATCGGCTCAATGCCGGTGATATTGACATCTTCCTTGCCCACTTGCAAAACCTCTTCACCCGGACCGTGCCCCTGGACTTCGGCAGAGGGTGAATGCACCCGCAGAAATTCGGTGGTGTACTGGTAGGTATTGCCGTCATCGAATTCGATTTCCAGAATTCGGGATTTCTGGTGCAAACTGATGTTGACCGGTTTGGACATATTGAACTCCTGAAAAAATAGTCAGGCCGGTCACATACCGACCCTGCGATAATCATCGCCCGCGTATTCTACCTGAGACGGGGGAATCTTAGCCGTATTCCTGGTTGGGAATTTACTCTGTAAGTGCGAATTCATTCGCACAGCGATGCTGGATCGAACAGTGTCCGAATGAATTCGGACCTACAGCTGGATCATAGGATCAGAGTATATACCGGCTCAGGTCTTCATCCTGTACCAGGTCGTTGAGGGTTGCATCCACATATGCCGCATCGATAGTAATGGTTTCAGTGCTGCGGTCAGGCGCCTCGAATGAAATGACCTCGGTGAGACGTTCCATCACCGTGTGCAGGCGCCGGGCACCAATATTCTCGGTGCGCTCATTCACTTCAAAGGCCACCTGGGCGATACGCTGGATGGCATCCTCAGAGAATTCCATCTGCAGGCCTTCGGTGGCCATCAGGGCCCGGTACTGGGTGGTGAGGGAGGCGTCCGGCTCGGTCAGGATGCGCACGAAATCTTCTGCCGTTAAGGCTTCCAGTTCCACCCGGATTGGCAGGCGTCCCTGTAATTTCGGGATCAGGTCGGAGGGTTTGGACAGATGAAACGCACCGGAAGCGATGAACAGGATATGGTCGGTTTTCACCATGCCGTACATGGTGGATACGGTGCAGCCTTCCACCAGTGGCAACAGATCCCGTTGTACCCCTTCACGGGATACATCGGCGCCGGAGGTTTCACCCCGCTTGGCCACCTTGTCGATTTCATCGATGAACACGATACCGTTCTGTTCCGCATTCTGTACCGCGGTGAGTTTCAGTTCGTCTTCGTTGACCATTTTTACCGCTTCTTCATCGGTCAGCACCTTGCGGGCCTCGATCACGCGCATTTTGCGGCGCTTGGTCTTGTTGCTACCCAGGTTCTGGAACATGCCCTGCAACTGGCTGGTCATTTCTTCCATGCCCGGTGGTGCCATGATTTCCACACCTACGGGTGATGCCATAATTTCGATTTCGATTTCCTTATCATCCAGTTCGCCAGCGTGTAATTTGCGACGGAATTTTTCCCGGGTAGTGTTGGTTTCAGCGGTTTCCGGCTCACCGAAAGCATTACGTGGCGGTGGTAGCAGGGCATCCAGAATACGTTCTTCCGCCGATTGTTCGGCCCGGTGGCGGACTTTTTCTACCTCGATCTCGCGGGTCATTTTTGCCGACATATCCACCAGATCGCGAATGATGCTGTCTACTTCACGGCCAACATAGCCCACTTCGGTGAATTTGGTCGCCTCTACCTTGATGAAAGGCGCATGGGCCAGGCGCGCCAGGCGCCGGGCGATTTCAGTCTTGCCTACCCCGGTGGGACCGATCATGAGGATGTTCTTGGGGGTGATTTCATTGCGTAGGTCTTCGACTACCTGCTGGCGCCGCCAACGGTTGCGCAGGGCAATGGCCACGGCACGTTTAGCAGCATTCTGGCCGACGATGTGTTTGTCCAGTTCCTGGACGATTTCTCTTGGCGTCATTTCAGACATGTTGGTATCCGGTCATTAGTAATCAATTTGCTCAATGGTGAGATTCTGATTGGTATAGATGCAGATATCGCCGGCGATGGAGAGACTCTTCTCCACAATCTCGCGGGCGGACAGTTCGGTGTTGTCGAACAGGGCACGGGCCGCCGCCTGGGCGTAGGCGCCACCGGAACCAATCGCCAGCAGGTCATCGGCGGTATCGATAACATCGCCAGTACCGGAAATAATTAGCGAGGCTTCCTGGTTAGCGACGATCATCATGGCTTCCAGACGTCGCAGGGCGCGGTCGGTGCGCCAGTCCTTGGCCAGTTCTACGGCGGAGCGTTTCAGCTGGCCGTTGAATTTTTCCAGCTGGCCTTCGAAACGTTCGAACAGGGTAAAGGCATCGGCTGTGGCGCCGGCAAAACCCACCAGCACCTGGTCTTTGAACAGTCGCCGCACCTTGATGGCATTGCCTTTCATCACGGTGTTACCCAGGCTGACCTGGCCATCACCCCCGATTACCACCGAGTTGTTGCGGCGCATGGATAATATGGTTGTTCCGTGCAGGGTTGTCTGCAATGTTCTCTCCGGACAGGTTTAAAGATGGGGCATTTTACCCCAAGCCATGTCATTTGAGGCCTGTCGGGATAAATTTCAAGCGCACGGCAGTATGACCGGGAAAAGCACTTATTTCTCCCCCAGGTATTTGCGATTGTCGAAAGTTTTCACCAGGTCCGGTGCAAACACGGTCATGGCCGCCACCGCCACACCATTCAGGAAGCCTTCCGCATTCATGAACATGACCAGTACCACAATTTCGTGCCACAGCCGTTGCAGTAGCAGGGTCTGGTCCATTAGATAAGTCAGCAGCAACACACACAGCACGCTCGTGAGCAAACCCAGCAGGGCACCGACATAACCGGAGCCAAGCAGGAACAGAAACAGGTTGGTGGATCGATGCCGCAGTATCAGGGCTTCGACCAGATAGGTAACACTAGCGGGAATCAGTACCGTGAGGAAAAAATCCAGTGGAAAATCATGCCACAGGCCATGGTGCATCAGAGTGTAGGCAACCAGGGCAGAGAATCCCGCCAGCACCGCCAGGTGCCAGCCAAAGATGACCGTCACCGCGGTAATGCCAAACGGATGGACAACCAGGCCGTGCACCCAGGTGATGTTCATATTCCACAACAGCACCAGACACAGGATGGCAGCGAAATAGATATGCTGACGCGTCGACACCGCCAGAAGTGCGCGCCAGGGCGCCCAGGTGATGGCAGCCAGCAGAGCAACTACACCCAGGATCAGGCACAGGGTCAGCAGGGAAAAAGACGTGGGAAAATCGATCAGGTGCATGAATAAAGTGTATCCCGATGAAGCCAGAAATACTGGGATTTATTTTTTCGCAGCTTTGGCGCGTGGGTGGGCGGCATTGTACACTTCGGCCAGGTGCTGGAAATCCAGATGGGTATAGATTTGTGTGGTACTCAGGTTGGCATGACCCAGCAGCTCCTGCACCGCCCGCAGGTTCTGACTAGACTCCAGGATATGGGAGGCAAACGAATGGCGCATCAAATGGGGATAGATGTTCTGGCTAATGCCCTGGCGCAGGGCCCAGTATTTCAGACGCTGACGAATACTGGCGGGACTGATACGCTGACCCCTGCTACCGACAAACAACGCTGATTCACCCACATCCGCCAGTTGTCCCCGCACTTTTAGCCAGGCTTCCAGCGCACGGCCGGCTGCACCACCCAGGGGTAGTTTACGTTGCTTGCTGCCTTTGCCGGTCACCTGCAGTGAATGCTCCTGCCACTGGATATCGCTCAGGTCCAGGCCGGTGAGTTCCGCCATTCGTAGCCCACAGCCGTACAGCAGCTCCATGATGGCCTTATCCCGTAACGCCACCGGTTCGGTAGAATGGATCGATAGCAGCTGATCCAGCTGATCCGGGTTGAGCACTTCCGGCAGTTTACGCTCCGCCTTGGGGGCCATAACACCCTGAGCAGGATTGGTATCGGTTTTTTTCTGCCGCATTAAAAACCGGAACAGGCTGCGCAACGAGGACAGGTGCCGCTGGATACTTTTACCTGACTGGCCCTGGCGATGAAGCTGGGAAATGTGCTGGCGAATATACCCCTGGTCGAGTGTGGACCAGGTATCAATCTTGAGGCTGTCACAGAAAGCCATGAAGGCATGGATATCGCGACGGTAACTGCTCAGGGTATGGGGTGAATAACGTTTTTCTGTTTCCAGATAGCGAAAGAACTGCTGCAGGTCCTGCGCTTGCATCAGTCCAGATAAGGTCGAATTGCGGCGCTGATGATCTCACCCATGCGCGTCAGATAATCCACCGCCATGTCGGGGTGGAAGCGCTGCTCGTCGCTGCTGCCCATGGCAATCAGTCCAAAGGTTTCCGCACCGGCCAGCGGCACGATGATCGCGGACTGCACGGCGTTGGCTTCTTTGGCAAACAATTTATCCAGCTGTTGCGGGCTGACCCGGCCACACTGGATACGCTTTTCATTGATGATTTTCTGGAACAATAGTAACAGGTCGTCATCACCCAGGCTTAAATAACGTTCCGGGCGGCTGTTGATTTCATTCAGGTTGTGACTCAGTAACCTGACAGATACATAATCGATATCCAGATGGTTGCGTAATTCATCATTCAATGTGGCAATCACATCGTCCAGGCTATCGGTCATGAACAGGTTGATGCACAGACGATGCAGGCTTTCCTGCAGGCGCTGGTTGCTGTGGCCGGCTTCGATCATATCCCGCAGGCGTGTTTCATATTGGGTAATTCGCTGGCGTAATAGATGGATCTGGCGTTCCACCAGTGATACCGCCACGCCGCTTTCATGGGGAATTTCCAGTTGTGCCAGCAAGGATTCATGCTGGAGAAAAAAGTCGGGATGTTCGGTCAGGTAATCAATCACCTTCTGCGGGTCGAGTGGTTCGTCAATTGCCCGGGTTTGCGCCTGATTTTTCACAGTTCAATTTGCCCTTCAAAAACATGGGTTGCAGGTCCAGTCATACACACAGGATTATGACTGCCATTCCACTGAATCACAAGCTCACCGCCGGGCAGGCTCACCGTCACCGGGGACTGCAAACGCCCCTGGATGCAACCGGCCACCACTGCGGCACAGGCCCCGGTACCGCAGGCCAGTGTTTCCCCCGCACCGCGTTCATACACGCGCAGGCGAATACGATGCTCATCTTCAATCTGCATAAAGCCTACATTGGTCCGACGCGGAAAGCGAGGGTGAGATTCGATCAATGGCCCCAGGTGGTTCACTTCGGCCAGATCGACATTATCCACAATCAGTACAGCATGTGGATTTCCCATGGAGACTGCAGATATTTCCTGCCGGCCACCATCCACATCGATGCTATAGCTAATGGCCAGGGCATCCGCAACGAACGGAATCTGGGCTGGCTCCAGCACCGGCACTCCCATGTTCACCGTAACCAGGTCATGCTCGTGTTCCAGGTTGAGTTCGATCAGTCCACTCATGGTCTCCACCGGGATACGGGTGTTCTGGGTCAGGCCACGGTCATACACATAGCGGGCAAAACAGCGAGCACCGTTACCGCACTGCTCCACTTCACCGCCGTCGCTGTTGAAAATGCGGTAACGAAATTCCGCTGCGGAAGTCTGGGGAGGCTCGATCAGCAGCACCTGGTCACAACCCACACCAAAGCGGCGATTCGCCAGGAAGCGAATCACATCGGGGCTGGGCTGGAACGACTGGTTGATACCGTCGATGACGACAAAATCATTCCCCAGACCATGCATTTTGCTGAACTTTAAAATCACAATATTCGTACTATCTTATGTTGGTTGACATAACAGCATAGCAGGTTCAAGCTCAAGCTTGTCATAAAATGTCATGTCAAGGCACATCATGAGCAAGCCGGTCAGAAAACCCACCTGTGAAGCCATCATCGATCTGTTTCCCGAACCCTTTGTGGTCATCGACCGTCACTATAATATCGTGTCGGCTAACCGGGAATACAAAGCCCATTACTAGGTTGGACCGGAAGGCATTGTGGGCAAACATTGCTATGAAGTCTCCCATAACTATAGTCGACCCTGTAGCCAGGAGGGTGAACCCTGCCCACTGGAAGAAGTCATTCGAACCGGCAAACCCACCACGGTCATGCACATTCACTGTACCTGCGAACACGAAGAGCATGTACAGATTTCAGCCGCACCCATCATGGATGAAGACGGCGAAGTGGTGTACATGGGGGAAACCATCTGCCCCATTAATGACCACCAGAATGAAGATCCACTATTAATCGGCCATTCGCCGTCCATACTGAAATTAACCAGTATTCTTTATCGCGTCGCTCCCACCTCTTCCACCGTGTTGCTGCTGGGTGACAGTGGTTCGGGCAAGGACTGTGCCGCGCGTTACATTCACCAGCAATCATCCCGGAGCAACAAACCATTTATTGTGGTCGACTGCGGCGCCCTGGGAGACAGCCTGATCGAAAGCGAACTGTTTGGCTACGAGAAAGGTTCATTCACCGGTGCCAACCAGCGCAAGATCGGCCTGATCGAAACCGCCAATGGCGGCACCCTGTTCATCGATGAAATTGGCGAACTGCCATCCCATTTACAAACCAAGTTATTGCGGGTTCTGGAAACCGGCACCATTCGACGCATCGGTGGCACCGAATATATCAATGTGGATGTGCGGATCATTGCCGCGACCAATCGCGACCTGCAACACATGGTGCAGGAGAAAACCTTCCGCCAGGACCTGTATTTTCGCCTCAGCGCATTTCCCATCAACCTGCCCACTTTAAAAGAACGTAAACAGGACATTCCCGAACTGGCTGAATATTTCCTTAAACATATTGAAGAAGGTGAACAACAGATTCCCCTGTCCACCGATGTAATCGAAAAACTCCTAATATATGATTATCCCGGCAATGTGCGTGAACTGAGAAATATCGTCGAACGCGCTGTAATTCTTGCCGCAGGCAATGCCATACTGCCGGACTTCATCGTGTTCGAACATGAGCCTGATTTATACGAGGTAGAGCAACACGCAGCACCGGTACGGGAACCAAGTTCTTTTTCCAGTTCCAGGATTACCACCGAAGATGTACTGGATGCACTGTATAAAACCGGTGGCCACCGAGCGGAAGCAGCCCAACTACTGGGTGTAAGCGAACGAACCGTTTATCGCCACATTAAAAACATGGAACAGCCGCACTAATTACCTGCATCTGCTATATATACACGCGATTAGCGCAAACCTTTGCGCGACTATTGAACAACTTAAGAAAGGATGCTGGATGAAATCGCGACTCGGCTTTTTCCTGTTACTCATCACATTATTATCGACGAGTGCAAACGCTGAACCAGACCCTGCCGCCTGGTATGCTGGATTCAGTATTACACCGGGGGTCACATTCCGACACCTTGGCATCAAGGTGATTCGCAAGCAGGATAATTACTTCGGCAATATTTCCAATCAGGCCATCGTCAGCCCGGCTTTTTCCCTGAATATTAACTCGCCGCAAATCAACCTGACCCGTGGTGGCGGTATCGCCTTGCAGTTACAAACCTATACCAGCTTCATCAGCCTCGATCACCAGTTCATCGCCGATGACCCCGGCGTAACCGCATCCTCCGAAGGCAATATGGGCACTCGCATCGATGTTGGGACATCACTGGACGGTTATTATTCCTACATTGTTCCAGCGATTAAATTTGAAAGTACGCTAAGCGGCCTGGGGACATTGAGTGCCTCCCTGGGTATAGGCATCTGGAGCACCCGCTTTTCCGGCAATATTATCCTGACCCCCAACGAACAGCCGGCAACAGGACTACCGGCGGATAACATACGTTTTAGCGCCAATGATGTCCAGGCCTATATGTTTTCACTGAGTTATCGAACCACCGGCAACTGGCTCTGGATGATGACCGGCGGCGGCACACGATTTGCAGATGCCAGCTACAAATACAAAGCGGAAGAAGTGTCACTGATTGTCGGCAAACAGTTTATTTTTTAAACGCTTTAACTGTCCAGCAGGACTTCGCCACGCACACAGTCATCAATGGTTTCCCGTTGGCGAATCACTACCGCACGGTCACCATCCACCATGACTTCCGCCGCCCTGGGACGGGTATTGTAATTGGAACTCATGCTGAAACCGTAAGCGCCAGAAGAACGCACCGCCAGCACATCACCAGGATGTAATGCCAGTTCACGATCCTTGGCCAGGAAATCGCCAGTCTCGCATACCGGTCCCACCAGGTCATAAACGCGTTTCTCAGCTGCAGGTTTCTCTACCAGCGGCACCACATTCTGCCAGGCGCCGTACAGGGAAGGGCGCATCAGGTCGTTCATGGCTGCATCGATAATGGCAAAGTTTTTTTCGTCAGCGGGTTTCAGGTACAGCACCTGGGTCAGTAGCACCCCGGCATTGCCGGCGATGGCGCGGCCCGGTTCGATCAGGATTTCCATATCACGCTGGGCCAGTTTCTCGCCCAGGGCATGGGCCAGGTCCGCCGGCAGCGGGGGCTGTTCGTCGCGATACTGAATCCCCAGGCCACCACCCATATCGATATGGGCCAGATGAATACCCAGGGCTTCCAGCTTGTCCACCAGGTCCAGCACCCGTTCCAGTGCGTCCACGAAGGGTTCCACCTGGGTCAGTTGGGAACCGATATGACTGTCGATGCCGCTCACCTGGATATTGCTCATGGCCTGGGCCTGCTGGTACACCGCCAGGGCCTGATCATGGGGAATGCCAAATTTATTTTCTTTCAGGCCGGTGGAGATATACGGGTGGGTGCCCGCGTCCACATCCGGATTGACCCGAATGGATATGGGCGCCTGTTTTCCCATTTCCGCGGCAATGGTATTAATCAGTTCCAGCTCGGGAATGGATTCCACATTGAAGCATTTAATCCCCACTTCCAGGGCCCGACGGATTTCTTCCCGGGTTTTACCCACACCGGAGAACACCGTACGTGCCGGATCACCCCCGGCACGCAGTACCCGTTCCAGCTCGCCACCAGACACAATATCAAAGCCCGACCCCAGGCGTGCCAGTACATTCAGCACCGCCAGGCTGGAATTGGCTTTCACCGCATAGCAGACCAGGTGGCGGTGATCGCTCAATGCTTCGTCGAAGGCCCTCCAGTGCCGCTCCAGAGTGGCTCTGGAATAGACATACAAAGGCGTGCCATACTGGCTGGCAATATCCTGCAGCCTGAGCTGTTCGACCATTAGCTGGCCATTCTGATAATTAAAATAATCCATGGATTTAACTTGGGTTCAGGGGGTTGTATTGTGTTGGCTGTCTGATGCCCGCGTCTGGCTGGCGTCAGACTGGTCGGGAAGATAGAGATCGCCTGTTTTTCCGCAGGCGGATAACATAAGCATGACGCAAAACAGGCTGATTAAATAAAGTCTCACACGCATTCTTTGGCTAAATTGGCTCGATTACTGGCTATTATCCACACATGAAACTGAAAAGCAGTATTTTTCTCTGGGTCTCCCTGTCGACCATCATCCCATTGAGCGCCCTGAT
>Ga0114931_10004938_pt1 | contig 16564 bp, 13 predicted proteins | sample 2SBtaG_FD_89579 | JGI IMG/M metagenome (GOLD analysis project Ga0114931, IMG submission 89579) | Deep subsurface microbial communities from Kolumbo volcano to uncover new lineages of life (NeLLi) - 2SBTROV14_V59a metaG | ecosystem: Environmental > Aquatic > Marine > Volcanic | place: Kolumbo...
CAGCTTCCCGGACACAAAGTCAACGAGATGATCGCAAAACTGCGCTTCTCCAGGCCGGGCGTCGGACTCATTTCGCCACCGCCCCACCACGATATTTACTCGATCGAAGATCTTGCGCAGCTCATCTTCGATCTCAAGCAGGTCAACCCGGAGGCCCTGGTATCAGTCAAGCTGGTTGCGGAACCGGGTGTTGGCACAATCGCTGCCGGCGTCGTCAAGGCCTACGCGGACCTGATTACGATCTCCGGCTACGACGGTGGTACGGGCGCGAGCCCCTTGAGTTCCGTCAAGTACGCGGGTAGCCCGTGGGAGCTCGGTCTTGCGGAGACACACCAGGTGTTGCGCAGGCAGGAGATGCGACACAAGGTGCGATTGCAAACCGATGGTGGCTTGAAAACCGGCGTGGATGTCATCAAGGCGGCCATGCTGGGCGCGGAGAGTTTCGGTTTCGGAACGGCTCCGATGGTTGCACTGGGTTGCAAGTACCTTCGAATTTGCCACCTTAATAATTGCGCAACGGGTATTGCGACACAAAACAGTGTTCTGCGCAGTGAATACTTTATTGGTCTGCCCGAGATGGTGATTAACTTCTTCACGTTTGTTGCTGAAGAAGTGCGTCGACTCATGGCGGATCTCGGTGTCAGAAAGCTCGAAGCGTTGATCGGGCGCACAGATATGTTCAAACTGTTACCCGGTGAAACGGACAGGCAGGGGCGGCTGGATCTTGGCCCGATAATATCCAGCGACGGACTGACTGACGGTACGGCGCAATTCTGCACCGATCTTCGCAATGAGCCCTTCGACAAAGGCGAGCTTGCCGAGCAAATGCTCGCCGAGGTGATGCCGGCTATTGAGGCAGGCACTGGCGGGGAGTTCGAATTTTCAATACAGAACTTTCACCGTTCGATCGGCGCGCGACTGGCTGGCGAAATCGCGCGTCGTTACGGTAACGAAGGCATGCGTGATATGCCTTTGAATATCTCCTTACGCGGCACGGCAGGTCAAAGCTTCGGTGCCTGGAACGTTGCCGGGCTGAATATGAATCTCGTTGGCGATGCGAACGACTACGTTGGTAAGGGCATGGCCGGCGGCCGAATTGTCGTATATCCACCTGAGCAAGCAGAGTACCTGGTTCGTGACACCGCCATCATTGGCAATACCTGTCTCTATGGCGCAACCGGTGGCGAGCTCTATGCGGCCGGCCGGGCCGGCGAGCGATTTGCCGTTCGAAACTCGGGCGCGACGGCAGTCATCGAGGGTGCGGGCGATCACTGCTGCGAATACATGACCGACGGCATTGTTGTGGCGCTGGGTCGGAGTGGCGTGAACTTCGGTGCCGGCATGACGGGTGGTTTTGCCTATGTGCTCGACATTGATCGCGACTTCGTCGATCGTTACAACCATGAACTCATCGATATACACCGCATTACACCGGAGAGCATGGAGACAAACCTGCATCACCTGCGGGCGCTGATTAGCGAACACGTTGCGCGCACGGGTAGTGAGTGGGGTGCGGCGATACTGGACGATTACCGTACTTTTCTACCGAAATTCTGGGTGGTTAAACCGAAAGCGACGGAGCTCAGGTCCCTGATCGAATTGTTGCGGCGGGCCGCCTAATGTCGAAGCATCCACTGCAATACCTCGAAATACCACGACGTGATCCCGACAAGGAGGACGCGGAAAAGCGCGTTGGGCACTTTGGGGAAATTTATGGCCATTACGATGGTGCCAGCGCAGCGGCGCAGGCGGGCCGGTGTTTATCCTGCGGGAATCCTTACTGCGAATGGCAATGTCCCGTACACAACTACATCCCGAACTGGCTCGAGCTGATTGAAAACGGGAAACTGTTCGAAGCCGCCGAACTGTCACACCAGACGAACTCACTGCCCGAGATTTGCGGCCGTGTTTGTCCTCAGGACCGGCTCTGCGAAGGGGCTTGCACACTGTATGATGCCAACGGCGCCGTTACCATCGGCAGTATTGAGCGCTACATCACGGATGAGGCGGTCGCACAAGGCTGGCGACCGGACATGTCGAATGTCATCGACACAGGCAAGCGCGTTGGTATTGTCGGCGCCGGTCCTGCTGGGCTTGCCGCTGCTGACGTGTTGGCGCGCAATGGCGTGCGCTCAGTCGTCTATGATGCTTACCCGGATGTTGGTGGACTGCTGACCTACGGTATCCCACCGTTCAAGCTGGAAAAGCGCATCGTTCAACAACGCCGCGAGATTCTCGAAGGCATGGGCGTGCAGTTCGTACTGCATACGCGCATTGGTGAGGACAAAGCGTTTCAGGACTTGCTCGACGAGTATGACGCGGTGTTCCTGGGAATGGGAACCTACGATTACGTGAAGGGCGGCTTCCCTGGCGAAGATTTGCCGGGCGTCCACGAGGCGTTGCCGTACCTTGTTGCAAATGTCTATGAGGAACTCGGTTACGACGATCCGGGGGTGCCGTATACAAATCTCAAGGGTCAGCACGTAGTGGTGCTCGGAGGCGGTGATACTGGAATGGACTGCAATCGCACCGCGATACGTCAGGGCGCCGCGAGTGTCAGTTGCGCGTATCGGCGCGACGAAGAAAACATGCCCGGCTCACGACGCGAAGTGGCGAATAGTAAAGAAGAAAACGTGCAGTTTCTGTTTAACAGGCAACCGCTGGAAATCATCGGCAACGATCGCGTCGAAGGTGTCCGGGTGGTGCAAACGAAGCTGGGTGAGGCGGGTTCCGACGGACGTCGCAGACCCGAGCCGATCAGCGGGAGCGAGGAAACACTGCCTGCCGATACGGTCATCATTGCGTTCGGTTTCAGACCGGATCCACCCGCCTGGTTTGATGAATTTTTGATTGAGACTTTACCGAGCGGCCGGGTTCGCGTGGCGTCAATGGGTCACTATCCGTATCAGACAAGCAATCCGCGAATATTCGCGGGTGGCGACATGGTCAGGGGGTCTGACCTCGTGGTCACAGCCGTCCACGAAGGTCGCGAGGCCGCCGCCGGGATTTTTCGTTACCTCACGTCCTGACGCGAAAGTCGCACCTCGAACTCCACACCGTCATCAACGTTATCGGCGGATAGGCTGCCGCCGTGCCCTTCAGCGATTAATTTTGCCACATACAGACCAAGGCCCAGGTGATGTGAATTCTCACCGCCACGCATTGAGACCATCGAATCGAACATCCGGGTTCGCATTTTGTCGGGAAGTGGCGGGCCCGGATTTGTCACGGTAAGCAGAAAAGAGTCGTCCCCGGCAGCAAGACCGACCTTGATAAGGTCACCTTCCACACTGAAATCAACCGCGTTGTCGACAAGCTTATCGAGCATTTGAATAAGCAGTTCCGGTGATCCTTGAGTGGGTGCTGCATTCAGTGAGCAATCAAAATAAAAGCTGCGCGCCGTGTACACATCGCGATAGGCGTCGACGGTTGAGCGCAGAACCGCAACCAGATCAAAGGTCTCCGGGTCGGCGTGCTGCATTAGCTCTTCGACGCGGCTCGCCTCACTCATGGCACTGAGTATGCGTCGTAATCGATCCGCGCCTTCACGCGCACGTGTGGTGTAAGCGGCCGATGACTCGCTGAGCACTTCGTGCTCAAGATTTTCCAGTGACGAGGTTACGATCGCGAGTGGTGTGCGCAGTTCGTGTGACAGCTTCGACGCCAATGTTCGTAGATAGGCGTTGTAATCACCCAGCTGTCGCAAGACATTCGAGAAGCTGCGTGACAGGTCGCCGATCTCGTCCTCTGCGAGTGCGCTGGGTAATGCCGTGTGCAGCGTTTCGTTCACGAGCGCATCGACGGCGGCGACAGAGAGATGGCGAATTCGTCGTGAAAGCCAGGACGCATAGCCGATGAGTGCGAACGCAACCAGCAAGGTGGCGACGACCGTAAGATTGATAAGACGGACGAGCCCTGCGTTCGTCGAACTCAGGATCGCATCGGTACCCTGTTGCAGTACGAGGGCGCCGAGCACATCACTGCCATTCATGATGGGCGCTGCAGCGGCGACAATCGCCCGGCCACTTTCCTCACTCCTGAACCAGCTGGCCATCTCCCGGCCATCAAGGGCTGCGCTGACATAAGCTTGTTGTTCGCGTCCGGTGGGATCCGGCTCAGCGGATGATGCCGCCTCACCACCCTCGACGAGCAGGTCATAGATGCGGGTTGACCAGCCATTGTTAAGCGATGCGTCCGTTGTTGCAGCGGTCAATTTCCCGGCGACCGCCAGGCGCCAGCCTGAAGCATCGGTTACGAAGATCCGCATGCCGGGTTGCACCAGGGTGTCGGTGATAGCGCGCAGATTGTCGGAGGGCATCACGAGTGGAGCCGGGGCCCGGCCGGAGTAGCTGGCAATACGTGCGGGTCGCTGTGCGGAGTCGCCGGTATTGCTGATGACGAAGCCGAGATGGGTGCCGAGCAAAACGGCCGGAATTCGTGCTTCTACGCGATAGCCACCCGGCACATCCTGCCAGTACGCGGTGATTGCCGGCTCGGGCGCAAAACCATAAGCGTCTTGTTTGTAGCTTAGAATGGCCCCCGGTGCCTCGGCGGCAAAAATAAACCGCTCTTCAAGATACGGCGGGCTGGTACTGACCAGCGCAACGCGATCCGCAAATTGCGGACCGTCATCGAGAATCATGGTTCGTTCGGTAGCGTAAATCACATTGCGGTCGCTGACGTCGACATAGAGATAGACACTGTGACCGTAGGACGCGACGGCCAATTGAACAAGCCCATCTGTGCCATGAATGGTTTTCAGTGCAGCCGGGTCCAGCATCCAGTCGTCGATGTAACCATCGATATGTGGCTCTTTGTTGAGTGTATGCAGAAACAGCTGATCCCCGGGCAGCCCGTCCGAAACCCGGTCCGGGTATTCTTCCGTGTAACGCGCCATGGAATTGGCCAGTGCCCGGGCTGTTCCCGCCAACATCTGTTGCTGCCCCACCCGCAACGCCGATTCAGTTTCACGAATAAACTCACAACCCGCCCAAGGCAGCATCAATGCCAGCAAGCTGACGAGGAGTAGCTGGCGCTTAAGCGTCATCGGGTGCGGCGTTTATTCGCTTAACCAGCGATAACCCATACCATAGACTGTTTCGATGGCGTCGAAGTCAGCATCTATGGCAATGAATTTGCGGCGAATGCGTTTGATGTGCGATGTGATGGTGTTGTCGTCCAGGACAGCCTGCGCAGCGTCCATGAGTTGTTGACGATTCTTAACATGGCCAGGGTATCTTGCCATGGCGTGTACCAGCCAGAATTCCGTCAGGGTCAGATTCACCGTCTGCTCCTGCCAGTGCACCGTCATGCGCTCCGTATCGATGGCGAGATCACCGCGTGCCATGCGGCTGTCCGCGCCCTGCGGTTTTTGCATCGCCTCGAGACGGCGAAACAAGGCCGCCACACGCGCCATCAGGTGTGGCAGGCTGATGTCCTTGGTCAGGTAGTCGTCGGCACCGAGCCGCAGTCCCGAAACGGCATCGAATTCACTGTCTCTTGCGGTCAAAAAAATTATCGGCAGGTCGGCAGACCGGGCGCGTAACTCGCGACAGAGCTCAAAACCACCTTCGACGTCATCCCTCAGGTTGACATCAATAACAACGAGATCGGGCAGGCGACTGTCAAACGCATTTAATGCAGGCGCTCTCGCATCGAACGCATCGACTGCATATCCTTCGCGGCGAAAAGCCGCTGAATAGTTTTCCCGGATCGCCGCCTCGTCTTCAATAATCGCTATTCGTTTCGCCACGCTGGACTCCCTTTCCCGTAGCCACAATTTGCCACATTACGCCGGTGCATTGCCATGCCGTGGTCCACACGGTGACCGATTGCCGCCGCCTAATGAGTATCAGGACCAGAGATTTAGACAAGGGAGCCGACGTGCAGCGCACACAATCAGACATCAAATCATGGCTTTGGGTGCTCGCCCTGATTTGCGTACTCACCTATGGGCCGGAGACCGCCAGCGCGGCAGGCCCGTTATCCGACGTGACGCCCAATCAGGTGCAATCCGGCAGTTTATTGCTACGTATGCAAAGCGGCTATTCTATGGCCACCTTGCTGAACACGGAGGTGGACATGGCGATCAGTGGCCTTGTTGCCCGCGTGTCAGTACGCCAGGAATTTCGCAATACGAGTACGGACTGGGTTGAAGGGGTCTACGTCTTCCCGCTTCCTGACAAAGCTGCAGTCGACCGAATGCGCCTCCACATCGGTGACCGCTTCATTGAGGGTGAGATACAGGAAAAGGAACATGCGAAAAAAACCTACGAACAAGCGAGAGCGGCCGGCAAGAAAGCCAGCCTGGTTGAGCAGCAGCGGGCAAACCTCTTTACCACCAGCGTGGCAAACATCGCACCGGGCGAGCGGGTGGTCATTGAAATCGAATACCTGGAAGACATAGGCTTTGAAGAAGGCCAGTTCAGCATTCGCTTCCCGATGACCTTAACGCCCCGCTACATTCCCGGCAATGCCTTGCCCGATCGAACCGGCAGCGGCTGGTCGCCGGATACTGACCAGGTGCCCGATGCATCAGCGATCACGCCGCCACAGGTGACCTCTTCCAAAGCGCATCAACTGTCGCTGACGGCGAACGTTAATGCCGGCGTGCCGCTGGAAATCATCGCGAGCCGCTATCACCCGGTCAGTGTTGCAGAAGCCAACGGGCAGTACACGGTGTCGTTGCGGTCCGGAACAGTGGCAATGGACCACGATTTTGAACTCGTATGGCGCCCGACACCGTCTGCCGCGCCGCGAGCGATGTCGTTTGTCGAAACGCTTGATGGCAAGCCTTACTACCTGCTGATGGTGATGCCGCCCGATCAGGAACAATTACCGGCCGCCACTATTCCGCGGGAGATGATTTTTATAATCGATACCTCGGGTTCCATGCACGGTGTGTCAATCCAGCAGGCGAAACGTGCCGTGCAGCTGGCACTGAAAGGACTGAAGTCAGGGGATCGCTTCAACGTGATCGAGTTCAATTCGGTAACCCATGCGTTGTTCCAGGAGAGCCAGCCGGCCACCTTATTGTCGGTGACCAGGGCATCGCACTTCGTTCAGCAATTACAGGCGGATGGGGGTACCGAAATGCGACCTGCGCTGTCGCTGGCTCTGGATTCACCGCTGTCGGAAGGCCATCTGCGGCAGATTGTATTCATTACCGACGGCAGCGTGGGCTATGAGGATGCGTTGTTTTCAATGATTGAGAATCGACTGGGTTCGGCGCGACTCTTTACCGTCGGAATAGGATCGGCGCCGAATAGCTGGTTCATGCGCAAGGCCGCAGAGGCAGGACGGGGTTCTTACACGTTCATCAGTGCATTGCACGAGGTCCGTGAAAAAATGGATGCGCTGTTCAGGAAGCTCGAGCAGCCGCAGGTGACCGACATTGACGTGCAATGGCCGAGTGGCGTTGTCGTTGACAGTTTCCCATCAACGATACCGGATCTTTACCTGGGCGAACCCGTGACGGTGAAGGTTGAGGTAAGTGGTGACTTTCGACCCGGTGATCGTGTTCGCATCAGTGGTGACTCGATCGGTGGTGGCTGGTCGGCCGACCTTCCGGTGAGTGCGGCATCAGGCAGTCCGGGCATTGCCGCACTCTGGGCGCGTGCTCGTATCGGTGAGTTAATGGATGCCGAACGTCGCAGCGAGGATACCGATGAGATTCGCTCGGCGATCGTGGCAACGGCGTTAACGCACCACCTCGTCAGCAAATACACGAGTCTCGTCGCTGTCGATAAAACACCGGTACGCCAGGCCACTGATCCACTGAACAGTGAGCAGGTTCCGAACCTGATGCCCTACGGCCAAAGCAGCAATGCGATCTTTGGTTTTCCAGCGACGGCGACCAATGCGCCGGCACTTCGAGGAACAGGCCTTCTGTCTTTGCTTGCCGCCCTGCTGCTATTCGCCGTGCAGTTCAGTGCAGGAAGAATGCGTCGTGTTCGTTGCAGCTAGGAAACCGGGGTATTTACTGGTGGCCTGCCTGCTGTGTTTTGGTTTCTGGCAGCTGGGACAGGGTGCCTACATACCGGCCAAGGCATGGCTTGCACAAGAGCTTATGCAACGCGCATGGCTGCGAACCGGTAACGGCGAGGTCCGGGCAACGCCTTGGCCCTGGGCCGACACCTGGCCAGTCGCCCGGCTGACCGCCCGCTCGGGTGAGGTTGACCTGATTGTGCTGGCAGGTGGTTCCGGTCGAACGCTGGCCTTCGGCCCGGGGCACTTGAGCGCGAGCGTAATGCCAGGGGAGCCCGGTAATACGGTTATCGCGGGTCACCGGGACACGCATTTTCGATTCCTGAAAGACCTGCAGCCGGGTGAATTATTGAAGCTTGAATCGAGTAAAGGGGCGCACTATTTGTACAAGGTAGTCGATGTCGACATTGTCGATTCCCGCAAGGGCAGTTTGTTGCTCGACACAGATACAGCAATGCTGAGTCTTGTTACCTGTTATCCCTTTGATGCCCGGGAAGCCGGTGGACCGTTGCGGTACGTTGTTACTGCCCGGATGCTGTATTAGGAATGGGTATTCGATTTCGACCATATGCCTGCGGTATGCGGGTTACGAGATAGACACAGCACTTGTCCCGGACCTTGTAGGAGCGCGCCCTGCGCGCGAAACCTGCGCTTGGCTATGCCGCTGCCAGTATCCAGATCTTGAGCAGCCTTGCGGCTGCCGCTACGCTTCGCGCGCAAGGCGCGCTCCTACGGGTTACAGCGATAGTGCAAGCAGCCACCCTGGCGTCCCGGCCAGGTGATGTTTGTTATCCAGGATGGGTCAAATAAATCCGGTCGAAGTCGTGACTGGTCCCAAAGCGTTTCCAGCGCAACTACCTGATAACATTTATCGCTATAAATCTGAGTCATTACAATTTAGTCTGTATTAATTCCAGCCTCAAGAGTCTTGATGGAATCCCGAAAAGCCAAACTTACCGAGGGGTCGGTTGCACGACACCTCGTGAAGATGACCGTGCCCATGTTGCTCGGCATTACCACTATGATGGCGCAGTCGATTATCGATGCGTGGTTTCTCGGCAAAGTTGGGGATCGTGCGCTGGCGGCCTTCAGTTTTGGCTTTCCGATACTGATGATCATCACCAGCGTCGCGATCGGCCTGAGTGCCGGCACCTCATCCGTTGTCGCGCGCGCGATAGGTTCCAATGATCACAGTCGAGCCAAACGGCTGGCGACGGACAGCCTGATGCTTTCATTTATTGTAACTGCCACCTTGGCCGTTATCGGTATTTTGACGATTGACCCGCTGTTTAAGACCCTGGGTGCCCCCGTAAACATGATTCCGATGATTCGGACATTCATGACCATTCTCTATAGTGGTATACCGTTTTTGGTCGTTGGCATGGTCGGTACCAGCAACATGCGTGCGACCGGCGATACGCTATTGCCGGGCAAGCTCATGATTTCCGGGGCACTCCTCAATGTCATCCTGGACCCGATTTTTATCTTCGGTGTCGGACCGGTTCCTGCCATGGGGCTGAACGGTGCGGCGACCGCTGCCATAGTGGCCAGGGGTGCAATGTTTCTCGGCACTGTTTATTTTCTGGTGCATCGCCTCGACATGGTCAGTTTCAACAAACCCGAACTGGATGAACTCAAGAAGTCCTGGCGCGATATTTTGCACGTTGGCCTGCCTGCAGCGGGTACAAACGCCATTATTCCGATCGCGATGACGCTCATTACGGCGATGATCGCGCGCTACGGACCGGAGGCCGTTGCGGGATTCGGTGTTGCCAGTCGCATCGAGTCGCTGGTGCTGGTTATTTTCTATGCCTTGTCATCGGTGATCGGGCCGTTTGTAGGGCAGAATCTCTCGGCCGGTAAAGAGGGGCGCATTCTTCAGTCGCTGCGACTGTGTGCATTGTTTTGCCTGGCGAGTGGTTTGATGATCGCGCTCTTGCTGGCGCTTGCAGCCGGCTTTGTGCCCACCTTGTTCAGCCAGAATCCGGAGGTTACCAGCGTCACACGACTATTCCTCTGGATAGCGCCAATCAGCTACGGTGCCTACGGTGTAGTGATGATCATGAATGCGGCCTTCAATGGTATGGGCAAACCAATGCCCGCGGTTTATATCAGCGTCACCAGAATGATGATCCTGTACTTGCCACTGGCGTTTGTCGGCCGGCACTGGTTTGGAATTGCGGGCATCTTCGCTGCCTATGCGGTGGCTAACCTGTTGTCGGGTTTACTCAGCTACTTTTGGGCGCGACGGACTGCACACAATCTTCTTGCGATAGCCTAGATGCATGCCAATTCCGCGGCTCGCCATGAACAGCAGAAATGCCAGCCACAAACCGTCGTTGCCCAGTGGCCTGAGAAGGTACCAGGCCGGCACAAAAACAAACATGGCCGAGAACAGCATGATATTTCGCATGTCTTTCGCACGCGTTGCACCGATATAGACACCGTCGTAGAGAAAGCTCCAGACGGACACGAGTGGCGAGGCAATCATCCATGGCAGGTAACGGAGGGCGGCCTCCCTGATATCCGGCAAGTCAGTCAGGGTCGAAATGATCAGCGGGCCGGCAAGAATGTAAAGCAGGGTAATTCCCAGCGCGAAAATGACGGACCACCTGAGCGTCAATTTGACCGAGTACGCCAGCGCCTCGCGATTCTTCTCACCGATCGCCTTGCCGACCAGGGCCTCGGCAGCGTGTGCAATTCCATCCAGCCCGAACGAGGTCAGATTCTGGAAATTCATCAACAGCGCATTTGCAGCAAGGATCAGGCCACCCAGGCGCGCCCCTTGTGCGGTGATAAACGACAGCGTAAACATCAACGCCATCGTGCGCACAAAAAGATTCGCGTTGATTGAGAAAAAAGCCTTGTAGGCCGAAATACTGGTCAGGCGGGTCAAGGGCCAGTGGCCTGTATGCCTTTTCAGTACAGAGATCACGAACGCCGTGCCGACCAGAAAACCGGAATATTCGGCGATGACTGATGCGAGGGCCACGCCATCAACTTTCATGCCAAGGACAACGACAAAGAGCAGGTCGAGTGCGATGTTCGTGAGATTTATGGTTAGAAAAATGAGCAAAGGTATACGCGCGTTTTGCAAGCCGATGAACCAGCCGATGAGCGCGTAATTTGCGAGTGTTCCCGGCGCGCTCCAGATACGAATCGAGAAATACTCGGCAGCGTATTTCTGCGTTTCGGTATCACCACCCAGAAGATTGAGAGCGAGCTGTCTGATCGGTATTTGCAAGGCGATCAGGGTCAGCGCAATAATCAGTGCGACAATGAGTGCCTGCCCCAGCGAAGCACGCAAGCCATTGTTGTCACCGGCACCGTAGCTCTGTGCTGCGATACCCGTCGTTCCCATGCGCAGGAAGTTCATGCCCATGTAGACGAACGTGAAGATCGTGGCGCCTATGGCGACGGCACCCAGGTACGTGGAATTATCGAGGTGGCCCGTGACACCGGTATCGACCATGCCCAGCAGTGGCACCGACACATTAGAAATGATCATCGGCGCTGCGATGCGCCAGACATCCTTGTTGCGTGGCAGGCGCGGTGCGTTCAATACCACAACATCAGAAGGCGTTTACTCCGGTAAGTTCTTTACCGACGACGAGTTGATGAATCGTTTCGGTGCCTTCATAGGTGATGACGCTTTCGAGATTCAGCATGTGACGAATCGGAACGTATTCGGCACTGATACCGGCCCCACCCAGGATGTCGCGAGCGTCACGCGCGATGTCCAAAGCTGCTCTGCAGTTATTCCATTTTGCAAGAGAGACCTGTGTCGGGCTCAGTTGACCCTGATCCTTGATTCGTCCGAGGCGTAGTGACAGCAATTGTGCCGTTGTGATCTGGCGGCTCATGTCGGCCATCCGAATCTGTATCGATTGAGTGTTGGCGATTGGTCGTCCGAACAGAACCCGGTCCTTTGTGTACTCAAGCACTTCATTGAGGCATGCCTGCGCTGCCCCGATCACACCCCAGCTGATGCCGTAGCGGGCCTGGGTGAGACAGCTGAGCGGTCCTTTCAAACTGGAAACGCCCGGCAAAACATTGGCCTCGGGAACGCGAACATTATTGAAGAACAAGGCGCCCGTTACCGATGCACGCAGCGAAAATTTGTTCTCGATTTCCTGCGTCTCGAAGCCCGGCATGTCTTTTTCGACGATGAAGCCCTTGATGCCTTCTTCGCTCGTTGCCCAGACGATTGCCGCGTCCGCGATCGTGGCATTGGTAATCCACATCTTGGAACCGTTAAGAATCCAGTCGTCGCCATCGCGCTTCGCGTGAGTCTTCATGTTGCTCGGGTCCGATCCGCCTTGTGGCTCGGTGAGACCGAAGCAGCCGATCGCCTCGCCTCGCGCCATGGCCGGCAGCCAGCGCTGTTTTTGATCTTCGGAGCCATAGGCGTGGATAGGAAACATCACGAGGCTGCTCTGCACGGATACGAAACTGCGCAGCCCACTGTCGCCACGCTCGAGCTCCTGGCAAATCAGCCCATAACTGACACTATTCAGTCCGGCGCAGTCATAACCCTCAATCGAGGTGCCAAGTAATCACAGTTCCGCGACTTCGCCAATCAAGTGGCGCGGAAACTCGTGTTTCTCAAACGCATCGCGCATTAAGGGGATAACTTTGTCATCGACAAATCGGCTGACGCTGTCTTTTACCATTATTTCATCTTCGGTCAGTTCGGATCGAAGGTTATATAGATCCATGGGATCGAGTTTGCTACTCACGGGCGTATTCCTGAGAGACTAAATTAGCTAAGGGTAGGGGCGCTGATTCTAACTGTCTAGAAGGGTATTCCGAAACGTTTATACATCACAGACAAGAGCCAGGCAGGTCCAAGCATCATGAGTTGCAGATCTTCCATCATGGCGCGTGGTGAACCGTCCCGGCCCAGGGCCAGGCCTATTATGCCTGCGATCAGCAAGCCTGTCGTTACCCCGATAATTGGATAGCCGGAGCTCGTAAGCCACATCTGGATCGCCGCCAGACCAAGAAGGAATGGCAGCAGTCCGATGGCAAGTGATAGCGAGATAATGAAGTAGTAGATTGCCGTAACCATCAGGAACGCGCTTCCCCAGTTAAGCAGCGGTGAAATCTCAACAAATTCATCGGGGACGGGCAGGCCCCAGAGTAATCCGGTCATTCCCACTACCACCATTGGTACAGCGGCCCAGTAGACAACCGGATTGCGTAGGCTTTCGTGGGCTTGCTCGTAGCGAGCTAGCCAGTTGTCGATATCAGTCATGATGTATTCTCGCCAGCCGGCCCGCTATTCTACACACTGAGCGGGCGACTTGTGACGCAGTGCTCATAACCGGGAAACAGAATGACTTTTTTGAACATAAGTGTGTCAATTAAGGGTGTGTTCAGGTTGTGGGCGCTTACAATGCGCCTGGAGATATTGGAAGCCAGAGGAAAGATCATGCCTATCGGATCGAAAAAATTAATTCTCGCAGTGACCGTGATGACGATTTTTGTGGGTGGTTGTCAAACTCTCGATCCTTATACGCGAGAGGAAAAGACAAGTTCCGCCACCAAGGGCGCACTAATCGGGGCGGCTGCAGGTGCGGTAGTGGGCCTTATCTCCGGTGATGATGCAGTTGAACGCCGTCAGCACGCAATGGTCCTGGCGGGCATCGGCGCGCTTGCCGGCGGCTCGATCGGTTATTACATGGACAAGCAGGAAGCCGAGTTACGTGCAGAACTTGAGGGAACCGGTGTAAGCGTCACTCGCAATGGTGACAACATCACGCTAAACATGCCCGGTAATGTCACCTTTGCGACGGACAGTTCTGATTTGAGTCCTTCTTTTTTCAATGTGCTGAACTCAGTGGGCAAGGTGCTCGCCGAGTATAAACAAACGGTGGTTGAGATTGCCGGGCACACCGATAGCACGGGTAGCGACGCTTACAACCAGGGCCTATCCGAGCGCCGCGCGAGGTCAGTATCGGCCTACCTGTCATCACAGGGCGTCATCGACCAGCGCTTGATAACGCTGGGCATGGGCGAGTCGCGCCCCGTCGCGGACAACAGTTCGCAAGCCGGTCGTCAGGCAAATCGCCGTGTTGAGATCACGATGGTGCCGTTGACGAAGGGCTAGAAAGCGCGCTCCTACACGGCCATTGCGTTGCGGAGTTTCTTGATCGCGTTGACTTCCAGTTGACGGATGCGCTCGGCTGAGATGCCGTATTCGGCAGCGAGCTCGTGCAGGGTCATCTTGTCCTCAGTGAGCCAGCGCTCTTCCAGGATGCGACGGCTGCGATCATCAAGAATATTCAGTGCAGCCGACATGCGAGTGGTCGCATCGTCATTCCAGTCGCTTGCTTCGACCTGTTTGGCAGGGTCAGCGTCCGGGCTGGGCAGGTAAGCGGCCGGTGTGAAGTTGTGGTCATCATCACGATCGGGGGTAGGATCGAAGATCGCGTCGCGAGAATGCAGGCGCTTCTCCATTTCCGTGACCTCTTGAGCTTTGACGCCAAGATCTTTGGCAACCGCTTTGGTCTCGGCATCGGTCAGCCAGGCCAGGGTCTTTTTCTTCTTGCGAAGATTGAAAAATAACTTACGTTGCGCCTTGGTCGTCGCGACTTTCACGATGCGCCAGTTCTTGAGTACGAACTCATGAATTTCGGCACGAATCCAGTGAACCGCGAATGACACCAGGCGAACATCGTAATCCGGGTCGAAGCGCTTGACCGCCTTCATGAGGCCAACATTGCCTTCCTGAATCAGATCGTTCAGGGGCAAACCATAGCCGGTGTAACCTTTGGCGATATGTACGACAAAACGTAGATGTGCCATAACGAGATCACGCGCCGCCTCGAGGTCCTCGTGGACACGCAGGCGATGTGCCAGCGCCTGTTCATCTTCTTTACTGAGAACGGGAATGCTACCGACAGCCTGGATGTAGCCATCAAGGCTACCTACCGGTCCTGCCAGGGCGAGCTCGTAGTTGGATTTCGCTATAGCGGTTGTCATGCGATACCTCCGTTTATGGTTGCCAATTTTAGCACTCATGGCCTTGGAGTGCTAACAAGCGGAATAAGTTCCCAAGAGTTTCTGGGAATATCCTTAGTCAAACCAGCTATTTAGCGCCCTGCGGGCGCCGTATTATGTCCAATTAACGCGGCTCGATACGCCGCATATGACGTGCAGTCGTGACCCAGGAGGAGAACAGGCCAAGGAATACTGCGGCCCCGATAATACTCAGGCTCTCGCCAGCGTCCAGTGTTACTACGGTGATATTACCCTGATAAAGCCCGGCAAGGCGGGCCAGCGGATCTTTCAGCAGGTATAGCCCGTATTGCACCAGCAGCAACGCAAAGCTGCCGCCCAGCAGGCCATACCAGAACCCGGTCCACAGGAAGGGCCGACGGACAAATGCGTTGCTCGCACCAATTAGCTTGGTGACCTCAATCTCCTCGCGGCGATTCTCGATGTCGAGTCGAATCGTATTACCGATGATCACGACAATAGCAACGCCGAGTAACGCAGAGCCGATAGCGATCGCCTGCCGGACAATGTCGAGAATGGCGTGGAATCGTTGTACCCATTCGGTGTCGACCTGCACCAGGTCCGTCTCTGGAAGATTGCCGATTTCTTCTTGCAGCAATGTCAGCGATGCGCCCGTGTTTCCCGGGCTCGGACGTACAATGAGCGCATGCGGCAACGGGTTCTCATCGAGCTGGTCGAGCGCTGCACCGAACCCCGATTGTTGTTTGAACTCGACAAGGGCCTGATCCGCGGTGACCAGACCAACAGACTCAACATCGGCGCGTTGCCCGATCAGGCGCTGAAGTCCTTCAGCTTCGCCAACAGAGATACCACGCTTTAAATAAACCGAAAAGTCGAGCGCATTGTCCCAACCACCACTGATGGATTGCGCATTCTTTATGACAACATTGACCGCGGCCGGCAGCGCAAGTGTCACCGCAATGACCAATATGATCATCAGGCTCGCAAACGGTTGCCGCGCCAGGCGCCCGAAGGCACCTACGGAGGTACTTGTGTGACGAGTCAGCCAAATGGAAAATGCGCTCGACGAGCGAACGGGTGCAACGGCATCGGCATTACGGGTTACTGCCACGGATCGGTCTCCTGTTGAAGCCGGCCTTCCTCCAGGGCGATGCGCCTGCAACCCAGCCGATCGATCAGGGATATGTCGTGGCTCGCGATGAGCAGGGTTACTCCGACCTCGTTGAAGCGGCGGAAAATTCTCATCACCTCCAACGACAGATCGGGATCGAGGTTGCCGGTCGGTTCGTCAGCGATCAATACTTTCGGTCGGGTCACAATTGCGCGCGCAATACCTACGCGCTGCTGTTCACCGGCCGATAGTGTTTGCGGATTTCGCTTTTCCTTATGTAGCAGACTCACCTGATCCAAAGCCGCTCTGACGCGGCGCCCCGCATCGCGGTGACTGACGCCTGCGATGACCAGGGGTAACGCGACGTTGTCAAAAACCGGTCGGTCATACAGTAGCCTGTGATCTTGAAAGACCATGCCAATTTGTCGCCGGTAGGCGGGAATCTTGCGGCGCTTTACGCGTTGAGTATTCTGGCTGTCGACG
>Ga0114931_10004939_pt1 | contig 16564 bp, 16 predicted proteins | sample 2SBtaG_FD_89579 | JGI IMG/M metagenome (GOLD analysis project Ga0114931, IMG submission 89579) | Deep subsurface microbial communities from Kolumbo volcano to uncover new lineages of life (NeLLi) - 2SBTROV14_V59a metaG | ecosystem: Environmental > Aquatic > Marine > Volcanic | place: Kolumbo...
CACCACTGCGGCGCCACCGATGTCACACACCGCCGCACCATTGCGGATCAGGTCGATCTCTTCGCTGGATTTGATCATGCGCAAGGCCATGCAGGCCGGGGCGATATCCACGAATTGCAGTTGTGGGAACGCTTTACCAAGCTTGTCGCGGTTTTGCACGGTGAGGTGATCGGATTCGATGCCGACCGTGCCGGTCGCCGGCAGCAGCTCTTTCAGAGCGACAAAAAAGTTGTCGCGCTGCCAGTCGGTATAGGTCAGATTGTCGCCAAAACTCTGCCGCCAGGGCTGGCCGTAGTCGATGTTGGCGCTGACGGTGGTGTGATCCCGTTCCGTGATCACCAGGCCATAACTGCGACCGAAGGCGCAGTACATGAAGTCGGCGTAATAATTGATGTTGTGGATGGAGGTGAACAATGCCGCATCGATGCCCTGGGCCCGCAGCTGGCCGCGAAGTTTGTCGATGCGGGCCTGCATTTCAGCGGCGCTGAAAGTGGGTTTGACCTTGTCGCCATTGTGCAGGGTCAGAACCTGCGGCCGTACCAGGCTTGATTGCGTCATGTTGCTGACTCCAGAGATATAGTGTGATTGCCATGCCGGCTGCGAGCGGGAAGAAATATCCTCACCGGGTGTCCACCCCGCGTCCCGATCCGTGTTATTTTACCCGCCGCCGATCCGCATTGACCATCACCCGTTTTCAGACCCTTGCCCCGGCCTGTTGCGGAGCGGGCCGGCGCCCCATAACAAAATTCAAGTTACGCCTAGAGGAGAGTTCCAGCATGACCCAACACACCTTCCCCCGACGTCATATATTAAAAGCTCTGGGTGCCGTGCCGCTGGCGGCGTTGCTGCCCCTGGGCGCCAGGAACGCTCTGGCGGCCACCATCAAGGTCGCTGGGATTTACACCCAGCCCATCCAGCAGAAATGGGATGCGCGCCTGCACCAGGCCCTGGACAAAGCCGCCAAGGCCGGGGAAATCGAATACGTGTTTACGGAAAAAGTCGCCAACACCGACTATGTACGGGTCTTGCGTGAATACGCCGAGAGCGGGGTTGCATTAATCGTGGGTGAGGCCTTCGGCATCAGCCGCGAAGCGCGCAAGGTCGCTGACGATTACCCCAAGGTGGCTTTTCTCATGGGCGACCCCTTCAAACCCCACGGCAAGAACTTTGCGGTCTTCGACAACTACATCCACGAACCCTGCTATCTGATGGGCATCCTGGCCGGATCCATGACCAAGAGCAACCGCATCGGGATGGTCGGGGGGTACCCCATCGGCGAAGTCAATCGCCTGTTCCACGCCTTCATGGACGGGGCCCGCTCGGTCAATCCCAAGGCCCAGTTCAAGGTCAACTTCATCGGTTCCTGGTATGACCCGCCCAAGGCCAAGGAAGCCGCTTTCGCGCAAATCGAGGCCGGGGTCGACATCCTGTATGCCGAACGCGCCGGGGTGGTGGATGCCGCCCGGGATAAAGGCATTCTCGCCTTCGGCAACGTCAATGACATGAACAAAGAGGAGAACGGCAAGGAGGTGGTGGTGACTTCGGCTCTGTGGCACATGGAATCGGCTATTAATTACGCCATCGCCCAGGTCAAAGCCGGCACCTTCAAGGCTGAGAATTACAAAGACTGGACCATGATGGCCAAGGGCGGCGCCAGCCTCGCACCCTACTACGAGTTTGCGGGCCGTATTCCAGCCGGGGCCAAGGCCAAGGTGGAAAAACTCAAGGCCGATATCATCGCCGGTCGGTTTACTGTCAAGATCAATGACGTAGAGCCGAAATCCACCTACTGATCCAGGTTCCTTGAATTGCGGCGGGCGGGCAAGCCGGGACCCCCTGGGTCCCGGCTTGCCACCGCCGGAGTATTTTTCCCAGGGCGGATAAATGGCGATTTTGCGTTTAGAGGGGATCAGCAAACGCTTCGGCTCCCTGCTCGCCAATGATGCGATCTCCCTGTCCCTGGAGCGCGGCGAGGTGTTGGCACTGCTGGGTGAAAACGGAGCCGGCAAAACCACCCTCATGAACATCCTGTTCGGCCATTACCTGGCCGATTCCGGCAGTATCGAGGTGGACGGGCAAGCCCTCGCCCCCGGCGCCACCAGTGCCGCCATTGCCGCCGGAATCGGCATGGTCCACCAGCATTTCACCCTCGCCGAAAACCTCAGCGTGCTCGACAACATCATGCTCGGCACCGAGTCCCTGTTCGCCTGGCGCAGCAACCGCCGCCAGGCCAGGCGCCGGCTGCTGGAGCTGGCCGGGCGTTTTGCCATGCAGGTGGTGCCGGACCGCATGGTTGCGGATCTGTCCGTGGGCGAACGCCAGCGGGTCGAGATTCTCAAGGTGCTGTTTCACGACGCCCGGATTCTGATTCTCGACGAACCCACCGCGGTCCTGACCCCCCAGGAGGTGGAGCAACTGTTCGCCACCCTGTCGTCCATGGTTGAGGACGGCCTGTCGATTATTTTCATCTCCCACAAACTCCATGAGATCCTCAGCATCAGTGACCGGGTGGTGGTCCTGCGCCGGGGCGCGGTGGTGGCCGAAACCGCCACCGCCGATGCTGATCGCCATTCCCTGGCGGAGATGATGGTCGGGCGCAAAGTCACCCGGCCGACGGTGCAGCACCTGCCGCCCGGCGATGTAGTTCTGGAATTCGACCGGGTCGGGGTCCATGCCCGGCATGGCGGTGGGATCGCCCTGGCTGAGCTCAACCTGCGGGTACACGCCAACGAGATCATCGGACTGGCCGGCGTTGCCGGTAACGGCCAGTTGAGCCTCGGCAAACTGCTCAGTGGCCTGCTGACCCCCGACAGCGGCAGGCTGAAATTCTGTGGCACGGCCCTGCAACATTTTTCCCCCCGGCGCTTCATCGAGCTTGGCATCGGCCGAATCCCGGAGGACCGGCAGGTCACGGGAGTCGTGGGGGACATGAATGTTTGGGAAAATGCCATCAGTGAAAAACTGCGCGAGGTACCCTTCTGGCGGATGCGCTGGTTGATCGACTTCAAGGCCTGCCGCGCCTACACCCGCAAACTCCTCGAGCAGTTCGATGTACGTTGCCGGAGCATGGAGATCCCGGCCAAACAACTGTCCGGCGGGAATATGCAAAAACTCATCCTCGCCCGCACGCTCGAGAACAAGCCGAAGTTCATTTTCGCCAATCAACCGGTGCGCGGCCTCGACGAAGGCGCCATTGCCGCGGTCCACGAAAACCTGCTGGCGGCAAAACGGGCGGGGGCCGGGATCCTGCTGGTGTCCGAGGACCTGGATGAATTATTTGCCCTCGCCGACCGGATTGCGGTGATCTACCAGGGCCGGATCAGCGACTCCCTGGCCGTACAGGATCTGAATTTCCGCGATATCGGCGTGATGATGGCCGGCGATCTGGGTCACGCCCGAAACTTGACCGCGGACGCTCCGGCATGAGGCTGGAAGCCCGCGAAAATACTCCCCTGTGGCTGATCCTGCTGGCACCGGCCCTGGCGGTTCTGGCCGCCCTGGTGCTGGCCTCGGGGCTGATTGTGTGGACTGGTGAACCGGTTCTTAAAGCCTATGGATTTTTGTTCAACGGCGCTTTCGGTTCGCGCTTCGCGCTTTCGGAAACCCTGGCCCGGGCCACCCCACTGATGCTCACCGGGCTGGCAGCGGCAGTGGCCTTCCGGGCCCGTTTCTGGAACATCGGCGGCGAGGGCCAGTTGTACTGTGGGGCCCTGGCCGCCACCTGGCTGGGCACGGGGCTGGTAGATCTCAGTCCGGCGCTGATGATCCCACTGCTGTTTTTGGCCGGCGCCCTGGCCGGTGGACTGGCCCTGCTGGTCCCGGTGCTCTTGAAAACCCGACTGAAAGTCGATGAGGTGGTCACCACCTTGCTGCTCAACTTCGTGATCCTGCTGTTCGTCAACTACCTGCTGGAAGGCCCGCTCAAGGATCCCATGTCCCTCGGCTGGCCCCAGGCCGCACCGATCATCGACAACGGCCTGTTACCGAAACTGCTGCCCCGCACCCGCTTGCACGCCGGCTTTATCGTGGCCCTGGTCTCGGCAACGCTGGTGTGGCTGCTGATGCGCTATACGGTGTGGGGTTATGAAATCCGTGCCGTGGGCCTCAATCCCCAGGCCGCCGCCTTTGCCGGCATCCACATCAACTGGACAGTGCTGCGGGTGGCGCTGCTGAGCGGTGGGCTGGCGGGCTTTGCCGGCATCACCGAGGTCGCCGGCCTGAAGGGTTATCTGACCTTGGATCTGTCACCGGGATTCGGCTATGCGGGGATTGCGGTGGCCATGCTGGCCAACCTGCATCCGCTTGGGGTCATTGCCTCGGCGATCTTTCTGGCCGGGATTTACGTTGGTGCCGATTCCATGAGCCGGGGCGTCAATATCCCCACCTACATCGCCGATATCATCGTCGCCACCTCGGTCCTGGCGGTGCTGGTCAGCCTGATGCTGACCCACTACCGGGTGCGGCTGCGCTGATGGCCGGGGGCACCACGCCATGATGGATTTGCTGGATCTGCTCATCGGCGCCGGCTTCTGGGCGGCGACCCTGCGCATCGCCTGCCCGTTGATCCTGGGCACCCTGGGGGAGTTGATCTGCGAGCGTGCCGGAGTTTTGAACCTGGGTATCGAGGGGATCATGAGTTTTGGCGCCATGGCCGGCTGGATGTGGGTGTTCCAGGGTGGCGATCTATGGACCGGGCTGCTGTTCGCCGCCATGACCGGCGCCCTGTTCGGCCTTTTGCACAGCGTGCTGGTGGTACACCTTGGCCTGTCCCAGCATGTCTCCGGGATCGGCATCACCATGCTCGCCTCGGCGCTGGGATTTTTCATCTTCCGCATGCTGCTGCCGGCCAGCTCCACCCCGCCGAAAATCACCCCATTTCAGCCCGTGCAGATCCCGCTGTTATCGGATCTGCCGTTTCTGGGCGAAGCCCTGTTTCGCCACACCCCGGCCACCTATTGCATACTGTTGAGCGTGCCGGTGGTGATGTACCTGTTGTACCGCACGCCCCTGGGGCTGGCCATTCGCATGGCCGGTGAGAACCCCATGGCGGTGGAGGCTCAGGGCATCAACGTGCTGACTATTCGCACCCTGGCGGTGATGACCGGTTCGGCACTGATGGCCATGGCTGGTGCCTACCTCACCATGTCGGCCTTCGATGCCTTTTATTTCGGCATGATCAACGGCCGCGGCTGGATCTGCATCGCCCTGGTGATTTTCGCCTCCTGGCGCCCGGGCCGGGCGCTGCTCGGAGCGCTGCTGTTCGCCGGACTCGACGCCCTGCAGGTTCGCGCCCAGCAACTGGGGATCAGCGTAATTCCCTACCAGTTCTTTCTGATGTTGCCCTACATCATCAGTATCGCCGCGCTGATCCTGATGTCCGGCAAAGCCCGCTATCCCCAGGCCCTGCTGGCGCCCTTTCGGCGTGGGGAAAGAAACTGACCCTGCTGCCGATATTGGCAACAGCGACTCAACAGGTATACATTCAGTGACTTTTCCGCGCGCCAGGCGCAATCCAACACGGAGTTCGTCCGCTGTGGGCAACGCCAAGGAGGAGCAGTCGATCATGACTACCGAACCCCGCCCGTCGAGGCACATCAAGCTGACCTCGCATCCGAATCGATCGGCCGCCGCCATGCCCATCCAGTGGGGCGCCGCCGAGGCCAGGCAGCTCGGCCCGGTGATCGGTACCTTGAGCGATGGCAGCCTGCGCAATGCCATAGGCACTCATTCCGGTGCTTATTCCCTGTACCGGGCACTGGCGATTGCGGCCGGGGATCTGGATCCGGAACATACCCCGGATCTGACCAATACCGCTCCGATCGATCACATCGGCCCACATCCGTCCTGGATGGATCCTGAAAAAATAGTCAGCCTCGATCCCTATGGCCACATTGTGAGCGATGTCTTCGCCGAAGAACTGGCCCAGGGCCTGGATATCCGCCCGACCATTGCGGTGACCCGGGCGCGCATCAATATGCCGGAAATACAGGGCGCCATAGACGCTGGGCGACTGCAGGTGGACGGTAAAATTCTGTTGGAAAACGCCGACGTTGGCGTTACCAAGGCGGCCATCGAACCGGTCTGGTACCTGCCCGGGATCGCGGCCCGGCTCGGTATTCGCGAACCTGACCTGCGGCGCCATCTGTACGAGCAGGCCGGCGGCATGTTTTCCGAACTGGTCACCCGCCCGGATCTGAAACTGTTTCTGCCGCCCATCGGCGGCCAGACCGTTTACTGCATCGGCGATCTGCAAGCCATTACTGATCCGAAGCGCAAAGTTGCCTGCCGGGTCCACGACGAGTGCAACGGCTCGGATGTCTTCGGATCGGACATCTGCACCTGCCGGCCGTATCTGGCCCACGGCATCGAGGTGTGCATCGAGACCGCACAGCGTGGCGGCGTCGGTCTGATCGTATACAATCGCAAGGAAGGCCGCGCCCTCGGCGAAGTCACCAAGTTTCTGGTCTACAACGCGCGCAAGCGCCAACAGGGCGGTGACCGGGCGGAAACCTATTTCGAGCGCACCGAATGTGTCGCCGGGGTGCAGGATATGCGATTCCAGGAATTCATGCCCGATGTCCTGAACTGGCTGGGTGTCAACCGGATCGATAAGTTCGTGTCCATGAGCGATATGAAATATGACGCCATCACCCGCCAGGATATCGAGATCATGGAACGAATATCCATCCCCGATGAGTTGATCCCGGAGGATGCCAGTGTCGAAATGGATGCGAAAAAGGCGGCCGGCTACTTTACTGAAAACCCCGTCAGCGAAGAGGAACTGAAGGTGGCCAAGGGACGTGGTTTCGACAACTGAGGCGGGCTGCGCCGAGGATCAGGCACTCCAGGCCCTGGAAACCCTCCACCAGGCCCGGGCCGTGCGCGAACGGGCGACGGAAATTCTTGCCGCTGCGGAACGTGGCGGCCTCAGTCATTTCACCGTTCACCCGCAACAATTGCCGGTGGTTGCCGAACAGGTGGCGGCCCTGTGCCGGGAACGATTTCCAGATCTGGATATTCCCCTGCACAGCCGCTGGCGGCATTTTCAGAGCGGCGGGGTGGATCGCTGGAAACAATTACAGTCATCGTTTCAGGACACGGACAGCCGCGCCCGGGCGGCCTTCGACCTGGTCATCACCAGCGTACTGCTGGATGCCGGCGCCGGCATGGCCTGGCGTTATGCGGATTCGGATTCCGATCTGCTCCTGTCGCGTTCCGAGGGACTGGGGGTGGCAAGCTTTACCCTGTTCACCAGCGGTGGCCTGTCGAGTGATCCGGGCTCACCACTGCAGGCGGACGCCGAAGGGCTGATGGCGGTGGACGCAGCCACCATCGAGCAGACCTTCCAGGTTCGCACGAACAACCCACTGATTGGCGTCCCGGGCCGAGTGTCCTTGCTGAACAATCTCGGCAGAATTCTGCGTAGTATGCCGGAACTGTTCCCAACGGATCATCCGCGACCCGGGGATTTGTATGATGTCTTGAAGGCACAGGCCAGCGCTGCCACCGCCGGCGCTGAACTGAGTCTGCCCGCGGCAGCGGTACTGAATACCGTGCTCAGGGCTTTTTCCGGGATCTGGCCGGGGCGCCTGAGCCTGGCGGGGCGCAATCTCGGGGATGTCTGGCGGCACCCGGCTATCGTGCGCATTGATCCCAGCAATGGCCTGATGCCATTTCACAAACTGTCCCAGTGGCTGAGCTATTCTCTGGTTGAGCCCTTGCAGGAGGCGGGTATTGAGATTATTCGTCTCGACGAATTGACCGGCCTCGCGGAATACCGCAATGGTGGCCTGTTCATCGACTACGGCGTGCTGGGCCTGCGTGATGACGGCGCTCTTAGCCGCGAACACCCGGCGGACTCGGAACTGGTGGTCGAGTGGCGGGCGCTGACCGTAGCCCTGCTGGATCGGCTGGCGCCTTTGGTCCGCGAAAACCTGGGAGTCACATCCAAACAGCTGCCCTTGGCAAAAATACTCGAGGGCGGCACCTGGCTGGCCGGGCGCAACATCGCCCGGCAGCGGCGCGAGGACGGTGGCCCACCACTGCGTATCATCAGCGACGGCACCGTGTTTTAAACGCTTCAACGCACAAGGATTAGCAACATGTCGAAGGTCACCGTAGTCGATCACCCCCTGGTCAAACACAAACTGACCCTGATGCGCCGCAAGGAAACCAATACCGCGAAATTTCGCCAGTTGTTGCGCGAAATTTCCATGCTCCTCGGCTATGAAGTCACCCGGGATCTACCGCTTGAAACCCGCAGCATTGAAACCCCCATCATGGAAACCAAAGCCTCGGTGTTATCCGGCAAGAAATTGGCCTTGATTTCGATTCTGCGCGCCGGGAACGGCCTGCTCGATGGCATACTCGACCTGGTCCCCTCGGCGCGGGTCGGTCACGTTGGCCTGTACCGGGACCCACACACTCTTGTGGCGGTGGAATATTATTTCAAGGTACCCGAATCCCTGGCCAACCGCCCGGTCATTGTCGTCGATCCCATGCTGGCAACCGCCAACTCTTCCATCGCCGCCGTTGACCGGCTCAAAGAAGCCGGTGCCCAGCACATCAAGTTCGTCTGCCTGCTGGCCGCTCCCGAGGGCATCAAGGCCTTTCAGGAAGCCCACTCGGACGTGGATATCTTCACCGCCGCCATTGACGAAAATCTCAACGATCACGGTTACATCGTGCCCGGGCTCGGGGATGCGGGTGATCGAATGTACGGCACCAAGTAGAAAATCGTTACAAGCAGGCGCCATAGGCTTACAGATTGAGATACGGGATTGATAAGTTGAAAAAACATCCCATTTAAATCCTGGAACAGCCCAAATATGGAGCGGCAAATGAAAAAAGTACTGGTTGCCATTGATATCGCGAGAGAACGCGGCAACGACGAAGTTCTTGAATCGGCCCGAAAAATCACTACTGCCATGGATGGTTCGCTGGTCATGCTGTACGTTCTCGAACCGACCCCCGGCTATATCGCCACCCAAATCCCCCAGGATGTACTGGAGCAACGGAAATCGCAGGCGGAACAAGCCGTGCGGGATCTCGCGGTGCGCCACAATGTGCCCGACGCGGTGATTCGCGAAGGTGCTCCCGCGACCGAGATTCTGGAATACGCCGGCGAAATCAAAGCGGATCTGATCGTACTGTATTCTCATGATCCGGATATGACGGATTACTTCATTGGTTCTGTCGCCAGCCGGGTGGTCCGGCACGCGCATTGTTCCGTGCATGTGCTACGCCATCATAAGGAGTAACGTGTAGAGCCAGGATAACAAGGGGAATGGGCAGAATTCCCATTCCCGGGAGTTGCTCATGGCCAGTTTAAAACCAACCACCAGACTGCAGACCCACGAGGTTATCAATCAACCTCCGGTACTCGAAAATATCAACCTATACAATTTTGATGCGGCTTTGAACGAAGCCGTTAACCGTGAGGGTGGCGGTTGGGCGGCAGCCAGCCTACATGCTCTGGGGGAGCGTGTAGGGTCTGCAGAGGTTCAGGAATGGGCCGAGCAGGCAAATCGTAACCCACCGCAACTCAGAGCCTTTGATCGATTCGGGCAGCGAATCGATGAAGTCGAGTTTCACCCTGCCTACCACCGACTCATGGCGCTCGGCATCGAACACGGGATCAGTGCCTGCGCCTGGACGGCCGACCAGGGTGGCCATGTCACCCATTCGGCAATGCTGTACCTGATGACTCTGGCGGATCCGGGGGTCTGTTGCCCGATGTCCATGACCTATGCGGTAATCCCGACATTGCGCTATAACAGCGCCATCGCAAACGAATGGGAACCGCGCATACTCGCTGCGCGCTATGACCAAAGTGTGCGGCCCGCCGATGAAAAATCGGGCGTGACTCTGGGTATGGCGATGACCGAAAAGCAGGGCGGGTCTGATCTGCGCAGCAACACCACGCGCGCCACCCCGCTACCCGCCGATGGAGCCTTCGAACTCGTCGGCCATAAATGGTTTTGTTCCGCGCCGATGTCCGATGCGTTCCTCAGCCTCGCCACTACGGATGCCGGCCTGTCGTGTTTCCTGGTGCCGAGATGGCGGCCCGACGGAACTCGCAATGCCATTCAGATCTTGCGCCTGAAGGACAAGCTGGGAGATCGCTCGAATGCTTCCAGCGAAATCGAGTATCACGGCGCCTGGGCCAGGCTCATCGGCGAACCCGGGCACGGCATTCGCACAATTATCGAGATGGTGCAGGGAACACGCCTGGATTGCATGATCGGTTCCACCGCCTTGATGCGCGCCACCCTGACCCACGCGCTGTGGCATTGCACCCATCGGCGTGCGTTCGGCAGCGAATTGATCAAACAGCCCGCCATGGCGAAGGTGCTGGCCGATCTCGTTATCGAGCAGGAGGGCGCCGTGGCGATGTCATTCCGGGTGGCGCGTGCCTTCGATGACGCCCACTCGAGTGAGCAGGCAGGTGCCCTTGCGCGTATTCTCACGCCGATCGCCAAATACTGGATTTGTAAACGAGCCCCCGGCTTCGTTTACGAGGCCATGGAGTGCCTGGGCGGCGGCGGCTATGTCGAGGAGTCACCGCTACCCAGGTTGTTCCGGCAAGCGCCGGTCAACAGCATCTGGGAGGGCTCGGGTAACATTATCGCCCTCGATACATTGCGGGCACTCAAGCGTGAGCCGCGGGTACTGGACGCATTACTCGCAGAGCTGGAACCCGCACGTGGCGCCGACCGGTATCTGGATGCAAAAATCGAGTCGTTAAAAAAACTGCTGGGCGCCGGCGAGCTGGACGATGCCTCGGCACGCTACTGCGTCGAATCCATGGCGCTTGCCTGCCAGGGCGCAATCCTGTTTAAGACGGCGCCATCCTACCTGGCCGAAGCCTTCGCCGAGACTCGGCTGAGGGCAAATCCAAGCTTCACTTACGGAGCCTTCAGGGGTGCAATCGATACCGCGGTGCTCATTTCGCGCGCATCACCAGCAAATTAGAGTCAAGCGGTCAGCGGTCTCTCAGCTTCCTTTGGTGATGACGAGCTCGGGTATCCGACCGTGCAGAATACTTGGATTGAGGTCAAGCCGCTTCGCTGCGCCCTGCGGCTCCCCGATCAATTGACCGTCCTGTTCATGGCCATGCTGACGTCTATTCAGCATAATCCGGTCATCCGTATGTCCTACCAAGGACTCGTGGCAAACGGAAAACACAAAAAAGTTTCGCTCACGGCCTGTATACGAAAGATGATTACCATCCTCAATACCATGCTGAGAGATCAGTCACCATGGAGAGAAAAATATACCTGACAGGTTGACTTTGAATCACAGTCGCTTGTTAGGCAGCCAGTACTTCGGCAGCATGGTGCTCACTCCAAGTCTGGATCGGCACTGCTAACCGCAGCTCGCAATAGCGCATGGTCTTTGGTGGCGCTCCGCACCAACTCAGCTATCTCCTCAAGGACTGAGTGATCGCGGCAGTAGACGTACATATTGTCCGCCTCGGCGCCCGTTTCGATCGTCTGACAGTGCTCGGGCATTCGCATCCGAACTAGGGAGCGAAGGAGAGGCTCCCAGGTATGGCCACCCCCTTGAAGCTGAAGTTCTTCAAAGACCCGATTGGTGTCATCGTCAGTCTCAGTCAGCAGCTGTAAACAGGCACCGAAAACTGGCCCACCCCAAAAGAGCACAAAGACTACGTTGCGTTGCTGTTCGATAAAATCACAGCCGTACAGGGTTCGGATTTGTGATTCATCGACCGGTAGTTTGTCGAACTCAAAGCTGTCCAGCCCCTTGGGAACCGGGAAACGGGCCTGGGTCATGCGGTAACGGATGGAGCGGGCGCTGCGTTCGCCGACCTCAATTTGCAGCAACTCCTCGATAATGATCTCGACGCTTTGGCGCCGTTTACACCCGGCCGCCAGAACTTCGTCGTAGGCTTTTGGTATGCCGACGAACTTGAGCGTCTTCATCAGAGCCATGATCTCACCGCGTGGCATGGGGCAGCTCCTGACGGAAACGGTCGTAGCGGGCACAATCGGCCACCGGGGGCTCGGCCAGCTTCAGGTGTGCCGGGGTTTCAACGGCCTCAGGCTCGCGTTCCTGTGTGCCGCGGCTGAGCAGGTTGAGAACGACATCGCGGCTGACCGAACCCGACAGCAGGGCCTGGTCACAAGCGCTGGCCACCGTTTCCAGCCCATAGACCGGGACACTGGCAAGAATGTCAACGAACTGCCGGTCCCAGTCCGCAAACCGCTTCAGGGCGTTCAGGGTTCCTTGCAGAGCACGTGGCAGGTCCCAATGCTTGAACGGCGCGCCATTACGCAAGGCCCCCGGCTTGCGCTCCAATACCGGCAAGTAGTGCCAGGGGTCGAAGACCATCTGGTCGCGCCCGAAGCTGCGCGGATGCTCGCCGATGCACTGGCCCTGGTGGAGTACGACAATCCGTGCGGCATAGCTCCTGAGCTGAACCGTTCGTCCGACAGCCGTACAGGCGACGCTGTAGCGGTTAGGGTCAAAATTTACCAGGGCCGTGGAACTCACGCGCACATCGCGCTCGGCATAACCGCCGAAAGGGCGCTGGACGGCCAGCAAGGCGGCACGTTCTTGCTCGAACACGGTCCACACCGTCTGGTCCTTGAATACCGGGTGGGGTTGGGACCTGGCCCAGGCCAGACAATCGGCCATCAACTCCTCGTTGAGCCCCTGCAGGTCTTGCGCTTTGCGTTGTGGGGTAAACAGCCGCCGGCGAACCGTGCGCACCTGGTTTTCCACCTGGCCTTTCTCCCAGCCGGCGGCCGGGGTGCAGGCCACCGGCTCAAACAGATAATGTGAGCACAACTCCTCGAAGCGCCGGTTAAAATCACGCTCCTTGCCGCGCAGAATGCGGGTGACCGCCGTCTTCATGTTGTCGTACAGACCGCGCCGGCAGGCGCCGCCAAAGAAGGCAAAGGCGCGGTTATGCGCGTCGAACACCATCTCCTGGCTCTCGCGCAGATAGGCGATGGTCAAAAAGAACCGGCTGTGGCATAAACTGATGTGGGCCATCTTGATCGCCGTGTTTACACCACCGAGCTGTGCCGTCTCGTGGCTCCAGTCAAACTGGAAGGCATCTCCGGGGTCAAAACACAACGCAATATAAGCATCCGTGGGGCGTGCACTGGTGGTCGCGGCGCCAAGCCTTTACGAAGCGTCGTACGCTGTCCTATCCGCCCCGGTAGCCTTCGCCTTGCAAACCCTCCTACAGCCGTTGAGCAGTACGCCGTTGTTTGACCGGCAACGCCTTGTCGACCTCCTGCCAGGCTGAAAGCGCCTCGACGAAAGCGCCCAGCACCGGCCTGGGCACCGTCTCGCGGCGATACTCAAATCGACTCTGGTCGCTACGCAGCACCTTGCGCACGGTGTTCCGCGACAGGCTCAAATCACGTGCAATCTGCCGGATCGATTTGTGCCCACCTCGGGCTGCCAAACGTATCTTTCTGATCGTCTCCGCCGTCAACATCTCCTGAAAAACTCCTGGGCGTAATAACGCCAGGGAGCATCGCTGAAGGTGGGTCATTTTTGCATGCCGATTTACACCGGCGATTCGAAACCATGCCGGGGTTGACGATCAGGTCAATCGTCATATTGAACAGACGCCGGACGCGTGGGATCTGGGTAGCGGTTCATGTGCGTTCGTAGATCGCCGGCGGACCCGCGAGGCGCTTAACGGGATTCAAAACAAGGTGTAAATGAATGGCGCCACAGCCGAACCTTGGGCCACAATAATGAGACCACCGAGGATCAACATGACTGCGATGATGGGGGCGAGCCAAAATTTCTTTCGCTGGCGCATGTATTGCCAGAGATCTCCAAGAAAGTCGAGCATTAGAACGGGTTCTCCAGATTCTCTTTGTCATGTTTGGTGCTATCGATGCGATAGCTCGTTGCGTTTTTGTCGTAGCTTCTTCGCAAAGGGTCTTTGCCTAATAGTCTGAGGCCGAAACCAAGCGGCATAATGGCAATAAAGAATAAAACACCCATGATCAGGGGGGTGGTGATCTTATTCAGCAGCAGGCCGAATCGCATCCAGTTCCGATACACGGGCTTCAATGAAGCGGGGGCGATCAGTGCCCAGATCCCCAGAATCCCGAAAATAACCCAGGGCCAGACTGGAATGACCGAATCCAGCAACCACGGAAAAAACAAGCCGAAAAGACCGGCGATGATGGCCCCGGTCGTCAGGCCGAAACTGCGCAAACCCTTTCGATCAAGCTCCGGAATGGCGTGTATTGCGCTCATCAATCCAGCTCAAACTCATCTTTCCAGGAATCGTCCTGCTGCCATTCAGGCTGATCGCTCTTTGCCAGCAGGTAATTCTCGATTACGAGGTAATCCATTTCCGTGCGCATGAAGCAGCGGTACGCATCTTCCGGCGAGCCGACAATCGGTTCGCCCCTGACGTTGAACGAGGTGTTGACCAGAAGGCCGCAACCGGTCCGTTCATTGAAGGCACTCAACAGGCGGTGGTAACGGGGGTTGGTGTCGGCATGAACGGTCTGTATTCGCGCCGAGTAATCCACGTGCGTGATGGCGGGAAGCTCGGAGCGCTTGAGGTTGAGTTTTTCAATTCCAAACAGCTTTTTCTGTTCGTCGTCGAGTTCGATGCGCAGATCCTCGCGCACGGGGGCGACGATCAGCATGTAGGGACTGGAGCGATCCTGCTCGAAGTAATCCGCCACCCGTTCCGCCAGAACCGAGGGTGCGAATGGCCTGAACGATTCCAGGTACTTGATCTTCAGGTTCATGACCGATTGCATCTTCGCGCTTCTGGCGTCACCGATAATGGAACGCCCGCCCAGCGCCCGCGGGCCGAATTCCATACGGCCCTGGAACCAGCCGACGACGTTTTCGCGCTCGAGCAACTCCGCCAGCCGGTCGAAAAGCGTTTCGTCACCCAGTAGCTGGTACTTCGCCCCCAGCTCGTCGAGCTGGGCGCTGATCTGATCCTTGTCGAAGCGTGGTCCCAGGTAGGCGCCGCTCATGGAGTCCGAGCCGTTTACAACTCGCTTGGGTTTGCGATACTCGTTCCAGACCAGCGCAGCCGCACCCAATGCCCCGCCCGCGTCGCCGGCGGCGGGCTGAATCCAGATGTCCTCGAAGGGACCCTCACGCAGGATGCGGCCATTGGCCACGCAGTTCAGTGCCACACCACCGGCCAGGCACAGGTAGCGTTCATCCGTTTCCCGATGCAGCGTGCGGGCAAGGCGCAGTACGACTTCCTCGGTCACCTGCTGTATGGAGGCGGCGATGTCCATCTCCTTTTGCCGGATTTGCGTTTCCGCCGTGCGTGGATTATCGCCGAATAATTCGTGGAATTGATCGGTGGTCATGGTCAGCCCGGTACAGTAGTCGAAATACTGCATGTCGAGGCGGAAGGTGCCGTCTTCCTTGAGGTCGAGCAGGTTGTCGAGTATCAATTGTGTATAGATGGGCTCTCCGTAAGGAGCCAGGCCCATCAGCTTGTATTCGCCTGAATTGACCTTGAAGCCGGTGTAGTAGGTGAATGCCGAATACAGTAAACCGAGCGAGTGTGGAAAATCGATTTCCCACAGGGGAGTCAACTCGTTGCCGTTTCCGATCCAGGCGGTGGTCGTCGCCCATTCTCCGACCCCGTCGAGACAGAGCACGACGGCCCTTTCATACGGGCTTGGATAAAATGCCGAGGCGGCATGCGATTGGTGGTGGCCCGCAAAAAGCAATTTGGGCAATTGCTGTTTTTTGCAGTCGGCCAAGGTCGACAGCTCGGTTTTGAGCGTGCTTTTGAGATAGAGCTTTTCCTTGAGCCAGATCGGCATGGCGGCAAGGAAGGAAAGGAAGCCCTTGGGGGCGTAGCTTAAATAGGTTTCGAGCAGGCGCTCGAACTTGATCAGCGGTTTGTCGTAGAAAACCACATAGTCGAGTTGAGTCAGATCCAGGCCGGCTTCGGAGAGGCAATACTCGATGGCGTGGGATGGAAATTTCGAGTCGTGTTTCTTGCGCGAGAAACGCTCTTCCTGGGCTGCGGCAATGATCGCGCCGTTCTGGACCAGGGCCGCGGCGCTATCGTGGTAGTAGGCGGAAATGCCTAGGATATTCGTGGGCTGATCGTAACCGGCCATTCTGAAGCGTTATTTTCTATTGGCTGAAAATCTTTATCCTACTCCTCATCGAGAACGTTTACACCGCGATGGAGAGAACCATGACGACAACCAGAACATTGACTCAGCCCAGGCGGGTGCGCCGCAGTAAAGACGAGTGGCGCCAAATCTTCGCCCGTTTTGAACGCAGCGATCAAACCATTGAACAATTCTACGCTCAGCAGGGCCTGGCGTTGAGCACCTTCAGCCGCTGGCGCCAAAGACTGCGCACCGATTGCCGGGAAGCTGTTCAAGGTTCACCAGAAGCAGTCTTTGTCGAGTTATCGCGAGGTGATGCGCCATGCGCAGTAACGTCCCCGTGGGATGTGGAACTGCAACTGGGCAATGACATTTTCTTACGCTTGCGCCAATCACCATGCTGAGCGTAATGCCGGGCCGGCGGATCTGGTTGTGTACCGAGCCGACCGACATGC
>Ga0114931_10004940_pt1 | contig 16564 bp, 20 predicted proteins | sample 2SBtaG_FD_89579 | JGI IMG/M metagenome (GOLD analysis project Ga0114931, IMG submission 89579) | Deep subsurface microbial communities from Kolumbo volcano to uncover new lineages of life (NeLLi) - 2SBTROV14_V59a metaG | ecosystem: Environmental > Aquatic > Marine > Volcanic | place: Kolumbo...
CATGCTCGACAACTTGAGCAGCCGTCAAATCCTGGCGGGTGGTGATATAAAAGAAATAACGGATGTCATCAAAAAGGACCTGCTCACCCTGCTCATGACTCAGATTCTTACGAACGATAATAGGGGGTACTACTCCCCGGCACTTGTTCTAGGACTAGTTTGCGTAAACCGGCGAGGGTGCTTGTTCCGAATCCTCAATCTGACTATCGGATAGGGCTTTGTCAAGATTGAGGGACGCCGCACCTGTGTTTTTGACACATCGCCACTTGTCGGTAATCACCGCCTGCGCAAATGGGCCGCACGTTTCATAGCTGTGGCCGCCGCAGCTATCGAACGCATAGGAGCATTCCGTCGTCCGGGTTCCACACCCGCCTTTACAGGTGCAGCCGCGACCGTGGTCGTTGCTGTTGTGTTCGCTGCCGCACGAGGCGACGCTTTCCCACTTTCCGTTGTTACACTGGACCAGAGAGTTGCCGTTGCAGTCATAGGCGCCGTCCGGCGCCATGGAGGAAGCGCAGTTGCCAAGCCATGGGCAACTGCTACCGTCGGAACTGCCACCGCTGCCACTATCAGGGCAGCCAACAAGAAAAATCGAATAAATGACACAGATTGCCGCGCAAGCTACATATTTCATGTTTTGCCTCCCTTTAAGGACACACCTGGGATTATTGGGCGCAGTTTCGATTGCCTGTTTAATCAGGACACACGCTATCCCGAAAAGGATTAATGCGATGCGCAGCGGCTGCGCTTATCCTGAATCCCTGAATCAACACAAAATTGTATTGAAACATAGGCTTAAGTTCGGTTGCGCCGAAATCCCATTGACAAACATCAAACGGGTTTTGCGCTTACCGGGATAACGGTGCGGATGGGTGGGTGTTTAAATCATTGGGTTGACATGGGTTGAGTGTTATTTCCTTCGAGCCGGATGTTAAGCCTGGATCCTAAGTCAGCCAGACTGGCTCGGCTATGTCAAAAATTTTCGTCGCGCGGATGAGCCGTTGACACCGCAACGGACGCAAACATACTGAATGTTGAGGAGCCTGCGGGGCGACCGTGTTGTCGATTCAGCATCTTAGCAAACCGCGGTAGATTATGTATGAAATAGCCGGGCTGGTGCCCTGTTACAGAAGTTCGCGCAATACATACGCATGCTTGGCGAAGGTAGCGAGGGGAAAGCGCCGGTTGGTTTTCTCGAAACCCGGTGCGCCGGCTTTGATAATCCCGTATGCGCTTTTCCCGGAATAGACGTGGGTATCACATTCACACGATGGTCAGCATCACCATGGCGGAGGGATCAGGTTTAACTTTATATAAATTGCATACTGAATTGTATACTTGCCAATTTCTGCATAACAACAATAAAACCCACAAAGTGGATTATCCAATAAGGCTAAGCTAAACTTCACGAGTACAGCAATCAGAATCAAAAGGGTCAGAGCAATGGATGTCTTAGCGGAGTGGCAAAAACGACTCAATCCAAAACGCCGTAAGGACAAAGCGTGGAGTGACAAAAAGGTCGGCAAGACGCCTGCAAAAGGGGGCGGGGAGTTGCGCACGGAAATCGAGCGCGATCATGACCGAATTCTTTTTTCCACACCGGTACGTCGGTTGGCGGACAAAACCCAAGTATTCCCCTTGGAGCGAAACGATAGTGTTCGCAGCCGATTGATCCACTCCATTGAAGTTTCCAATCTTGCGCGAAGTATCGGTACCACCATTGCCTTTTCGGGCGAAATTGAGGACCACGAAACGCTCAATATAAAGCGCAACATACCCGCCATGCTGGCAGCCATTGGTATTGCGCATGATTTGGGTAATCCGCCCTTTGGTCATCAAGGTGAAAATGCTATTCGAAGTTGGTTTGAAAAGCATCCTGACGTTTTGGAGCACGCAGACCTTACCGAAGCCATGAAAAATGATTTTCATTTTTTTGAAGGCAATGCACAAACCTTAAGGTTATTGACGCGGCTTCAATTACTGAATGATGACTACGGATTAAATGTCACCTATGGCACCCTGGCTGCCTTGATGAAGTACACGGTACCTTCGAATAAAATCGAGCAATCCCATATTGCCAGCAAGAAGAACGGCTTTTTTCAGTCCGAAGCAACAATTGTCGAAGAGATATGGCGCGAGACCGGTTTAGGACAGGGTAAGCGTCATCCGCTTACCTATATCATGGAGGCCTGTGATGATATCGCGTATTCGGTATTGGATGCTGAAGACGCCGTTAAAAAAGGTTTGGTGTCGTTTTCCGACCTTGTTGCGTTTTTAAATCATTACGGTGAGAATGACCCGGTTATTCGGCAGGTTTGCGAATTGTCCTATGCAAAACACAATGACTATCGGCAGGAGTCATTATCACCAGGGGAATTAAACGATATCTCCATGCAAATGTTTCGGGTGTATGCCATCGGCGCGATGATGCAGGAGGCCATCCAAACCTTTTACAGGGAACAAAAGCCCCTTTTACGGGGAAACTACGCCCACGATTTGCTTGAAAAATCAGGTGCTGAAAAATTACGCAAACTCCTTAAGAAATTTGATCGAATTCATGCTTACCGGCACCGCGCGGTGTTGGAAATCGAATTGACCGGTTATAATGTGATATCCGGTTTGATGGACTATCTTTGGATGGGTATACACGATCGCGTGGATTACGATGATCCGAAATCGGATAGGAATTCACCATTTACAGCCTATATCTACAGTAGAGTATCAGAGAATTACCGTCGTGTATTTGAAAAACAAAGCAATATGCCCATGCGTTATCGAGAATTGCAACTGCTGACGGATATGATTGCCGGAATGACCGATTCTTACGCGATAACACTTTTGACCGAACTGAAAAAACACGATGATCGAAGACAACCATACCATGGTTCCCAATAAAGAGGCCCTGAAAAAGCGAATTATTCGGTTTTTTCGGTCTACCTCGCTACAGCGCGATCAAGTCAATGAAGTCGTAACAAATCTTTGCCGGCTGGGGGAGGTGGCGCTGTTTGGAGGAATGATCAGGGATTTGTGCTTTGAAACCAATTGGACCTTTTATTCCGATGTGGACATTGTCGTCAATATCGGCGATGGCAACAAACTCACCGAAATCCTCGGCAACTATAATCACCGTCGAAATGCCTATGGCGGATTCCGTATCCATCTCGGCAAATGGTCTATGGATGTTTGGAATTTGGCCGATACATGGGCGTTTGCAAATAATCATGCACAATGCCAAGGATTCCACAGCTTAGTCCGGACCACTTTTTTTAATTGGGATGCAATTGTGTTTGAATTAAACAGTGGAACATTTCATTGCCATCACGACTATTTTGATAACCTCAACCATCGTTTCCTGGATATTAATCTGCAGGCAAACCCCAATGTACTTGGTACGGTGGTGCGCACATGGCGGTTTTTGGAACTCAAGCGCGCTAAAATTTCAAAACGGCTTGCCGTGTATCTGTCAGAACATACCCAACTGTTTGGAACAGATCGAGTCTTTGATTATGAGAAAGCCGGCTATCATTTCCCGTGCATGACAAAAGCCAGGCTGGAAGAAAGCTATACCCGCTTGGTCGAGTATATAGACGCCGATGGTGATGAATTATTTGAGCTGTCCCATGACCTGCAAGAGAGTTTGTTTGGTTAGCATGTTATCGAATTAGCAGTCTCTCCCTATGCCTGGGGCCTGTAACGATTTATTTGTACTACCGCCAGCCCATAGCGCCAAGTTTCTCAATGTGATGAACATCTGTAATTTGCATTATAATCCTGCGGAGGAACAGACCGGTATTCAAACCAACTGAACTACCGTTTATTTTCGCCTAATGTGGAACTTATTGTTCTCAACCATTCAAGAATTGACTCGCTAAAACCGTTTGCATCTTCACTGCGCAAAATCTGTGACACACCCGAATTTTCAAACCCACAAAACCGCTACAATAGTCGCGAGCCCGTTGAAACCCGCTTGTTTATGCGTGATGCCGATGCCTGGGGTGGCTACTCGTTTGCGTGGCGGTATGATAAGGATGGCAATCCGGTGATACCCCGCGGGATTTGTGCTGTCGTGTTACGGCGTAATCATCGTTGGACTTTTTCAAACCATCGCACCGTGCCTATAACTTAAATGTTTGACGGAGCTTATGAAAATCATGCGGTGACATCGGGCTGCCCGACTACGAGTTTTGGTTTGGGCTGATACAGACTGCTTACGGTAAATCGAATGCTTCAATGCATCAAGTCAAAGCGGGCGCAAATCTCTGCACAGCGTTGTTTGGCATATTGGGACGCGGAAAAAATGGCATCACAACGCACCGGAACCACCATCGGGTCAACACCTTGCAGCAAGTAAGTTTGGTATAATTGCCTGGCACTCATTCCGCTTCGGTAGCCGCTAAATAAGCTGGCGTCCACCAGAGCTTTGGCCACATCCACGGCATCGTCGTATTGGCTGAATTCGCTGCTGATTTCCTGCTCCTTGAAAGAAACATCATCAGCGCCTTGTTGCTCCTGAACAAAAACGGTATAAGTTGACATGCGTGCATCCTGGCTGCGTTTAAATCCTTACCCGGTGTGTCGTGTAAAAATTGGAAAAACTTTAATTAAGTTATTGAAATATATTGATTTTTATTGCGTCAAAATAGTATCGCAACAATGATTTGTTGAGCTAACTCATGGATAGGTATAGTGTCACGCGGGTTTGCAGCACGGCTATGTGAGCATGAATTATTTCTAATTTGTTTATGAATAGAGAGTCCAGATCCTGGTTTACCGGATATGTTTGCGCGCGTATAACGCCATATTTTACGGTGATGCCACGATATGCCGTCCCTTCAATGGACCGGCGTGCGACGGAATTGTGTATCAGGGTTGGGTGATGCATGGTGGCTTACCATCAGCCATAAGTCTTGGTTTTTCTCATAGACATTGGTGGCAAACATTTGCGCTCTCTGTTTGCTGTGTATGACGGTGATGTCCTCGACCAGGATATGGACACATAGGGTGGCGGAACAAAATTCCTTGCGCCGTTCAATACGAAATTGCATCGGTGGTGCTTGCGCGAACAAGTCAATCCAGCTTTGCTTGATCACCGATACACCTTGTATGCGCTTACCCATCGGATGAATACACTCAATTTCTTCTGCGTCTTTCCACACATTCATCATGGCTTCAATGTCTTGTTGGGTAAAAGCCAGATAAAAAGCCTGTTCGGCATCTGTGACGCTGGTAAAATTTTGGTCCATGGTGCATTCCTGTCAATTAAAATTATTTATTACAATTTGAAAATAAGCCTTACACTATAACCTATTTTAATGTCTAATTAAGGTTTTTTCTAAACTGGACGATAACCTTCCCTGCCGCGTACCAGGGTCGAGTTTTTGTCACCACGGTGTCAATTAAAATTGTTTTATCGTCAAGACATTTAGTGAGCTTGTGTCGGTTGCCGTGGTTTTGGAGTCAAAAACACGGCGTATGAAAGGTCGGCCATTCAAATAAAAAATACTTGTTATTCTTTTCAATCATTCGGTGATAAATTGTTCCCAGTTCCCACACCCACAATTAAACAATCCCTGAGGACTGCCATGACTGTTGAAAATGAAGTGATTCGCGAGCGTCGCGCCGACTCCCATCAGAAAATTCAATCCCTGGTTACGGCAAGGACAAAAACATTGTCACTTTATTCTCGATTTGCCTCCTTGCAACCGTTTAACGAGCGTAAAGACATGGCGGGTAAATTACAGCGGTTTTGCCAGGCATTGATCGACTATACCGCCAGTGCGCATTTTACCCTTTACAAGTACATTGATGAGAATAAAGAACGGCGAAAAAACGTAATTGATGTGGCCCACGAGGTTTATCCGTGTATTGTTGAAAGTACCCAGGTGATACTGGATTTCAATGATAAATACGACAGCGAAACCCACTGCGAGGATTTGAGTGGATTAGCCGCTGATTTATCCGGGCTGGGTGAAGCACTTGCCGACCGAATCGAGATGGAAGACCGTTTAATCGATGCATTAACCCGGCGTCGCTGATGGTCATTGGCGCAGAATCAATGTGTCTTCGCGCTGTGTGAATTCCAAGTATTTTAAGAAACTCATACCCACTAATACCGTATCGTCAACCGCCGGGTATAACGACGCTTTTACATTCCTCAATCTGATGTCGCCGATACGAATATCGGTAATGGTCGTGGCATAGCCTTTGGCCATGCCATTGGCGGTGATCATTTCCACGGATCGTCCTTTGTGTATTCCCAGTTGCCGCGCCAAATGTTGTGGGACGGCGACATTGCTGGCGCCGGTGTCCAGCATGATTTCCACGGGGTGACCGTTGATATGGCCTGTCGCCAGATAATGTCCTTGACGATTACTGCGAAGCGTGACTTCACGGGTTCCATCCGCTCGTACAGAGGACTGGACCTGTTGGTTGGGATTTTTCTCCCGCTCCAGGTAGTCGTTGAAAAAATAGCCGGCGATAGCCAAAACAAGTATCCATGTGGCTACACTGAACCACGTACCCACAATATGGGATTGGTCTTGCGTTTGTTGGGGCATTGTATTTACTGCAAGTGGCTTAGGCGGTTGCGTTTGTCAAATTGCTTGCGAAGAAATTCCATTTGGTCAGCAAGAATCTTGCGGTTGCATAGCGCCAGATATTCCGCCCAATTGGGAACATAAGGTACGGCCAGTAACGGCATACCGGCTTCCTCGGGAGTTTGATTGCCCTTGGCGGTATTGCAGGATCGGCAGGCGCTAACCACGTTAGGCCAGCTATCGGCACCTCCGCGCGACATGGGAATGATATGATCCCGGGTGAGCAAGCGGTTGGTGACGGATCTACCACAATACATGCACAGATAGGCGTCGCGTATAAACAGTTCCCGGTTGGTCAGAGGAGGGGCGGTTTCGTTTTTCTGGTAGTGGAAGGCGGTGTGGCCTTTGACTGCGATGATGGAGTTTACAACCATGCTGGAGCGTTCACCGGTGAGACGGCTGGTGCCACCGTAAAAAGTAAAATTACGGTCGCCGGCGGTCCAAGCCACGCGTTCCCTGGAGTAAAGGCAGGCCGCGGTTTGCCATGGAATCCATGCCAAGGGCTTGCCGTAAATATCAAGGCGCAGAATTAAAGCCATATCGCTACTTCAAAGTTGTTGTAGGATTTTTAGCCAGCCGCTGCTGGCTGAGCTAAAATAAACCAATAATCGGGGGCTTGCAAGTCGTGCTTCTATGTTTGGACATAAATTTGCATGTTTGGTTCGTTATCATTTTTAGTGTTATAGTATTTTTGATTTAAAATCATAAAGTTACGGTTTTATCTGCGGCGAATCACATTTAAAGGGCAGGTGTTGTTGCAGGTCGTTCATATAGCGGCGCATCATGGTCGACTCCTGCTGGACGTGTTCATGGATAAGGCGGTGAAAAGTGGGGTGGGCAAGTCTGTGCATTGACCAGGTCGCTGTTGGGCGGAATCCCCGCCTGACTTTATGTTCGCCCTGTGCACCCGGTTCAAAATGCTTTAGCCCATGCCGGATACAGTACTCAATTCCCTGATAATAACAAAGTTCGAAGTGAAGGCTATGATAGTCGTCTTCACTTCCCCAGTGCCGGCCATACAAGGTTTGGTCGCTGCGAAAACATATGGCGGCGGCAATCGGCCGGTCCTTCAGCCAGGCGAAAAAAACCACGAACCGTTCTTTAAGGGTTTGGCCTACGTGTTGAAAGAAAGCCTGATTCAATGTATCCCAACCGCCTTTTTCGAGAAATGTTTTTTGGTAAAAGTGGGCCAGCACGGGCCACAGGGCGTCGTCCATGTCATGACCGTGGCATATTTGTATGCGAATACCGGCATCGTTTACCTGGCGCCGCTCGCGTTTAAGCTTCTTACGGTTTTTGGCGGTAAACGATTCCAGGAAGTCGTCAAAATCCCTGTAGCCTTCATTACGCCAGTGGTATTGGCAGCCAAGCCGGGAAAAAAATCCGTTCGCCTCAAACGGCTTCGAACCGTCCTCGGTGGGGAACAGGCAGTGCCAGGAAGAAACGTTTTCCTGGCGACCTAATTCCAGGGTGGCTTGGATCAAGGCGTTAGCGGTGTTGTGGCGTTGTTGTTCGCCGGCGTCCGGCTCCAACAGTAGCCGGTCGCCGGTGGCCGGGGTATAGGGTACCGCGTTGACCAGCTTGGGATAATAATCCAGTCCCTGTCGGTGATAGGCGTCGGCCCAGCCCCAATCGAATACCAGTTCGCCGTAGGAGTTGTCTTTTAGGTAAAGGGGCATGACACCACATACGTTGCCGTTTTCCGTGGCGATCAGGTGGCGGGCCAGCCAGCCGTAGCGGTCACCGAGGCATTGGTGTTTTTCTAATCCCCACATGAAAGAATGATCTAGGAACGGATCATTTTGGTCAACCAGCCGGTTCCAATCTTCGGCGGCTATATCTTGTAAACTTTCCAGCACACGAACCTGCATTCGATACCTGCCCTTGCTTCAATATCCATGGAGTATACTCGATCGTATTTGCCCATTAGGATTTTTCAGCTTGTCGGTGGTGGCTCGCCGGCAAAGGCGCAGATTATTTTTTAGGCTTGATTGCACCGCGAACGCTGAGCTAAGTCAATAATTCGTGATACCGACAGCAGCCATTGGCCGTGTTAAGTTATCATTCATCCTAAATGTCACCGCGGGCATTACCGGTTGACGGGTCACGGCCATATCGCCTCGCTGGCAGGGTGAATGGGCCGCAACGGTTGACCCTACAAACCAGGCCCGGATGACCGATAATACATGGATCAAAGGCATATATTAATGAATCAGCCCAACATCAGTCAGGCGAAAGATATTGTGCGTGCGCTTAAACTGGAGTACGTGGGGGACTGCCTGCGCGCGTCCAGGAAATTGAATGGCAAACCTTACAGTTCGCCGAACACGGACAAAACAGCGCGTTGTCCGAATTGTTTCGTTTAGTTCACAATATCAAAGGCAGTGCCGGAATCTATGGACTATCGGGCATTAGTATGGTGTGCCACTATTTTGAAGACGTTTTGCACGCTCATCAAAGCGGCATCGGTCATCGCAATGTGCAGCATTGGTTATACTACGTTGATATACTCAATGAAATCGTGCAAGATATCGATCTGACCGCCGAGCACGACGAAACGGACTGGCAGCCCAATTTGCAGCCCTATTTGCAACGCTTGGACCAATTTCGTGGCAGTGAACAATTTAGCGTATTGGCGGTAGAGTCCTCCATATCCCTGCAGCAGGTGTTGCAAGGTATATACTCCCAGCCACCGTTTCGGGTTACCATTGCCGACAATGGTTTGCATGCCTTGGAAAAACTAACCGTGCAGAAGTTTCAGTTGTTTGTTACATCCAAGGAAACGGCCGTGTTAAACGGCATTGCCGTTATTCAGGCGCTGCGCTTGTCAAACGGTTTTAACAGCAGCATTCCGATTATATTACTTACCGCCGATGAGCATATCAGTAAACAAAGCAGTGCCGCGGATTTTATCATTGCAAAAAACAATCGGCTGTTCGTTGCTTTAAATGAGGCAAATCAGATTTTGTTGAAACAGGTTAAAGGTTAGTCAGCAATGACTTTTTCTTGGCGCTGTACAGGGAGGAATTTTTTGTGACTGTAAAGACGCAATCGGGGCTGGAATACGAGCAACTGGCAGAAGGCGCGGGGGATGTCGCCAAAGTCGGTGATACCGTGGAGGTGCATTATACAGGCTGGTTGACCGATGGCACCCAGTTTGATTCCAGCGTGGACCGTGGTCAGCCATTTTCGTTTACCTTGGGCCAGCGGCGTGTTATCGCCGGATGGGAAGAGGGCCTGGAAGGTATGAACATCGGCGGCAAACGCAAATTGACCATTCCTCCCCAACTGGGTTACGGCAGTCAGGGTGCCGGTGGTGTGATACCGCCCGATGCCGTTCTGGTTTTTGAAGTGGAGTTGTTGGGGATTCGTTGATCGCGGTAAAAAAGGCCCCGGGCAAGGCCGGGGCACAAGCGTTTCCATAAAATTGCTAGGGATAAATCCCCATCCAACCTCCCCTGTAAAGAAGTTGGATATCCTTATTATAAACAATATTAATGACTCAGCTAAAGTATTTTTTATATATTTGATTCCCCCTCCCCAATTATTTTGGCATACATGGGTTGGCATGGCAGGGAACGAGCCGACGTCTATAGCCCTTTGCATTGACAGGCAAATTGTCGGCTCCACAAAGATTCAGCTTTTCGTTTTTATTTCAAAATGTTATATTGCGGTCGGCGGCCCTTGTGGCGGCCTTTTCTGTGTGGGCTGGCCATGCCAGTTTGTTCATAGTAACGTAGTCACGTTGAAGCACTTTGGATAAGAATGGCTGGAAAGCTATACATAAAGACATTCGGTTGTCAGATGAACGAGTACGATTCGGCAAAAATAGCCTCGGTACTCGCTCAATCCCACGGCTATGAATGCGTGGATGATCCGGAACAAGCCGACGTATTGCTGCTTAACACTTGCTCCATTCGGGAAAAAGCCCAGGAAAAAGTGTTCTCTCAGCTTGGACGCTGGAAGGAGTACAAGCAGCGGCGGCCTCATGTTGTCATTGGCGTGGGCGGTTGTGTTGCCAGCCAGGAAGGCAGTCACATTACGGAACGGGCACCCTATGTGGATCTTGTGTTCGGACCGCAAACCCTGCACCGTTTACCCCAGATGTTACGCGAGCGGGTCAACGGGCGGGCCGTGGTCGATGTCAGTTTTCCTGAAATAGAGAAATTTGATTATTTACCCGAACCCCATGCCCAGGGGCCGGTGGCATTTGTCAGTATTATGGAAGGTTGCAGCAAGTACTGCACGTTCTGCGTGGTGCCTTATACCCGTGGTGAGGAAGTCAGCCGTCCGTTTGACGACGTGATCGCCGAGGTGGTGGCATTGGCCAATCAGGGTGTACGTGAGGTCACCCTGTTGGGGCAGAATGTCAATGCTTATCGTGGCGAGACCCATGATGGTGACAAAGCCGATCTTGCCCTGTTGATCCATTTCCTGGCCGCGGTGGAAGGTATTTCCCGCATACGATTCACCACCTCACATCCGCTTGAAATGACCCCATCGTTGATAGCTGCCTATCGGGAAGTGCCACAATTGGCCGGTCATCTGCACTTACCGGTGCAAAGCGGGTCAGATAGAATATTGACTGCCATGAAACGCAAGCATGACGTGGCACATTACAAAGCCACCATCGCTGGCTTGCGCGAGGCACGGCCGGATTTGAGTCTATCCTCGGATTTTATCGTGGGCTTTCCAGGAGAAACCGATGCCGATTTCCAGGCCACCATGGACCTGATCGATGAGCTTCGATTTGACCGTTCTTTCAGTTTTATTTACAGCCCGCGGCCTGGAACACCGGCCGCGGTACGGGTCGATACGGTGCCGATGGCGGTCAAACGCGATCGGTTGGCCCAGTTACAATCACGATTAGCCGGATATGCCGGCGCCTACAGCCAGGCTATGGTTGGAAAGCGGTTTCCCGTGCTGGTGGAGAGGCCCGCCCGTAGAGACAGCTCCCAACTGGCGGGGCGTACAGAAAACAACCGGGTGGTTAACTTTTCCGGTCCACCGTCATTCATTGGACAAATGGTGGATATCACTATTACGGAGGCGTTACCCAACTCCCTGCGCGGTAAATTAAACTGCGCGTCGGAGTTGGCCGATACAGAACTTTGAAATCATCACTTCATCAGAACCTGTTGAACGATAACCCCACATCCTGCGAACTTCTCCTGGAACCCGTCGACAATAAACGACTCGCCGAACTCTGCGGGCCTTTTAACGAGCATTTAAGCCAGGTGGAGAATTTTTTTGGTGTCCAGATTCATCATCGCGGCAACACTTTTAAGGTGGTGGGCAGTGAAGATGCCACGGCCTTCGCCGGGCGTGTTATTACCCAGTTGTATGAAGATACCAACGAACAGCACCTTACACCCGCGAAAGTCAGTTTAGCCTTAAACCAGGCGCGTGCCGAGGCGACGCCCGAAGCGGCCGGCGACGACGTGATCATTCGTGTTAAAGCCGCCATGGTTAAGGCACGCACGCCGAATCAACGCCACTACCTGCGAAATGTCCAGAACCATACGGTCAACTTTGCGGTGGGCCCGGCCGGGACCGGCAAGACCTTTTTGGCGGTGGCCAGCGCCGTGCAAGCCTTGGAACAGGAACGGGTGAGGCGCTTGGTGTTGGTTCGCCCGGCGGTGGAAGCCGGCGAACGACTGGGTTTTTTGCCCGGTGATCTGGTGCAGAAAGTCGACCCTTATCTGCGTCCGCTCTACGATGCCTTGTATGAAATGCTCGGTTTTGACCGGGTTGCCCGTTTTATCGAACGGCAGGTGATCGAGATTGCGCCATTGGCCTTTATGCGCGGACGCAGCCTGAACGAGTCATTTATCATCTTGGATGAAGCGCAAAATACCACGGTCGAGCAAATGAAAATGTTTTTAACCCGGATCGGGTTCGGCTCCAAAGCCGTGGTCGCCGGCGATCCCACCCAGATCGATTTGCCGCGCAATACCTATTCAGGGCTGAAACATGTGGTGGATATTTTGAGCAATGTGGAAGGCATCAGCTTTACTCATTTTGCGTCCACGGATGTGGTTCGCCACCCCTTGGTGCAACGGATTGTAGAAGCCTATCAGACCGATCAACAGGAGCAAGGTGAAACAGACTAAGCCCATGATTGCCGTGCATGTGCAAAACGCCGCCGGTTATGACGGTCTACCCGGGCTGGAAGATTTTCAGCACTGGGTTGAGCTGGCCCTGCAGGGCTATCCTCGTAAGGCGGAAATATGTATTCGTATCGTCGATCCCGCTGAGAGTGCGCAATTAAACCGCCAATACCGTCATAAAGGCTCCCCCACCAATGTACTGTCGTTCCCAGCCGATCTGCCCGACTTTGTGCAGGATCCAAGTTTGGGTGATTTGGTGCTGTGTGCCGAGGTGGTGGCGCGTGAAGCCGGCGGGCAGGACAAGCCCATCCGTGAGCACTGGGCTCACCTGGTGATACACGGTTGTCTGCACTTACTGGGTTTTGACCATGAACATGACCGAGAGGCCAGGATTATGGAAAAGCAGGAGACGCTGTTGTTGGCACGGTGTGGAATCGGCGATCCCTACCATGTGGACGGTGGCACTAACGAATTTATCAGCAACAAAACGGGAGATCTATGAGCGACGAACGTAACGCGACCGGCAACGGCCAACGTTCCTGGTTGGACAAGATAAGCTATGCCCTGTTGGGCGAGCCGCGGGACCGCGAAGAGCTTGTCCAGCTACTGCGTGACGCGCAAACCCGCAACTTATTCGATTCCGATGCCTTGGCAATGATTGAAGGCGTTCTGCAAGTGTCGGAGATGCAGGTGCGGGATGTGATGATTCCGCGCTCGCAAATGATTGTCGTCGAGCGTGACGCGGCGCCGGAGGATATTCTGCCCATATTGGTCGAATCGGGCCATTCGCGGTTTCCGGTTATCGGCGAAAGCCGCGACGAAGTGGTGGGCATTTTCCTGGCCAAGGACCTGTTGGGCTATTTCTCCGGCGGCACACCCGAATCCTTTCATATCCGCAACGTTTTGCGTCCGGTGGTCTTTATTCCCGAGAGCAAGCGCCTCAATGTGCTACTGAAGGAATTTCGTTCCAATCGCAACCATATGGCCGTGGTGGTGGATGAATACGGTGGTGTGGCCGGTCTGGTGACCATCGAAGATGTATTGGAGCAGATTGTCGGCGAAATCGTTGACGAATCAGATGTCGAAGAACAGGAATTCATCAAAAAACACAGCGAGTCCAAATATATTGTCAAAGCATTGACCCCCATTGATGAATTTAACGAAGCATTCGGCAGTGAATTTGACGACGAGCAGTTCGATACCATCGGCGGCGTGGTGCTGAACGCGCTCGGGCATTTGCCCAAGCGCGGTGAAACCGCCGCCATTGGGATGTTTGAATTCCGGGTGCTGCGGGCGGACAACCGACGCGTACACCTGTTGGAAGTGGATGTGGATGCGGTGGGTGAAAAACAACACACCGAACAAAACTCCATGCAAGCAAAATAAGGCCAATGAGCGCGCCCGGACGCGCACGGTTGAAACGCCGTGCGATACGGCCGTGTGGACGATGATCTTTGCTGACAATAACAATCGATAGATGGGCTACGGTTGCCTCCCAGGCTTTGGCATCGGTAATGCGGCGAGGCTGGCGTGGTGATGTGGCCATTGGTTTGGCCGGTGTCTTTACCTCGTTGGGATTCGCCCCTTTTAATCGCTTTTATCTTCCCGTTATTACCCTGGCTTTTTTATATTGGCAATGGCATGACGCTTCCCCGCGCCTGGCCATGCGACGCGGTTGGCTGTTTGGAATCGGGTTATTTACCGCCAGCGTCAGTTGGGTGTATGTGGCCATGGATGAGTTCGGTCATATGGGATCCAGCGCCGGGGCTTTGACCGTGTTGTTTGTCGCCGTATTGTCCCTGTATACAGCACTGACCGGCTGGGTGGTGAAACGCTTTTGCGCATCCGATCAACCGGCGGCGTTTTTACTGGCTGGGGCTGCGGGCTAGACCCTGGTGGAGTGGGTTCGGGGCTGGCTGTTTACCGGTTTCCCCTGGTTGTTGATGGGCTACAGTCAATTGCCTTCGCCGATGGCGGGTTACGCGCCGGTGCTCGGCGTCTACGGCATTTCCTGGTTGACGGTGCTGGTCGCCATTATCGTGATGTTTGCCGGCCGCCACGGTCAATGGATCCGTCAGCCCAAAGCCGTGCTGGCCGGTCTGGTGTTTAGCATGGCGATTTCGGTTTGGACACTTGTACTACTGCAAAACCAGCCACAATGGTTTTTTAATAAGTTTCTTTTCCTGATTGACCTGACACTGACTGGATCGCCGGCAATTCAACCGCTGTTACACGGATTACTGCAATTGCTGGTATGGGCGATTGTTTTACCGTGCCTGTTTTTTTTAAATTACCTGGTGTTCGTTTTTGCCATGGGTTGGCTGGAAGCCTGTTTTCAACGCCGCGCATTGGCCATGCAACTGGGGTTGCCGGCGATTTTTTTGCTCGGTGCCTTACTGCAGTGGGTGCCATGGACCCAGGCGTCCAGCGAGGCCATGCCGGTTAGTTTGTTGCAGGGTAATATTCCCCAGGATATTAAATGGGAGCGTGGTCAACAGCAAAAAACGCTCGCCCTGTACGCGCGTATGACAACACAAAGGTTGGGCGACGCCATCATCGTGATGCCGGAAAACGCCTTGCCGGTGTATAAAAATTACCTGGAAGCCAACTATCTTAAAACCTTGGCCGCGCGGGCTAAAGCCAAGGGTTCGGCCCTGGTGGTCGGTTTGCCGGTGCGCAACGAAAAAACCGGTGCGTACTACAATGCCATGGTGGCCTACGGTCTGGGCTCCGGTACCTATTTGAAACATCACTTGGTGCCGTTTGGAGAATTTATTCCGTTTAAGGACAGCCTGGGTGACGTGTTGCGAATACTGGATGTGCCCATGTCGGATTTTTCCGCCGGCGCCGCCCGGCAGGAACATTTGCAGGTACAGGGGCATCCAGTGGCGGTGACTATTTGTTACGAGGATGTTTTTCCGGCCGAGGTTATTCGCTACTTGCCGAAAGCCGAAATGTTGATCAATGCCAGCAATAATGCCTGGTACGGTGATTCCCTGGCGCCCCATCAGCATCTACAGATTGCGCAAATGCGTGCCCTGGAAACCGGACGCTATGTACTGCGTGCCACAACCAACGGCATCTCGGCGATCATTGACTATCAAGGACATTTGACAGCCCGATCCGGGCAATTCAACCAGGAAATCATTACCGGCGAAGCCTTCATGCGAGTGGGCGCCACGCCGTTTGTGTTTTATGGCAACAGTGCGGTTTTGTTGCTTATCCTGATTAGTTTGATATGGGTCAATCGTGCTCGACTGCAATCCTGGGTACCCGGTTCGCACATAGCCAAGCGCTGATTTCGCATAGCCCGGTACAGGTACAAATCCGTTGCAAACCCACTATCCACGCATTGCGATATGCGCCTGGCGAATGGCCGATTGTCGTGATGGACCTGTTGCGTCGTTACGCCAAGGGAGGCGCGTGGCGTTCAATTGTGCTACGCTTTGCTTGCGGTCAGTTGACAAGGTAGTTCCAATGCAGCGGTGGATTTTGCTGGGATGTCTCATTTCTCTTGTCGGATGCGCGGATTTGTCCGCCGTTAAAACGTTTGCCTCCACGCCTCTTTATTAAACCATGCGTCGGATTTTACCACCACGGCGGTAGGCCTGGTGTTGGACGACGCCCCATGGGATCTGGCAGCTATACAGGGACTGCTCAAAAAAGCCCGTCGCACCATTCGGCGTATCGATAAAGCAAAGCAAGTCATCGCCGTCGTGTTTGCCGCCGGAGCGTTTGCCGCGGCGATTGCTACCAGTGACTTGTCATCCATCGGTACTACCGCAAACAAGCTGCGTGGATTGCTGTAGGTGCTGTCAGCGGCGATTATTCGGAATTCCCCGGATGGCCGCGCCAAAC
>Ga0114931_10004941_pt1 | contig 16564 bp, 22 predicted proteins | sample 2SBtaG_FD_89579 | JGI IMG/M metagenome (GOLD analysis project Ga0114931, IMG submission 89579) | Deep subsurface microbial communities from Kolumbo volcano to uncover new lineages of life (NeLLi) - 2SBTROV14_V59a metaG | ecosystem: Environmental > Aquatic > Marine > Volcanic | place: Kolumbo...
CATCTAACCGCGTTTGTCGACGCGCTGAGCAACTGGTACGTTCGCCGAAGCCGCGATCGATTTTGGAGCGGCGATCGTTCGGCAGAGAAGCTGGATGCCTACTGGACGCTCTATGAGTGCCTGCTGACGACGGCCAAACTTGTCGCGCCGTTCGTGCCGTTTCTGGCCGAAGCGCTATGGCGCAATCTGGCCGCCCAGCCTTTTGGCGACCGCGCCGTCGAAAGCGTTCATCTTTGCGACTACCCGTCGGTCGTCCATTCGTTGGTCGACGAAGCGCTTTCCGCGCAAATGGCGCTGGTTCGCGAAATCGTTTCTTCCGGGCGCAGCGCCCGCATGGCGGCCAAGCTCAAGGTTCGGCAACCGCTTTCCAAGGTCGAGGTCATCTTGGCCGACCGAAAGCATGAAGCGTGGCTCGAACAACACGCCGAGCTAATCGCCGAAGAGTTGAACGTCAAGTAGGTCGAGCTTGCGCGGGAAGCCGATCAATACATCGAGTACACGATCCTGCCGGATCTGAAGCGGTTGGGCTCGCGCTTGGGGCGGCGAATTCCCGCCTTGCGAAAAGCGCTCGGTGAAGCCGACCCGGCTGACCTGTTGCGGCGGTTGGAACGCGATGGTCAAGTCGTCGTCGAGTTGCCGGACAGCCCCGTCACGCTAAATCGGGAAGATGTGCGGATTCGTCTGGCCGCACGACCCGGTTGGGCCGCCGCTCAAGGACCGGCCGCCGTCGTCGTGTTGTCGACCGAGTTGACCGAGGCGTTGAGAGCCGAAGGCCTGGCCCGCGAATTGGTCCACGCGATTCAGAACCGGCGCAAGGAGATCGGCTGCGACTATACGGACCGGATCACGGTTCGACTTGCCACGCAGGACGAATCGCTGAGAACCGCGGCAACCCGGTTCGCCGCGGACGTGCAGCGCGAAACATTGGCCACGGATCTTGGGTTTGGCTCGCTCGACGGTGTCGAGGGAACCGATTTGAAGATCGACGGACGACCGGCAACCTTATTTGTCGCCGTCGATCCGCACGTACCCCGCTGAGCGCCGATATGACGGACCGCCCGCCTTTTTCGCCCCTGCGGATTGTCGTGCTCATCTCAGGTGGCGGAACCACGCTGCGCAACCTGATCGAACAACGCGACGCCGCGACGCTTGACGTCGACATCTGCAAGGTCATCTCGAGCAACCCTCGGGCCGGCGGCCTGCAAATCGCCAGCAACCACGGCATTCCCGCGACCACGGTCGATCGGAGCCGGTACGGCGACGTCGAAACGTTCAGCCAGGATCTCTTCGATGCCTGCCGGGGCGTCGATCCGCACCTGATCGTCATGGGCGGATTCTTGAAGCTGGTCGAAATTCCCGACGACTTCCACTTGCGGGTGATGAACATCCACCCGGCATTGATTCCCGCTTTTTGCGGGCGCGGGCATTACGGACTTCGCGTTCATCAAGCGGCCTTGGAATATGGCGTCAAGCTCAGCGGCTGCACGGTGCATTTCGTCGATCAAAAATACGACCACGGCCCGATTATCTTGCAGCGATGCGTGCCCGTGCTCGACGACGACACTCCCGAGCGGCTGGCGAAGCGGGTCTTCGCCGCGGAGTGCCAGGCATATCCTGAGGCGCTACGGCTATTTGCCGCCGGTCGGCTGAAAGTCGAGAACCGGCACGTAACGATCCGCAGTGGCTGAGACCGTGGCAGCGGCAAAAGCGACGTGTGGCTCGAATGGCCTGCACGGATTGGACCACGAAGCCTCGGCTACTGTTGGTCTAGACGCGCCGGGCGATAACCGAGGCTTTCGTACAACCGCGCGGCGGCCGTCCATGCGACGTGTGTTTCGAGCCACACCTGCCGATAGCCTGCGTCCCAACAGGTTGCCTCGAGCCGTTTGATGAGCAGCCGGCCAATGCCGCGCCGCCGCCAGCGAGGAACCACGGCCAGCCAATGGACTACCGGCTTGGCCTCTTCTCCGCTTCCCCGCAGCGCGAGGGTCACCGTGCCGACCGTCTCGGGCACTTCCGACTCGGTGGCCGGTTCGCTCTCGGCGAACCATAGGTGGTCCGGGCGCCACCAGCGCTTCGAGATAAACTCACGCTGGAAATCCTCGCAATTCCAGCGTGAAACCCCCAGTCGCTGGTGAGCAAATGACTTATGACGAATATCAATCCACCGGCGAATGTCATCATCTGACCGGTATGTCCGCAGCCGCACCCCATCGGCGGGCTCGATGGCCGGTCGATTTTTAAGGACATGCGACAACTGAAGAACCGTCGTCATACCGATGATTTTCGCCGATCCGGGCTCGTTTCGCTAGAACGCCATCGTCTGGCACTCGGAATTCGAGGCCGCTCGATCCCTGGCGTCCTGATTTTCCGCGATCGCAGTACAGCAAGCTGCGACATGAAACACGCCTCGAAATCAGTCATAGATTTCACATCTATGGCCATAGTCAATCTATTTCTTTCATGTTTTGTGGCAGTAAGTGATTGCTATCTTTCACGAATTCGTTCATACTGGCCATTCGATGAGATGCGCCGGAGGCATTCGGGAGGCGTGAGCGTGCTCGCTGAGGAACGTCGCAAACGGATTTTGGAGTTGGTTCAAAGCCAAGGTTTCGCGTCGTTGACCGAGTTGGCTGACACGCTCGAGGTTTCCGAGTCGACCGTGCGTCGAGACCTCGGTCATCTGGAAGAGCGCGGCGTTGCCAAGCGGACTCACGGTGGCGTGTTTTATGCCGGCGGTTCTCCGAATCTGCCGCATTTTGCCGAGCGGTCTCCCGAACAGTGGGAACCGAAGCGTGCGATTGCCCGCGAAGCGGCGCGGCTGATTGCGGATGACGACACCTTACTGCTTGATGGCGGCAGCACAACGTACGAAGTGGCCCGATTCCTGGTCGGGCGGCCTTTGCAAGTCGTGACGAACTCATTGCCGGTGGCGAATCTGTTTGCGTCCAACGCGAACACGGATCTGATCCTGGTTGGCGGTTACATCTCACCTAGAACCGGCGTGGCGTTGGGCCCGTATGCCAACGAGATGATTTCCGGACTCAGCGTGCGTCGCACCGTCTTGAGCATCGGCGGCGCCACGGAGCGTGGTTTTTACAACAGCAATCTTCTATTGGTCGAAACCGAACGTGCCATGCTCGACGCGGCGGATGAAGTGATCGTCGTGGCGGATAGTTCCAAATTCGGCCATCAAAGCCTAGCCTGCCTCTGCCCGCTGGATCGCATCGATCGCCTCGTGGTTGATGATCGATTGTCCGAATCGTGGCAGCAGCGGCTAAAGCGTGCCGGGGTCGACGTGACCTTGGCGGCTATTGAGCAGCCAACGCCGACGCGCAAGAAAGCCTGATCGAACCGCTTGCCCAATCCGCACAGCCAGGAATCAACGCATGATCACCACGACGAGCTTGAATCGATCCCAGGTCGAACAGATCGTGCGTGAGATTGTTCTCCGCCGGGGTTCCGCCTTGTCCGGCGAGCCGAACTTGGTGGTCAGCATTTCCGCCCGCCACGTGCATCTGACCGACGAGCACGTCGAGACGCTTTTCGGTCAAGGGCATGCGCTGACACCGAAGAAAGCGCTTTATCAAGACGGTTTCTACGCCGCCGAGGAAACGGTGATGGTCGTTGGTCCGCGCCGCCGCATGCTGCCCAACGTCCGCATCCTGGGACCGACCCGCTCGTACAGCCAGGTCGAGTTGGCCTTTACCGACGCGATCTCGCTGGGGCTCGATATTCCGGTTCGTCATAGCGGGCAGATCGAAGGCACGCCCGGTTGCGTGCTGGTTGGCCCGCAAGGAGTGGTTGAATTGCCCCAAGGCGTCATTCGCGCGGCGCGGCACGTGCATATGAACTTCGACACCGCGGCTAGTTTTGGTGTGAAAAACGGCGACTTGATGCACCTACGAATCGAGGGGGCTTGCACGGCGGTGTTGGAAGACCTGCTTGTCCGCGCCGATGCCACCAGCAAGCTTGAAGTGCATCTTGACACGGACGAAGGCAACGCGACCGACTTGGACCACGCCACAGACGTCAAGCTTTACAAGCCGTGATGAGCATCGATAAATCGCCCGCGTCGGTACGGCACACGGCGAAGCGGGCCAACCCACACGATCAACGGATCTTTCGTTTCGTTCCTTTTCCTTGAGAGAGAGCAGCCATGGCAAAAGTGATGGAAGCGCTGGGCATGATCGAGACCAAAGGCTTCGTGCCTTTGGTCGAAGCCAGCGACGCGATGATGAAGGCCGCCAACGTGCAATTTCTTGGCTGGCAGAAAGTCGGCAGCGGACTGGTCACGGCCTTTGTCACCGGCGACGTCGCCGCGGTCAAAGCAGCCACCGATGCGGGCGCCGCGGCGGCCGGACGCATGGGCGAAGTCGTTGCCGTGCAGGTCATTCCGCGGCCGCACGATGATCTGATGAGCCTGATTCCCGGCGCACGTGCCTCGTCGGCCAAGTAACCCGCAACACTCAAACATAAAGGATCCGTTCCATGCAAGACGCCATTGGAATGATTGAAACACGAGGGCTGGTTGCCTTGATCGAGGCCACCGATGCGATGGCCAAGGCGGCCAACGTACAGATTGTGCGGCAAGTGCAGATCGGCGGCGGCTATGTGACCACGGTCGTTCAAGGCGACGTGGGCAGCGTGCGTGCGGCGGTCGAAGCCGGCGCTCAGGCCGCCTCGCAAATTGGCGAATTACTGTCGACGCACGTCATTCCGCGGCCCGCGGAAGGGCTCATGGAAGCGTACCTTTCTTGATCCGTGGTGAGCGCCCCCCTGCCCGGCAGTGGCATCAAAGGAGAATACGGCCAACGATGAAAATCTTGGTGGCCAATCTCGGATCGACAAGCTTCAAGTATCGGCTGTTCGACATGGCCGATGAGCGACAGTTGGCCCGAGGCGGCATCGAAAGGATCGGCGACGAGCAAAGCGCCATCTTCGTCGAGATCGGCCAGTCGCGGCACGAAATGACGGCCCGCGTGGCCGATCATGCCGAAGCGGTGCGCTGCTGCTTGGATCAGCTTACGGACGCGGATCGTGGATGCCTTCAGAAGGCATCCGACGTGTCGGCCATCGGATTCAAGGCGGTTCATGGCGGCACGACGAGCGGCGTTCAGCGGGTAACGCCTAGGTTGCTTGACCAGATGGAAGCGTTCGCGAGCGTGGCTCCGGCACATAACCCGCCGTATGTCGCGGCGATGCGGCTGCTAAGTCGCAGGCTGCCGGACATGCCGCTGATCGCGGCCTTTGAAACCGGTTTTCACGCGACCATTCCCGAGCGAAACCGCTGTTACGCGGTTCCCTATCAGTGGAGTGAGCAGTATGGCGTACGGCGCTGGGGATTTCACGGAGCCAGCCATCGTTACATCGCCGAGCGAACGGCCGAGCTGCTCTCGCGAAAGGATCTGCGAATTATTGCCTGCCACCTGGGAGGATCGGCTTCACTGTGCGCGATCCGCGACGGAAAGAGCGTTGCCAACAGCCTGGGCATGAGCCCGCAAAGCGGACTGCCCCACAACAACCGCGTCGGCGATTTCGACCTTTTTGCTTTGCCCGTGCTACTCGAACGAACGGGAAAAACGCTGAGCGAGTTGCTCGAGATTCTTGCCAGCAAGAGCGGGCTACAAGGGCTAAGCGGAATCAGCGGTGACGTGCGGGATCTCGAGCAGTCGGCCGGTGAAAACCGACGCGCCCGCTTGGCGCTGGATGTGTTTGTCTCGGCCGTGCGGCATTATCTTGGCGCGTATCTCGTCGAACTGGGTGGCGCGGACGTGATCGTGTTCACCGGCGGAATCGGAGAACACAGCGTGGCCATCCGGGCGGCGGTGTGCCGGGAGCTCGAATCGTTTGGCATTGTGTTCGACGTCGAGGCGAATGCCGCGGCCACCGGCGAGGCACCGATTCACCACGGCGACAGCCGTACGCAAATCTGGGTCATCCCGACCAACGAAGAGCTGATCGTGGCCCGGCAGTGCAAGCGGCACCTGGACAAACAGCAATTGGAAGGTTGATCCCGTGTTTATTGCCAAAGTAACCGGCCGCGTCGTGGCCACGCAGAAAACGCCCGCCATGGTCGGACAAAAGCTTCTGGTCATCGAGCCATACCGCGTCGATGCCAAGTCACGCTCGCACCTGGTGCCGACCGGTCGCACGTTTGTCGCGGTCGATACGCTTGGCGCCGGCGAAGGCGAACACGTGCTGATCGTGCAAGGCTCCAGCGCGCGGCTGACGCCGGAAACGAAAGACCTGCCGGTCGATGCTTTGATCGTCGGCATTATCGACACGGTTTACGTCGACAAGGCCTGTCTTTTCGATCGTGAACGTTCATCCGCGGATCGTTGATCGTCATTTCTATTCGTCGCGGATTTGACCCTGCAAGCAACCCCCCTCCGAGTGCCGAGATAGACGAAAGCCTTCCCATGCAAGCATCCGAAGCCCTGATTCGCAACGTCGTCGAAGAAGTTCTAAGTCAGATTCGCCCGGGGGCCGCGGTTTCATCGCGCGGATTGGAAGGGCGGTTCGGCGTGTTCCACACGGTTGATGAAGCCGTCCTGGCGGCGACCGAGGCCTTCGAGCAGCTTTGTGAAAGAAGCCTCGAAGAGCGGAAACGGATCATCGACCATGTGCGCCGCATCTCGATCGAGCAAAGCGTCGAGCTGGGCACCATGGAAATGGAAGAAACACGCATCGGCCGGCTTGACCACAAGATCGACAAGCTACGCACCCTTGGCGAGCGGACGCCGGGCGTTGAATTCCTGCGAAGCGACGTCTTCAGCGGCGATCACGGTTTGGCCGTCATCGAACACGCGCCTTTCGGCGTCATCGGCGCCATTACCCCCGTCACCCATTCGCTGCCCACGATTACCGGCAACGCCGTAAGCATGATCGCCGGCGGAAACACGTTGGTCGTTAACCCGCACCCGTCCGGCAAGCGAGTTGCCGTCGAAGGCGTACGACGATTCAACGAGGCCATTTATCGCGATCTTGGAATCGACAACCTGATCTGTGTCATCGCCGAGCCCACTTTGTAAACGGCCGAGGCGATTTTCTCACATCACGGCATCCGGCTGATCTGTGTGACCGGCGGTCCGGCGGTGGCCCGGGCGGCGCTGAACAGCGGGAAGCGGGCGATCGTCGCCGGACCGGGGAATCCGCCCGTCGTGGTGGATGAAACGGCCGATCTCGATCGTGCGGCGCGGGCCATGATTCAAGGCGCCGCCTACGACAACAATCTATTGTGCATTGCTGAAAAAGAGGTGTTCGTCGTGGAGCAAGTCTGTGACGCCTTGCTTACGGCCATGGATCGGGCTGGGGCGGTTCGGCTCAACGCAAGCGAAGTTGACGCGCTAACTGCCGCGGCAATCACCACGGTGGGCGAAGGCGCCGACCGGCACGACGTGCCAAGCAAGGATTATTTGGGGCAAGACGCGGCCGTGCTGGCACGAGGCATCGGCAAACAAGTCCCGCAGGCAGCGCCGTTGCTGTTCGGCGAAGTCGACGAATCGAACCCCTTCGTCGGGGTCGAGCAGATGATGCCGTTCCTACCGTTTGTTCGCTGTCGCGATGTGAACGAAGCGATCGCCAAGGCCAAAGTCAGCGAGCACGGCTTTCGCCACACGAGCATCATTCATTCAAACAATGTTCGCCACATGACGCGGATGGGACGCGCGATGGATACGACGCTGTTCGTCAAAAACGGCCCCTGCATGGCGGCACTCGGTCTGGGCGGAGAAGGTTATCTTTCCTTCTCGATTGCCACGCCGACCGGTGAGGGCGTCACGACGCCACTGACGTTTACGCGCGAACGCCGCTGCACGATGGTCGACGATCTACGCATTCTCGGTAAGTGAAATGACAGATGCCCCGAAAGGGTTTCTCTTCGCGCTACTCACAGACAAAGCGGAATCAACATGCGGTGTTTTGTGCGGTCCGGTGGCTCGGCAGCCCAGCACTTCACGGCGAGGAAAGCCGAACCTTTTTCGGTTGACCGCCGGGGAGATGTGCCATGCAACTCGGCCTGATCGTGGGCACGGCCACGGCGACCGTCAAGCACGCTTCCCTCGAGGGATGGAAGCTATTGATCGTACAACCGCTGCTCGCCGACGGACGCTCGCCAGATGGCGATCCGCAATTAGCCGTCGATCGTGGCGGCGCGGGTCGTGGGGAAACGGTCATTCTCACCAGCGACGGCGAGGCAATACGTGACATGATGAAAAGCAAGAACACACCGGTTCGCTGGAGTGTGCTGGGAATTCGCGACTGATGGCTGAATCGACGATCGACATCGACGAGATCGTACGCCGCGTGATCGCGCGCCTGCGCGCCGAGAGCGGTGACGGCACAACGCCACCGGTCGCCGCGAGCCGACGTTCGAGCCCGACAACGCCGCGCGACGATCGATCCGAGAAGCGACACGCGACCTGCCTGCTCGACCGGCAGGTCGTCAGCCTGGCGGAAGTTGAAGGCGTGAGCAGCGAGACACGGGTCATCGAGGTTTCCCCACGAGCCGTCATCACGCCGGCGGCACGAGATTTATTGCGGCTTCGCAAAATGCAGATTCGCCGCCGCCATGGCAAGCCAGCCACTCACGAATCGCAGGGCGAGGCAATCGTCGCGGCGGCTTTGAGTGCGAGCGACATCGATCCTTTGCTCGAAGACCTGGCACGCCACGGTTGCGTCGTCAGGCGGTTGCCTGATGACGGTCGCTTGGAAGCACTGCGGCGCGTGGTTGATGAGGTCCTCCGTGGCAAGACGATGGGGCTCGTGCTGAGCGACTTGCCGGAACTGGCCGTTTGCGCGGCGAACCGAACTCGCGGGATACGTGCCGTGTTGGGCATCAGCAGGTCGGTCGTCCGGCGCGCGAAACGCGAATTGGCCGCCAATCTACTGATCGTCGATCCGCAAAGGCAAAATATCCTGGAACTGCGTCGCATGGTGCTGGAATTCGTGCGAGTTCCGGCATGTGGCTGCCCGGCGAAGTACCGTGGGCTGCTTGATTGAACATTGGACCGCACCAACAGAAGGACAAGAACCCTCGATGCGCATTTCAAGAGTGATCGGCACCGTAACGCTCAGTCGTTATCACCCCAGCTTGCAGCGTGCCCGCCTGCGGCTTGCGGTCCCGCTTTCCCTCGCCGAGCTTCAGAGGCAAGCCGGTCGACGCGAGGCGAAGCCCGTGGCTGAGCCGCTGGTTGTCTACGACGAGCTTGGCGCCGGCATCGGCAGCCTCATCGCGCTGAGTGAAAGCCGCGAGGCGTCACAACCGTTTTACCCGAAGCAAAAACCGATCGACGCCTACTGTGCCGCGATCCTCGATCAAGTCGACGTTTGCGACCCTCGCTCGAACCCGGAATCCGAAACGTAAGCTTTGTTATCCGCGACTCAAACAGGGAGGTTCCTTGGCCTCGATGCCTGGATTTGTCTCCTCCCTCACCTATTTCGAAAACCAACAAGCCAACTTAGAGCGACCATGAATCTTCACCGCGCCAAACAAGACATCTGTGAAATCGGCCGTCGACTTTACAACAAAGGCTTCGCCGCCGCCAATGACGGCAACATCAGCTATCGCCTGGGCGAGAACGAAGTTCTTTGCACGCCGACGATGATCTCCAAGGGCTTCATCAAGCCCGAAGATCTCTGCACCGTTGACATGCAGGGAAACCAGCTTTCCGGCCGGCGCAAACGGACCAGCGAGGTCTTGTTGCACCTGGCCATTATGCAAGAGCGACCCGACGTGAAAAGCGTCGTGCATTGCCACCCGCCGCACGCCACGGCGTTTGCGGTGGCCCGCGAACCGATTCCGCAGTGTGTGTTGCCCGAAGTCGAGGTCTTTCTTGGCGACGTGCCGATCACCCGTTATGAAACGCCCGGTGGCCAGGCGTTCGCCGAAACGATTCTGCCGGTGGTGAAAAAAACGAACGTCGTCATCTTGGCCAATCACGGCACGGTCAGCTACGGAGAAAGCGTCGAGCGAGCCTATTGGTGGACCGAAATTCTCGACGCTTACTGCCGCATTCTGATGCTGGCTCGTGGCCTGGGCAAGATCAACTACTTCTCCGAAGGCGAGACACGCGAGCTGCTGGATTTGAAACAGCGGCTCGGCTTTAAGGATCCACGATTGTTGCCCGAGATGCAGAACTGCGACATCTGTGCCAATGACGTCTTTCGCGATAGCTGGCAACAGGCAGGCGTCTCGCGTCGGGCGTTTGATCCGCCGCCGCGAATGGACGAGCCTTCACCGCCGGCGGCTGAAACCTCAGCGGCGTCGGGCGAACAAGAAGCGCTCATTCAAGCAATTACGGATCGAGTGGTCGAAGCTCTGCGCGGTTCACAGGTCGTGAAGTAATGCGGCGCTTCGAGACATCGAACCCGTGGTCAACGGCCAACTTTTTCCGTGACTTAGAAAAAGCGAATCATCATGAAAGTTGCAATCATCGGCGCCGGAGGATTGGTGGGCTCTTGCGCGGCCTTCGCGCTACAAACCGGCGGCGTGGTGCGGCGGATGGCGCTGTTGGATGTGAACGCCGCCGCCGCCCAGGGGCAAGCGCTCGACCTGCGGCACGGCTCGTGCCTTGCGGCCGACCAGACCATCGAAGCGGGCGGCTACGAGCAAGTCCGCGACAGCGACCTGATCTGTATCACCGCGGGATTGCGGCGCAAACCGGATGAAAGCCGGCTCGATTTGATCAATCGCAATGTCGATCTTTTCCTCGGCATTCTGGACAACGTTCGGCAGGCGGGGCCGCCGGAAGACGCCATCGTGCTCGTGGTCTCGAACCCGGTCGACGTGCTCACGTATCTGGCCGCCGAGCGGCTCGATTTACCTCAATGTCAGGTGCTTGGCCTTGGAACCCAGTTAGACACGATTCGGTTTCGCAGCTTGATAGCGCGACAACTCGACGCGGCGCCGACGCAGGTCTCCGCGTTGATCTTGGGCGAGCATGGCGACAGCATGGTTCCGGTTTGGTCCAGCGCGACGGTTGGCGGACTGCCGCTGGAAAAATTTCCTGGTTGGTCTCCGCATCTGGCCAGTGAGCTGTTTGCCCGCACCAAGGGTTCCGGAGCCGAGGTGATTTCCAAAAAAGGTGGCGCCGGCTTTGCCGTGGGGCTGGCCATCGCCGAAGTGATCGAGACGATTGCCTTGGATCGACAACGCCTGCTGCCGATTTCTTCCGTACAAAACGGTTGCTATGGCATTCGCGACGTCTCGCTGAGCGTGCCGACCGTCGTCGGTCGCGGGGGAGCCCTGGCCACGCGAGAAATCGACCTATGGCCCAAAGAGATTCAAGGGCTTCGCGGCAGCGCGAAGGTTCTGCAAAAAACCATTCAAACCGTGCTCGATCGCATCGGTTCGGCCGGCTCATCACGCTAAAACTCCGCTTTGCAGGCGAGTGAGGAGATAAGTGCCATGCGGAAGTCGCTCGACCTGAAACTCGCGGCGATTCACGCCGACCCCTTCGGCGCGAAGGATTTCATCATCGCCGATGCCAAGGATGCCGACATGGCGTTCGGCGTTGGCGCGCCGGGGCAGTCGCCCGAGATGCACGCCGGCGAGGTACGCTTTCGCACGCTGGCCGAATACCGCGAACAGATTGCGCGGATTGTCGACCAAGGCATCGTTGACATCATGCTCATGTCGACCAGTACGGCCGATCGACTGGTGCTTCAAGAGCGGCGCTTCGACGACAGCCCGGTGACGCCGGCGATTCGCGCCAACGACACGAGCGATGTGTTCGTGGTTCGCGGCGGCGGATATCCCAGCGAACCGTCGCGACCGTTTCGTACGGCCAGCCTCGACCACGCGCAGTGCGGGCACCTTGACTGTACGGCGAAGGAACGTCGCCGCGGGGTTGATCTGGGCCTGTATAGCATCACGCTAAACAACCGCCTCGAGGAAGACCTTACGACGCTCGAGGCGTATGGCCGGTTTCGTGCCGAGGCCGAACGCAAAGGTTTTCGACACTTTCTCGAAGTGTTCGACCCCAACGCGCCCCAAGACCTTCCCTCGGACATGGTCCCTCGATTCATCAACGATCATATCGCGCGTACGTTGGCCGGAGTTGCCCAAGCCGGGCGGCCCGTGTTTCTGAAAGTGGTGTATCACGGTCCGCGGGCGATGGAAGAGTTGGTCGCGTACGATCCGCATTTGATCGTGGGCATTCTCGGCGGCAGCGCGGGCACGACCTACGACGCCTTCAAGTTGATTCACGAAGCGCGGAAATACGGTGCCCGCGTCGCGTTGTTCGGCCGCAAAATCAATAACGCCGAGTGCCAGTTGGCGTTCATCCAATTTCTGCGACTCATCGTCGATGGCGTGATTCCTCCCGAAGAGGCGGTGCGTGCCTATCACGGCGTGCTGGCGAAACTCAAGCTGCGCCCCAGGCGGTCGTTGGAGGACGACCTGCGGCTCGAAACCAGCGTGATGAGCTACGGCGGTTCACGTTCAAGCGTATCGATGCCTGAAGCGGCCCCGGTCGTCAAGCCGCCGTCGAGTAAAGCAACGGCTTCCAAAGCAACTTCCGCGTGCAAGTGCGGCGGCACGCCATCCACTGCCGCGGTTTCCGGCGGCTGCCGATGTGGCTGCCAAAAGGCACCGTCGCAGCGGACTTCGGAAACGGCCGAACCTGATTTTTCCCGCATGAGCCGGGCCGAAAAATTGGCCTACAACAAAGCCAAACGCGACCGTATCTTCGGTTAAGTGCTCGCGGCTTTCCCTCTCGCGGTTCACGGCGGAATCTCGCGCACGCATGGCTAGAAGCCGTGCGGTCGTAAAAGGCACTTCAGGCGTCGCAACGTTCGCCCAGTTCGCGGACGTAATCGAGCGCTTCGCCGACGTCTGGCACAACGACGCCTTGAAGACGCCCTTGACGGTCGCAGTCGACCAGATCCATCAGCTCCTCAAAACTTTCTGCCTGTTCCAATCGACGGCGCGAGCGGGCCCCCAAGGCCCGATCTCTGAGGGCCGCGCCTTCGGTCTGATGACGGATCAGCCATGTGGTGCGCGGCGTAATCCAACCTTCCAACGCCTCGAGCCCTGCCCGTACATGGTCCAATCGGTCGATCGCCTGCCCGACGTCGTGCAACAATGCGGCCAGTAGAAACTCTTCGTCGTAGCAGTGCCGTTCGCATGCCAGAAGGAAGACTTGCAAACTATGATACAAGGCGTCTCCTTCGGGATGCCGCATCGGGTTTTGTTTGACGTCTTCCAGCGGCAACAGCAGCGATTCGTATCGTCGGAAACGATCGCCGCGGGGCTCAGTTTCAGACAACGCTTCGTCGAGCGTGAAGCCCGGATAGTCACGCGACAAGAGCTCTTCCACCTCGCGGATGCTGGCCCGTTCGGCCGGTTTGGCGGAAATCGATCCGCGGTGATCCTTGGGCAACGACGCCTCCGGATAAAACGTCAACTCGATCGGATAATGGTCCTCGACATGAACCCGCGTGGAACGTCTCGACCGGCCCCGCCGGCTCACTTGCTGGTGCTCGACGCGGTACGGAAACCCTTCGCCATCGAGGATGCTCGTCACATCGGTTTCACGGTCCGTGAACACGTGAATTTCGATTCGTGAGGCCCGCTGGGCGTGGCCGCTTAAGACGCTTCCTGTCAACCGTGGGCGAAAGCGTCGCAACTGCCGCATCATCCGCAACGCATCGACGCGCATGTCGCGTAGATTCTCATCGCGATGATGCCCCTCTTGAATTCTGGCCAACAGCAGCATCTGCTCGCGGACTTCGCGGTTGCTGGGTAGATCCCCCGGCTTGACCCAACCGTGGCCCATGCGGCGTCCGGCTTTCCATTTCGCCCGGATGAACTCGTGCTCCTGGCGAAAGAAAATCAGCCGTGCCGCCTCGAAGGCGATCTGCCGCCGAAGCTTGTCATCTTTCGACATCGGTCATCGGTGCCGTAACGTTAGGATCCAGTGGTAGAACATGACGGAGCTAAAAACAGCAGCCATCCGCGCTGCTTCCCAGCCTACGCCCGACAAGCGGGGCGGAAAAGGCTTGTTTGTGCCACCGGCCCAAGTGTGCATGTCAGACAAGATCGCTGAAGACCGCCGCTGGTGCTGGCACATGGCTCACTCCGACCGGCCCTCGGGCAAGGCATCACGGCTTACTGCCCGACGATATCGTCCAATCGTGAAATGGCGACCACTTCGCGAAGATTGATCCAAACCCGCTTGCGGTTCGGCTGAACTCCGTGCTGCCGCGAGTCGACCACATAGCGTTCGCGGTTGGTCACCGTGTCGCGTAGATCGTGTGCATCCGCACGCTCCAGAATCAGATAACCGGATTGCACGCCGCGGAAAGTTCCGAGATAGACGAACGGACTGGCGACGTCCACCACGACCGTCTGGTCGCGAAGTTCTTCCCACAGCGCCTGGTCATGATGGGATGTGAGAGTCATCTCGTCGAAGCTCCTTCATGCCAGCAGGCAAGATGGTTCGGCCAGACCGGGCAAGGCACGGCACTGCGGCGAACCAGGCAAACCGGCGATGTTCACGTATTCAGCATACGCCTCCCCGAAATCATCGACAATTGCCGCGCGCTGGGCCGCATCAGCCTGGTAAACCTTGCCAACTCTGCGGAACCCTGCGTTGTGCGGCCGGCGACCTTGACCGCGCGGCGCGATTCACCTACTCTCCGCCCGCCATGATTCGCCCGCTGATACTTACCGCCTTTTTCCTGAGTACCGGTTTCCTTGCCGTGTCGAGCCACCGGTCTGCCGCGGCCGAAGAGCCCGGCAAGTTGCCCCCGTCTCTCGTGCTGCTAAAGAATGGTAATCTTCTCGAAGGTCAAGTGGCGCGTGACGGCGGCTTCTATCGTGTTAGTAGTTCTCATGGCGAAATCCGCATCCGCGCGGCCGAAGTGGCGACGGTTTGCCACGACTTGGACGAGGCTTATCGGTACCGGCGATCCATGATTCAGCCCAGCTTGGTGCACGACCATCTGGAGTTGGCCGGTTGGTGCATCCGGCAGCATCTATACGAATTCGCCGCCGCCGAACTGGCCGCGGCAGACAAAGCCGATCCCGGCCATCCACGAATTCCGCTGCTAAAGCGACGCCTCGAACTGGCCCGGGAACTGCCCTCAAGCGTGTCCGACGATGCCACGATACAAACGACGTCACCCACGGTCGACGAGCTTGAACGAATGGTTCGCGGCATGCCGCCGGGCAGTGTCGAGACGTTTACCAACACGATTCAGCCGCTGCTGGTCAACACCTGTTCGACGTCCGCTTGCCATGGACCGGAAACAACGACCGATTTCAAGCTGTTGCGGATTCCCGCGAATCGTCCTCCGGGCCGTCGCGCCACGCAGCGGAACCTTTACGCGGCATTGAAATGGATCAACGCGCGCGATCCCGAGCAAAGCCCGCTGCTGACGGTTTCAATTCAACCGCACGGTGCAGCGCGGATCACCGTGTTTCCCGACCCCACCACGCAGAGCTACCGCCGGCTGGTTGCCTGGGTCCAACAAGTAACGCGCGGCGTTTCCGCGCGACGTTCACCCGGCCGGGTTTCTCCGGCGAGTAACACGTTGCTCGAGCGTTACCGGGCGCTTCAGCAGCCACCGGTGCATGATGCGAACGCGGCGATGTTGGAGCGCGACCTTCGTGCCCGCCGTGAGGGCCGTTCGGCAAAAGCACGAAAGCCGAAAACAGGCGTTGTTCCCAGTAATCGTCAACCCTCGCCAAAGAGGGCATCCCGCCAGCCGGGTCGCCGCGGCGCGGTGCCAAACCGCCCTTCGACCAAGCACGCCGAAGCGCCTTCCCGCCGCGATGGCTAATCGAGATGAATCTCGCCCCGCTCGACGGCCGCGAGAAAGGCGGCGTTGCTCGGTAGCAGCCCTTCCAGCCGCGCAAGTTCGTCCCGCGTATACCAATGCAAGGACTCCACTTCAGCGGGATTGGGCAGCGGACGCTCACCGGGCAGGAGAGATGCCCGCCACCAGGCGATTTCAACTCGCGATGCCGTGACGCTGCGCCACAAACATCGAACCGGGCGCACGGCCACCTTCAACTCTTCGTGCAGTTCACGAACGAGCGCGGCCTGCTCGCTTTCTCCTGCTTCGATCCCTCCACCCGGAAAGCAGAACGCCCGCGGTGCGACGACGCATGAGGATCGTCGGATCACGAGTAGCCGCCGGTCCCTCGTAATCACGCCCACGGCGCCGCGTCGTCGCGACATCCGAGATCGATCACAGCGGGCAGGGGAAGACATCGTCGGCGATGGAGGGTCTGGGGGAAGCTGGCGGCGCGACCTCGAACGTCGTGTCTTGCGGGCAGACAGTGTACTTCGCCGCCCAAGGTTCGACCATGGACCACGAACCGGTCATGTTGCCGCCCCCGTGCCGGTGGCGTCTGATGGCTTGCTGCAAGTGGAACCTTCAAAGGTGTCCGGCAAGCATATTCCCCGGGCATGCTGGTGGATTTCAGCTTCTCTGCGAACCCCTGCGCGTCAGGCAAGCGCGAGCCTGTCATCGCGTGCAGAGCAGCCTGAACTTGGATTGCCGGAACGAAACTTGCCGCTGCCGTCACGGTTCATGGTCTAGGCACCCTTCG
>Ga0114931_10004942_pt1 | contig 16562 bp, 14 predicted proteins | sample 2SBtaG_FD_89579 | JGI IMG/M metagenome (GOLD analysis project Ga0114931, IMG submission 89579) | Deep subsurface microbial communities from Kolumbo volcano to uncover new lineages of life (NeLLi) - 2SBTROV14_V59a metaG | ecosystem: Environmental > Aquatic > Marine > Volcanic | place: Kolumbo...
ATCTTAATCGAAAAAACCTCAACATAGCTGTGCTATGCCTCGGCTTTTTCTCAATCGTTCCGTCCAAATCTGGACCAAATCTGAGCGCGATTTTGTCAAAGTTATTTTGTCACAGGTCCTTATCGCATCTGGACTGACCTGAGTCGATTCAATGCAGCCGCTATTTCATAAGGGCGCGGTCGGGCAAAATTTCCAGGATGGCGTGGCGGATGATAAAACGGATCTAGCCGATCGAGCCCTTCCTGATTCAGAAGGGCCTCGACTGCTTCCACCATATCCTTGACGCTTGTTTTCCCATCCGCGAACTGCCGGGCTGCCAGCAACAAGGCACATCCAACTGCACGAGTCTGACTCACCTCCACTAACTGTTCGACACCACGCAACTCAATAATCTCAGTCCCAAAGACAATTTCATCAACCGCCCTGATGGTAATATTGACTTCTCGATGCCCTCGGGACGGGTCCAGACTCGCCGCTAATGGCAAGCGGGGATGACCAGATGGCAAGGGCTTTTTCACATCCTGACATCGACCGGTTTTCTGAACGATGGCGATCTTCTTGGCCTGGTCGGTAACATCTTCAGGACGGTAGTGACGAACCAGGATGACAGTATTCGCCACATCAAAATAGTCTCCACATCCACCCATTACCAGTATCGTCGAAACTCCATGGTGCGCAGACAGTTCTCGCACCCGATCAAGAAATGGAGTAATGGGTTCGCATTCTTTGGCAACCAACGCCTGCATGCGCGCATCACGGATCATAAAATTTGTCGCGCACGTATCCTCATCCATCAAGAGGACCTGGGATCCGACTTCCATCGCTTCCACAATCGTCGCGGCCTGACTGGTACTCCCGCTGGCATTGCCGGTTGAAAAGGCATGAGTCGCCTGACCTTGGGGCAGGTTGTCAATAAAGCCGCTGATATCAACCTGTCGCACAGACCGTCCATCTTCAGCCCGAATTTTCACGGCATCGGGAGATGTCACAATATACTCGCGCCCATCTCCTGGAAGATGGGGGTACACGCCCCGCTGAAGAGCCTGAAGCAGGGTCGACTTCCCATGATAGCCCCCGCCGACGATCAGCGTAATCCCCTGAGGAACGCCCATTCCAGTTATCAAGTTAGACGAAGCACCTCTTTGGGAAACGGGATTGGGAAGCTCAAACGAGACCCGCAGGGATTCGGGAGAGTGAAAGGGGACCACGGTTTCTCCTATCAGCGGACGGTCTGAATTTCCACTGGCCCGAGGCAGAATAGATTCGTCTGCCACAAATCCGACCAATCCTTTGTCCCCCAACTGTTGGCGGATGGCGTGATAATTTTCAACAGTCTCAACCATTTGCTCACAGGCCTGTTGAGGTAATTGGCTCCACATTAATCCTTGCTTGACCACCTGCGGAAGTTCTTGGCAGAACATGACTTCAGCGTATTTGCCAAGGATAGTGCGGCCGGACGCGGGCAATCCGACTTCCATTCGGGCCTCTATCCATTGATCCGTGACAATCATCGCCGTCCGTTCGATCACTTCCTGACCGCCGACGTCGATAAACCATCGTCCGCTTTTGCCTATGCCCCGTTGCCCTTTGGTCATCTTCCGGATACACCGGTGAAGGGCCCGGGGCAGAAAATCCCGTAAGGCGACCCGCCGGACCGTGTTCTTCCATAGCACAGACGGTATGCCGGCGATTTCATGAGAAACGCGGACACGAATCTTGGATGGCGCCGCAAAGGGATCCCCCTGCACATGATCGACAAACACCCAAAAAGAACCGGCATCGTATGCGCCTTCCATCTCTTTATAGGCTTTATAGCCTCGTCCATTGATTCGAGCCAAAATTCGCCGTACATCATCAAGAGTGGACATGTGGTCGTGCAAACGTACAGGGTGAAGAAAAAACCGTCAGGAAGAAAGGGCCGGTTGTTGTTGAGTCAGACAATGAATCGTACCCAAGCCCCAGACAAGATCAACGGCATGAATGCCGATCACCGGCCGATCTGGAAATACTTCAGCAAGAAGGCCCAAGGCCAGACGATCATGGGGATCATTGAAGGTCGGAACGAGGACCGCCCTGTTGGAAATATAAAAATTCGCATAACTCGCCGGCAGGCGCCGGCCATCGAGATACAGGGGCGCCGGCATGGGGAAGGGGATCAGCTGGGGTTTTGTCCCATCTTCAAGGACCATTCCTTCAAGCCGTTCACGATTTTCCGCCAAGGGGCGATAGTTGGCATCTTGGACATTCTTCTCTTGACAGAGAACCACCGTCCGTGGATTCACAAACCGGCAGAAGTCATCCACATGCCCATGGGTATCATCTCCGGCTATACCCTTCCCTAACCACAATACGTTTGTCGCGCCGAGGATCTGACGAAACAGGGTTTCATACTCTTGTGTGGTCCATCCAGGATTTCGGACTTGCGTAACCGGATCAAGCCAGCATTCTTCCGTAGCCAGGAGCGTCCCACATCCATTCACCTCAAGGCCGCCCCCTTCCAGAACCACCTCGCTCCCCGTCTCAGAACTGGGAATCATGGGAATCCCTAACTGCGAGGCCACCCGTCCATGAACCGCATCATCTTTCCGCCAATCGGCATAGCGCGCCCAGCCTTTGAATCGAAAGGGAGCGATAGCCACAGTAGGTTGCGGAAGATCTCGTTTGACAAACATAGGTCCAAAATCACGGATCCATCCGCGATTCGTCGGAATCCGAAAAAACTCAACTTGGTCAGCCTGGACCCCTCCACGGGAAAGATACCGGCGCCCTCGCCGCTCATGTTCCCGGTCATTCACAAGGATGCGGACACATTCATGTGGCACAAGTTTCCGAACCAATTCGACATACACCCAATGAATCGCCGACAATTTTCCCGGCCAATCTGTTTGATGATGAGGCCAAGCCAACCACGTCGCCTCGTGAGGTTCCCACTCTGCAGGCAGACGGAATCTTCCGTTAGCCGGTGAGGAGTTTTTCTCAGCCTTCATGCTTTTCCATCCAGATACCGTTGCGACATTCCCGCATAGGCATCAACGCGCCGATCGCGCAAGAATGGCCAATTCCGACGGACATCTTCAATGCGGTTGCAATCCACTTCAACCAGGAGGACTTCCTCTTTGTCAACGGAGGCCTGGGCCAGGACCACCCCAAAGGGATCGCATACAAACGAACTGCCCCAAAATTCAATCCCCTCGCCACCTTCAGGTGATCGTTCATGCCCCACTCGATTCACCGCCGCGACAAACACGCCGTTGGCAATGGCATGCCCACGTTGCACGGTGGTCCAGGCATTCCGTTGGGCTTCCCCCTCTGCTGTTTTTTCGCTTGGATGCCACCCAATCGCCGTAGGATATAAGAGAATCTCCGCGCCCGCCATGGCCATTAACCGGGCTGCCTCAGGATACCACTGATCCCAGCAGATTAACGGACCAATGACGGAATGTCTGGTGGTGATCGCCTGAAATCCCCGATCGCCCGGCGTGAAATAAAACTTCTCGTAATAGGCCGGATCATCAGGAATGTGCATTTTTCGGTAAAGCCCGGCCATCTCGCCCTGTTCATCCATCACGGCCACGGAGTTATGGTAGATTCCCGGGGCCCGGCGTTCAAACACCGGGACCATGATTACCACCTGGTGTTCTTTGGCGATATGCCCGAAGGCCTCAGTCGAAGGTCCCGGAACCAGCTCCGCCAAATCAAAACATCTTGGATTTTCCTCTTGGCAAAAGTATTGCGAGCGGAACAATTCCGGCAGACAAATAATCTGCGCTCCACGCCCCGCCGCTTCCCGAACCCCTGACACAGCCCGAGTCATATTCTCCTCCACCTCGGGAGAACAAGCCATTTGAATCAGCCCGAGAATCATGCGTGATCCTTCCCTGGAAACTCCACAGTTACATCCACAAACCTAGGGTCGTGTTTCACTCTGTTCTTGTTTGATGGGAGCACAGTCTACACTGTTGATGACTATGAGAAAAAGGCCTTCCAGATGGATCATGTCAAACCCTGTCCCCAGTCCTTCATTGAAGCTATCCTGGAGCAAACGTGTCAGGACAAGCGAGGGTGGTCTCCGCCTTTCATCCCGCGGATCTTCCCACCGCGCCGAGCCTACGGTTTCGCGTCACTCATCTCCAGTTAGCGATTGGGCGCGATGCCCCTCGTCGGCTTCCACTCGCGGGCCAGTTTTTTGGCTTGGCCAACCTGGTTCGGGGTCATCCTCCGCGTAAGGAAATCTCGTACTGTCACCCCACGTTTATAGCCTTGATTCGCCGCGAGGTTGGCCCACTTATAGGCGAGGATGTCATCCTGCGGGACGCCCTTCCCCCGGGCATACATCTCGCCAAGGTTGGATTGCGCACTCGCAACCCCTGCCTCTGCGGCTTTTCGGTACCAATGTACCGCCTGCTGAGCATCCCGGTGAACCCCCCGCCCCCTCTCATACATCACGCCAAGATTGAACTGCGCACCCGCCTGACCGGCCTCCGCGGCTTTTCGGTACCAGTGTACCGCCTGCTGATAATTCTGCGGGACGCCTCGCCCCTGGGCATACATCAGGCCCAAGTTGGACTGCGCAATCGCAACACCAGCCTCCGCGGCTTTTCGGTACCAATATACCGCCTGCTGAGCATCCCGCGAGACGCCCCGCTCATCCTCGTACATCGCGCCAAGGCTGTACTGCGCACTCGCATTGCCGGCCTCCGCGGCTTTTCGGTACCAGCGCGCCGCCTGCTGAGCGTCCCGTGGAACACCCTCCCCCATGTCATACATGAAACCAAGATTGGACTGCGCAATCGCAACACCCGCCTCCGCGGCTTTTCGGTACCAGTGCATCGCCTGCTGATAATTCTGCGGGACACCCAGCCCTTTGTGGTACATCACGCCAAGGTTGTACTGCGCATCCGCCTGACCGGCCTCCGCGGCTTTTTGGTACCAGCGTACCGCCTGCTGAGCGTTCTGCGGAATACCCCGCCCCGTATCGTACATCCAGCCAAGCATGACCTGCGCCTCTACCTGGCCGGCTTCGGCGGCCTTTTGGAACCAGTGCACCGCCTGCTGAGCGTCTTGCGGAACGCCGTACCCCTTCTTGTACATCACGCCAAGGCTGTACTGAGCACTCGCATTGCCGGCCTCTGCGGCTTTCATAAACATGGCCAAGGCCGTCACGTAATCCTTCGCGTCATACGCCGTGACACCATCGGCAAAGTCCCCTCCCGCCGCAATGGTGCTCACGGCACACAACAGTACCAGTGTCAAACAGAATCGCTTCATCATACCTCCCATTAGTAGTGGTTTAATGAAAAGGCAACCAGGTGAAGTCCGCTTGGGTCTCCGTACATGGCTTTCTGTCATTCCATGCCGCCAGCCGGATTGTCCGCTGGCAGTGAAAAAACATGTCTTGCGAAGTTGCCCCACCCTCCACAAGTTCCCTCGCACCATACCCAGGCATCCCTCCTTTTTCACGTGTACGCTCCTCTTTTGTGCCACGCGAACGGTGATAAACGCGATTAACCCCATTAAACAGGACGCTGACAAGTCGTCCCGCAAAAAGGGATCGGGGATCTAGAAACAATGGCTAGCTAACGTGTTGTCCGTATAATGCCATTTAAAGACCCCCGACTCCTTTTTGAGGACCTCTTTTTTATTTTTTTGTTTCCTCATCAGAGGGCGAAGCTGCGAAGAGTCACCCCCTCCAAGGCGGCGTGGACCGCCTGATCCCTCTTCTGCAACAGGGTCGAAACGTTATCTTCTTCCGTGCAAGTCTTTTGGTACGAGGGGCCATGCCTGATAAGATCCAGCACTTCAAGGACCGTCACTTGTTCCGGAGGGCGCCCAAGAGTGAGGCCCTCGGGTTCTGATGTCCGCACGACCAGCCGGGTCGGGATGAGTTCTTTGATCAGATCTTCCACAACCGAGAGGGGAACCTTGAACAGGTGGGCCAATTCCTCCTCTCGAACAGGGGATTGCTCGGCCACATACCGGCTCGTCATGTGGCGAAGAATGGACAAGATCAACCGCTCTCGAAAGATATTGGAATTTTGGCACCACCGTAACCGTGACAGGTAAGCCGATGGATGTTGGTGATAATAGGCGACCTGCGCCCCGACCAGCACGATCAGCCAGCCCACATCCAGCCAAATCAGAAACAGGATCAATACCGCAAAGCTGGAATACACGGCGCTATATTTTCCTGAACTGGCCACAAATGCGGCAAAGGCGATGCCGGCTCCTTGCCAGAGGACGCCTGCCGTAATGCCTCCCACGGAGGCTGAGCTTAATCGTACTTGGGTGTATGGGACAAATTTGTATATAAAGGTAAATAGCAGGCCGATGAAGAGATATGGCAATAACTTTGTGGCTAAGACCACCAGGTATCCTAAGGGCTGAATCTCAAGGATTCGTTGAATCAACCAATGGCTTTGCGCCGACGCGGTCAGACCGAACGCGGTAAAAACAAAAACGGGCCCTACCAACACCACGCTTAAATAGTCGGTAAATTTTCTGGCCAGCGGGCGCCCCTGTTGAAGGCGCCAAATTGAATTCAGCGCTTCCTCTATTTTGTCAATCAATGAATAGGTGGTATAAAACAAACCGGCCACACCGACCGCTCCCAGGACTCCCACCTTCAAATTATCCACGAACCCAATGATATTTTGAGTGATTTCCACCCCTTTTTCACCGAGTGGTTCCAATCCCTGAGCTAAAATCGGTTCAATTTGCTGATGGATTCCAAACGCCTTGAGGACGGAAAAGGTCACGGCCAAAAAAGGAACGAGGGAAAGGAGCGTGGTATAGACTAAGCTTGTCGCTCGAATACTCAACCCACTGTCTCGAAATTCCCAGGCCGCCACCAGGATTAAGCGAAGCAGGCTGACGCCAAATCGATGAAGACCTTTGAGCTCCTGAAGATCAACATCCCACAGACCATGCCGGCAAAAGTGACTGATACGGGCAACCATCACATCCCCTCTTCGGTTGAACTTTTCGAATACGTGCAGCCTACACCGGCTTCACAAAAAAAGTCTATGCCCATTGACTGGTCATTTCCACCAACACGAAGAGGTCATAATCTAAAAGCTCTTCTTTTTAGGGATGATGAACTGGCTTTTCATTGGTTTGACGCGACAAGTATTTTTTGCAAGGTTTGGGCCCGCCGAACGCTTGGCCCATTCTTTTTTTTATGGAACAAGGTCTGATTTCAAACTGTAACCTTTATGATTTTTTCATCATCCACCGAAAAAGAGAAGAAAAATCCGTCTCTCATTCATAAAAGATGGGCGCCCATTTGGTCTCTCTTTCTGTTACTTGTGCTGGAGATAGTGTATTTTGAAATGCTATATTTCTCTGCTTCTCAGTTGTGAGACTCAATGAAACAACGTATTTCCATTGACCAACTTCAGCTTGGGATGTTCATCGCCGGCTTAGATCAATCATGGTTTAAAACACCATTTTTTCGGCACAAGTGGCTCGTCAAACGAGCGGAGGAAATCCAGCTTCTCCGTCAATATGGTGTTCGAGAAGTCTTTATTGACCCCACAAAAGGAAGAAGTCTTTCGGCATCCAGCCCTCTTGAAGAACCCTCTCCCTCCTCCAAAACAGAACAGATTCCTTCACCGGACAATCCGCAAGAACCAACAACCGAGGCTGAACAAGAACCGAACCCCGAGGATCTCGCAACCGCAACGCTCATCCGGTCTGGAGCCATTGAGGCCATGGAAGCATTGTTCTCAAACATCACGAATGGCGCTCCAGTCCAGCCAGACAGTGTACGAAACGTTGTCAGCGCCCTTCTTGATGGGCTCATGGAACATCAAGCCGCCATGGTTTCGCTCATTCAAATGCAGAGATTTGACCAACGTCTGGCAGCCCATGGTGTCGATACATGCGTGCTTTCCCTTGTGTTGGCCAAATCCCATGGTATGGACATCGCTCAATTAAAGGTGTTGGGCATTGGGGCCCTTCTTCATGATGTCGGACAACTTCGACTGCCCTTGAATTTCATAAAAAAACGGACGCCGTATTCAGAACAAGATCGAAAACTCATGCAGATTCATCCAGAAACAGGTGTCGCTTTCCTCAATCAACTTCCTGATATACCGGATGAAGCGAAACGGGCTGTACTGGAACATCATGAACGACTGGATGGAAGCGGATACCCTCGACAACTTCAAGGCCCTTCGCTTTCCTTGTTAAGCCAAATCATTGCCATTGCAGATACATACGATGCCCAAATCAGCGGCCGGTGCAGTCATCCTCCCGTGCCACCATCTCAGGCTGTGAGAGAACTCTACCGGGCAGCGGCGAATGGCCAATTTGACATCATCCTAATCCAGGAATTGATTCAATTTCTTGGCGTCTATCCCATCGGATCATTGGTTGAACTCAACACTGGCGAACACGCGGGGGTGGTATGGGTCCATCCACAGCATCGTCTCCAACCAACCGTGAAGCTGCTGGTCAGCCCCGCCGGAGAACCCTACCCCGACCAACCCATTCTGAATCTTGCCCATACCCGTTCAGGAGAGCCCGAACGGTTCATCACGCAAGCTTTAGATCCTTCAAAGGAATCCGTTGACATCCTTAATTTCCTGGAAGGTTTGTGATAAAATTGCCCCATTGAATTTCTGAATGGCTCGTGGATATCATATTCATCCAGCCACTATCCTCCTATCCATTTCCGCAATGAATAAACTCAATCCTCAGACCTTCCCTGCCCCTCCTACTTCTGAAGCATTGCTGGAATCCGAGCAGGCTTTCCGTTCGACCCTCCTTGAAACCTTGCGGGTGGGAGTCTGTCGCATCGACATGAAGGGTTGTATTCAGTCCTTGAATTTGGAAGGGGCGAGGATTTTGGGACGAACAGAACAATCCTGTCTGGGGCTCTCCCTCCATGGACTCATCCAGTGTCTAGGTGAAGATCCTCATTCGAAGGAAGCCGGTTGTCCGCTTGATCACGTTTTGAAAACCAAGAAATCTGTGTGGATCGCCAAAACCCTGATCAAACGTCGAACCGGGGAAACACGATGGATCGAATATCATTGTACGCCGTTACCCTGTTCCATCAACCCCGGGGCGCTCTTCCTCTTTCGGGATCTCGAACCGCAGCTTCAACTCCTGGAGGATCATGAGCATTTGGCCTCCATGCCGGAAGAGAATCCCAATCCCATCGTTGAACTCGATACCGACGCCGATCTGATATATGCCAATTCTTCCATGATCCGTCTCTTGGACACCTTTGGATTTCATAAGAGCGGTATTCCAAAAATTCTTCCGCAGAATATATCGAGAATTGCCAAGGATTGTTTGGATTCCATGAATGAGGTCCGAGACCTCACCGTCAGAGTGGATGGAGCCCATTATGAATGGACCTTCGCCCCTATTCAGGAGAAAGGATACATCCGTGGGTATGGATTGGATATCACAAAACATTCCCGGGCAACCGACGCCATGATGCAATTTCAGTCCCGTTTTGTTTCTCTCGTTGACTCCATTCAGGAGGGCATTGTATTAACCGATCTCAATGGAATCATTACCTCTTCCAATCCGGCCGCTCAGGCCATCTTCGGCTATCAATCAGAAGAAATGATTGGACAACCCTTCACTCGACTTTTGGACTTCGCCCATCGAGAAATATACCGGCAGGGCATTGAACAAGTCAGTTTCCGTGAAGACGACCATGCCATGGAACCGATGATCGAAGTATCCGGATTGAGGAAGGATGGTCAGGTCTTTCCTCTGGAAGTGTCGTTGACCAGTTGGAAAGTCGGCATTGAAACACAATTTGGGTGCATCCTGCGCGACATTACCGCCCGCAAGCAAAAAGAACAGGATCTCCGGATCGAAAATAAACGGCTGACCCAAACGCTTGATTGTCTTACAGAAGCCCTTGTGACAACAGATGTGAAGGGTCACATCTCCTTTCTGAATCCTATGGCGGAAGCCATCATGGGTTGGTCCCAATCCGAGGCTAACAACCGGCCCCTCAGAGAGATTTTTCGTATTCTTGAAACCTCCACCGGAGGCAAGGAGGAAGCAGCCTCTCGCACAACCATGCAGCTCAATTCTCTCAACGAACGGGATTCGCCAAAAACCATTTTGGCCAAGGATGGTACCCAACGAACCATTGTTCTTCGAGAAGGTCCGATTCGGGACCACCAAGGACAATTAATCGGAAGTGTCTTGGTCTTTCATGATGTGAGCGATCGAAACCGAGAAGAAGCTGAACGCCAACGCATCAGCAAACTGAATTCGCTTGGGGTCTTGGCAGGAGGCATTGCCCATGATTTCAATAATTTACTCACAACGATTTTGGGGAACCTCTTTATGGCAAAGCTCAAAATGGTTTCCCAAGACCCCGTGACGCAGGGCTTGCAAGAAGCAGAAAAAGCCTGCTTGCGCGCCAAAGATCTCACGCAACAATTGTTGACCTTTGCCAAGGGTGGCGCGCCCATCAAGAAACGGATGGCCATCCAAGATATGGTTCGCCTGAACACGATTTTTGCTCTATCAGGATCCGCCACGGAATGTACCTTTCATTTATCCGACACACTTTGGCCTGTTAATGTCGATGAGGCTCAATTAAAACAGGTCATTCACAATCTCGTAATCAACGCGAGGCAAGCGATGCCAAGGGGTGGAATGCTCACCATTCAAGGGGAAAATGTCATGGTAGACCCTCAAACTCAACCACAGGTCTCTTCACTGCCTAAAGGACCCTATCTGGCCTTGTCGTTTCAAGATCAAGGTCATGGCATCGATCCGAAACATCTGCCTAATATTTATGATCCATACTTTTCAACCAAACCAGGCGCCCACGGCTTGGGTCTTGCGACGGTCCACTCCATTATTCGCCGGCATGGCGGCCATATCACAGTCACATCCACCTCCGATGCCGGCACGACATTCACCGTGTTCCTTCCGGCCCTTCCCCCATCCACCCCTGACTCGGAAGAAGACATTCCCCTCCCTTCCACGAGTAGCCAGGAACCAATTTTAGTCATGGAGGATGAATCGGACCTTCGCCACATTCTCAAGGAGATGCTTGTCCGTTTTGGCTACAACGTGACCACGGTTCAGGAAGGCAATGAAGCCTTAGATGCCTATCACCAGGCGAAGCAACAGGGGCATCCATTTGCTGCGGTTATTTTGGACCTGACCGTTCCCAACGGTATGGGGGGTCAAGAAACCATTCAACATCTTCGAGCAATGGATGCACAGGTGAAAGCCATTGTCACCAGTGGATATTCTGATGACCAAGTTCTTGTCAATTACCGGGACTACGGGTTTGATGCCTTTCTTCCAAAACCATACCAAATGACGGACCTACACCGTGTGTTGCAGAATGTTCTTGCCCCAAGCTCCCTTTAAACAGCCTCTCGCCTGTTTGAGACCCTACGCGTCTTTCGGTCGCCTCTCCTCAAACCACTCCGTTTGAGCGAGAAATTTATGTCCGATACCAAGAAGAGTAAAACAGGAGAGTCGGGACCTGGCAAGACCCCTTTAATGAATTCGCCGAATAAAGGCCGGATTGAATTCCCCACGAGCCACTTCGGCCACTGGCCCGCTCATGGTGATGTGATACTGAGCGTCTACAGCGATGGTGAGCGTGCCTCCTGGAGCTTTCACCCTCACGGGGCTTTTGACTAGGCCCAAACGGATGCCGGCACAGGCCACGGCACAAGCTGAGGACCCGGATGCCAGGGTTTCTCCCGCTCCACGTTCCCAGATAAGGATAGACAAAGCTTTGGGACCAATGGGGACTGCCAATTGAACGTTGGTCCTTCTAGGAAAGATGGTATGATTTTCTAACTCTGGTCCTATGTACAACAAGTCTTCTCTCGTCCATTGGTCACCCTTATCTTTGAAGAGCACGCAGTGTGGGTTCCCCACGCTGACCCCTGTAAACCGGAGAGATTGCCCCGCCGCTTTCACCGGCTGCTGAATCAATTCCGGCACACGCAACGTGCAGGGTAAGGCCCTCGGTTGAAACGAGGCTCGGCCCATTTCTACCGTTGCGCCATTCACGGCTCTCTTTCCATCAAGGTCTAATTGAATATGAACGATGCCGCCCTTCGTCTCCACATGAAATTGCCGGCGGCGAGTTTTTCGTGTTGAAAACAAATAACAACCAAAAATACGCAGCCCATTTCCTGATTTTTCAGCCTCGCTTCCATCGGGATTGTAAATCCTGAGGCCAAAGTCGGCTTTCTTCGAAGGACACAGGGCAAGAATTCCATCACTTCCAAGTCCCAGATGACGATCACATATTGCCCGAATGACACGGGGCGTCAGTTTAAATTCCAATTTGCTAGCATCGACCGCAAGGTAATCATTGCCCAATCCATGTCCCTTAAAAAATTGGTTCTTCATGACGCTCCAACGAGTAAAAGAATGGCTACCGATTCAGGGTTCAGAGGTAGAGAAAATGAAGATTGAAGAGTTTGTGGATAGGGAAGCGTGGAACAATAAATATCACGAACGCAAAGGGTCAACGGTGAACTCTGAACGTGAATCGTGGCTCGGGCTTCCCTTTCTCTTAAAAACTCCAAAAAAAACAAGAGGATTATAAAATGATGGATGGAAAGTGTCAAAGACCATCCCCGCTTTCTTATCATTCCCACTGATGCGCCATTCCACTGATCAAACTTGTCTGTAGAATGATTCAAGTGGCATGATGGTTTCCATGCTCCATCCTCATCTATCTTTCCTTAAACCCACCCCGTGACGACACAGACGCCACACCGACTCCTCTTGGCCATTCTCATCGGAATTGGGATTGGGATTTTTCTGGGCGGTCTAGCTCCACAGGTCGGCACCGCTATAAAGCTTGTCGGCGAACTTTTCCTCAGAGCTTTATTTCTCATGGTGATTCCGCTGGTCATGAGTTCCATCATCGTAGGCGTTAGCAGCATAGGAGACGTCAGGAAATTAGGACGATTGGGATTCCAGACGATTATCTATTTTATGATGACCACCGGCCTCGCCGTCCTGATTGGATTATGGCTCGTCCTCATGATTCAACCGGGAGTCACCAACAACCCAGAAGGATCTCATCAAGAAACGGAAGCCGGTCAAGTTCTGTCTGAACATTTCAAAGATCAACCGACCACGATCGGGGAATTGTTCCGGACAATCCTCATCAGCCTTGTTCCACAGAATCTGTTTGCGGCCTTGGTCAATGCAGACGTATTGCCCTTGATTGTCTTTTCGCTCCTCTTCGGAGGAGTTTTGACAACCCTGGGGGAACGCGGACGACTGGTCATCCAGTTCTTTACGGGTGTTAACGAGGCGATCATGGCCATGGTCCATCTCCTGATGTGGGTCGCTCCAGTTGGCATCGGAGCTCTGCTGGCTGGAAGATTAGGAGAGGCTGGAGGGTTCGGAGGGTTCTGGCCCCAAGTCACCCAACTGGGCGCCTATACCACCACGGTTCTCATTGCACTGTTGATTCATGGAGTGGTGATCTTGCCACTGATTCTTCGATTCATCGGCAAGCAAGGAGGATGGGGGTATGCCAAAAATGTTGGCGCGGCACTCACCACCGCCTTTTCAACCAGTTCCAGCTCCGCGACCCTTCCCCTGACCATTGAAAGCGTGGTTGAGCAACAAGGAATCTCGCCCAGAATTGCCGGTTTCGTCCTTCCCCTTGGGGCCACTATCAACATGAACGGGACCGCACTCTACGAGGCGGTCGCGGCCATGTTTATTGCCCAGACCTACCATATCCATCTCGGCCTGGGACAGGCCATCATCATTTTTCTCACCGCCACGCTGGCGGCTGTTGGCGCAGCCGGTATTCCCGAAGCCGGCCTAGTCACCATGGCGATTGTCCTCCAAGCCGTCAATTTACCACTTGAAGGAATCTCCCTCCTTTTGGTGATTGACTGGTTTCTGGACCGTTGCCGAACAACCGTCAATGTCTGGGGCGACGTCGTGGGGGCAGCCGTTATCCATCAACTGAGCCATCACGATAAAACGGGACCAAAGTCATAACCCGTGCCGGTCTTCTCGTGAGATCGTCAATTTGGCATCAATGAAATCCTGATGCCCTAACTGCAAGCCTTTGGCAATCGAACGGATTTCTTCTATTTCTTGGAAAGAGGTTTTGTCAGCAGCATTGGCAATCCCAAACAAGACATTCAAGAACGATTTTCGTTCGGCCATGGAGGTGCAATCACAAAACCCATTGGATAACCTGGAGAGATCCAATCCTTTCATAATCCGGTAGCGGCTCATGTCAACAATCAGCGTGGCTTCATCCTTCGACATACCCCATCCTTCCATCAAAGCTTGAGTCATCGATGACTCTTCTCGTTCACTAAAATCTTGATCGACCCACGCCACCCGTGCCATCAGGCCGGCAGCCAGACAAATTTTTCTGATCTCCTGATCCGTCAAGGAGAGCGAAAGCCCTCGCGTCTTCATGTCGGACATCAGTTGAAAGTAAATTGTATTTTTAATGAAGTCCTCCAGATGGCGTTCACGTCCTTCCTGGCCTGCATAGTGGCTGGTCCTGACCTGAAGAGCCTTGCGCAAAGGTCTGGTGAGATGCCTGAACAATCCCGTGCTTTTTCTCTCAATGTCCCGCCGAAGTGTTTACACAACAGACCCTTCCGGATCATTGAACCCATCTTCACCAACAACCTTTTGCAAGGTATCAAGCACGAGCGCTTTATCAGACGATGTCCCAATCCCATCCAGAACCCGGCCAAGCAATTGCTGCCGTTCTTCTTCTCCCACAGGGGAAGCCATATACAATTCCAATTCCATCCATTCTTGTCCCGAAATATCTGGAAGAAGAAAGAGCAGTTCCTTCAAGGCGTTGATTTCATGATTGGTCAACTGTCCATCCGCCCAAGCAGTGGCAATCAGTAATTTTCCAAGATTAAGTATGAAGTCTTTCCGGGCCATGTTCTCCTCTTCTGTGACTCACTCAACTTGTTTTCTGCGTCATTCGGCGACAGAAGGATCCACTGATGTTGAGGATGCTTCATCATTCCGGCCTTCCAGCTCCCTAGCACACAGCGCACGCAAAAGGTCCCGCCAAGTGAGTATCCCGACGATCTCCCTATCCTCGGTCATAACAGGCAAACAGGACACTCCTTTCTCCAAAATCATCTTGGCGGCTTCCTCAAGGGAAGCGTGCGGAGCAATCGAAACAGGATGACGGCCCATAATTTGATGGGCGCGTTTCTCTAGGGTGGCATGATCGTGCGTGGTCTCGGACATCGTTCCCAGGTAAGGACTGATCGCCTTGAAAAAATCCCGGTCGGAAATAATTCCAACGAGCTTCTGGTTTTCAACAACCAGAAGATGGTGAAATCGGACCCGATCAAAAATATTTCGAATCGTTGCCAACGTATCATCCATTTCCACGGTGACCACTTTGGTCGTCATGATCGTTTCAACCGCTTCCATCTTCAGACCTCAGGCAAATCCGGTATGGCCCCTTCCGCTGAAACCTGCAAATCTCAATACTTGTAACAGATTTTCCGGAGAGAATATAGAGGAGAGAATGTACAGGCCTTTTTGGTCCACCGGGGCATGAAAGATGGAATTACTCATGTTCCTGACACAAAAGAGCGCCTTCCACATCTCAGACCTTGTAACGATTCATCACCCATTCGAGACCATAAACCATGATGCCGTTATACAGCTCATTATTGACTATCATTATGAGGGAGGCAACCATGAATCATTCCTCGACATCCGTTCAGGCAAGATCATATCGCTTTTCCCGCCACATGTGGGTATGGGGCAGTCTCACGATGTTCCTACTCATAACCCCCGGGCTTGCCATCAGTCATCCCCTTTTCAACATCCATTGGACGAGCGGGTCGAAATCCGTTCCGCAAACCTCCTCCTTCAACCCCGCGACTCTTTCAAATAATACGTATGAGGTCTCTCCCAAAATGATTTCTCATCGATACAGGGATGATGCCTTTTATCATTTGGGACATGCCTTGGCCCGAGGGTTCACATACTATTTTTACCCCCGGCACCACCATCATGAAGCCCATGGACACCACCATCATGACTCATACGAACACCACTACGCGCCATCACCTTCGTACTTTTACGGGCCATACTTCTATGGGCCCTCTTACCGGTATCCGGCCTATCCCTATCCACGGCACTACTACGGGAGACATCATCATTTCCGACGACATCACCACCCCCATGGCCACCAGCATCACCGTCATCATTAAAAAAGATGTGGCCGAGTTAATTGAGACGGCGTCAAAAGCAGGGAAGATGACAAGGGAGGAAGATTGCGAGGTAAATCCCGGCGGGGATCAATCGTAAAAAGAAGGGAGAAAAAGGGGACAGATTTATTATTTGGCCGATTGTTTCGGTGGGAGGCCTGATCCTCTCGTTCTCCCCACCGGCCTATTTTTTGCGGATCAGTTGCAAATGTCGTGGAGAATGACGAGGCAGCAGGCTATGATCGAGGATGAACCTCACCGATGCGGATTTGCCAAGTGGCCTGAACTCCCCTCTTTGACAAAGAGGGGTGGGGGGAGATTTTCCCTCTGCCTCTCGAGGGTGTCGTGCGCACCTCGCCC
>Ga0114931_10004943_pt1 | contig 16560 bp, 19 predicted proteins | sample 2SBtaG_FD_89579 | JGI IMG/M metagenome (GOLD analysis project Ga0114931, IMG submission 89579) | Deep subsurface microbial communities from Kolumbo volcano to uncover new lineages of life (NeLLi) - 2SBTROV14_V59a metaG | ecosystem: Environmental > Aquatic > Marine > Volcanic | place: Kolumbo...
AAGGCGCGGTAAAGCGGGTCAAGCGTGTGGCGAGAAGAGGGTCGTCGAAGTCCGGAACCGCAGGCGGAAGCGTTACTCCCAACGACGGACAGAGCAACAGATCCACGGTGGTGAAGAGTTCGGCCAGACCACCGCAAAATGCGGCGCGCACCTGCATACTGCGCGCCAGTTCAACACCCGAAAGCATCCGTCCGGCCTCGATCAGTCGGCTCAGCTGCTCACCGTAGTCTTGCGCGTGTTCGGGGAACAAGCCTTCGTGCGCAAGCGCACATTCCGCTGCGCAGATGGGCGCCCAGGAGAACACGGCTTCTCTCCATGGCGGAAGCCGCACGGGAACGATTCGTGCTCCCGCCTCTTCGAATACTCGCCGGCACTGCAGGATCGGATCGACGATCTCCGCATCCATCGCCTCGCATGCGAATTCCTCGTCGATACCGATGCGCAGCCCGCGCACGCCCGAATCAAGCGAAGTCGGGATATCGGGGACTTCGTCGGTCAACGAAGTCGGATCGCGTGGGTCATGGCCCGCCATCGCCATCAGCATGGCCGCGGCGTCGGTAACCGTACGCGCGATCGGTCCGACATGATCAAGAGAGTCCGACAGAGGAAAGATACCGTGGCGGGGAACCCGACCATACGTGGGCTTGATACCCACCAGGCCGTTGGCGGCCGACGGCATACGAATAGATCCCCCGGTGTCGGTTCCGTTCGAAGCAAAACAAAGTCCCGAAGCCGTCGCCACGCCCGAACCGCTCGAGGAAATCCCCGGCCATCGATCTCGCGCCCAAGGATTGCGGGGCGGCTCGATGTCGGGGTGATGCTCGGCGTAGGCGCCTTCGGTCATTGCCGTCGTGCCGAGGATAACCGCACCGGAGTTGCGCAGCCTCTCAACCACGCAGGCATCGTGCTCTGCGATACGGTCGCGCAACACCCGCGTGCCCGCCCCGGTCGCTACCCCGCGTACGGCACACAGCTCCTTCACCGCAATCGGAACACCGTGCAAAGGCCCGCGAGAACGGCCTGTGCGAAGTTCCTCGTCCGAACGGCCGGCAGCCGCGCGGGCTTGGTCACCCAGTACCGTCGCAAACGCGTGTAGATCCGGGTCGAGCGTCTCTATGCGGCGCAGTTGAGCGTCCGTCGCCTCCAGGCTCGTCAACTCTCCGGCATGAATACGGCGCCCGAGTTCGCACGCGCCGAGCCAATGTATGTCCGTGTCCATTCCCTTATCTCGCTCCGTTCTAGTCGGAACCGGCTCGGGACCGGTCGAAGCATTGCTGCGCCTAGGCAGTCACAACTCACGTAGCGAATTTCGAACCAACGTACACGACGTAAAACAACAACAAAACCAGGCCGTCGAGGCGGCCGATACGATTGCCTCGTCGCTGCATCGCCATGATGAGAATCCCTACGGCGATCATCGCGCCCATGTCGGTCCAGGTCACACCACCGCGGGCAAGAGGATGAGCCAGAGCGGTGAAACCCAGAACGACCAGGATGTTGAACACGCTGCTGCCGACAACGTTGGCAACCGCAAGATCCCCGTGCCCGTGTATGGAGGCAATCGTAGACGCCGCAAGTTCCGGGAGGCTCGTTCCCAATGCGACCGCGGTGAGCGCAATCACGGCCGGCGCGATCCCGGCGGCGGCGGCGATCTCGACAGCGCCGTCGACGAACAGCCCCCCGCCTACGGCCAAGGCGACAAGACCACCCACCACGAACGACGAGTTGCGCAAGAGACCGCCCGGCGTCTTGGTATCGACATCGCTCAGTTCCGCACGCACGTCGGCTCGTTCACGCCGCGCTAACGCCACCGTGTAGGCAGTATAGACGATTACCGCCAAAACCAGGCAACCGCCCTCGATACGAGACGCTACGCCGTCGATAAACAGTAGCGGCACAACCGCAGCACAAGCGATCATCAGCGGCAGGTCCGTCCGCATCAACCTGGCGTGAATCTCGATTGGGCGCACCAAGGCCGCGGTACCGAGAATCAACGCACCATTGGCGATGTTCGATCCGACCACGTTACCGAGAGCGACATCGTTGAGGCCCGACAACGCGGCCTGTACGCTCACCGCCAACTCGGGGCTGCTGGTACCGAACGCAACGACCGTCAGTCCGACGGTAAGCGGCGCCACTCCGAGAGCCCGCGCCATCTTCGCCGAGCCGGAAACCAGCGCTTCCCCGCCGAAGTACAAGAGCAGCAGTCCGGCCACACACGCGAGCAGGGAGGTCGTCATAGTGTGCGGGAAAAAAACTCCAACACCCGCCTCCAGCTATCCTCGGCCGCCGACTCGCTATAGCCGGCATGCATCGGGGTGAACCCCGAAATCTTGATGAGAAGGTTATTGGGGAAATCGCGGTGGTCGTTCATGTAGGAGTGGCCGGCATCCGGATAAATCTTGACGTCGTGTTCGACACCCAGCCGCTCGAGATGCGCGATCAGCCGCTTTCCCTGCGGAGCCCAAGTTCGGTCGCGTCCGCCGTAGCCGCCGACCACGGGGCATATATCTCGCAACGCCTCGGCATCTTCGGGGACGTCTCCGTAAAACGGCGCCGCCACCGCCAAGGGCTGCTTCGCCGCGAACAGCAAAGCAAATCCGCCGCCCATACAAAAACCGATTACGCCGATTCGTTTTTCGTCGATTTCGGGTCGCCGGACCAACCAGTCACGAGCAGCTTCGAGCCGGTCGAAAGCCGGTCCCTGTCCCGACCGTAACGCCGTCATCGTCCGCGCGACGCACCGTAGTTTCCAGCCCAGTCCGTCGTAGAGATCGGGCGCGAGGGCATGGTAACCGGCACCCGCGAGACGGCGGGTGACGCGCCGCGTGTCCCGAGTAAGACCCAGGATATCGTGGATGACGATGACTCCGGCTCCGCCGGTCGACATATCAGCCGGACAAGCGGAGAAAGCGACGATTTCACCTCCTCCGCCTATCGGAACTTTGACTGTGCCTTCGTCGAGCATGCAACCTACCGATGACCACTTCCTCGTCGGCAGCAGACCGAGCGCCGTCCTACGATGGCTTGGCGTCGTTTCCGTCGCCCTTGTTCCTGCGGCATCGCCCCTCCGTCGGCTAGTTGCCGGACGCAATCACCCACAATCCGACCGCGATGAAGCCGGCACCCGCGGCCCATCGCAACACTTTCGCTCCGATATAGTGTGACAGAAACGTTCCGCCGAGTACTCCCAGCGCCGTGGCCACCACCAAGGCGGAGGCAGCAGCCGCAAAAACCGTTAGCTTCGGATGTTGCATGTCGGCGGAATACAGGACGGTCGCAAGCTGGGTCTTGTCGCCTAATTCGGCAAGGAAGACCGTTACGAACACTGTCGCAAACAAGCGCGGGTCCATGTCACCCGTCCCCCGCAGCCCGCTCGGCGAGCGAAGGAAACCACCATCGGCACAGCAGCATGCCCGCCGCCATCGACGGTACGAACCACAGGGCAGCGGTACCGGCCCCGCCGAGTGCGGTCAACGCCGGGCCCGGACAATATCCGGACAATCCCCAGCCGGTACCGAACACCGCCGCGCCACCCAAGAGGCGCGCATCGACGCTCGTCGCCGCCGGTGTCTGAAACAGTCCGCCGAATACGGGAGAGGATCGTCGTACAATCAGCCTATACGAGATGGCATACACCGCGATTGCACCGATCATGACCATCGCGAGGCTCGGGTCCCAAGAACCGCCTACGTCGAGAAAGTCGACAACTTTCAACGGACGAGTCATCCCGGAAATGCCCAGCCCGATCGCGAACATCAAACCGGTGACAAAAGACATGACTACCGGCATCAGAGACTGCCTCCGAACACCGTACGAACCACGAATACCGTGACGGCTGCGACAACCATGAAGGTGACCGTAGCTACCAACGACCGAACCGACAGTCTGCTGATGCCGCAAATGCCGTGCCCGCTCGTGCATCCGTTCCCGAGCCGCGTACCTACACCCACCAAAACTCCGGAGCCTACGAGGGCTGCCGGCGATCGCGTCAGCTCCATGGCCAAGGCCTGAGGCGAGAACAGCCGGATCAAGAATCCTCCGACGAACATTCCGGCGAGAAACCAAATCCTCCACGCGATCTCACCTCGACCGTTGAAAAGGCCGCCGACGATGCCGCTGATGCCGGCGATTCGGCCGTTGGCCCACAGCAACAACGACGCGCTCACGCCGATCACGGCCCCTCCCAGCAAAGACGCTATCGGCGTAAAGTTTTCCATCTTTCGGTAGAACTCGTTTTCGTCGAGTACTCGTCCCGGTCGCCCGTCCGATCAGTCCTCGAAGAAGCGAGTAAGCTGAAAGGCCAGGGAATCCGCGGTCATTCGACTACCAACCGAGGTGCCGGGCACCGGTCCCGCGGGCGACACGAACGGTCCGCTCAGCGAGGATTGAAACGCATGATAATAGCTGACGTCAAGCTTCCATAGGTCCGACAACGTAAAGCCTACCCCGGCCGTCAGGCGGTGCTTCATGATGGCGGGAGCCTCGACATTGAAAAACGAAAGGCGCGAAGGCACGGGATTGTTGTTGTAATTGTAGCCGAGCCGAAAACGTAGACGATCGTTGGCCGTGTATTGGACCCCGGTTCCCACCACCCAGATACTTTCCCAGCCGAACCCTCGGACCGAACCGTCGGACGCGAATCCTTCGGTGTCGAAACCGCTGGTCTGGGAATAAAAAATCCTCCGCACATCGACGAGTAGAACCGTATCGGGCCGCAATTTGTATGCCGCTCCGACGCTGGCGATCGCAGGATAGTCCAGATTGAAGCGGATACGGCGAGAACTCGCGCCCTCGTCGCGCACTGTCCAACGAAACGACTCGAACCATATCGGCGAATTCAGATTGGCCCCCAAACGGAGACGATCGGTAGCCTGATACGTCGCGCCCAGCTGGAATCCGAATCCCCAGGCCTTGTCGAAGCCGGTATTCGGGTAGGTCGGAAAGGTGTCCCCGTTGCCGTCGACCGGGTTGGTCGCCGGAAAAGGGTCGACCTGCAGTTCGGAAAGCGCAGGAATCAGGCTGACCCCCAGCGTCAGGCGTTCACTCACTGCAGTCGCGGCGATCAGCTTGAGCGTGATCAACTTGTAGTCCGAAAAAATGTGGCCGAAACCGAATCCTCCCGGAGGTTGAGGCGTAAGAATCGGATTGGCCTTGGGATTGATTCCACCACCCGAGAGAGTCAGTGCCGAAACGTCGTAGTCGACACCGAAGCCGGCGATCCCCTGAAAGATAGCGCCAAACGTCGTACGCGAGTTCTCGGGCGTGTAGGCCAAGCCCGCCGCAGGGAGGATGCTCAGCCGCCCGGAACTATGGGTGCTTCCGTTCAAATCAACGGGCGGCCCGAACGATGGTCCGAAAGCACTGGCGGATACACGCGAACTCAGATAGCGATCCGGCGAAAAGAACTCGACATGTAACGCCGCCTGGTTGCGTATTCCTCTCAGGGTGGCCGGGTTGATGCTGGCGCCTAACACATCGAAGGCATTGGCAACGCCGGCACCGCCGAGCGACTCGTTGATCGCCCCCGAACCGTGCAGAACATGACCGTTGGTCGCCTCGGCGGGCGCGGCGCTGAGTATGAGTGCCGCCGACAACACCGCAACGCTGATCCGGATTTTCACGATTACCCCCTTTTTGAGTGGTCGAAAATAGTCCCGCCGCCGACGGTGGAATCTGCTCATACTACGAAGGAGGCTCCCGTTCCAGCCGATGAATTTGCGTTTGCGGCCTCCATGGACGCGTTTTAGAGATTCAGCCAAGAGGATTCGGGCTATGTATAGAGAAGAGATTCAGGTCCTTGATTGCACGATCCGCGACGGCGGCTTGATCCACCAGTACCAGTTCAGCGACGATTTCGTCAAAGCCTGCTACCGAGCCGCCTGCGAAGCCGGCGTCGACATCATGGAACTCGGCAAAAAGCTCGCCGTCAGCGAACAATATTCGCGCGACACGTGGGGGAAGTGGAATTTCTGCGACGACGACGACATCAAAATGGTGATCGATTCCTACGACGGCGAATATCGGCCTCTGATCGCCGTGATGTACGACGTGGGCCGCGTCGACGTGGCGTCGCTACAACCCGCCGATCAATCGCCCGTCGATATGATCCGTACCGCTTGCTATGTAGCCGACATCGACAAAGGCATCGATCTCGCCAAACGAACCAAGGACCTCGGCTACCAGACGACCATCAACATCATGGCGCCCACCGCCGCGATTAAAACCGATCTGATCGAAGGACTCGAACAGATCAACGTGGTCGAAGAGGTCGAACACCTGTACCTGGTCGATAGCTACGGAGCGTTGTATTCCGAGCAAGTCAGCGACTACCTGAAACTGTACCGGGAACACGCGCCCGACAAGGACCTCGGATTCCACGGACACAACAATCAACAGTTGGCTTTTGCGAACACGCAGCAGGCGATCATCGACGGGGTCAACCTTCTCGACGCCACCATCAACGGCATCGGCCGCGGCGCCGGCAACTGTAATCTCGAACTCCTGCTCAACTTCCTGAAGAACCCAAAGTTTGACGTACGCCCCATCTACCGCGTGATTCAGGAGGAGTTCGTCCCCCTGCGACGCCAAATCGAGTGGGGGTACAACGACGCCTATGGAATCAGCGGCTGTCTCAACCAGCACCCGCGCGCGGCGATGAAGCTTAGGGGCGACAAGGAACGCGCCGGTCTCTGTTACGATTTTTATTTGGAGTCGGCCGGCCTCGGGGAAGGCGGGCTGGATTGATAGGCGATCGGCGCGACGTCGCTTAGGCGGCCGGCCGGAGAGAAAGAACGTACCCCTGGTTCGCCTTGCTTCGGCCCGCAAGCATTTTACGGTAGACGCGCTCGACCTGCTCAGGCCCGCGGCCTTCGACCACCTGGATCCATCCGGCCGCCGCCGATAGAAAACTCCGCCAAGCCCCGCCGAAACGTTGCTGCACCCCGCCGGGCCCCCAGTCGTGCTCGCGTTTCTTAATCTGGTCGGGAGCAAAGAACATCAACGGCTCGGCTCCCGGGAGCGGCCCGATCGAGCCCTGCCGATCCCAGTGCGTGGCGCCTACCATACAACTGTACTTCATGTTGTCGCCGAAGTGCCGGTGGAGGCGTCCGCGCACGTCGCCGTCGCCGGCCATGTCGACGAACGCCGTCGCCACATCAGCCGACAGGGAATCGATTTCGTCGTACGAGGCGACGCGATCGTAACAGCCCAAACCTTCTACGAAACTCCGGTGGGACTCCGAAGTCAGTCCGATAACCTCGTACCCCGATCGCTCCGGGCGCCGCGGCGCACCCGTGAGCCCGGCGGCGCCGTTCGTAACAGCCCCACGGTTGCTCGACAACAGGAACGCAAGCCCGTACGCCGTTTTGCTCGACGCGCTCGAGAGAATCACCGAACGCGCGCCGAAGAACTCGTTGTCGGCGAGGAAATCGTCGAGCAAGAACGACGTCATGAACAACGGCCGGAACAGCATTTGCAACTTTTCGTAGCGGCTGTCGTAAGCGGGATCTCCCGCGTTGCGATTGTATTGATTGTACACGGGATGGAGAGAGGTTCGATGCGCGGAACCATCGACGAAAGCGGCCGCGCTCGCTCCGCGCGGCTCGAGGATCAAGTGCGTCGACATGGGGAAATAACCGAAGATGCGCTCGCCTATCTCGACGGCGTCGCTGCGCGATGCCGCAACATCGGCAAAACCCCAGACCGGGATCCGGCCCCAGCCCGATGGGGCCGGAAAGAAGTTCCAGTACCCCATGGCGTCGCCGAAAACAGCATACGTAATATTGTTCGCAGTAAACCCGAACGAGTCGATGCAGACGAGGATTTGACCCGACTCGAGGTCGTCGTCCTTCGTACGTACGGCTTTCTCGAATTTGCAGCGATTCAGGTCATCGCGGGCGACGAAAAAATCCAATGCCTCAAACGGCTCCGTCGTTGCCATTCTTCTGTCTCCTGTTTGAAGTCGCTTCCGAGTACGATCACGCTAACGTCCGCTCACGCCGCCAGCGTCCATTTGGTGTCGAGGTCACGAAGATAATAAAGCGCGAAACAAGCGGCGAGCATCGGCCAGGCGGCAAAAAACAGTAAACTGTTGAACGGATCGGCGTATTGAGCGTACGAAGACAGAGTCGAAATGCCATGGAACAGCAGCACCAAGCCGTACGTAAGTCGTTTCCGGTAGCCAACGAGGAAGGCCGCGCACAAAACCAGCTCCAACAAACCGATCACCGTGAACGCCGCCGGACCAAGCCCGCCGATAAAGTAGAAGTGTTTGTATACGTGACCGGCGTGACCGGGGTTGACGAGCTTATCCAATGTCCACACGAGCAGGACGGCGAACACACTAACGCGCAGAGCCAGCAGCGCCGTGGAAACTTTGGATTGGCTGTTCATGTGCGCATCCTCCTCGTTCGTCCAGGTATTCAGCCGCCTGTTTCACGTTCCGAACCGGTGTCGCAGGGGTAGCCGGCGTGGCTCTCGGAAACCCTCGCATGTTCGGAAGCGGCCGGAAGCTTCCGTTCGATCAGCGCCCGCGGCAGTAAGGGTCGACCGGGGTCGAGTCGCTCTTGCACACGGAGGAACCAATCGAGTATTTCCGGCTTGTCCATGAAGGCGTCGATTCCGTCGTATCCAGCCATATACGGGAGCGCGAGCTGAGCATAGGCGGATAAATCCGCGAGTGTAGGCCCATCGAGGCCGCCGAGAAACGGACCACCCGCCACGCGAAGAAGCAATTCCTCCAGCGCGGTGGCGAAAACCGCCGAGTTTGGGCGAGACAAATCGGTCGCCGCTATCATCCGTCGTAAAAAACCGACGCGCGCGATCACGAAAGGGTATGCAAGCCTCAGGGGTAGCGGAATGCCCGCCGGTACCGTCGTATGCAGCGCTCGCGCTCCTCTACGCCGGTTGCGTACGCGGACCCCTAGAGGCTCGCCGACCGCAAGCATCAGCCGCATGATGACCGGGACCAGGGTGTCGCTCACCCAACGGTCAATGGCCAGCACGCGCTCGCGCTCGGCGGCATCGGCCGGCAACGACCGCGGGCGTCCCGGATAGCGTTGCTCGAGCCACTGTCCGATCGGGGTGGAGTCGTTTCGTAATTCACCGTCGATGGACAGAACCGGGATTTGATGGCCCAGCGGCAATTCATCGGCCACTTTGAGCGGATTCACATAGAACGTCTCGAACGCCAAGTCCTTATAGACGAGGAAGCAATGCACTTTGGCCGCAAAAGGGCTGAGCGCATAACTATAGAGTCGTATCTCTTCCTTCTGCGACGGATTTTTCGCAGCTTGTTCGGTTGCGGACTTACTTCGGATGAGCGTAGGTCCCGACCAACTGCGCAGTCGCCACCGTGTGGCCCTCGATTTTTTCCAGCAAGTCCGCCTTGGTCACCGTGCCGAGATCTCCAAAAACGGTATCCAAGGCATAGAGCTTGAAGAAATAGCGATGACGGCCGACCGGCGGGCATGGGCCGCCGTATCCGCTTCGCTTCCAGTCGTTGAGCCCCCCCAACGTCCCTTTAGGAAGCGCATCGGGCGCTATGCCTTCGGGCAACTCCCGAATGGCGGGTGGAATATCGTAGAGAACCCAGTGCACCCACGTCATTTTCGGCGCCTTGGGATCCGGCGCGTCGGGGTCGTCGACAATCAGAGCCAGGCTCTGGGTAGTGGAAGGCGGGGCGCTCCACGCCAAAGGCGGTGACGTATCGGCACCGTCGCAGGTGTATACGGCGGGAATAGCCTCGCCGTTCTCGAACGCAGTCGATGTCAACGAAAAGGAACTCTCCATGGTCTTCTCTCCCGCCCAACCGACGGAAGCGGTCAAAGAACAGACCAAAACAACCACCGCCGAGCTGATTCCTCTTCTAAGACCCTTCGCCACGGTTCGTCAAACCCCCGGCGGGCGGAAGCGCATCGCAGCCTCCCGCGCGGTCAGGATACCACTCCGAACAACGACCCCACCGCCGCCGTCATCGCCATCGCCAGCGCCCCCCAAAATGTGACTCGAGAAGCGCCGACCACGACCGAAGCACCCCCCGCCCGTGCCGCCAAGCCCCCGAGCAAGGCAAGGAAGACCAGCGAAGCAGCCGCGACTGCGGGGACGAGACGGGCGGCAGGCGCCAGCAACACCGCCAGCAACGGCAGCGATGCACCAACCGCGAAGCTGCCCGCGGAGGCCAGCGCCGCCTGTACCGGCCGTGAGTTCAGAGTCTCGAAAATGCCCAGTTCGTCACGCGCATGGGCACCCACGGCGTCGTGGGCCATCAACTGCACGGCAACTTCCTTGGCCAATGTAGGCTCGAGCCCGCGGTCGACGTAAATCGCAGCCAATTCTTCGCGTTCGTGCTCCTCGTCGGCGGCAAGTTCTTTACGCTCGCGGTCGAGGTCGGCTTGTTCGGTGTCGGCTTGAGAACTGACCGACACGTATTCGCCGGTCGCCATGGACATCGATCCGGCGACGAGGCCGGCAACCCCGGCGACGAGAATTTCTCCGCGACTGGCCTGCGCGGCCGCGACGCCCACAATGAGGCTCGCGGTCGAAACGATGCCGTCGTTCGCTCCCAGCACCGCCGCTCGCAGCCAGCCGATACGATCGGTTCGGTGTCTCTCCAGATTATGGATGAACATATCGCGCGCCAACCGCGTCGATCCAAGCGAAAACCAGTCCCGACCGCAAAAGCCGGGCAACTCGGTGAACCCCGCAGCTTCGTATACCGCACGCTGCGCGCTGCTTTCAAGCGCTACGCTGATCAGCTTCGGGTTGTTCCAGCGAGCTTGGGACCGACAAATGTTCGGCCAAGAAACCCGCTTCCAGTTCGACCAGGTGTTCGAAGAGTTCGCCCGTGTAAACCTCGAAATGGCCGGCGCCGACGACTTTCAGCCGTCCATGTCGCAAGCGCTTGGCCATGCTCCGGACCGACGCCAGGGGAATCAAGCTGTCGTTACGGGCGGCGACAATCAGGGTCGGGCATTGCACCTGGGCCGCATACGCGATCGGCCGGTAGGCCCCCAGGGTGAGTAAAATGCGAGCGGCAACTTGGTTGCGCCAGGTCGACTGCGGAGGAATCAGAGAGAGAAATCCCGAATAGCTGTCGGCACGGTTCAGGCAAGCGAAATCTTCCGGCGGACTGACCGCCGCGACATAGTGAGGGCCTTGCCCGAACGCGGATTGGACGAGGTCGCGAACTCCCGCAACAACGGCACGCAAAAGGAATCCCGCGTCTCCGATCGTACGCAGGGAGGCCAACCCGTCTACATGCGGCACCTGGGCAACGACGGCGCGCACCGAATGCTCGCGGGAAGCCGTAACAATCACGTGTCCTCCGGCGAAAGAAGTTCCCCATAGACCGATACGCGAGCCGTCCACTTCCTTCATGCCCCGAACGTATGTCAGCGCCGCCCGCCAATCTTGCAATTGCTTGGCCCAACTCAGCAATTGGCGAGGCTGCCCCTCGCTGTCGCCGAAATGCCTGTAGTCGAAGACGAAGACCGCCAATCCGTGCTCGCCGAAATGCTCGGCGTAGGCGGGCAGCCGTACATCGCGCACGCCGCTGAAGCCGTGGGCCATGACGACGACCGGCGCGGGTTTTTGTGTATCGGGGAGGAACAACCACCCAGCACAACGGACTCCGTGGCTTTGAAAAGTCAGTTCCAGACGCCGCAGGCTCGTCATCGTTTTGCCTGCGTAACCGCCGTCGGGCCGGCAATCTTACGGTGCCCGAGCAGATTCAACTTGAACCGACGGATCGTCTCGGGCGTTACGATCTCGTCCTCCGGGCTGCGCAAGTACAAAGCATCGAACGGACATTGCACAATACACGCACCGCACTGCACACATTGACCCGCCCTCGGTAACGACGCCATGCGGAGGTCGGTGTCGACCTCGAAGACGTTCGTAGGACATACCTTCTCGCAGAAACCGGCACCTTTGCACAGGTCGGTGTCAAGCTCGATCTTCAACAAGCGATCCTCGTGCAGACCGCTCTTGAACATCGGCGTGCTGCCGGTGAGATCGAGGCCTAGAATCAACAGAATCACGAACGCACTCAGTCCCCAACGCGCAACCATCCCCCATGAGAAAGCACCGCCCAGAGCTGCGAGGACGGTCAGCGTCGCCATGAACAGCAGCCATAAGACGACGGGAACACCACGCTCGCCGAAATCGAAAAAGATGAAACCGACCTGCTTTCTCTTGCCGTCCAAGCGATCGCGATACAAGGGAAAACTCAGGAAGATCAGAAGCGACAAACACCACACCAAAGCCATGAGCGGAAGCACGCCACGTGCCCAAAACGGCCACACCAACAAGGTCACCAGCGAAATCGGGAAGGCCCAAGCCGCGGCCATCTCCAAGCGTTGCTGCAGAGGAAACTCCACCGTCCCCATCGCCTCCGTTTTCTCGCAACCGCGGTTCAAAAAGGCCGGCAAATCCCGAGCGTCCACCGGCCCCCACAAGGTTCGCCAACCGGTCTTCTCATGAACCACCCGGCCCTCGATGCCCGTGGCCGCAAGTTGAGGCAAAATGAGCCGCCGGTGATCGACGAGACGGTCGATACCGCTCGTCTTCAACACCGAAATGACATCGTGATTGGTGAACAAACCGCCCGTGGCCGCACACCACACGTTCACTCCGCGACTGTTGGCTACCAACAGATACGCGTCCATTCCGGCCAACGCGCGTCGCACGCGCTCTCGGGTCAAATGGAAGTTACAAGTCAACAGTACGGGAGCATCGCGTCCCGGATTGCCGATCTTGACCAGTCCCGTTCTACACGGAAACGGTAGCATCCGCAGCAGAGTCTGAGGAACGTCGATTCGGACATAATCGAGCAACCGTCCCCAAGAACGACGAGCGGGTGGAGGAAACCTCGTACGGCCGCTACCCGCTGTCATCCCTGCATCGATCACGCGGCTTCCAACGCTCGGCGTGCGATGAATTCCGCGAAGCTGCCGAGCGGACTCAGACGCACCGATACGCTTTCGAGGCCCGCGTCACAGATTTCACGGTCAAGGCCGTCGACGGCGTGGGTGGTTTGCTGGGTCACCAGATAGGTGATCGCAACCAGGGGGATCCTGATGAGAAGGTGCGCCAGACGCTTGAGCGGAGTCGGTGGACGGACTTCGTCGGCGAGCAACAACTTTCCTCCCGGCTTTAGGATGCGCGCGATCTGGGCGAGCCCGTAGCGTACTTCGTCCGGGCTGAGTTCGGAGAAACACAGCCCGCTGATCACCGCGTCGTAGCTCGCTGAGGCTTCGGCGTCGAGTTCCGCGACCCCCGCCTCGACGAACTCGACTTCTTCGTCGAAACCGGCCGCGTCCGCCTTCTTGCGGGCGATTTCGAGCATCTCCGCGTTGATATCGATAGCTTTGACACGCGCCCCGCGGCGCGCGGCGCGCAAGGTGAGCGCTCCCGTCCCGCAGCCGACGTCGAGAACGCTGGTATCGGCCTGCACGTGAGAGGCCAAACGATCGTAGGCGCGATCGAGACGTCCGAGCGTAATCAGACGCAAACCGAAATCGTAGCGGCTCGGCGCGGATTCGAGGATCCGCATCAGCACATAGGTGCTCACAGTGCATCGGCGGCCGCCCGTCTTTCGTCTGCGACGGCCTCCCCCCGGTCGCTCTTCTTACGCCCGCGCCAACCCAAGCGCAACGGCGAGAGGACAGACGAGAGCACATCCGGGGAATGCGCACATGTACGCCGTGGACGCCACAAGCTACCCGGCCCGACCCTCCGGCAAACCGCGGCGGGCCGGCCCCCCAAGCGTGCGGCGGGTATCAGCCGTCGTTTTCGCCGTTGCCGTGACGATAAAACCGCACTTCGACTTTCTCGAGCGTCGCCATACCGTCTTCGACCGCCTCATCGACCATCGGGAGAAAAGCCTCGATTTTGGCCTCGGTGTCGACGATTTTGACGACGATCGGGAGGTCGCCCGAAAGCCGCAGGAGCTTAGCCGTATGCAGGCGACTCTTGGCCCCGAATCCCTCCAGCCCGCGCAGCACCGTCGCACCCGCCAGGCCTGACTCGCGTGCCTTGCGCACGATCCACTCGTACAGAGCCATCCCCGCATGCTTGTCGTTTTCACCGATGAAGATACGCAACAGTTTGCCGCCTTCTTGAAGCATGGTCGTCAACCTACCCTGTTCGAAGTTGCCAATGAGTAGCCCACCCATACCAACGTCAGACCGAGAATCAGATGGAGCGCGATGTACGCAAGGCCTCGCTCGACTTCGCCGTCGCGAAGAAGGGCAAAGCTCTCGAAGCCGAAGGTCGAAAAGGTCGTGAACCCGCCGAGAAGGCCGATCAGCACAAAGGTTCGCAACTCCGGCCCGAACAGTTGGCGCGCCTCGACGAGACCCGTGAAACCTCCGATGAAGAAGCAGCCGACCAGGTTCACGACCAAGGTCCCGTAGGGGAAAGTCGAAAGCGGGACTTGCCGGTAGACGAACCCGCTGAGACCGCTGCGCAGCAAAGCCCCCGCGAATCCACCGGAACCGATCAGGAGTGCGTTGATCACTGCGGCTTTCACCACGCCGGTTTATCTATCGGTTCGTCACCCATCACCGATCGATCTATCCCGAGGACGACCGAGCAATGCAAGCAGGAGGTCCCTCATACAGCGTCGCGGCAAAAAGTGACCGTGTTCGGGGACGAGATTCAAACGTGGGCTTGGCAAAGCATCTGCGAGTCTCCGTGCATGCGAACTCGGGACCAAGCCGTCGTCGAGACCGTGCCAGATGAAAACCTCCGTTTCGATATCGGCGGGCGAAAACCCCCAGTCGCCGCCCAACAAATGGTAGTCGTGGGCCGTGCCGAGCCCTCCCGGACGTAACGATTCCAGCATCGAATCGGCAAACTCCCCGACCGACGATGCCGCAATGAACTCGGCGTCCGCATCGCCCGATGCTCGCAATGCATGCACGAGCAAGCGGCGAATGACGCCGGACGGCGACCAGCGCGCCGGCGCCAGCAGGCGGCCGGCGACACCCGCGTGACGGCGCGCCAAACGAAAAAGGAAGCGGTCCACGCCCAACCCCAATCCGGTTATACAGCCGGGCCAATCCAGAGGCGCTACGCCGGCCACGCTCGCTACGGCGGTCAAACGATCACCGATGCGGTGTGCACAGGCCAGCGCAAAGGGCCCACCGGCCGACCACCCCATCACCGCGAAACGATCGAAGCCGAGCGCGTCGGCGAGCGCTTCGACGTCGCTCGGCCAATCGAGCAGCGTGCGACCGGGCGAGCAATCGGAGAGTCCGATCCCGGGGCGATCCGGCGCGATCAAATTCACACCGAGTCGGCTGCAGAGGTCGTCGGCGAAGACCGATTCGAGCCGGCAACTCAAGCCACCGTGGAAACTCATGACCGGGGCGCCGCCGGCCGAACCCAGGCGGCAATAGCCGAGCCGGCGCCGACCCGGAAGATCGATGGTATGCGTTTCCATGGCGCTCCCGTTACAAAAATGAGCCTGTGCCATCGTCGGCGGACGATGGCACACCGCGGCACACGACATGGCATCGCAACCAACGGCGAGCGCTCGGGCGCATAGCAACATCGCCCTGGCCAAGTACTGGGGCAAACGGGACTCGCCCTACAACCTGCCCGCGGTCGGTTCGATATCGGTGACGCTGGAAGCCCTGTATACCGAAACTACGGTACGTTTCGATGACGGTTTGTCGTCCGATCGCCTGACCCTCGATGACCGTCGTCTCATTGATCGAAAGCAAAACGGGGAACTCCACCGTGTAAGCGCGTTCTTGGACCTCATACGCCAGCAAGCCGGAATTGCGACCCGCGCCGACGTGGTCACTCGCAACAACTTTCCCACGCGTGCCGGCCTGGCGTCCTCGGCTTCCGGCTTCGCCGCTCTCGCGATGGCGGCGACGGCCGCCGCGGGTCTCGAGATGCCGCCTCGCGACCTGTCGCGGCTGGCGCGCCGAGGCTCAGGCTCGGCGGCCCGCTCGATCTACGGTGGATTCGTCGAGATGCATGCAGGCCAAGCGACCGACGGCCGCGACGCCTACGCCGAGCCGTTGGCCGCCGCCGACGGATGGCCCCTGACCGTGCTGGTAGCCGTCACCGACCACGGAGAGAAGTCCGTCGGCTCCACCGCCGCGATGCTGCGCACAGCGCAAAGTTCCCCTTACTACGGTGCTTGGGTCGCATCGTCGACCGGCGATCTAGACGCCTTACGCGCAGCCGTTCGCGAACACGATTTCGTCTCCCTATCGGAGATCGCCGAGCATAGCTGCTTGAAAATGCACGGGCTCATGCTCTCCGCCCGTCCCGGAATCCTGTATTGGAATGCAATCACCGTCGCGGTCATGCACGCCGTTCGTGCCTTGCGTGAAGGCGGTGTCCGGGTTTTTTTCACGATTGATGCCGGCCCCCAAGTCAAAGCCGTTTGCGAGCCCGACGACGCGGTTGTCGTCGCCGACAGCCTAGAATCCATCCCCGGCGTTCAGAAGGTTTTGCGTAGCGGTCTGGGTCCGGACGCACATCTCCTCGAGACTCGGCATTGCAAATAACCACGAGCGCTCCCGGAAAGTTGATCCT
>Ga0114931_10004944_pt1 | contig 16554 bp, 16 predicted proteins | sample 2SBtaG_FD_89579 | JGI IMG/M metagenome (GOLD analysis project Ga0114931, IMG submission 89579) | Deep subsurface microbial communities from Kolumbo volcano to uncover new lineages of life (NeLLi) - 2SBTROV14_V59a metaG | ecosystem: Environmental > Aquatic > Marine > Volcanic | place: Kolumbo...
CCCACAGCCACCGTCACCAGCGCAATGTTCAGCAGGCGTGCCCGATTTTGGTGGCGCGGACTGTGCAGTGTTGCCTGCAAATTGTCTGTGAGCCACAGTGTATGCCCGGTGATAAATGCCGCGGTTCCCACCACCGGCCAGAAAACGAGTGTCAGTTTATCCAAATAGCGGCCACCGCTAAACGGAATGGGCAGATACGGCAGCCGATATGGCAAAAACTGCACCAGTGCCATTACCACAAGCACGCCGCCGCCCGCCCCGATAATTTTCCACTGGTTTCGGGTGGCGGGCAAAAAACTGACGGTGTACAGCCACAAAAGAACGGTCAATGGCAGCAATGGATAAAGATATGCCAAAGGAAACGCGTGCTGCATCGTCGGGAGTGCATCCACCAAAACACCCACATCCCACAGTGTGGCCATCAGCAGGTACGCCGCGAGCAGCCGGGGCAGTTTCCGCGAAAACCCGCGTTTGATGATAACATACCCCAATAGCACCGCGTGCATTAGCGCAGTTGTTATGGCAATTACCCCTAATTCAGATACAACTGGCAAAAAACACCTCGGTCAGCAGTCAGCAAAATTATAGGTTCGACAATAGCGCCGGCAAATCGGACAGATGCCGGATGGCGGGCACACCATTCGGCGGTGCGATGTTGCCGTCGCCATTACCCACCCACACGGCATGGATGCCGCACGCCAGCGCCCCGGCAATATCGGTTTCCAAATTATCACCGATGAAGACGGCTTCATCCGGCAAAATATCTCCGGCGCGGTGCAGCGCGGCTTTAAAAATGCGCACATCCGGCTTGTGAAACCCCACCTCTTCCGAAACCATCGAAAAATCAACATGGTCATCTAGCCCGTAATGGTTAATTTTAGCACGCTGCATCGTCGAAAAACCATTGGTCACAATACCAACCGTGTACTTTTGGCGCAGTGCTTCCAAAACCGAAAACGTATCTTCAAACGGCGAAGCCTCTGCCAGCACCAGCGATACCCACACCGAGACCATTTTATCTGCCAGCGCAGTATTTTTACCCAGCGCGCGCAGGGTGTTGATGTAACTGTATCGTTGGGCGGTATCGCCATCAATTGCGCCATCAACCATCATATACCACATATCTACATTTTTTTGCCAAAAAACCTCATAAAATTAATCGCGGGTCAGCGGCGACAGCGCATCGGCAAAACGGTTAAACAGTGCCACGGTGATGTCTTCATACTGCCAAGTGTGTTTTATCAGCGTGCCATCCATATCGAACAGAATGGCTTTAATGGGGGATTGTCTCATTTATATATCCAAAATTTCCATTGAAATGATGTTATCCAGCCGGAAGGTGCGCCGGTCTTGCCGCAAATGGCAGTATGCCACCAAATATTGCCCCGATAGCGTTTGTGGCTCAACAACCCGGTCGGTAATTCGCCCGCCGTTGGTGCGGTACTGAATGCGCAGCTTTCGCCGCTCGGTCAGGGCGATGCGCAACGGGTCATCGGCGGAAAGATGGTCGGCGGAAAATTTTGGCTGCCATGCCACCCCACCCTGCATCCGCAGCCAATCTCGAACCAACGGGCGATTTTTGCGCGTCAAATCGCCGGCAAAGTGACGGAACACAGCAAATGTGGTCAGCACATCACCCAGCGCACGGTGAGCATTTGGGGTGGAAATATTTAACGTGCGGGCGATATTTCCCAAACTGTTGCTGGGAAAATAATATTGTCGCCGCGCCAGCATCAGCGTGTCGAGTACCACTTCCGGCGCAATGGTCTGCCCGGCGATGCTGTATTCTGCTTCCAAAAAACTCATATCGAATGGCGCATTGTGCATCACGATAGCTGCACCGGAGAGCAACTCGTTCAATTTGGGCAAATCTCGGCGAAGGTGGGTGCATCGGCGACCATATCGGGGGTGATGCCATTGACTGCCATTGCACCGGGGTCGAGCGTACGCTGTGGGTTCACCAATGCTGAAAATTCCGCTACTTTTTGCAGTCCGTCGGTACGCAGCGCGGCAATTTCTACCACCCGATGCCCCAAATCGGGGCGCAGTCCGGTGGTTTCGGTGTCGATGAAAACCAGAGGCGCGTTTTTTAATGGTAAATCAAGCAAACTCATCTATGCACATCCATGCAAAAAAACGACCATCGGGTGGATGGTCGTCTTTTCTGTTTAGAGCGGGGAGACAGGGATTCGAACCCTGGGTGGAGCTTTAAGACCCCACAACCGCTTAGCAGGCGGCCCCAATCAACCACTCTGGCATCTCCCCAAATTATCAATTGCCCGTTTTTGACAATTGCGGCAACAAATTGTTAATTTCTCAGCGGAGGGAGAGGGATTCGAACCCCCGGAAGCCCTTACGAACTTCTGCGGTTTTCAAGACCGCCGCATTCAACCACTCTGCCATCCCTCCGGGCAAATCCCAATTCGGCAGTATTTTAGCAGAGAGCGGGCATTGTGTCAAAATGGCAGAATAGATGGGTGTGAAACAATTTGGGGGCAGGATTTCAATTATCAAGACTCACGGTATTTTCACCCTTCGATACACCCTAACGGGCTACTCAGGGTGAAAAACACCGTAAACGCATCCTGAGTAGGTTCGACCGCAAGGAGAGCCGTATCGAAGGGTGTGTTTGACAACCGATTTGCGTAAATCCTGATTATTTTAAAATGCCATCAATGTCATTCCCGCGAAAGCGGGAAGCCATACGTTTTTTTGGGATTCTGGATAATTTCCTGCGGAAATTTCCGGAATGACATTGCTTGAACACAGTTCATCCCAAGATTGAATCGCACCCGAATGGGAGAGCGGGCAAATCGCCAATTTACCCACTCGCCAATTTGCAAATTTTATAACGTTATTTTCGCACCGAGTACTTCCATAAATTTTGCCATCCATGCCGGATGCGCTGGCCACGCTGGTGCAGAAACCAAATTGCCATCCACGTAGGCATCGGTCACAGCGATGTCCATATATGTGCCACCGGCGGCGTTGACAGTGGGACCCACAGCCGGATATGCTGAGCATTTTTTGCCTTTCAGCACATCTGCGGCGGCGAGCACCTGTGCCCCGTGGCAGATAGCGGCGATCGGTTTATTGGCGTTGGCAAAATGACGCACAATATCGAGCACGCGCGGGTTCAGCCGAATATATTCCGGTGCGCGTCCGCCGGGGATGACCAGCGCGTCAAATTCCGTCTCGTCAATTTCATCAAACGTGCCATTCAGTGTGAAATTATGCCCGGGTTTTTCGCTATATGTTTGGTCGCCCTCAAAATCGTGTACCGCTGTGCGCACAAATTCGCCCGCTTTTTTATCCGGGCAAACTGCCACCACCTCATAACCCACCGCCGACAGCAATTGGAATGGCACCATCACCTCATAATCTTCCACAAAATCACCGACTAAAAACAAAATTTTTTTTGCCATTTGTGACCTCCTCAGTCTGTTATAAAATTGAAAACGGGATACACTGGAATTTATACCACATCCCCCCACAGATTTCAAGCGAAATAAATTTTTTGTGGTAAAATAGAGGTGTTGTGATCAAAGAAACTGTGGAACACCAATTACAGCAAAAAATTGCCCAGCTGGCAGCCGTGCGAGACATCAGCCGTGCCATTGCCGAAGCCCGCGACCTTGATTCAACGCTTGATTTGATTACCCGGCGCACCACCGAGGTGATGAGCGTGCAATCATGTTCCATTTACCTGTACAATCACCGCGGCGATGCGCTGGTGCTGGCGGCATCCACCGGCTTGCGCCCCACCGGCATCGGGCGGGTAACACTACCCAAGGGCGCCGGGTTGACCGGTTGGGCGGCTGAACACAGCGAAGTGGTAACTGCCACCCATGCCGCCGCCGACCCTCGTTTTTTCCGCGTACCGGGCAGCGGCGAAAGCAAATTCGCCTCGCTGATGGCGATGCCACTTTTGGCGCGCGGTGCGGTTATCGGTGCAATCAATGTGCAAACGGCAGAATTTCATCAATTTTCCACCGATGAAGTTGAGTTGTTCAGTTTCATCACCGATTTGGCTGCCACGGCACTGGATAAAACTAAATCGGTACAGGCGGCGGTGATGCAAGAAATTCACCACCGCGTGAAAAACAATTTGCAAGCAATCGCCATGTTGCTGCGGTTGCAACTAACGCAGGATGACGCGCCATCGCCGCAAGAAATTCTACGCGAAAGTATCAACCGGGTGTTGAGTATCGCCACGGTACACGAAATTTTGGCGCACGAGCATCATACACAGGTGGCACTGAAAAATCTGGTTTCGCAAGTGGCGCACACTGTCACCCAAATGATGACGCTGGGCAAACCGGTGTCGCTCGTTGTTTCCGGCGAAGATTTTGTGGTATCATCACAAGCAGCAACACATATCGCGCTGGTGGTGAACGAACTGGTGCAAAATTCACTGGAACACGGATTGCGGCAACAGGGCGGCAGTATCACCATCGCCATCGGACACCGCGAAAATTTGCTGACGCTGTCGGTTGCCGATGATGGCGTGGGTCTGCCCGCTGATTTTCGCGCTGAAGAACGTGACGGATTGGGGTTGGAACTGATTCGCACACTGGTGACAGAAGATTTGGACGGTGATTTTCGGCTGGAAACAAATGCCCACGGCGGCACAACCGCCACCGTGCGCATACCGTTTTCCGCCATCACTGTGGATAGACGGCTGACTTATGCATGACCAAGACTCGTATCGCATTGTCATCGCCGATGATGAAGGTGTCATCCGGTTGGGGCTGCGCACAATGGTGCGCACGCTGGGGCATCGTGTGGTTGGTATGGCGCGCAACGGCGAAGAAGCCGTCAATTTGGTGCGGCAACTTTCGCCCGATTTGCTGTTGCTGGACATAAAAATGCCGAAGATGGACGGCATCGCCGTGGCGCAAAAACTTTCGGCAGAAGCCCCGCTGCCCATTGTGATACTGACCGCATTCAGCGAGCAACCGCTGGTGACACAGGCGGCCGCGGCGGCGGTGATGGGCTATCTGGTCAAACCGGTGGATGAGTCGAAACTTGCGCCGATGCTCGACGTGGCAATCGCCCGTTTTGTCGAACGTTACATCGCCCAACAGCAGGTTAAAACCCTGCAAACCAAACTTTCCGCACGGGATATTATCGAGCAGGCAAAAAAAGAACTGATGGCACGGGGTCTCACTGAACGAGAGGCGTACCACCAGTTGCAAGCCACCGCCCGCAACGAACGCAAAAGTATCGCGGCAGTGGCAAAATCGGTGTTGCGGCAGGGTTAATCGGTGCGTTTGCCGGCAATAATCATTTCGCCTTCGCGAATGTCAATACCGGTGATTTTTATATTGAATTGCACATTGGCAAGTGTTTCGTTGATGGTCTCGGTCAAATTGTCGATGACCGCATCGGGCACGCTGAACGCGCCCATTTTGGCGTCAACCAGTTCCACCTGCAATTGGCCGTCATCGGTTACCAGCGGACGCATCACAATCAGCGCCGAGACAGAAGCAGGCCCCAAACCTTCAAATTGGGCAAGCATGTAAATTTTCCCGGCAGTGAACCAGATTTGGGGAGCGGATATCGGAATATCGGCGCGGGTTTGCAACATTTGTGCCACCACCGACGTTGTTTCTTCGGATGTGATGCGGAAGGTGGTTTCGTGCCCGCCCTTGGCTTCTTCCACCGCTTGGGAAAAATTGGCTTTGGCGCGTGTCGCCGCCTCTTCGCTAGTTTCAATGTGCCCGCCGGGCGGCTGTGGCAGCGATTCGGTTGCTTTTTTCGGCAAGCCGATAGAACATGCCAGCAATGAAAGCAAGAACAGGGTTGTTATGAACAATAATTTTTTGGTTGAATGAGACATGACTTGTTCACCTTTTTCAAATAAATCAAATTATAGCATCAAACAGGATTATGACGAAAAATACATCTTCCCAACCAATTGAAACATCCACAACCGCGCCACTTTCGCCCGAACGGATTGCCGCGCTCATCGAAAGCCTGCTGTTTGTGGCAGATCACCCGGTCACCATTTCGGAATTGGCAGCCACGCTCGACATTTCCGCGGCAAAAGTAGAAAAAGCGCTCGCCATATTGGCAGAAAGTTACGCCGACCGCTGTTTGAAAATCCAACGGCTCGGCAAGCGTGTGCAACTGGCAACCACCCCCGATGCGACCCCCTATATTGAACGATTTTTGGGGCTTTCCATCTCCAGCAAACTATCACCCGCCGCGCTGGAAACACTGGGTATCATTGCTTACAAGCAACCCGTCACCCGCCCGGATATCGAAGCCATCCGCGGGGTGAGCAGCGACGGCGTACTGCGCAATCTGCTGAGCAAAGGGTTGATAGAAGTTGTGGGGCAACTGGAAACCGCCGGACGACCAAATCAGTATGGCACCACTTTCGAATTCCTGAAATATTTCGGGCTATCATCGCTGGATGATTTACCCCCACTGGAACCGGATGAAAATACCCCGGCGGCAAACACGGAAATTTCGGCATAAGTTTGCCGATTCACCGTGGCGCTGGCATAATACCGCAACTTGAAAATTGGAAGAGTGCTGTGGCAAAAAAGCAAGAATTGATGCGGCTGCAAAAATTTTTGGCGCACGCGGGCGTTGCCTCGCGCCGCGCCGCCGAAGAAATTATCGCCGCCGGACGGGTATCCGTCAACAAAAAAATAATCACCCAATTGGGAACAAAAGTAAACCCACACCGCGATGACATTCGTGTGGATGGGCAGAAAATCACCCTGCCGCAGAAACACACTTACATTATGTTGAACAAACCGCGCTACGTGCTGTCTACCACCCGCGATGGATGGGGCGACCGCAAAACGGTACTCGATTTGGTGGATGTTTCGGCGCGGGTTTTCCCGGTGGGACGGCTGGATTTTGACAGCGAAGGGTTAATTCTGCTGACCGATGATGGCGAATTGGCGCAGAAGCTCACCCATCCCAGTTACCGGCACGAGCGGGAATATGAAGTGCTGCTTGACCGCAACCCTGACCAAGACGCCCTGCGCCGTTGGCGTGCTGGCGGCTTCGAGGTGGACGGGAAACCCGTCGCGCCGATGAAAGTGGGTCGGCTGCGTGCAGACGCGCCAAATTGGCTGCGTATCACCCTCACCGAGGGGCGCAAACGTCAAATCCGCGAGGTTGCCGAGCAATTGGGCTATCAGGTTATCACCCTGGTACGGGTGCGCTTTGGCACATTGAAACTGGGCAACTTGAAGCCGGGGGCATGGCGGCATCTCTCGCCGCGAGAAGTGGACCATCTGAAACAGTCTGTCGCCCACCAAAAATCCGCGCGCCCGAAAAACACACACAAAAAACTATGAAAACAGCATTAACCATTGCCATTGACGGCTCAGCCGCTTCCGGCAAAAGTACACTCGGCTGGACGCTTGCCAAAAAACTAAACTACTTGTATTTGGATACCGGTGTAATGTACCGCGCTGTCACATGGGCGGCACTGCGCCACCACATCGACCCGCATGACGAAGCGGCCGTCACCGCACTGGCAGAAAAAATTTCGCTGAAAATCTTGCCTCCCACCAAAGATGACGGACGACAAGCCACCGTTTTGGTGGACGGCACTGATATTACATGGGAAATTCGCACGCCAGAAGTAGATGCCAACGTATCGCTGGTCTCATCGTACCCCGGCGTGCGCCGCGTGCTGACCAAACAACAGCGCGAGATTGCCCGGCACGGCTCGGTGATAATGGTGGGACGAGATATCGGCACAGTGGTGTTGCCCAACGCCGATTTGAAATTGTTCATCGAGGCTTCGGTGGAGGTTCGCGCCCGTCGCCGCTACAATGAGCGCATCGCCCGCGGTGAAAACGCCGATTTCGATGCGCTGTTGGCGGCAATGGTTCAGCGAGACAAACTTGACCGTGAAAAGCCCATCTCTCCGATGATCCCCGCTGATGATGCCATCATCATCAACACCGATACCCTTTCGCAAGACGAAGTGGTCGCCCAAGTGCTGGCGCTGTTAGAAAAAAAAATGCCCAATGGAAGGTAACACATGGCGTCTATTAGCGTCACCGATTTGGCGAGCCTGACCTTCTTTCAAGGTGTTTCGCCCGCAGCGCTGGAAAAAATTGCCGCTGTTGCCTTCAAAAAGGTCCATCACCGCGATGAACTCATCTTCACCGAGCAAGATGTCTCGGCGCCGGTATTCTTTGTTTTGCAGGGTCAAGTACGGATTTTCCGCAATTCATCGGAAGGAAAAGAAATCACTATCGCGGTAATTCCCCCCGGTTCTCCCTTTAACATTCCCGCTGCGTTTTTACCAACCCCCGCTTCCCCCGCAAACGCCGCCGCATTGCACACAAAAACCGTGTTGGCTGCCATTTCACAAAATGACTTTCGGCATGTCGTCAGTGAAACCCCCGATTTAGCAATGACAGTGATGCAAGACCTGTCTAAAAAATTACAGCATTTTGTGATGCTAACCTATGATTTGGGTATGCTCAGCGTTCGCAGTCGACTGGCAAAGTTTTTACTGGAACATACCTCTGAAACCGGTGAACTGCCTCATTATTGGACACAACAGCAAATTGCCACCCATATCGGTACCGCGCGGGAAGTAGTCAGCCGCACATTGCGTCGATTTGCAAAACAAGGCATGATAATTGTACAGAATCACCGCATAATTGTATCCGATAGGCCTGCGTTGGAGCATGAAATCGAGCAGTAATTTTTGCTACTTGTGACATTTGTCACATCATTGCCGATGCAACTATGTTATCATAATTTCATCTTACTTTCGGAGGGGACTTCCCCCGTAGAATTGCCACAATCAGAGTGAAAAAATGGAAAAAACAAAAAGAGTGCTATACATACTCGGCGCCATTGCCGGTTTGTTTATTTTTGCTATTGCCTCATGGGTCTTCATCGAAGCGAATATCGACATCACATCGCGCCCGACGTACTGCGTTTCGTGCCATCCCATGGAACCGATGGTTGCCTCATATTACAAATCGGTGCATGGCGGAAATAATCCGCGCGGTGTTACCGCCGATTGCACCGATTGCCATGTGACGCACGAAAATCTCCCGGCACACATTTTGGGGAAAGCACGTTCAGGGGCACACGATATTTGGGTAATGTACACCCGAGATACCAGCAAAATCGATTGGCAAGCCAAACGTCTGCGCCGAGAAGAATATGTGTATGACAGCGGTTGCCTTACCTGCCACCAAAAATTAGAAGATGCCACCCAAAGCAACCCCAAAGCCTTTATCGCCCACCGGGCATATTTCCGCGGCGAAACAGACGACAAGTGTGCGACGTGCCACGAGCATGTGGGGCACAAAGATATTTCCGATTATCTTGTTGAAAATCAGTAATTTATTGCCACATTTCAGGAGGAGTTTTTATGCCAAAAACAAAATTCAGTTGGTTTGTAATACTCATCATCGTGTTGGGTATCGGTTTGACCGCTTGCGGTCCCCAAGCCGCCCCGGCAACCACGCAACAGACAGAACGCACCGAAAGCACACTGTCACCTGCCGCCGCACAACCGGCATCAAATAAAATTGTGGTAGAAGTAGATAGAAATATCAGCAACGTGAACGCCAACAGTTCGCTGGCTGTTAACCGCAATTTGGACGAAGTGAGCAAAGAGTGTATCTCCTGTCACCAAGACGAAACCCCCGGTATTGTCAACGATTGGCGCGAGAGCCGTCACGGGCACGTCAGTGTTTCGTGTCTGGACTGTCACCAAGTGGAAAAAGACGCGCCCAATGCTACCCAGCATGCATCGCTGGTGGGCACTGATGTTTTCGTTTCGGTACTGGTTCCGCCCAGCAAATGCGCCGAATGCCACCCCGGCGAAGCTGAAGAATTTGACCACAGCGGACACCGCCGTGCCGCCCTTCAAATTGAAGGCAAAGACTCAATGCAAACACTGATGTTCGTGCATGAAGGGCAAAACCACCCCGAAGTGAGCGGTGCATCCAAAGCCACCGGTTGTAACCAATGCTACGGTGTCCGCATCGAACTGGATGAAACCGGCGCACCCACCCCGGATACATGGCCCGTCGCCGGTATTGGCAATATTTACCCCGATGGCAGTGTCGGCAACTGTACCGTATGCCACACCCGCCACAAATTCGATATCGCCGAAGCCCGCAAACCGGAAGCCTGCGCCTCGTGCCACCTCGGGCCCGACCACCCCGATATCGAAATTTACGAAAACTCCAAACACGGGCAAATCTACGCCGCCGAGGGTGACACGTGGAAATGGGACAGCGCCCCCGATGCTTGGGAACCCGGCGACTACCGCGCCCCAACCTGCGCCACCTGCCATATGAGCGGCATCGGTCAATTGAGCCCCACGCACAACGTTTCCGAGCGATTGTATTGGAACCTGTGGGGAAAACGGTCAGAACCGCGTAACTCCGAAGACCCGATGAGCGCACTCACCGGCAATGCAGAAGAAGGTCGCGCCAAAATGGAACTGGTCTGTGAATCGTGCCACACGCCGCGCCACACCGCCGGATTCTTCAAACAGGGTGATGATGCCATCGTACTGTACAACGAATCGTATTACGACCCGGCAAAGAAAATGCTGGACGATTTGAAAGAAAAGGGATTGCTGAAAGACAATCCGTGGGATGATGAATTCCAAATTCTATTCTACCACTTGTGGCACCACGAAGGCCGCCGCGCACGCCAAGGCGCGCTGATGGGTGGGCCGGATTACGCACACTGGCACGGCTTCTTCGAGTTACAGCAAGACCTTTACCGGATGCAATCTCTGTACAACTACCGCATCGAAAACAACGCTATCGAAACGCCGTAGTTTAACTTTCCACCATAAACTCGCAGGGACACGCTGCAGCGTGTCCCTGTTTTTTTTTGCAATAAATTAGCCGGAGCAGTTCACAAACCACTCCGGCTTAATTGGTTTACGCTATACCCCATTCACTTTTTCCAGCCGAACCGCATTTGCTTTGAATTCCGGTATTTTGGCAATGGGGTCAAGTTTTTCATCGTGCGTCAGCATATTCGCCGGCGATTCCCGCCAGTGGAACGACAGGAAAACCACCCCCGGCGAAACTCGCTCGCCGACACGCGCCTGCGTCACCACTTCCCCGCGGCGGCTGACCATCTTCACCATATCGCCATCGGCAATACCCAGCGCCTCCGCATCGGCGCGGTTGACTTCCACATATCCCGACGGCACACGCCAATCCAACCCGGTGCTTTTACGGGTCAACGTGCCGGTGTGATAGTGGTACAGCACCCGCCCGGTGGTGAGAATGAACGGATATTCGTCATCCGGGTTTTCGTACGGCAAATTTGCCGCCGCCGGATAGAACCGTCCCAACCCGCGCGAGAACTTCCCTTTGTGCAGATACGGCGTGCCGGGATGGTCTTCGGTGGGACAGGGCCACGCCAGCCGCTCGGTTTGCAATCGTTGGTGGGTAATGCCGCCATAAATGGGCGTAACCTGCCGCGCTTCTTCCATAATTTCGGCAGTAGAATTGAAATCCCAGTAGCCTTCATCGGCGCGTTTGCGCCCCAATTTTTGGTCGACCGCTTTGGCGATGGCGGCTGTAATTTGCCAGTCGGGTTTTGCCTGACCGGGCGGCGGTACAATTTGATGAATCAACTGCACACGTCGTTCGCTGTTGGTAAAAGTGCCATCTTTTTCCAGCGAAACCGCAGCGGGCAAAACTATATGCGCCAATTGTGCCGTTTCGGTCAAAAAGACATCCTGCAAAACGAAGAAATCGAGCGAGCGCATCGCGTGTTCGGCATGGTGCAGGTTCGGGTCGGAGATGAGCGGGTTTTCGCCCATAATATACAGCGCGCGCACTTTGCCATCCGCCATCGCGTGCGAGGCTTCGACCACCGTGTACCCGACTTTGTTGGGGAGGTCATCCATACCCCATTTCTGCGCCACGGCTTTCCGAGCCGCGTCGTCGGTAACTTTTTGATACCCCGGCAGCACATTCGGTAGCCCGCCGAGGTCGCATGCGCCCTGCACGTTGGCTTGCCCGCGCAACGGGTTTACCCCGCTGGACGGTTTGCCGATTTGCCCGCACAGCATCGAAAGGCTTGCCAGCATGTGTACCATATCCGTGCCGTTGCTGCGCTGGGTGATACCCATTGCATATAAAATGGTGCTGTGGCCGCGTCCGTTATCATATATGGATTGTCCGGACTGCCGCTCGCCGAAAGCGTACAATCGCGCCGCCAACTCTATTTTTTCGGCGGGAACACCCGTTTCCAGCGCGGCAAGTTCGGGAGTCATATTTGCCACACTTTCTTTAAATTCTTCGAAATTCTCGGTACGGGTTTCGATGAAATCCCAATCTGCCCACCCTTCGCGGATGATGACATGCGCCATCGCCATGAAAATGAAGATATCTTGCCCCGGTTTCGGTTGCAGGTGGAGATGGGCGTGGTCGGTCATGGTGATTTTTCGCGGGTCAATCACCACCAGACTCGCGCCTTTTTTCACCGCGCGGATAACTTCGTAACTCAACACGGGGTGGCTTTCACCGGTGTTCGAGCCGGTAATCAAAATGCAGTCGGCATTGGCGATACCGTTAATGGTGTTGGTCATCGCGCCACTGCCAAAACTCGTCGCCAGACCGGCGACAGTGCTGCTGTGTCACAATCGGGCGCAGTGGTCAATGTTGTTTGTGCCGACCCCCGCGCGCATAAATTTTTGGTAGAGATAGTTTTCTTCGTTGGTGCATCGCGCCGATGTTTGCCCATGCACCGCATCGCCGCCGTAATTTTTGATGACTTCCGCCAGTTTGGTTGCGGTCACATCAATGGCGGTTTACCAACTGACCGGCACGAACCAACTGGGGTCGGTTTCGCGTTCCAGCACGCTTTCGGCGGGCAATTGCCACGGTTCTGTGGTGATGCCCAGCTCATACGCCAAGTCTTTGCGCATCAGCGGCTCGGTGAGGCGGCCCGGTTTATCGACAAAATCCCAGCCGAAACGCCCTTTGACGCACAGAAATTCGCCGTTGACGGTGGTGGGGTCATCTTTTGCGCCTTTGGCATAGATGATTTCATCGCCTTTGGTGGCAAATTCCACCGTACAGCCGACACCGCAATACCCGCAGATGGTCTTTTTGTGTTCAAATTCGAAGTCGCGCCCTTTGCCCAACCGAGAGACGGGTTGCAGTGCATTGGTCGGGCAAATTTGCACGCAGTTGCCGCAAAAAACGCAGGACGATTCCGCCAGCGGCACATCGAATGCGGTGGAAATGACCGTCTCAAAGCCGCGCTCGCTGAAATGAATGGCGTTTGCGCCGACAACTTCATCGCACACGCGGACACATTTGCCGCACATAATGCAATATTGATAATCGCGCACGTAAAACGGGTTGTCATCGATATATTTCGCCCGCGATAGTTCCACCGGAAATGAGCTTTCGGCGATGTTGTATTGATAGGCGTATTTTTGCAAGTCGCATGCGCCGTTTTTATCGCACACCACACAATCAAGCGGATGGTCGGAGATGAACAAATCCATCACATGGCGGCGCAGGCTCTCGACATGCTCGGTTTTGGTGTGAACCACCATGCCATCTTGCACGGTTGTGCCGCAACTGTGAACCGGGTTCGGCATGCCGTCAATTTCCACCACACACATGCGGCAACTGCCGCTGGGAACCAAATCTTTGTGATGGCACAAGTGCGGAATGTCGATACCGTGTTCCAACGCCGCATCCAGCAGCGATTGCCCGGCTTCGGCTTCGATTTGTTGATTGTCAATAGTTATTTTTACCATAGAATTCACCTCTATTGGTTTTATCATCGTTTATGTCATTCCTCAAAAGCGGGAATCCATTGCGCCAAATGCCGGATATTTGCCTGCGGCATATTCCGGAATGACATATTACGAACGGAACACCTGCGGGAAGTTTGCCAGCGCCGATTGCAGCGGAATGGCGACCGATTGCCCCAGCCCACAAAACGAGGCGTATTTCAGGGAGTCGGCCATTTGCGCCAAGGTGTCCACATCTGTCGCACCGATATTTCCGGCACGCATATCATCCAGCAGTTGCCGTGTGCGCCGCGTGCCGATGCGGCACGGTGTGCATTTACCGCACGATTCGCTTTCAAAAAAGTGCAGCAACTCGCCGAGCAAATCTACCGGCGAAACGCTTTCATCGGCGATGAGGAACGCCCCCGCGCCAAGCGAAATTCCGTCTGCCCGTGCCGAAGCATAATCAATGGGAATATCGAGAAAATCTCGGTTGACGATAGTTCCCGCCGCACCGCCCGTCAGCGCCATGTTGAACGTTGAACCGGCTTTCATGCCGCCGCCGAAATCATCAATAATTTGGCGCAAAGTTAACCCAAAAGGCGCTTCGAACAACCCGGGTTGGTTTACCTGCCCCAGCAGGGTGTACAATTTTGTGCCCGCACGTCCGTCGCCGGGACTGAGTTCGTTATACCACTGTGCCCCGTACCGCAGGATGGCGGGCACATTGGCAAAGGTTTCGACATTGTTGACCACGGTCGGTTTGCCGCGAAAACCACTGACGGTGGGATACGGTGGGCGCATCCGCGGCTCGCCGCGCCGCCCTTCCAACGATTCCAGCAGAGCGGTTTCTTCGCCGCAAATGTACGCCCCCGCGCCGCGATGAACGTGAATGTGAAACGAAAAATTGCTGCCGGCGATATTGTCGCCGAGTTTGCCGCGTGCCATCGCCTGTTTAATGGCAAGTTCCAGTACATCTGCCTGCTCGGCATATTCGCCGCGGATGTAAATGTAACCCTCTTTCGCGCCGATAGCATATCCGGCAATTGCCATACCTTCCAACAGCAGATGGGGATTGCTGTCCATCAGCACGCGGTCTTTAAATACCAGCGGCTCGCTTTCATCGGCATTGCAGACGATGTAACGGGTCTCATCGGCGGCTTCGGCGACAAATTTCCATTTCATACCGGTGGGAAAACCCGCGCCGCCGCGCCCGCGCAAATTCGAAGCGGTCACTTCTGCCACCACTTCCAACGGCGAGCGTTCCAAGGCAGCTGTCAGCCCCTGATACGCGCCATGTTCCAACGCGGTTTGAATATCGCGCGGGTCGATTTTGTCGGTGTTTGCCAGCAGCACCCGCGTTTCGTTGGGGCGCGGTTGGGTGTATGTGTATGGATGGGCGGGGGGATTTTTGATGGATGACCGGATGTCGGTGGGGTCAATCGTTATCTGTTGGCGGTCGTTGACCAGTGCAGCGGGCGCATGGTCGCACAAACCGAGACAACTGCTGCGCTCAACCGTCCAGCCTGTGCCGAGCGATGTTTTCAGCACAGACATCACATCGCCGGCGTGATGCAGCCAGCACGCGGGGCCATCGCATACGCGGATGATGTTGTCTGTGGGGGGGGTGGTCGTCAACATAGTGTAAAATGTTGCCGTGCCGTATACCTGCGCGAATGGCACATGCATGGTATGCGCCGCATGCGCCACCGATTTTTTATCCAGATGCCCCACCGCCTGCTGAATTTCTGCCAGCGCGGGAATGACCGCCTCGCCGTCACCGCGATATTTTTCCAGCACCTGTGACACAGCAGGTGACGGCGGCTCATTGAGAATACTGCCCTGATAGGTTCGCTTTTGGCGCGATTTTCCGGCTCGTTTCGCCATAAATTCCTCCTTTGGAAAAGCAATCGGTTGCCCGTTGGCTATCGTTTTGCACTCGGCAAAAGTTGCACATTATTATAATGCATTTCGGCGCAAAATGATAGTTTTTCTTCTGTATGGGTGCGTTTCAGTTTCAGTTTTCAGGCAAATTTTAACTCGGAAATGAATTTCCGGGCTAAAAGCCCAAGCCGACTTAAGTCGGCTTAAATTTTGAGCCTTGAATTTTAATTCGAGGCGAAATTCCGGTAGGCTGCCGGATATTTCTTCAATCCCGCCCAAAATGTGAAACGCACCCCTTCTGTATGACTGTACCACAAATTATGTAGAAATAACAGTGAGAAATATCACGGTTTATTTGTGACATTCATCACAATTATACTTTTTCCCCATTGACGCTTTTCCGGCACCGCATAAAATTGCGACATGACTGCTCTCATTCAGTTGGTGATTGCTTGGTTTGCAGGAATTTTTTTGGCGCGATGGCTCTCGCCCCCACTGCCGATTTTTGCGCCACTGATATTTTTCGCATTGGGGATGCTGGCGTTGTCGCGGCGAAACACCCGCGCCCGCACGGCTGCTGCGCTGGCATTGGCGATGATCTTTGGTGGGGGGCGGCTGGCACTGGCAGAGCCGCACATCACCCCGCAGCACATCGCTTTTTACAACGACCGTGGTTTTTTCACCATCCGCGGTAAAATTGCCGCCGAACCGGATGTGCGCGATACCACCGTCAACTATCGCATTGCCACCGAATCTATCACCGGTGATGATAGCATGTCGCAGCCGGTACACGGATTGATGCTGGTGAAAGCGGCACGTTATCCCGAATTTCATTTCGGTGATACGGTGGACATTCGCGCCCGCCCGGAAACGCCCCCCGTTTTTGATGATTTTTCCTACCGCGATTTTCTCGCCGTCCGGCAAATTTACACGTA
>Ga0114931_10004945_pt1 | contig 16550 bp, 18 predicted proteins | sample 2SBtaG_FD_89579 | JGI IMG/M metagenome (GOLD analysis project Ga0114931, IMG submission 89579) | Deep subsurface microbial communities from Kolumbo volcano to uncover new lineages of life (NeLLi) - 2SBTROV14_V59a metaG | ecosystem: Environmental > Aquatic > Marine > Volcanic | place: Kolumbo...
AGATTTTTGAAGGGAAAGAATCCTGATTAGCTGTGGAAACTTCAGAGGATGACAAGTTACAGAATATTCTGACAGATATTTTCCTCATCGCTCTTGAGGATGGAGTCATATCTAAGGATGAACAAGCAATACTACAACAGATCAAACATGATATGAGATCATTCAGGGAGACCATTGCAAAAGCAGAAGAAGATGGAATTATCACGGAGGAAGAGAAGAGGGAGATTAATGAATTCAGAAAAACTCTGCTCAATAACGCATATGAAGTGACCAAATCTGACCATGTAATATCCGCAGATGAACGAGCAATAATCAGTAAACTCATCAAGGCCCTGATGAATACGTGATTGCTATGGAACTTTTCAATGTCAAAGCCTCCGGAGAGGTAGAACGTATCAAGTTGAACAAAAAGGCTTTTAACTCTAGAAGATCCATCCTCATTCTTGATGAGAAAAAGAAAACTATGGAAATTGTTCATGGTAACTCTGCCAGCAAAAAGACAATCCACGCAGCAGAGATCTCTGCTAAAAAGATCAATGCTATGAAAGGATTTGTTTACAAGATTGTGAATAGTACCCCAGATGCTTTTGAGAGACTCCTCGAAACACCAGTAAAAGCTCCACTTCCTTCCTCACCGATTCCAAAACCTGCAGTTGAAATCAAGAGAAGAGAGAAGAAGAGATACAGAGCAAGTAAAGAAACAGGACCCATGCTCAATGACTTTATGATCTCGTACTATGAAGAACATCTAATCGAGAGAATAAATTAAGGACTAAAACTCATCTCCGATGAACTTGATCTTGAAATTCTCGCTGAACATATCGAGTTACTCAGCCTAATGATCGTTCAGAACTATGGAGAGAAAGAGGCAGAAAAACAACTCGCTCAGTCAATGCAGAAACTCCTCGCAATATTTAGATGAGAGAGAGGACAAATTAAATAAACCACACACAGAAAAGGAATATGTGGTACAGCCACAAAGAGCTAGTAGCTCAGCATGGAAGAGCATCTGCCTCCTAAGCAGAGGGTCGTGAGTTCGAATCTCATCTAGCTCGTTTTTACCGAACAAAATATTTTTTCACTAAAGGTTTGATAAGTGTTTGATGTAAAGACGAGGTTCGAAAAATACTGATCTAGTACTCCTTAATGGAGATTAAAAGCAGAGATCAAAAGATTATTAGTTGCTCACATTGTAATACTCATCAATATCCTTTATCCCTTGGTAATTCAATCAGTTCATTGCTGAATAGTAACCCTTGCAGAGAAAGAGTTATGATTGATAGTGAATGTAACCAATAGATGATCATCATTTAGCTCACCAATTGATTTTAATTCTATCCCATAGGAGAGTTATTCATTTTAATAAATGTTATTTTTATAAGATACTTAGACAGAAAGCAAGATATACCCCTATTTTAGATAAGAATTATGGAGGTTCACAAGTTTGGAGGTAGTTCTTTCAGGGATAAAGCATCGGTACTGCGTACAGTAAATTTGATCAAGGATCTTGCTACAGATAATCAGATTGTCGTGGTTGTCTCAGCTGCTTTTGGAGTAACCTCTTTCTTGATAGATTCATTATCTTCCCCAGGTTCAGTGGTGGAGGATATTAGGAAGAGGTATCTTGAACTCTGTTCCTCTAAAGAATTTGAAACTTTACTTGATGACAAGCTGTCAGATTTACAAGAGCTGATTTCAGCCTACTCGCATGGTGCAGAAGAATTACGAGACTACATTCTTAGTTATGGGGAGCGTCTCATGGTATCACTTCTCGCCTATTTACTAGGTGCAGAATCCATTATGGCAGAACAATTTATTCGGACTGATGGTGTTTTTGGTGATGCTCGTATTAATCATGAAATTACGCGAGAGGTTGCCTCCTCACTTACATGGAGGTCAGTCACGGTAGTTCCGGGATATTATGGAGTTTCAGATACGGGTGCGGTGACCCTTCTTGGTCGTTCAGGAACAGATTATTCTGCTACAGCAGTTGCTCTTGCCCTTGGGCTTCATGAAGTTCATATCTGGAAAGATGTCAGTGGATTCATGACTGCTGATCCTCAGCTTGTCCCTGATGCTCGTACAATTGAGGAGCTTCATTACGATGAAGCTGAGATGCTATCGTACTTCGGTGCAAAGATACTGCATCCTTTAACTATCAGTGCTGCTCGTCATGGCAACTTGACAGTTCGTCTTCGTGATTTAGAGAGTGATAAAGGGACGATTATCTCTTCAGATTCAAGGGGAAGATCAACTTGTCTAAGCTATCTCCAAGAGGGAGAATCGATAAGGAGCTCCTTCGTTAAAGCTGGTGAGAATGCGTTGATCTATGTCTCTACTACTTCATCCTCACTAATTCCAAGAATTTTCGATTTAATTCGTCCTGTTTCACTTATTCACCATGCTTCTGGACTTTACCTGTCAGTACCAAATGACTCACTGCAAAAGGTATTAGTGGATCTTCACAATTTTTTCTACTGAATAGCAGTGAGATGAGAGAAGGAATGAGGAATTCAATAAGATTGGTAAGAGAATAGAGAGGTTCAATGAAATTGGTGAAAGAATATAGAGGAACAGTTAATGTAAAAAGATTAAATTTCCAGATAGGATTAAATGAAGGGCTTTTATTCTACAGAAACTACCTTTCTTGGTATACCTGGACCAGTTGAGGTACATCCGAGGGTCATGCAAGCAATGAGTACCCACCTATATGGACACAGGACAGATCACTTCAGAGAAATTATACACTCCTCTGAAGAGCTTTTCAAGCCAACTATCAACACCAAGAGAGGGGTGTATTTCCTTGCAGGTTCTGGGTCTCTTGGACTTCATTCAGGGATTAGCAATCTCGTTTCACCAGGGGATACAGTGCTTAATCTCTCTGCTGGGAAATTTGGTGAGAGAGTAATCGAGATCACTAAGAGGTTCACTGAGAATCAGGTCTCACTTATGAAGGAATACGGAGAAGCAATTAAGGCAGAAGATGTCAAAGTTGCTCTCGAGAGGAATCCGGATACTTCTCTCGTGACAATGACTCACAATGAGACCTCGACTGCAGTGCTGAATCCTCTGCCCGAGATTTCAAAAGTGGTTCATAAGCACGGGGCACTTCTCATGGCAGATTGTATAACATCTGCTGGTGGAGATGAGGTGAGAATGGACGACTGGGGAATAGATTTCTTCGTATCTGGTAGTCAAAAATGTTATGGTGTACCTGCAGGACTAGCCTTCGTTTCTTTTTCAGAGGCTGCAGAGGAAAAGATGAACAAGGTGTCCCGCAATCAGGATTACTACTCTGACCTCCTGATGTTCAAGAAGAAATACTCTAAGAATAATGACACCCCATTTACCCCAGCCGTGAGTCTTATCTACGGTCTGCATGAATCCCTTAAAATAATCACAGAGGAAGGTATGGAGAACAGAATTGCTCGACATCGGAAGATGGGAGAACTTTACCGATCAGCTCTGAATAATCTAGGAGTTGAATTACTTGCTGAGGAGGGATACAGAAGCAATACAGTAACTGCCGCTCTCTTCCCAGAAGGTGTGGATTCTAAAAAGTTCATGAACTCATTCATTGAGATGGGGATTCTTCCTGCTGGAGGTCAAGGGGGCTTGAAGAACCGTATCTGGAGATTAGGACACATGAACATGGTCGGTCCTCGAGAGATTCTTAGTTTCGTATCAACTGTCGAGTATGCCCTCAAAAAATCAGGGTATAGCTTTGAGCTAGGAACTGGAGTCAAAACAGTCCTCGAAGGACTAACATAATGGAGAATTCACATGAAAATCTGGTTTGAAGTACTCACAGGAAAACAAGCTCTACTCTTTCATTATCTTGGGGAGAAACTGGAGGAGAGAGGCAATTCTGTCCTTTTCACAGCAAGGAATTACGACTATGTTCTCGGTAATTTAAAACGGTTGGGTCGTTCAGTCTATTCATTTGGGAAATACGGAGGTGCTTCTCTCTACCAGAAATTGATTTCTGGATCTGAGCGTATAATCAAACTTGCAGAACTCATTAATGAGATTAAACCAGATCTTCTTATTTCTTTCTCCTCACCAGATGCCACAAGAGTTGCATTCGGTCTTGGAATAAAAACCATCCTGCTAAATGATACTCCTCATGCTACGGCGGCGGCAAGATTGACAATGGCATTATCCTCTGCACTTGTGCATCCAGAAACAATAGATAGTTCTGTCTTCCAGAGCTTTGGAGCTCAGAAATTCTTCCCATTTGATGGGGTGGATGAGGCACTTTGGACATCGAAGAGTAATTTTGACAACATAGTTCTCGAACAACTGTCCCTGAGTAAAGATGACTATATTGTTGTTAGGTGTGAAGAAAGTAAAGCAGCTTATTTCCAAGATATGTACCCAGGTATTGAACCCGGTAGTACGATCATTCCAGAGATCCTGAACAAATTGAGAGAGGAAGCAATTGATCTTCCAATTGTAGCCTTTCCTCGGTACGAGGAGCAAACTAGGGAGTTGCAAAAATTGGAGGGAGTGATTGTTCCTGACACATCAGTTGACACTATGGAACTTCTGCACAAATCAAAAGTGAATATGACAGGAGGAGGAACGATGGGGAGAGAGGGGGCACTGCTGGGAACACCAACTATCTACTCCTTTCCTCGCCGATTAGAAGTCTCTACTTATGTGATGGAGAAAGGATTTCCCTTAGTACATTGTCCTAATCATTTAGAAGTTGCTGATTCTATTATTAAATCCCTCTCGAAAAAAAGACTTGAAGAAGGGAGAAGAAAAGAGATGATATCAATGATGGAAACTCCATACGACGGGATCACTCGAGCACTCGAGAATCTGGAGGAACTATAAGTGCTTGAAGAATACATCCTACTTGTAACTGCTCTTGTGCTCTCATTGCTGCTAAGCTATTTTTTCACACCACTTATTGCAAAATTCATGAGATCAAAGGGTAAAATCGGGAAAGATATTCATAAAGTTGATAAGCCAGAAATTCCGGAATCAGTCGGGCTAGCGGTAGCAATCAGTATCTTAATTCTCCTCATTATAGGACTGTTCTTCGGATTGAATCAAGTTATTATAAACAGACTGCTCATAATGATTGTCATCATGCTAGCTGTTACTATAGTAGGCATCATAGATGACTTTAGACCTCTTTCTGCAATTCTTAAACCAGGTATTATTACGATAATTTCCATCCCTATCGCCATTTTTCAGGTTGCAGATCCATATCCTGCAATTCCAATTGTCGGAGAGGTAAGGATCACAATAGTCTACTGGGCAATCGCTATTCTCGTTGTGGCAGTAACAAGTAACGCTTCGAATATGATTGATGTCTTAAATGGGAGTATGAGTGGATCATTTCTGCTCATCGCAGCAACTGGATTTATCGCCACATTCATCATTCCTTTGAATCCAGATAGTGCGTTTATCGCCCGTTATGGATCTCTCGTACTCTTCGGCTCACTCTTCGGGTTCTGGATATTCAACCGGTATCCCGCCAAGGTATTTGCCGGTGACACTGGAAGTTTAGCTACTGGTGCCATGATTGGCCTAATTGCGATCTATGGTGAGCTTGAATTTGTGCTTATTGTCGCCATGCTCCCTCTAATTCTCAACAGTTTCTCCATCATTGGATCTATCGGAGGACTGAAAGAACGTCGAGAGATGAGAGCACGACCTGTTACTGTGAAGGACGGTATCATTTATCCCTCTGAAGATATGAAAGGACCGATCACACTTGTGAGACTCATTGTCGCGGACGGAGAAAAAAATGAGAAGGAGATTGTCAAGCAAATACTCAAGGTTGTCGGCTACAGTTGCATTCTTGCACTGATCTCAGCCCTTATGATCAGGGGGTCCCTCGCATGAACCTCAAAAGTATCCTAAACCCAGAACCTCTGTACATGGTAATAACCACCATCTGGCTTGTACTTATTGGACTCTGTGGAATTATAGCACTCTTGGTAGTTCCTATCAACTACGCATCTATTGAATACAGTATTCTGGTCTCAGTACTCAAAGTAATTGCAGCAGGGGTTGCCATTGCCATCTGGCTGATAACTTGGTACAGATTTCTCGTTATTATTCTCATTTACAAGATGAGTAAAAATAATCATCTTGAGTCTGAATCAATAAATTGATATTGTACCGAGACTTTGAAAATTCGATGATCAAGGGAAGACATTTCAAGACACTTCAAGACTTCTCCGCAGAGGAAATAAAATACCTGCTTGACCTCTCAATCATGTTGAAAACAAAAATGAAAGTCAAAGAGACTTTTAGACCAATGGAAGGATATTCAATGGCAATGATCTTCCAGAAGAGATCAACTCGAACAAGGGTGAGTACAGAGACCGGCATCTCCTACCTTGGAGGTCATGCACTTTTTCTCGGAAAGGATGACATACAGTTGGGGAAGAATGAGACACTCAAGGATACCGCGTTAGTACTGTCTAGATTTAATGATCTCATTCTTGCAAGAGTATTTGCCCATGCAGATATCGAGGAACTCGCAGAACACTCTGAGTCCCCTGTAATTAATGCCCTCTCAGACAAATTCCACCCATTACAAATTTTAGCAGATTTTATGAGTATTAAGGAACACTTCGGGAGACTTGCTGGACTGACAATTGCATGGGTAGGAGATGGGAATAACGTTCTCCACTCTATTATGTCTGCTGCCCCTAAACTTGGTATGAATCTCAGAATAGCCACACCCATGGATTATAAACCGGTGGAGGAAGTAATAACTTACTCTAAAAATGAAGCAAAAGTAAATGATACAGAGTTCCTCCTCACCACAGATCCAAATGAAGCAGTGAAAGGAGCAAATGTCATCATCACTGATACTTGGATATCTATGGGTCAGGATGCTGAGAAAGCGAAGAGAAAAAAAGCATTTGAGGGATACCAAGTGACAATGAATCTTGCAAAAGAAGCAGCTGAGAATTGGATCTTCATGCACTGTCTACCACGTAAGCAGAATGAGGTTGATGACGAGGTCTTCTACTCTGATAAATCCATTGTCTTTGATGAGGCCGAAAACCGAATGTACACAGTAATGGCGGTTTCATTGGCTCTTCTTGGACTTGACAAATAAGTGTATAAATTTTCTTACCTTCGTATATAGTGTGAGACAACAAAAAAATATAGTAGTAATTTTCTGAAAGTAGTATGGATAAATATGTTCTGTTGGTTGTCCCATCCGAGGGCTATTCTGGAATTGCTTACATCACTTTTGATGTGATCCTCAAAGAGAATTCTATCGATTTAGTGACTGCAAGCTCCGTGGCAGGTGCAGTGAAATCTGATGACAATAGCAGTAGCATAATGACAATGGATTTTACAACTGTTCTGAATCATGAAGCAGAATTTGCTGGAGTAGTTATAATTGGAGGAGAGTCAGTATCAGACTTACTAGCCAATCCGGATCTAGCAAAGATCCTGACAGATCTTAACTCCTCCGGAGGACTCATTGTTGCCCTTGATAAGTCTGTAAAGGTTTTAGAAGAACTTGGGATAAGTGGAAACAATGTCATATCCTCTGAGGGAAACTACGAACAGATTGCAGAGAACGTCGTAAGTAGATTTTAAAGAAAATTCATCTCTATAAACTCACGGATTGTCATGAGTAATTTCTTATCCACAAATGTGGCAACAAGTGCTCCTCCGATCTCAGCATGAACTTTCACCTTCTTTTCTGCAAAAATTGATTCACTTATGACATTAAGCCCAACAATTGGATTTTGACCTTCAATAAAGACTGCAGAATCTTCACCAAACATAAGAGAAGCAATTGAATTTGTAGGAAGTTTCCCCTTCAATTTATAACAGTATAAAACTCTAGAAGCAATATAACTCGACTTGATCCCCGGAATGGTAACTGTGCAAAGTCCGGAAGTATCTTCATATGAAATCTCCTGTTGTAAACAGAGATCTAGAATGGAAGTTATACCATCTTTGTATTCCTTTAGGAGAGTTTGAAGCGGTATTCCATTTTCACCAAGAAGTACCCGCAGGAGGAGATTCCTCCTCTCAGTTTGAAAGAACCGGATCAAGAGTTCCGTGTAGAAATGAACAAAAACCACCCTAGAATGAGAGTTTGTTATTTTGAGGACATTGTCCATATACTGTTTAGGAAGATTGAGTTTCTTGTTCTCTGATGCAGTCAACATTACAAGCTGGCTGTTCAATGTTGTCCTCGATGAATAATCTAGATCTGTCCCGAGTATTCCAGACTGAATCCCTGCTTTGTAGAGTAATTTTTCAATTTCCTGTGGTTGACCAAGGAGTGGGATAATTGGGGGATTAAGTGAGAATTCTAATACCTGATTGAGTGGTAGAACCATCTGGGACGGAAAGACAAACTGCTGATCTCTCACAATTTTTCCAGAAGATTCCTCGACAAGAGACTGAATCTCTTTAGAGTCTGAAGAATATAAACGATTTAGACCATCATCCGTGAGGTAGCTGGCAATAAGGGGATAAAGAACAATCCCTCTCGAGTTCTTATTCAGAGATTTACAAATTGAGTATATTGAGAGGATTAGATCACCCACAGTTATAACATTTTCATCATCACTATCCTCAGTGGTAAGGTAGAGTGAATCCCCTGATAATGCCGCAGGAAGAACTTCAGATATCACCAGTCCTCTAGCTTTACCTTTGAACGGTCTGCATATCGAGGGTCTATTTATCTCGATACAGGTTCTCATCAGCATGACTGCAGTTAGAAATGCATCAATACTTTCTTCATAATGGATGGTGAGAGGTCCCCTTTCTTCCTTGATAAATAAAGTAACCTTGAGAACTTCCTGTGGAGAAATCACTAATAAGTTGCAGATCATTTGCATTTATAAAATTAGTAACAACAATCTAGGAAAATTACCTAACAAGAACACCAGCAGTCTTTGGACTGTACTTCCATCCAGCAGGAATTCTTCCAACCTTGCGGTAATGTGCTGATAGTCTGTATATCTTTGACTCAATCCTCTTGAGTCCATGAGTGGATGAGATATCTTTGCGATTCTCTGAAAGGTGATTCCTCAGGTTCATTGCCCTCCTGATGAGATTGATAAGATCTTCGGGATATTCTGGAAGGAGATCGGTCTCCTTGATAATTGTTGATATCTTCTTACCACATATCAGTTTAACTGATGGAACTCCGTGCTGATCCCGCAGGATTGCACCGATTTGCGCCATTGGGGTACCTTTTTTATAGAGGTTAATGACCATTTCCTCTACATCTTTTGGTTTCATTTCAATCCATGCAGGAGGTTCAGTCACATAGGGTTTGTGGCTCTTTGACTTTCCTCTCTTCCGGCTGTGCATTCGTGCCATATATTCACTTCCGAAACTTCCAGAGTAATCTAGTAGATTTACTCCAGTAAGCTCTAAACATTTTCATATCCATTAAGTTAAAAATGAATCGGTAATTCCGACCAAAGGCGAAGCCAATTATACCCATTTAACAGAATTAGTGTGTGGAAGCAATTCTCCTCGCAGCAGGTCTGGGCACGAGACTCAGCCCCCTAACAGACAATCGTCCAAAACCTCTCTTGGAAGTCGCAGGAAGGTCAATCCTTGAGAGAACACTTTCTGCACTTTCTGATCTTGGAATCAAGAGGGTTGTAATTATAGTTCACACAAAGAAGGATGCAGTAATAGAGCACGTGCTCTCCCTGAATCTAAATTTGGAAATTAGCTTCGTCGACCAAGGAAAACCAAAGGGAACAGGACATGCAACAATGGTTGGACTTGCAGAAGTGAAGGATGATTTTGTTGTTATCAATGCAGACATCCTCGTTTCAAAAGAATCTCTCGAAAATGCACTCAATTCATTTAAGGAGAGAGACACAGAAACTTCTGCTGTCATCATCGGTGCAGAGGTGGAAAATCCTATGCCCTATGGAGTATTGATGCAGGAAAAGGATACCCTCAAGCAGTTGGTGGAGAAACCTTCTTCTCTTCCAGATGGGATTAAACCCTTAGTCAATGCAGGAGTCTATTTCTTTGCAAAGGAGACCAAAGAGTTCTTCTCTGCAATAGAAAAATCTCCAAAGGGAGAGTATGAAATCGTCTGGGTTCTGAATAAGATTCTATCTGAGGGCAAGCAGATACGTGTGAGTAGAATGGAGGAGAGATGGTTTGACATTGGTTACCCATGGCATCTTTTGGAAGCAAATACCCACTACCTAGAGAAGGAATCAGGGAGTTTTGAGATACTTGGAGAAGTAGAAGAAGGAGCAAGACTGCTTGGATCAGTTCATGTTGCGAAGGGTGCGAGGGTACGTTCAGGGGCCTATATCGAAGGACCAGTCTACATTGATGAGAAAGCAGATGTTGGACCAAATTGCTACATCCGCAGCGGAACATATCTGGGGAAGGCTACAAGAGTGGGGAATGCTTGTGAGATTAAAAACAGCATATTCTACCATGGAACACATGCAGGTCATCTTTCTTATGTGGGTGATTCTATCCTTGGAGTGAAGTGCAATCTTGGTGCAGGGACACTGACGGCCAATCTCAGGCATGATGGAAAAAATATTAAAGTCTCTGTAAAGGAGGAGAGACTCTCCAGCGGTCGACGAAAACTTGGAGTGATTATGGGTGATGGGGTGAAAACAGGGATCAATGTGAGCCTTCTCCCTGGCCTCAAATTATCGAGTAATACCATGATTTCTGCTGGATAGACAGTCAACAGGGATCGATAATTCAATTCATGATTTGAGAAATTATCCAATTCCCTACAATATGATATATATCTTGAGCTGAAATGAGAAGGCAATGAGTAAACTGTCATTCATGGAAAACGAGATGAATAGACTCGAAGATGTGGGTCTTTTCAATAATATCCGAACAATTGATTCACCGCAAGATGCATGGTTGAAAATTGAGGGGAAAAGAGTACTCAATATGTGCTCCAACAACTACCTAGGACTGGCGAATGACAAGAGAATATCGGAAGCAGCGAAGGCTGCAATTGATGAATATGGAGTAGGTCCAGGGGCAGTGAGGACTATTGCTGGAACAATGACCCTTCACAAAATTCTGGAGAATACACTTGCTGAATTTAAACAGGTTGAAGCAACAATAGGACTGCAATCAGGATTTGTAACAAACCAAGCAGTGATTCCACAGATAGGTGCAGATGCAATCTTCACAGATTCATTGAATCATGCATCAATAATCGATGGGGTGAGGCTGACAAAGAGCAAAAGATTCATCTACGAGCATAATAATGTTAGTGAGCTTGCCGCTCGATTGGAAGAAGGAAAAGAATTCTCTCGTAAACTAATCATCACAGACGGAGTGTTCAGTATGGACGGGGATATCGCACCACTCGGATAGATTGCAAAAGTTGCAAAGGAGTATGATGCAATTGTTATGGTCGATGATGCTCACGGAGAGGGAGTTCTTGGAGATCATGGAAGGGGGATTGTTAATCATTACAATCTCAGTCATCACGATGTCGATATCGATGTAGGTACCCTGTCAAAAGCAATGGGTGTGGTTGGAGGATATGTGGCAGGGAGTAAGCTACTTACAGATTTTCTTACACAAAAAGCACGACCATTTCTATTCTCGTCTGCTACAACTGTCCCAGATGTTGCTGCTTCAATAGCTTCGGTTAAGATCCTCATGGAGGACGACAGCCTCGTGAAGAAGCTCTGGCAAAATGCAGAGTACTTCCAGAAGGGTATGAAGGATCTTGGATTCGACACAGGTAAGACTGAGACACCAATAACCCCAGTCATGCTGGGAGAAGCGAAATTAGCCCGTGAATTCTCAAAAGAGCTCTTCAAAGAAGGGATTTTCGCTATGGCAATCGGTTTCCCAACTGTTCCTAAAGGACTCGCTCGTATCAGAGTGATGCTCTCTGCCGCCCATTCAAAAGGGGACCTTGACTTTGCTTTAGAGAAATTTGAGAAGGTCGGAAAATCCTTGAAAGTTGTATAATTAACCTCTTGAATTGATAAATAGACTTTTTATTTCTGAATTCTCTATAGAAACTGTGGTACTCAGACGACTGGGGAAATCCATTCATTCAGCAATTGAGAAATTTGTTCGAAAGGGTCCTATGGACAAAGAACTGATCCTCGAACTTAAGAACAGCATATTTCGATCACTGCTCGATGCAGATATAGATATAGCAGTTGCATCAGTAGTCGTAAATAATCTAGAGCAGAGATCACTCAATGAAAAACTTCCGCCAGGTATTGAGAGGAAAAAGGCAGTTGACAATATTGTCTACGAAGAACTAACTAGGATCATGGGAGGAGAAGCTCGTCCACTTAATATCAACAAGAAGAAAACCAATATCATCATGATGTTGGGTTCCCAAGGATCTGGAAAGACAACAACTGTTGGAAAACTTGCTTTCAAGATGAAGAAGGCTGGGTGGAGAATTGGATTGGTTGCTGCTGATACATGGAGACCGGGTGCTTATGATCAACTGGTGCAGCTAGGTGAACGAGCAGAGGTTGAAGTCTATGGAGATCCAAAACAGAAAAATGCCATCAAAATTGCCACTAATGGGATCAAGCATTTCACTAAACAACAGAAGAATCTAATCATCGTCGATACTGCAGGAAGACACAAGGGTGATGAAGCTCTCATTAAGGAGATGAAAAATCTTACTAAGAAGATTAAACCTGATGAGGTCATTTTTGTAGTTGACGGAACCAATGGTAAGCAGGTTTTTGAGAGTGCACAGCGGTATGCTACAGTATCAGATATTGGCTCGATCATCGTAACCAAGCTTGATGGAACTGCAAAGGGAGGTGGTGCAATCTCTGCTTCTGCTGCTGCAGGAGTTCCTATCAAATTTATCGGAGTAGGGGAGGATATCTCTGCTCTTGAAGAGTTCGATCCGAAGAAATTTGTCGGACGTATTCTCGGTATGGGAGACCTCGATTCACTAATTGATGAAGTCAAAAAAGCAAACCTTGCACTCTCTGAAGACAGAACTGAGGAAATGATGAAAGGTCACATGAATTTCAATGACATCCTCATGATGTTTGAGTCAATGAATAAGATGGGAGGATTCAGAAGGATCCTTGATATGCTCCCAGGAGGGATGACGCACCAAGTTGACGATAATATGCTCAACATGAGCAAGGAAAACATGAAGAAATTTGAAACTATTATCTCATCAATGACTGTCAAGGAGAGGGAGGCAGAGGTAAAACTCAACAGGACAAGAATTGAGAGAATTGCACGGGGAAGTGGTGTAACCGTTGAGGAAGTAAAAGAGCTCGTGAACCAGAAAAAAATGGCAGAAAAGATGGTCAAACAGATGGGGAAACCTAGACGAAGAGGTAGAGGAGGAGGTGGAGAGCTACCCTTTGGACTTCCCTTTGGGTGAATCCATTGAATCTTATACTGGTGACCAATCTCATCCCTCCTAGAAAATCACAGTGGAGCAACGGTGAGTTCGAAGAGAGAAGGGGATGGAGTGAAATCTTTGAGGCAATATCAAACTGGTTCTGCTACAGCAACGGTTTCCGAACAGAAAATTCAATTGACCTTGTAATTATCCAGCAGAAAGTAAGAGTAATCCGATTCATTGGAAATGAACTTCGGTATCTCTCCCCTCAGTTGAGGTCTGTAGCGTCACTAGTGTCAAAGGCTTGGAATCAGCAGCAAACTGAAAAATGGACGGAGAGTACCCCAGGGGTAATAGTGAAAGATTTAGAATCAATAGAGAAGTACATGGATGAAACAGGTTTCTCTGCATCAAGAATCAAGCTAGAAAGTAAAAACTCGAATCAACTCGATGGAAGGACAATGCTTTATGATCCTAATATGCTTCTTCCAGTAAAAGAAGAATATCACTCACCATTTAAATACCTCGCACAATTGCTCATCTGGAATTTAGAAGCAGATTGACCAAAACGCTGAAAAATAAAGGAATCCCCTTTAATTCCAGTGGAATCACAAGAAGAAATCCTGGGCAGTCTGAGCAAGGAATTCTCAATCTGTAAAAGATGCATGGGAAGAACCTTTGGAAGGCATAAATCTGAAGGGATTGACATCACAATTAGACATGCAGAATCTTTGAACAAGGAGATTCTGTCACGGGCAGTAGAGTCAATGGATTGTGAATTGTGTCATGGAATTGTCGATATTGCAATTACCAGGACTGAATCTCTGATTAAATCTCTAAGGGATTTCGAATTCAAAAGCTTTCTCATCGGTGTACAACTGGGGAAATCTTTTATAAATGCAGATATTGCCTTCACCAAGAGAGGACTGAATCCTCTTCTGCTAAAATTCGAGATAGCACGAGAATGTGGGGTACGCATAAGTGAGGAAATGGATAAAGAGGTAGAATTTCAAAATCCAGAGATGCGTATAACTCTCCAGTGTAGAGACTCAAAAAAAATTCACTACAAAATAGAGCCAACAGCAGTATACATACTTGGGAAATATAGAAAAGAGCAACGAGGACTCCCCCAGACTAAATGGCCCTGCAACAAATGTAAAGGGAAGGGATGTGTACAATGCAACAATACTGGACAACAGTACCCTGCAACTGTTGAAGGGATTGTAGCGAAGGTACTGACTGAGCTCTCAGGGGCTACTGATGAGAGTTTCCATGGTGCAGGTCGCGAAGATATCGATGCCCTGATGCTTGGTGAGGGAAGACCTTTTGTGCTTGAATTAAAAAAAGCGAGAAGAAGGAGTATTGATCTTGTACATGCAACAGAACAAATTAACCAGTCAAATTCCGTGAAAGTATCAAATCTACGATTCTGTGAGAAAAATGTGATAAAACTACTCAAAACTAGTTCTGCCTCAGACAGAAAAGTGTACCGTGCGAAGTGCTCCATCGAGAACTTCACAGAAGAAGACAAGTTATTAGTTGACAAGCTCTCATTTCCACTTACTATTGCGCAACGCACACCACAAAGAGTGTCTAACAGAAGGGCGGATATTATTCGCAAGAAGAAAGTTTTCGGTATTAAGGTCTTGTCTTACAGCACAGATTCAGTAGAACTTGAGATCGCTGCCCAAGGGGGAACCTACATCAAGGAATTTATCTCTGGTGACGAAGAAAGAACTCGTCCTTCTATATCACAAATACTGGGGAAGAGCACAGTGTGTACTGAACTTGATGTGCTAGTCGTCCCTGACCATGGGCTCTTCAAGTGACTCCGCCAGCTGCCTGAACATCCCTATCAATCCCCTGATCTCTCTCGGAGATGCAAATGTCCTCCTGAAGGTATTCCTGAAAATCATGCTAATTGATTCTTTGTACTCCTCTTTGATGTTTGATGCATTGACTGCTCTCTCTACAAATTGGAAGAGTTTCTGCTTCTCCGATGATTTAATCATCTCCAAACCAGCATTGTCATCCAAAACCTCTGAGTTCACCTTCCTCACCTCATAGAGACCAATAGCTGCTGAGTGGGTAATGTTAAGAATGGGATTGTCTCCATAAGTGGGAATAATTGTCAATAAGTCGCACTGTGCCAGTTCACCCTTTGAAAGACCGCTACTCTCATTCCCAAAAAGAAGTCCAAGAGTACCATTAGTATAGTCCTGTATATACCTATGAAGAGAATGAAGAGAAACTGGCTTCATTGCAATCTTCCTCTTTGCACCAAGTTTACCTGTGAATCCAAGAAGAAAATCCACATGTTCAAGTGATTCTTCTATACTCCCGACAATCTTTAGATTATCAAGAAAACGTCTCGATCTTGTAGCTCTCTAATATGCCCTGTCATCGACTTCACATTCTGGTGAAATCAGGATAAGCTCATCCACCCCAAAATTATCACACAATCTTGCTAGAGCTCCAAGATTCCCGGAGTCCTTGAGACCAGAAGCTAACAACTTAATTTTTATTCCCACGTATTCTCACCAACCATAACTTTTCAAAGGAGAATGATTGCTCTCCAATGAGATCCAGTTCTTTCCCCCTTAATGCTCTTTCCAATTCTTTCAGTTCAGTAGACAGGGAAGAAACAATGAAAAATCCAGTGACGTCCTTTGGCATTTCTATGATATACTCCATCATTATCTCTGTGCCCTTCTTGCCACCCACCAGTGCCATCCTCTCTTCCAATGAAAGACTGCTGTCAATTGAAGCATCTGCAGGAAGGTACGGAGGGTTAAAAACAACTGTACGTGGGAGTGCTCCTTTTCTAAATGACCTTGCAAATTCTGTACATACCATGTGCAGGAGCAAATCATTCTCGATAGCATTATTCCTCGTGAGCTGTGCTGCCTTAAAATTGATATCAGTTCCAATAAAATAAGAGGAAGGACACTTATCTAATAGACTAAGGATTACATAGCCTGATCCGACCCCTATCTCTAGCATGCCACCAATCCTTATCTCGTCGATGTAATTCATCACTCCATCGACAGTGAGAAAGCTGTCCTCTCTAGGCTCATATACCCCATCAACTCTCTGTATCTTCATTTTTCAATACTTCCTGCTAGGGGCCACATCTCATGATCCCGAAGATAGAGATAGATGTCGCTAATTTCTCTCACACCAATCTGATTGATTCTCTGCTCATTATGTGGGACTGAATCCAACTCCT
>Ga0114931_10004946_pt1 | contig 16545 bp, 17 predicted proteins | sample 2SBtaG_FD_89579 | JGI IMG/M metagenome (GOLD analysis project Ga0114931, IMG submission 89579) | Deep subsurface microbial communities from Kolumbo volcano to uncover new lineages of life (NeLLi) - 2SBTROV14_V59a metaG | ecosystem: Environmental > Aquatic > Marine > Volcanic | place: Kolumbo...
GGGCAGTACTCACAACCTGTTGCACATCGGCAATGTTCAGGCCAAAACGCGCCGCCGCCGTGCGCTTGATGTGCAGGGTGACGTAACGGCCTCCGGCGACCCGCTCGGAATACGCAGACAGCACGCCAGGTACAGTCTGGACAATTTTTTCCAGCTGTTTACCAATACGCTCAATCACTTTTAAATCCGGCCCTGCCACCTTAATGCCAACCGGGGTTTTGATACCGGTAGCCAGCATATCGATACGGGTTTTAATCGGCATGACCCAGGCATTGGTGAGACCGGGAAACTGGATCAGCGCATCCAGTTCTTTTTTCAGCTTATCCAGTGTCATGCCCTTGCGCCATTGATCCCGCGGTTTCAGCTGGATGGTAGTTTCAATCATGGTTAAGGGTGCCGGATCGGTGGCGGTTTCGGCGCGCCCCACCTTGCCGAATACTCGTTTGACTTCGGGTACGGTTTTGATGAGTTTGTCCGTTTGCTGTAACAGTTGCTGGGCTTTGCCGATGGACACACCGGGAAACGTAGTGGGCATGTACATCAGGTCGCCTTCATCCAGGTCCGGCATAAATTCGGAACCCAGCTGGGTTGCCGGCCATAAGCCGATGACCAGGATGACGACCGCCACCAGCAATACCATTTTCGGCGCGCGTAACACCGCATTGATGAACGGTTTGTACCCTGCGATCAACATGCGGTTAACCGGGTTTTTATGTTCCGGGGTTATGTGGCCACGAATAAACAATCCCATGAGTACCGGCACCAGGGTAACGGATAAACCGGCAGCCGCCGCCATGGCAAATGTTTTGGTAAACGCCAGCGGCGCGAACATTTTTCCTTCCTGGGCTTCCAGGGTGAACACCGGCAAAAAACTCAGGGTAATAATTAACAGGGAAAAGAATAACGGTGGCCCGACTTCCTTCGACGCGGCGGCCATGATGTGCCAGCGATTTTCATTCGTGAGCCCTTCGCGCTCGATATGTTTGTGTACGGTTTCGATCATAACTATGGCGGCATCCACCATGGCACCAATAGCGATCGCAATCCCACCCAGCGACATGATATTGGCGTTAATACCCTGGGCGTGCATGATAATAAACGCCGTGAGTATGCCCACCGGTAGCGACAGGATTACCACCAGCGCGGAACGCAGGTGAAACAGGAACACCGCACACACCAGTGCCACCACCAGGAATTCTTCCACCAGTTTACCGTTGAGCGTATTGACTGCACGTTTTATTAAAGAGGCACGGTTATAGGTCTCGACAATTTGCACACCGGGCGGCAAACCCTGGCGCAATTCAGCCAGCTTCTGCTCCACGCCACGAATCACCTTGAGCGCGTTTTCACCATAGCGCATCACGATAATGCCGCCCACGACTTCGCCTTCGCCATCCAGGTCAGAGATACCGCGACGCATTTGTGGCCCCAGTCGAATGTCGGCCACATTTTTCAATAATATCGGCGAACCGTTGGCGTTTAATCCTAACGGAATTTCCTGCAGGTCCTTGATGCCCTTGATGTAACCCGTAGCCCGCACCATGTATTCCGCTTCCGCCATTTCGATCACCGAACCACCGACTTCCTGGTTGGCTTTCATAATGCCGCTACGGATTTTACTGATTGGCAGGTTGTAAGCACGTAACTTATCCGGATCCAGTACCACCTGGTACTGTTTTACCATGCCACCGACGGTGGCGACTTCGGACACGCCGGGTACGGTTTGCAGTTCGAATTTCAGGAACCAGTCCTGCAAGGAACGCAACTGGGACAGATCGTGTTTCCCGGTTTTATCCATCAGCGCATATTCATACACCCAGCCAACACCGGTAGCATCCGGTCCCAGTTCCGGTTTGGCACTGGCGGGTAATTTACTTTCTGCCTGGCTGAGATATTCCAGCACCCGCGACCGGGCCCAGTAGGGATCGGTACCGTCTTCAAAAATGACATACACATAAGAATCTCCAAAAAAAGAATAGCCGCGCACATTCACCGCCTTGGGCACGGATAACATGGCGGTCGTCAATGGATAGGTTACCTGGTCTTCCACCACCCGCGGCGCCTGGCCAGGGAATGGGGTTTTGATAATTACCTGCACATCGGACAGATCGGGTATGGCATCCAGCGGTGTGTTGTTGACCGAATAAATACCCCAGCCTACCAGCAACAGAGTTAACAACAACACCATGAATCGATTTTTTATCGACCAGTTAATGACGTGAGCAATCATTGCGTTGCTCCCTTAATACATTCTTGACACAGAGCCACAGAGACACGGAGAAGATCCCGAAGCGCTTTATAATTCTGCATTCTTAATTCTTCATTCTTCATTTCGTCTCCAGGCGCGTCATGCGCAAGATGCTGGCCCGCAAGCTGGCTTCGGAATCGATCAGGAACTGTCCCGATGTCACCACCGTATCCCCCGGTTTTAATCCCTGCTTGATTTCGACAAAGTCACCCGACTCCATGCCGGCTACCACTTGTTTCTGCGCAAAACGACTTTTGCCGATAGCGACGATCACCCGTTGTTTATCACCGGTACGTATCAGTGCTTCGCGGGGAATACTCAAGACATTGTTAAGCGGGCCGGCGTAGATGGTGACGCTGGCATACATGTTGGGCTTTATGGCTTCGTCAGGGTTGTCGAACTGCATGCGGACTTTAAGCGTCCGTGTTTTCGGGTCCAGGGTGGGATAAACATAATTCACTTTGCCTTCCCAGGTTCTTCCGGGTACAAAGGATAATTTCACATCGGCACTTTGCCCTACCTTGACCCAGTCGGACTGGCTCTCGAACACTTCCGCCTGAATCCAGATACTGGACAGGTCCGCCAGGGTCAGGACATTGTTCATGGGTTTGACGTACATGCCTTCGCGTACTTTCAATTCGGTGACCACACCGTTTTGTGCGGCGTAAACGCTGATGGTGCGCGGCACCCGCCGATTTTTTTTCAGGGCATTAATCTGAGACTGGCCAATCCCGAGAGACACCAGTTTATCGGCGGAGGCCTGGATTAAACGCTGGTTGGATGTGCTAAGTGCCTGTACATATTCATCCATGGCATTCACCAGTGTGGGGGAATACAGGTTGAACAATCGCTGACCTTTTTTCACCCGGTCGCCTTCGGACTCAATGGCCAGTTGCTCGATCCAGCCTTCGGTGCGTAGATGCACGTGACTGACCTTGGCATCATCCACGCTGGCGTAACCCACGGTGCGGATTTTGCGCCACAGGGTGCCGGTTTCCGCCTTGGCGGTACGCACCCCCATGTTGTTTTCCACTTCGGGGGCGATCTTTACCACTGGACCATCAACGCCTTTTACTGCTGTGTCGCCTTCGTCGTACACCGGTACCAGGTCCATACCCATGGGGGATTTCCCCGGTCCGTCACGCCGGTAGTTGGGGTCCATGGGAGCAACCCAGTACAGAATTTTTTTCTGCTTCACCGTTGTCGTCTTTGGTGCTTCATCCTGTTTCACTTCCACCAGGTCCATACCGCAAATCGGACATTTGCCGGGCTTGCCGCGTACGATCTGGGAATGCATGGGACAGACATAGGTTGTATCCGCATGTTTGAGGGCATGCTCCAGTGCGGTTTCCTGTTTCACTTCGGTTTTATCTGGTGTAGCCGTGGCTTCGGAGTCGTTACAACTCGCCAGCAACAGGACCATTAAGGTAATAATCAGAACGTTCATATTAAGTATCTCCAACCAGGTAATGGATTTGCGCATACACCCTGGCCTGTTCGACTTGCAACTGCAGTTGTTGTAAACGCGCCTTGAGTTCGGCACTGCGTGCACCAGTAAGGGTAAAGAAGCTCACCACACCGGACTGGTATCCGTTCATGGCGGCTTCAGCATTCTGTTGTGACTGGGGTAAAACCTGTTGCTGATACAGCTTGAGGCGTTGCTGTAACTGATCCCAGTTGGCGAGCGCGGTCTCCAGCCGGGTTTGTAGCTGGCGCTGTAAATCCTGTTTGTCATAGCGGCTTGCCAATAATCGGGCTTTGGCGGACGACACATGGCGGTCCTGGCGGTTTTCGGTGAACACGGGTAAATCCAGGCTGACTATGGCGCTGAAAAAATCCGCCCGGTCCGAGCCATCCACGTTGTTACCCTGGCGAAAGCCGTAGCTCACATCAAAGCCCCATTGCGGGCTGTATCGAGTGTTCGCCAGGCCGACTTTGGCTTCACTGGCCTGGATGGCTTTCTGCTTTTGTTGCAACAGCGGATGTTGCAGCAGCTGTCGTTTGAGCTGCTGGTCCGGCGGCAGGGCGTGATTGAACTCGTCACCTTGCAGCTGTAACGGCAAGGCGGCGATGTCGTTACCGACCCATTCAGCCAGTTCTGCCCGCGCCTGTTTAATGTTTGAATGCACCTGGTGTAGCTTGTCATCCACCAGCGATAGCTCCAGTTCCGCCTGCAGCACATTCTGTTGCTGTTTACGCCCGGCGGCGTACAGCGCGCGACTGATTTTCACCTGTTCGCTAAACAGTTTGCGATTACCCCGCAGGATGTTTTCCGACATCTCCTGCAGATACACCTTTAGCCAAGCCTGGGTAACACTGAGTTGAATCATACGCTGGCGGTTGGCCCGGCTGCTCTGTTGCTGTTCCGACAGGGTGTTTTGCAGGCGGGACTGTATGGCACTGGTATCGCCGCGAGGCAGCATTTGCTGGTAACCCACCACCACCTGGGTCATGGGTTCCTGGTCGAGCTTAAAGCTGTCCACCGGCAGGGAACGCAGGCCCAGCGCCAGGCGGGGGTCGGCCAGTCATCGGCCGCTATGGCATCATCACGAAATGCCTGGATCTGGGCAGTTTGGGCTTGCAGCCCGGGATCTGAATCCATGGCCATTTTCACCGCATCCTGCAACCCCAGGCCATCAGCGGCCCAGGCGTTCAGGGGTAGCAGCCATACCAATATCAGTACTGGTTTGATTTTCATCGCACATCTTCTTTTTTTCACAAACAGACAGAAACACAGGCGCATACGCCTGCTGCTCAGGAAAAGAAGTGTGTGATCAGATTCTCAGGACGTTCTTGTGCTGGTGCGGAGGTGGTCGGTGTTCCGGCGCGGAATACCGGGAGAATGACGGCCTGGTTGAAAGTGATGCCAGTGGATTTTGCATCAGGGGCATACTGAAAACCGCGACGAAAGCCAACGATTGGGCCGAAATCTGCTGCATACCGTTAAGGGACTGGTCGGCGGTTGAAATGACCGAATCGCACAGGCCCGGTTGGCAGGGGCAATGATACCCCATGGCAGCATGTTTCTGCATAACCTGCTTCATGGCAGCATGGGCGGGAATCTGGAAACTGAGATTCATCCACGCCAACACAAAAAGCACAACCAGCCAGCGGCCGAGAGTACGCAGTTTGCCTTGTGTGAATGTGTTACCCATTTTCTAACCCTGGATTCTGTAGAAACAGAATGTACGACAGTATAGGTAAGTGTTAGTTCTTTCTCAACACGGGTGTGACCTGCGCTGGAATGCCCATGACACGGCCAAACAACAGAGTGATGACGTTTGTATGGCCGCCATCGCGCAGGGATGCTTATCTATAGATTTAATTAATGAGAGAAATACACAAATTTTTTCATTGGAACTAGTTCGTTCACATGAACCTATCCTGCAAATATCTGTTATACACTATGTATATTCAAGCTTGTGTAACAATTGTTACATACATTCCTGAAATGACCCACATAAGATGGCCGGTCCCCCCTCCGTGAGTGGGCCAGCACCGTGTTTACTTAGAGATGGCAGATTAGAATGATGAATAATACCGCCGAACTAACCGGAATTAATGATAAACCTGACAACACCGAGTTAAAGCAGGACCGCAAAGAGCTACTACTGACTTCTTACCCCCTGCTTGGCCAGATCCAGCAGGCCGACTGGCTGGAAATCATCAACCAGGCCAAGGTCATGCATTTCCCCCCCGATACTATCCTGTTCAGCGGCAACAACTCCTGCAACAACTTCATGCTGATTCTTGAAGGCAGTATAAGAATATACCAAACTGCTGAAGATGGTCGCGAAATGACCCTGTATCGCGTACTGGCCGGCGACCTGTGTGTACTCAGTCTGAATAGTATGTTGCAGAGCAAATCGTTTAACGCCATCGCCGAAGCGGAAACGTCCATCCAGGCGCTGGTACTTTCCGAGTCCGAATTCTATCGTGCCATGAACCTGTCCGAAACTTTTCGGAATTATGTTCTGAGCACTATCACCGGACGCCTGTGCGACACCATGTACCTCATCCAGACCACCGCTTTCGATCACCTCAATATGCGCCTCGCGTGTATGCTGGGTAGCCTGTTCGAACGTAGCCAGGGCCAGGTACTCAAAATCACCCACCAGGAACTGGCCCATGAACTGGGTACCACCCGCGAAGTGATTAGCCGGATACTCAAGGAATTCGAACGCCAGAACTGTGTACGGCTGTCCCGTGGCCAGATTGAACTGGCATCGGCGGAAGGACTGGAATGGTTCTCCGGCTCTGCGGAGTAAGTCACATTTCAGCAGGCGATTTCGCTGCACAATAGCCACCAGTTTTCGTCTTATGCATTACCTGAAATACAGCAGAAAAACGCCAATTGCATGTAACAATATAAGCAAACACTTTTGTTAATAAAAATAAAGTTTCTAAGTAACAAATATCACAGACAGGGATGCAACAACAAAATACAGTAGTCACCTCGGGCAATCGCATGATCCACCCGAAATGCTTGGCATCACAGGGATGTGGTGACTTTTTTTAGCCTAGTCAATCAGTGTGAAGCATTATGAAATCAAGTAAGACCTATGTATGGCAGGGACACCATATTATTGTGGTGGCCAGAGCAAGTGCAAAATTCTTATGGCTGGATAGCCGTTTTGAAGTGACCGTCGATGGGCAGTCTCGCTTTGAAACCAGGAACCCTTTTCAGGCCAATACCCACACCCGCTTTAAAATCAGTCACAATGGCAAACATACGTATGGCCAGATCGTTGCCAGCGGCTTTCCCTGTACGCCCATGGTTACCCAGTCAACTATCGTTGATGATTCCATTATTGGTTACAGCCAGTTATGGATAAAAAATCGCTGGCTCACCTATTGCCTGCTGGGCAGCCTGTTATACCTGCTACTGACCTGAAAGCATTATTTCTCATCCACCAGCGACAGGCCACTGGTATCCGGTAAAACCGGCTCCGCCTGTTTCTCTGCCGCCACTCCCAGGTCAGTACCAACCGGTGCCAGACTAATACCATCCGGTACCTCCGGTATTGGCCCGACTTCCTCTTCCAGCTGTTCCAGGTCACTTCCAGGGGGTGCGATGGTGACATCCAGGTCCGGGATTTCCTCAGCCGTAATATGCAAGGGTACGGTTTGTGGAGGCATCGGCACCTCGTGATCCATCGCTGGCCGGGGGGCTGGCGATGATGTAGCGGGAGCGGGTGCCTGTGGCGGCTCTGCTACCGCCGTTGCCGCTTCCTGAACCGGGTTCAGGCTCACGATTTCACACTCGGCACCGGCCTTGTTGATGGCCTGACGATATTTTTCCGCGGTCTGACGATCCACATTTTTTTTAATCACGATGCGTTTGCCAGAGAACAGCTGCGCCAGCTTGTCGTCCCCAGCCTTAAACATAGCGCCAATGCGCGCCCTGACCTGGTCCGGGTCCTGGCCTGCCGCTATCTGGCCGGAAAATGCAATCTCAAAAAGTTCATCACTCATGGTATCCACCCATTGTGTGTCGTCATTTTGTATTCAGAAACAACTATACTTACGATAACACATGACATTCAAGCTTTAGCCCGCATGGTAATGCCGGATAAAACCATATCATCCAAGTATAGAACAGAAGAAAATTAGTTATGAAAAAATACCATTCATCTGCAAGGATCAGACCCCGGGGCAAGCTGGACATCCTGTCCCAGTATGAAGTCAACAACCTGGTTAAAGCCAGTGCCGAAGGTGGCAGCTATGACATTTATCGCCGCTGTTCACTGGCGGTACTCAATGTCGGCAGCCATGTGGATGACACCAAAGCGGTACTGGAAGAATATGCCGATTTTGATATCCGCGTAATCCAGCAGGAACGGGGCGTCAAACTGGAACTGGAAAACGCTCCGGCTCGCGCGTTTGTCGATGGCCAGATGATTACCGGTATCCAGGAGCACCTGTTTTCCGTGTTGCGGGATATTGTTTATGTACAACATGAAATCCAGAATAACAACAAGTTTGACCTGGACTCCAGCTTCGGCATTACCAATGCCGTGTTTCACATCTTACGTAATGCCAATTTATTAATCCCGGAAACCGATCCAAATATCGTGGTTTGCTGGGGCGGTCATTCCATTAACCGGGAAGAATACGATTACACCAAGGAAGTGGGACACGAGCTTGGCCTGCGCAGCATGAACATCTGTACCGGTTGTGGTCCTGGTGCCATGAAAGGCCCCATGAAAGGCGCCACCATCGGGCATAACAAACAACGAATCTACAATGGCCGTTACATCGGCATTACTGAACCAGGCATTATTGCGGCGGAATCACCCAACCCGATCGTCAATGAACTGGTAATACTGCCAGACATTGAGAAACGCCTGGAAGCGTTTGTGCGCACCGGCCATGGCATTATTGTTTTCCCCGGCGGCGCCGGCACCGCAGAAGAAATACTGTATTTACTGGGTATACTGCTGCACCCGGAAAACGTGGAACTGCCATTCCCGCTAATTTTCACCGGCCCCAAGAGCAGTGAAGATTATTTTATGCAAATACACCATTTCATAGAAAGCACCCTGGGCTTCGAGGCACAACAACGGTATAAAATTATCATTGACGACCCATCACTGGTGGCACGGGAAATGAAGTCCGGCATGGACAGCGTGAAAGAGGTTCGCCGGGCCAACAGCGATGCCTATTACTATAACTGGAAGCTGCATATCGACAAAGAATTCCAGGTTCCGTTTGAACCCACCCATGAAAACATGGCCCAGCTGGCATTGCATAAGAACCAGGAAAAACATCTGCTGGCGGCCCAGTTACGTCGCGCTTTTTCCGGGATTGTTGCCGGGAATGTGAAAGAAGAAGGTATTCGCAACATTGAGAAGAACGGCCACTTCGAAATCCATGGTGACCGGAGCATCCTTGACCCGCTGGATCAACTACTGGAATCTTTTGTACAGCAACACCGTATGAAATTACCCGGCAGCAAATATATACCCTGCTACAAGGTCGTCACCTGAACAACATCACGGTCACGTCATAGTCATAATACTTCTGTATAAAAATACCACCTGTGAAGATGGTATCATGACACAGTGATTTTTTTGTGGCACACTCCAGTATATTGACCGCTGGATTTAACAAGCAGGAAGCCGGACATTTCAACATTTAAGTTGCAATAACATCCTATAATCCAGTAACAGATAGTATCGACTAACTGCAGCAAGGGGAGGTTATGGACAGGCAACAACCAACGCCTTTGATACTGACGCTTGATAATGGCGGCAGACCCATCGACTGGCTTAACTGGCAGGATGTGGTGAATCTGTACGTTCGCGAACAGATTGCCTGGACCGCCAGCGAAACCACGATCCGGGTCTTCGGCGGCATTAGTCAGCTCACCGGCCTACAGTCTTATCTCGATCTCAACACCATCATCGCGGTGAAAGGCGCCAATGCAAAACACCTGCATAACGTCACACCCACACTGACCAATCGCGCACTGTTCGAACGAGACCGGCATACCTGTTTGTATTGCGGTGACAGCTTTAAACACAGCCTGCTGACGCGCGACCATGTGACCCCCAAAGCCAAAGGGGGCAAGGATGTATGGAAAAACGTGATCACCGCATGTAAAGCCTGTAACGTCAAAAAAGGCTGTCGTACACCATCTGAAGCGCGTATGCCACTACTGGCATTACCCTATACGCCAAATCATGCAGAAGCCATGATTCTTGCCAATCGCCGTATCCTGGCAGACCAGATGGACTTTTTACGCGCCCATGTACCCCACGACCGGAGAAGCAGCTTTAGTTAACTGAAGGTATAGTGTTTTTTTACCGCCTGGCTTACTTTCCAGGTACAGGACAAACCTCTGGCAAAGGTGACAAGGTCCCCCTTCCCCATACGAAAAACCTCCCCCGCTACTGTCGTTACCTCAACATCGCCTTCGAGAAAATAGCAGGTTTCTTCAGCATCGTAACTCCAGGGAAACCCCGACTCCTCTTTTTCCCAGATAGGCCACTCTGAAACATGCAGTTCTTCCAGGCGCGATTGCGCGGGATCGGATTCAATGATAACGTCGGACATTTGTTTCTCCAGAGAAAATAATGCAAGTCTATTTCATGCGTCATGGCCAGACAAATTTCAATTTACAACAGCTGTGCAATGACGATCCCAGCCAACCCGCCTTTCTCACCGAGACCGGCAAACAACAGGCACTGCAGGCGGCAGAAGTATTACGTCATGCCCCCCTTGAACGCATCATAGTCTCGCAGCTACCACGCACTCGGCAGACAGCGGAAATCATAAACCAGCATCACCAGGTCGGCATTGAAATTAGTGCATTGATCAATGACATCCGCTCCGGCTTTGACGGCCAGCCGGTACAGGAATACATGGCCGCGATTGCCCATGACCGTTTGCACGCCGGCATCAACGGCGGCGAATCCCTGCTGCAGCACAAACAACGAGTATTGCAGTTTATCGACTGGCTAAAACAGCAGCCCAATGACTGCCTGCTGGTCATCGCCCACGAAGAAACCCTGCGGGTATTCAAGGCCTGGTTTGAAACCCTGGATGACCAAACCATGATCGACCTGGCGTTCGGCAATTGCGAGATAATCAACTATACATTGTAAAAAACTTTTGACGCGGAGCCACAAAGACCCAGAGAAATCACAGAGATAATATTTGTATGTTAGCTATTTTCCGACGTTATTTCGTGGTTTGTATTTAATTCTGAATTCTTCATTCATTATTCTAAATTTTCTTCTCCTCTGCGTCTCAGCGACTCTGTGACAAAGTCTTTTTATTCAAACAGATTCAATTGATGAATATCGTCTTCGGACTGCAACGGCATCAAGCTGGAGAAGCTCACACCCAGCAATCGCACCGGTGTGGTACTGGCATCAGTTTTGTTCAACAGAAACGGCAACAGGGGAAGGATCTGCTCCAGTGTAGTAACCGGTTCATCCAGTGTCAGGCTGCGCGTTACCTGCTGGAAGTTATGGTACTTGACCTTGATAGTGAAGGTCATTGCAGTGAGGTTTTTGTTTTTTAATACCTGCAGTAGTTCCGTGGTCATCAGTTCGAGATAGTGCAGCATGTGAGCCACATCCCGCAGGTCTTCGGAAAAGGTATTTTCACTGCCGAGTGATTTTCGCACCCGACTGCTAACCACTTCCCGGTTATCATCACCACGAGCGATGGCATAGTAATAACTGCCAGCTTTACCAAAATGCTGCACCAGGAACTCGCGGGAACATTGGCGTAAGTCATGACCGTTATATATATTCAATTGTTGTATCCTGGCTTCCGTCGCTTTACCGATACCAAAAAATTTACCAATCGCCAGGTTGTCAATAAATGCCTGGGAGGCATCAGGAAGAATCACGCACTGGCCATTCGGCTTGTTAATGTCGGAGGCCATCTTGGCCAGAAATTTATTGTAGGAGATACCCGCCGAGGCAGTGAGTCGGGTTTCTTTATAAATTTTCTGGCGTATGTCTTCGGCAATAAGTGTGGCCGAACCTTTACACATGCTCGACTCACTCACATCCAGGTATGCCTCATCCAGTGACAACGGTTCGATTCGATCGGTGTATTGCCTGAATACCCCATGTATTTTTTCCGATACCTGACGATAAACCGGAATTCGGGGATACACGAATATCCCTTCGGGACACAAACGCTGCGCAGTACTGGACGGCATAGCTGAATGTATACCAAATTTCCTGGCCTCGTAACTACAGGTTGCCACTACACCCCTGGCATCCGGCGAACCACCCACGATTAACGGACGATTGCGATAACCCGGGTTATCCCGTTGCTCGATGGCCGCATAAAACGCATCCATGTCGACATGAATGATCTTACGGGAACTCATGCGACCGACTGGTTATTCTCTGATAGTGTGGCTCCCAGCTGCAACAGGCGCTGGATGCCATTATTCGGATTCGGCGCCAGCTCACCCAGAGTGCGGCGCCATAATTTTGCTCCCGGCATACCATTAAACAAACCCATTAGATGACGTGACATGATGTGCAGGCGCGTGCCTTTGCCTAATTCCGTTTGCATGTAGGCAGCATATTTTTCCAGCACCTGGAACCGGGACAAGGACTCTGATGGCTGTTGATAAATTGCCGCATCAACCCGGGTGAGTATCCAGGGATTATGGTAGGCCTCGCGGCCCAGCATGACACCATCCACTTTTTGCAGATGCAGCAGACAGGAGTCGATATCGGTAATACCACCATTGATGATAATTTCAAGCTGCGGCCAGGTTTGCTTGAGGCGATACACCGTGTCATAAATCAGCGGCGGTATGGTGCGGTTTTCTTTCGGGCTCAGCCCCTGCAGCCAGGCTTTACGCGCATGCACGATAAACGTGTGGCAACCGGCAGTGGCAACGGTTTCGACAAATTCACATAAAGCTTCCCAGGAATCCCGCTCATCGATACCAATACGATGTTTGACAGTGACAGGAATCGAAATCTGCTCACTCATGGCAGCAACACATTCCGCCACCAGTTCTGGCTCGGCCATTAAACAGGCTCCGAAAGCGCCTGACTGCACCCGCTCGCTGGGGCAACCGACATTGAGATTAACTTCATCGTAACCATACGCCTGCGCCAACCTGGCACAGCGTGCCAGCTCTACCGGATCGCTGCCGCCCAACTGGAGTGCCAGGGGATGTTCTTCGGGACAGAATTGTAAATGCCGGTCGCGATCACCATGGAGTATGGCTCCGCTGGTCACCATTTCGGTATACAGGAATGCGTGCTGACTTAACAGGCGCAGAAAATAACGATCATGTCGATCGGTACAATCCAGCATGGGGGCAACACAAAAACGATGATCTAACACTGACAGGCACCATAAAACCGGGAAGACCTTATGATACCTCGAACGGCAAATCGGTGACAGGGAGTAATCGCATGACAGCTGCAGTGAGTTTATCCACTACAGATTCACACAGGCTCGGTTGAATTCAACTTAGTTGAATCAACGCAGCAATGAGTAATATAAAAAAGGTTATACCCAGTAGTATGTAGTGCGCGGCTTGCATAGCGACCTCCACGGTTTCTATCAACCTGTACCCAGTCTGGGCTATCGATGCTGCACCTGCAGCCCTGCAACCGGTAAAGATTGAAGCGGGTCACACTCAAGCCGACAGAAGGCCAGTATCTCGGGATAACCGGGATATCTCGATCGTCGATTGATGACAACCGCAGGTCCGAATTTATTCGGACAACACACCGACATGCTGCAACAATGTCCGAATAAATTCGGACCTACGGGCTAATCGAATGAAACTTTGATGGGTTCGTTGTACTCTTCGTGAGCCATTTCGAATAATTCCGCCGGCATGAAACCGAACGGGTTAGCGATCAGCATATTGGGAAATTGCTCGCGATAGGTATTGTAGTTCATGACGCCATCATTAAACGCCTGGCGCGCATAGGACACCCGGTTTTCCGTATTGGTCAGCTCATCCATTAATTGCATCATATTCTGGTTGGCTTTCAGGTCGGGATAGTTTTCTGACAGGGCAAACAGTTTTCCCAGGGCGCCTGTCAGGGCGCTTTCTGCACCCATCAACCCCTTGATGGCCTGTGCATCTTCCGGATGCTGGGCAGCTGATTCGCTGGCATTGACCGCCTGGTTTCTTGCCGCGATGACATTGGTCAGGGTTTCCTTTTCATGAGCCATGTATTTTTTTGCGGTTTCCACCAGGTTGGGAATCAGCTCATAACGCCGTGTCAGTTGTATCTGAATACCGGAGAATGCGGTCTTAAATGCATTACGCAAATACACCAAGCGGTTATAAATAACGATGAGATACAAAAAGAATGCAACAATAACACCCAGGGTAATCATAGTACCTGTCGACATGGAGGCTCCTTTGTTATTTTTAAAAGTTAACTGCGAAACAGTATCCGATCAGTCAAACGACCAGTCCTGCAAAATATCCATGCGGAACAGCTGACCATTATAGTCAAAGATAACCCCTTTCGACGTAATTTCCTTCAGGGTTAAACCTTGTACCAGCACATCCCCTTCACTCATGAAATGTCCGTTGATGATAACCGAACGTTGTCTGGCATCGGTAGAATACACATGTCCGGCGAATGTCATTTGTGGGATGGACTGCTGTACCAGGGGTGGCAATTCACTCAGATGAGGAATCTCCGCCAGGCGTTGTTGCTCAGTCTCTACCGGATCTGGCTTCGAAATTTTTTTCGCCTGCATCAGCACCGGTTCCTGCGCCGGTTTACTGGTTACCGTCTGAGTTGCCGCCGGCGGCATTGTATGGGCAATTTGCTGTGGCAACTGTTCCTGTTGCGTGGGTGCAGGCTGGGGCAATGGTTGCTGGACTTGCGACTGTTGCTGCACCGGTTGTACCGGCGGCTGTGAATTGCGTTGCCCCAGAACATAGGCCAGTACCGTCACCAGTAAAAAAATCACCAGCATGTACAGCCAGGTCAGCGATCTGGCTGGCGGCTCAGGCGGCATGTGGATCGCATTTAAATCCGGCACCTGACCCTGCTTGCGTTCCTGCTCGGATTTTTTTAGCGCATCGAGGATATAGGACATATCAACTACTCTTGATCAATTTAGGCATATTGGTATCAATGCGATCATTCAGATGAATTGCAGTGCGTATCCCGACAATGCCATCCGGCACCAGGCCTTCCTGTTTCTGGAATGCAATGACTTTATCCTGCAGCTCTGCATCATACACATCCCCGGTTTCAATTGACTGGGAAGCGTCGATCTTATTCAATACCGAAGCTAACCATTTGATAGCGCCACCCCGGTATCCCGGATGGATGTTATCCTCAAACTCCGGAGGCTGCTTCCACACCAGGGTGAACTTACCATTCCAGACCTGCATCAGGTAATCCCGTGATACCTGCACGGTTTCACCGGCAATATCCAGGGACGCCTGGGTATTGCCCATTTGTTTCAGGGTAGCAAACACAATGTTTTCATCCGGGGTTTCCAGCTCCAGCACAACCGGGCGGTTATATTGTTCCAGTTGCAACAAATTGCCCATACCGTGATAACAGCCCAGGCCCTTTTGCTGTGCAAAAAAACATGCCGAGCCATTCGACTCTGGTTGATACTGGAGTTTCCATAAGCGGAACAATGATTGATAAGCCAGGCTGTTGGAGCGCATCCGCACCAGTTCGTCCGGCCACTGAATGATGCTTGCAGGTTTGGCCGATTCGTTCGCAGTTAAAGCCCGCACCGGCTGGCTCAATTGTTCGTCAACCGCGGTGACAATTTCCTGTAACGGTGACTCGGGCACAGATTTAAATTTCAGATCATAAACACCATAGCTACCGACGCCCAGCAGCAACAGCAATATCGCTGCCACCGCTGTTTTTTTCCATACGGGCGATTCGCGATGAGGTTGCAGATGGTATTCACTCAGCACCTCAGAAGCGGCCTGGGTCATGGTTTTCAGGTTGACCTGGTTATGGTTCTGCACATAGGCGCCCAGCAATGCCCGGTCACAGATCACATTCACCAGTCGGGGAACACCGCCGGTTACCCGGTACAGATATTTCAGCGACGCCGTATCGAATAATGGCCGCGAACACCCGGACACGATCAGGCGATGCTGCACATAACGTTTCATATCAGTCCAGCTAAGTGGCGACAGGTGATAACGTGCGGTGATGCGCTGGGATAACTGGGACAGCTCCGGCTGGTCCAGCAGTTCACGCAGTTCCGGTTGCCCCAGCAGAATGATCTGCAGCAGTTTCTGTTCGTTGGTTTCCAGGTTGGTGAGCAGGCGCAGCTGTTCCAGCACATCCCGGTCAAGGTTCTGGGCTTCTTCGATCAGGAGCACGGTTTTCTTGCCCATGGCATGGGCACCGAGTAAATAGCGATTGAGGTAATCCACCAGCAGCTTGACGCTGCTGGTGTGCGCCGGATACTGAATCCGGAGCTCATCGCAGATCGTCTGTAACAGTTCCACCGCACTGAGGCGCGGGTTCAGCACCAGGGCAATACTGGTATTCTCCGGCACCTGCTCCATCAGGCAGCGGCTCACCGTGGTTTTACCGGTGCCGACATCACCGCTGAGCAGGATAAAGGCACCTTCGGTATTCAGGCCATAAAGCAAATGCGCCAAGGCTTCCCGGTGACGCTCGCTCATATACAGAAAGCGCGGATCAGGGGAGATGGAGAAGGGATTATCCTTAAGGCCGAAGTACGATTGATACATGGCGCCCATTATAAGCTGATTTGCCCCCTGTTTGCCCAATCCGGCTACCGCAGGTAAGATGGCTTAAAACGATTGATAAAATGATAAC